>Ga0183095_10820_pt1 | contig 54605 bp, 65 predicted proteins | sample BioMet4_FD_130346 | JGI IMG/M metagenome (GOLD analysis project Ga0183095, IMG submission 130346) | Microbial communities from bioreactor (seeded with sewage sludge) at LBNL, California, USA - Biofuel metagenome 4 (v2) (version 3) | ecosystem: Engineered > Bioreactor > Anaerobic > Unclassified ...
GTGCTCGATGCCAATGATCCGGCCTGGACCGAAGCCACCATCACGGCCCGGTACGCCGTCATCTACAAGTCGGGCACGGCCAACGGCAAGGCCAATCCGCTGGTCTGCCTGCTCGACTTCGGGGCGGACAAGGGTGTCACCTCGGGCACGTTCACGGTCAATTTCAACGCTTCGGGCATTCTGGTCCTGAGCTAGTCCGTGGCCTGGACGAACACCGATACCGCCTGGGTCGGCTACGACGCGGCATGGGAGCCGGTAGAAACCGGCTTTGCCGTGGCGGCTGCCGCCCTGACCATGGCCGTCCTGCCGGCAACGGCGACGGTGACGGTCGATTGCACCGTGGCGACCGCCGTTACCTCGATGGTCGCGCAATCCGCGACGGGGATGGCCGCGACAACGGCAGGGCTCGACACCCCGGCCGGACTGGCGGCGACGCCGCAACCGGCCAATGCTGCTTCGGCTGCATCGGCCCGCCCCGAACCGGCGGGCATGGCGCTGGCGACCGAAGCTCCCGCGGTCGAACCGCTTGCGCCGGCACGGGCCGGGACGGTCGGCCTTTCCATCCCCCCGCTGCCCGCCCAGGCGCTTCCGGCTGCCCAGGCGACCGCCGGGACAGCCGGGTTGGTGCTCATGCCCCAGGCGGCGACGGTGGCCCTTGCCGAAGCCGGGCCGCGCCTGCCTCGCTGGACGGATTACGCGAGCGCCTGGCTCGACTATGACGGCCGGTGGACCGACAATGACGTCGGCACGGAGCAGGTCACGGCAGGCGTGGCGACATGCGTGCTTTCTCTGGCCGTGCAGCCGGCAACGGTTGCCGTTTCAGGCGACCATGTTGCCGTCGCCGTATCGACGGCGGGGCTGCATCTTGCCGCCTTTCCGGCGACAGGCGTTGTGGCTGCCACGGGAGCGCCGGACACTCCACTGGCCAGCCTCACGCCCGGCGCGGCGGCTGCCGCCCTGACGGCTTCGGGGCTCCCTGGCGCGGCGCGGCTATCGCTGACGACAGACGTGGCCACGATCGACGCCAGGAGCACGGCCGACGCCACGTTTGTGCCCCTGGCCCTCTCGCCGCAGCCCGTCACGGTAACGGTGGCGAACACCACCGTCGTGAGCGTGGAAACGGCGGTCTGCTCCCTGTCCGCCGGGACGGCGGTCGTTTCACCGGAATCCCCGGTCCGAACGAATGCGGCGGCGCTGGCCCTGGCGCTTCATGGCGCCACCGTCTCCACGGAAAACATCACCGCCATCGCCGTTGCGACGGCCCAGGCAGCCCTGAACATCCATCCGGCGACGGCGACCTGCGATTGCGTGGCCAGCCTGGACGCCGTGGATTGTCTCCTGGCGGCCCAGGCGGCCCAGGGGCTGCCCGTCGTCAGCGTCGGCAACGCCGGGGTCTCCCTGGCCTTCTCTGCCGGGACTGCCGGCACGAAGAGCCAGTCCGTTGCCCGGCCGGAGACAGCCACGGCCGCGCTTTTTCTTGGCGCGGGATTGGGATCGCCACGGATCAATATCACGGCGCAGCTCCAGGATCTGGCGCTTGCCGCCCTGCCGGCGGCGGTCACGGTCGAGGCCGTCGCGTCGGTAGCGGCTGCCTCCCTGACGCTCGTGCTTCGGGGGGTGGTGTCGGTCGGCACGGGGAAATACGAGGTCTGGCGGTATGCGTCGCCGCTGGCAGCAGGAAGGCACGTGGCCGCACCGTTGCCGGTCGGCACTGATTTTGACGCGCTCTTGCCCGTGACCGCCATACTTCGCGCCTCGTTGTCCGAGACGTTCCGGTATGACGCATCCCTGCCGCAATCGGCGCGGTTCAAAACGCGAATAACGATCGAGCAGACATAGGACGGATCATGGACAAACCGTATGTCGATACTGTGGGTTTTTTGATCGTGGCGGATTGCCGGCAGGATATTTCCGGCGCAACGGGAATCTCGTTTCGCATCCGCAAGCCGAATGGCGTGGAAATCGTGCGCACGGCGTCCGACGGCGTGGCCACCTGCGTCATCGACGGCACGGTACGCGGCATCAAATACGCCACCAGGGCCGGCGATTTGTCCGAACCGGGCCAGTACAAGATTCATGCCTGCCTGACGCTGGGCGACTGGACCGGCCCCGGCGAGGTCGGAACGCTCATCGTCCGGCCGCTGTACGCCTAGGAGCATACCATGAGCATTGCCGCCACCTATATCAGCGCCACCACATTGACCGCCACCACGGATGCCAAGGGCAACAAGGATCTGCGGGACCAGTGCGCCGTGGGCACGAAAATCCGGGCCGACTGCGGCGCGGACGGGTATGTCTATGGCGTCGTATCGGACGTGAGCTACAGCGATCCGACCACGACGATCACCGTATCCGGAGCGACGTTGACGTCGAACCTGGCCGGCTTCGACCACAGCAACGATACGCCGGACAGCCTGCCGAATCACGGCCATACCGGGCCGGCGGACGGGGGACTGATCGTGACGGGAACGCGATTCGCCACGTGCGCCACGTCATCGGACGTGGCGGCCAAGATCGCCGCGCTTGCCGGTTTTGTTTTGCAGGCGGGGGCGCGCATATCCGTACTTTTTGCAAACGGCAATACCGTTGCCGATGCGGTGACGCTCAACGTCAATTCCACCGGAGACATCCCCATCTATGACGAAGGGGGCACCGCTGTGGGCGCCACCCATCCGGCCTATTTCCCGGCGGGCTCCCGTATTGTCTTTGTCTACGATGGCAGTCATTGGCTTTACGAACAAAGGATTGTCGAAAACTATGTCAGTGGAACCTCGTGGTATCGTGTTTTTTCTGATGGATGGATGGAACAAGGCGGCAAATTGACCAGTGTTGCCGATTCGACGGACACGACGGTCACATTCTTAAAAGCATTCAAGAACAATCCTTTGGGAGCGAACGTCCATTGCACGAAAGGGAATGGGGCGGATGTCTATGCGTTTCAGGTCGGGGTGAAAACCTCCTCGACCACAGCAGCCGTCATCAGGACGGTAAACAACACGACGACTGATATCTGGTGGGAATTTAAAGGCTACTAAGAGGACCGCATAATGGCAACAACCGAACCGATTACAGCAACGTATGTCTCCGCCACCTCGTTCACCGTCTCCGCCGACCGCACGGCCGAATTCGCCGCCGGCGTGCGCGTCCGGGCCGATTGCGGCACGGACGGCATTTTTACGGGCACCGTCACGACGTCGAGCTACGCCAGCGGCACCGGCCTGACTACCGTGACCCTGGCCCTGGATTCGGGCAGCCTGACCAGCCAGCTGTCCGGCGTGCTCCACGGCAACGACGTCCCATCCTCCCTGGCCAACCACGGCCATACGGGGCAGGCGGACGGAGGCCAAGTGGCCCATACCGCGCTTTCCGGCGTTGGGACCACGACGCACACGATGCTCGACGCGTTCGTCGCTTCCAAGGCCGCAACGTCTGGTCTGGCGTCGCTGGATGCCTCCGGCTTGGTCGTCCAAAACCCGGCCAATGCCACGGCCACCCCGACGGCTGGAGCAATCCCGGTTGCGGACGCAAACGCAAAATTAGATAGTTGGGTTCGCCAGGGCGGCGAATGCCGTCTCACGCTCTCTGGCAGCAATTTGTTGCTCTCTCGCTGTAACGGGCGACGACTCATTATTGACGATCAGGTGCAGATCATCCCCCAAGCCGGCGTGACGTTGGCCCCTTCTGGCGTAGCCAATACAACGTACTATATTTATGCACCCCTTATCTCGGGCGTGATGACCTTGGAGGCTTCGACAACGGCCTACGCCGCCGATTCACGCAACGGAATCATGGTAAAATCTGATAACCCGACACGCACACTCGTCGGCATGGCGCGAACGGATTCGAATGGTGCTTGGGTAGATTTAAACGCGAAAAGATTTGTTCTGTCGTGGTACAATCAAATTCAAAAACTTTGTTACGCACAAATAAATGAGCTATATTCGACAGGTGCTACATCTCCTGTATTACTTAGTACATCGGTTGCTGAGTTTTTGTCATGGACAACCCAAAATGTCGCGGGGTTTAGCATTCAGCAGAAATCTGAGGTTGGAGACACATACGCTGGGGTAGGGTGCAACTCAACCACTACATTCACATCTGCGGTATACTCAAGGGGGAATTCTGTTTCCTGGTTTACAGGTTCCGTCCCTGCGTTTCCTATATCAACTGTAACCGGATATAACAAAATAGCGGTGTTGGGTCAGGGCGACGGAAATATTGTAGTATATTTTAGAGATGCGTTCGTATATAGCATTGTGTGGGGGTAGTTATGGATTTTTCTACATTAGCATTTTATGGTGCGCTGCGCGTTTCCGGCCTCTCTACTCTCCCTCTTGCGTTTGGGAGTGACGGTACAATTATTGGAAGGGAGACCCTGACGACAGAACAACAAACCGCCCTGGACGCCCTCTTGGCGGACTATGATCCATTGGAGGGTATCAAGGCCGTCGCCTGCTCCCGCATCAACGCCACGGCGGAGGCGCTCTGCTCCAATCTGATAACTCCTGGCCAGACCCAGCAGACCCGCTACGCCCGAAAGTTGGCCCAGGCCGAGGCGTATCTCCAGGACGGCACGCCGACCGAAGCGGAATATCCGCTCATTTTCAACGAAGTGGGCATCACGGCCAGTAACGCCGGGGCCGTGGCGACGGCCATCGTTCAGGCGTCCGAAGCCTACGGCACGTTTTGCGACACGGTGGAGTTGGTGCGGGCCAAGGCCAAAGGAGCCGTCCGCGCGGCCAGCAACGCGTCGCTGGTCGCCAGCGCCGAGGCGGCGGTGGTGTGGCCGAAAGGATAGGACATGACATCATTATTTGATCCATTAAACGAAATCCACGCGCTGGGCGGGATGTTGGCGCTCTTGCCGGATGGACGCGTGGATCTTGCTTTCGGGCCCGGCGTGAACATGATGCGTCGGCGGCAATGTGGCCAGCTCCAGGTGCGCTATTACGCCCTGCTTAGGCTGCAACTGTCCGTGCCGGCCGGCGAGCGACCGCGCACGGTGCAGCAGCTCGTGGCGGCGGGGAAGGTCCGGCTGCGCCAGGGCCGGTATGTGATTGCAAAATGAGTGGTCGGCCGCTTCCCCTGCCCTGCTCCATCCCCCGGGTGGTGCGGCTGCGGCTCTGGCTGCGGGACAACCGTCTGCGGCTGTCCGACCTGGCGCAACACATGGGCGTGCACAAATCCGCGCCAGGGAAATGGCTCATCAGCGGCAGCGACCGGCTGCCTGAAAGTAGACGCCAGGAGCTGCTGAAAATGGGGGTGCCGGAAGAGGCGCTGCCCTAAGACGCATGAGACTCCTCCCCGAAGAGTGCTTTCACCAGTCGCTCCGCCTCCCCTTCCCGGTACAACTCGTCGATGGCCTCGTCTGGCAGCGCCAGCATGATCTCTTCCCAGCGCCGGCGCGGAAGCCCTGACCTGGTCCAGGGCCGGGCGGTCTCGTAGGCGCGGCGCGAGAGCCGGAGCTTGGTCCAGGGTTTGTTGCCGTCGGCGTCGGTAGGATGGTTATGCAGAAGATGGCTCATACCCAATCCATGATGGAATGATGAATTCAAGTTCGTTGCAGGCTAATAACCCAAGTTCAAGAAGTATCCCTGTAAAACGGCCAGGGTATCCTTGCCACCCTGCTTTATTTTCAATGAAAATAGGGTCATTCGTATGGAGTTGGCCGCTTGGCCTATTGACAATGGCCCATTCTAAAAGATTTTGGAGACCTTGGTAAGCATCTGTACCGGCAAGGCAAACAAGTTTTTTAATTTTTGGGTGCGTAAGGTCGGGACAGCCAATAAGGTTACTATCATCAGGGATTTTCCCACCGGGAACGACATAAAATTGCTTACGAAATCGGCGAGCGCTTTTGTCTTCGTCTTCTGTAAGGGCTATTGTAGCAATAGGGCTTGGGAGTAATTTTTGCAAAATTTGTTCTGCATTATCAATATGGAACTTTTTAACGCCTAGTGAATACGCATGCATGGCCTCTTCTAAGGTTAAAGGATATGGTATCTTAATACATTGTTGTTCCGCAACCATAGCAACGCGGCGTGCTTCTTCTCTGGAAAAAACAACAATATAACCACCTTCCTCTGCACATTTCTTTATCAACTCTGTGGTTTTGCCCCAGCCACGAGGACGCAAAATAATTTCCATAAATTTCTCCGACTGTGGTTATTCCGGTTCCCCACGTTGTCTCCACACGTTTTTCAGCCACGCCTCTTCCGTCCCCTGCTTTCCCTCCAGGGCACTCTCTCGATCGGCGGCGCTGAGCCCCTTAACCCAGGCCTGGAACCGCGCCTGGCGCGCCTGCTCGCGGCTCTGCACCAGTGCCTGCGCCTCGGCGGCGGCGTCGCGCTCGGCCTGTTCCTCGGGCGAAACGTAGCCCTTGGGCCGACGGTAGTAGCCGTTTTGGGCCAGGGCGCGAAAGGCCCAGGAACACGGATCGGCCACGGGTTGCCCGGCCTTGTCCACGAGCTGGCCGTTTGCCAGCTCGAACTCGATATGGTCCAGCCCCTGGGTGACGCGGTCGGTGGCTTTGCCCACGGCGGTCAGGTTGTCCAGGATCTGCTCGTACTGCTCCGGCCCGAAACCGGCCCGGGCCAGGTTGGGCCACGTCAGTTGCACGGTCTCAAGAGAGATAGAGAGAGTCTTTAATCTATCTATCTTAAGAGGAGCGTTCCGGTGGACCGTTTCGGTGGACTCCTCCGGTGGACCGTTCCGGTGGACCGTTCCGGTGGACCGAAATGTTATCTGCATGGCCACCCCCTGCCCCGGGACGCGCACCACGCTTTTGGAGATGAGGCCCTGCGCGGCAAACAGATTCAGGTTGTCCCGGATGGTGTTTTTCCGTTGGCCCAGGGCGTCGGAAAGATAAGCATGCGTGGTAGTTATCTCGGGATTAGCCTGGAGAAACGAGAGCAAGCGCCGCTGCTTGTCCGTTTTGATGAGATCCTTTTCCGGCAGGAGCCGGGGGGCGTCAGGGACCACTTCCGTTTCATTCCGGTGGACCGTTCCGGTGGACTCCTCCGGTGGACCGTTCCGGTGGACCGTCCCGGCATCCGGTTCCGGTGTACGATTCCGGTGGACCGAAGTGGCCGGTGGACCGTTCCGGTGGACCGTTTCGGTGGACTCTTCCGGTGGACCGTTCCGGTGGACCGTTCCGGTGGACCGGAAATCTTGGGTTGTTTCCGTGGATGCTTCGGGAGGCAGACCGTAGGGCGCGGGGTCTTCGTGGCGCACGCAGGGTTGCGGCATGCGCATGGCATCCATCTTGGCCCGGATACGCGCGTCTTCCGCGCGTTGCGCCTGGACGGCCAGGCGCAGGTTATCCTTGAGTGTGGCGCCCATGGTGCCTCCTACGGGAGCAGAGCCAGGATTTCCGCCGCCAGGGCACGCATGGCCACGGCGCCGAGGCTTTTCGGGTCGTGGCGCAGGACGGTGACGCCCATCTGCTCGGCCTGCTGGATGGCGGTGTTTTGGGGGACGATGGTCTTGCACACCTGATCGCCGTAGGCCTCCTCCATGTAGGCGATGGAGATTTTGGTGACGGCCGTGCGGCGGTCGGCCCGGTTGATGAGGAGCCGCAGGAACCGACCGGAACCCTCTATGCCGTCCACGGTGGCGATATCCTCAATGGTTGTAACGGTTTTGCGCAGACCCTCCAGGGAAAATTTGCTGCCGGCATCGACGGGAACAATAATAAAATCGGCGGCAATCATGGCCTGCAACGAGAAAAGGCCCAGGTTGGGCGGCGTATCGATAAGGGTGAAATCGAAATTGGCCGATGCCCAATCGCGGATTTTTTTGCGGAGCAGGAACCAGCCGAAATCGGGGCGGCTGGCCATGCGCGGTTCCAGGGCCGACGTGTCCGGGTGGTTGGGCAGGATGGAAATGCGCTCATAATCCCGGGATAGATGCGTGCAACTCGCGGCCGTGATGTCCTCGTCCGCCAGCAGCCCGTAGATGGTGCGTTCCTGGGGCAGATTCGGCGGCGCGAAAAACGACGTCAGGTTACACTGGCTATCCACGTCCACCAGCAGGATTTTTTTGGATTTGTTGGCCAGGGCGTGGGCAAGGTTGGCGGCCGTGGTGGTCTTGCCGACGCCGCCCTTGTTGTTGGATATGGCCAGAATATAGCCCATAATTGACTCCTCGGGTTGACTGCCATTCGCAGTTACCACCCCGGAATCAATAAAATCAAGTGTTTTTTTGACGCGCATCGGTTGTGATGCCCCGTCCATTCGAGAAGAGCAAAACTACCAGGCCGCGTTGGCCAGCACGTACTCCAACAGGCCGACGGCGGTCTTGACGGTGACGGGGCCGGGGCTGGCGTAGGCGCCGATGAGCCCCACCCCCTGTTCGAAATCCAGGGATTTGCGGGCAAAGATGGTGCCGTACCAGCTCTCGTTCAATTTGAGCGTCACGTTGCCCTCGCTTTTCAAATAGACCAGGGCGGCGGACTGGATGTCTCCGGCGAGGTAGAGGGCAAGCGATGTCTTGTAACCGCCGCTGGTGGCCGTCTTGATCAGCACGTTGGCCCCGTTTTCCAGGTTGACGTCGCCCGTGGTGTAAATGGTTATCGGGCGCTTGGACGAGAGGTCGAGATAGAGCGTGCTGCCCATTTTGAGCGTGACGGTCGAATAGGTGTGGGTGCCGGGCGAAAGCGTCCTGGACTGACCGGACTCCAGGGTGAGAGCCGCATAGGTGCCGGTGGTGACGGTAGGGTTCGGCACGGTCGAGGTGGCGCAGGTGATGTCCGTGGTCAGGGAGTAGGCGTGGCCCCACAACACGCCTCCCTGATAGCTGACGCCGGCCGCGCCGTAGGTGCTGTAGATGTCGCCGTAGACGGCCGAGCCGAGTTTCAGCGTGACGGTTCCCGTCGTGGAGATCGATCCGAAAACCCAGGCCCCTTGTTCAAGGTCCACGTCACCGTGGGCGTAGACGTTGCCGTTGACGATGGAGCCGGTCTTGAGTGTGACGCCTTCGCCGCCGGCACAGGCCGTGCCGGTGATGGACGCGCCCTGCTCCAGGGTGATGGAGCCTTGGGCCGAGCTGACGTTGCCTTCCACGGCGACCAGATTCTTGAGCGCGATATCGGATGCGGCGGAGACGTCGCCATGGACGTAGACGCCTTGCTCCAGGCCGATGTCTTCGCCCGAGGTGAGGGCGGAGGTGGTGGTGCTTTGCTGCGACGTGACGACGGGGGTGACGGTGGCCGAGACCATGGCGTTGGCCTCGGCATTGGTGCCGGCGCCCACGGTGCCGAGGGAGGTGACGGGGTAGGCACCGGCCGAGGCCGGGCCCACGGTGAGGATGAAACGCGTGGGGCCGGCGGTATAGGCGCGCTGACTGCCGGAGGCGGCGTGGATCGCCTCCAGGTCGGCCGTCCCCAGCGCCCGGGCCGTGGAGATCCCGGACAGGGCGGCATAGCGGGCCTGCATGCCGCCCTGGGCCACGAGGGCCCCGGACGGTCCCATGTGCGAGAGCGTGGCCAGCACGGCGACGAGGCTCCCGATGAACAGCACCACGACAATCGCCACGGACAACGAGATTCCGCGTTGGTCGGGCATGGCATACTACCTTTTTCGTATGCTCTAGGTCTCCGATATAGGTTTGTCGAGATGCAATATAGTTACTGAAGTTTTGTCCAGCGGCGGGGGAAAAGCAGGCCGAGCGCCTGCACGCAGACGGCCAGGATGAGACCGGGAAGCAGCCCGAACAGGCTGTCAAAGCGGTGGTAGCCGGTCCACAGGCACAGGACGGGATAGCCGAGGATGATGGGATAACTCAGAAAATCGGCGGCAATGTCAGTCGCGGACGAACGAACATCCAGATCGAGCACGGGGATTGTGCGCCAGAAAACGCACCAGGCGGGAATGCAGACGAGAACAGAAGCCTCGTGCCAGGGGAAAAAAGAAAAAACGATGGCATAAAGGAACAGTATTTCGAGGATCTCAATCACAGTTTGCTGCCGATCCAGATGGCCCGGCCCATGATGCGCGGGGTGACGCCGTCGGCGCCCTGGCTGACGGGAATATCCGGCGTGGCGGTCCCCCGGGCGAACGGGACGAACGTTGCCCCGACGTTGCCCAGCTCGAACCGCATGAGGGCCAGGTATCCGTGGGAGGCGATGACGTAGGGTGCGCCGACCTGTGCCATGGCCTGCGCCTGGTCGAAAACGATCAGGCCGTCAACGGTGGCCAGGGAGCGGACGTTTTCGGGCGAGGCGCCCCAGCTCTGCAGGTGGATCAGCGGCAGGGCGATGCCGCCGCCGGTCAAAGTCATGGTGCCGTCCGGCGCCAGGATGGGCCGGACTTCCGGGCAGAGCAGATGCTCGACCATGTGATTGATGGGCAATTCCAGCCCGGAAGCGTTTGTCACCAGGCCGGCGGCAGGGTGCTGCGAGAGGACGCGTTCCTTGCCGTTGGGATGGAATATCATGGTCTCGAACGGCAGCCGGCTCGTTTCGATATCTATCTGTCCCCCGCCTGTTATTCGTACAGGCCCCTTGCCGGTCTTGAGATAGCCCGGATTGAGGCCACGCGTAGTTTGCAAAATTTCGTACCAACTATCAGGGACATAATCCTTTGTTTTGTAGGGCTGTACCGTCTGTGGTCGCACGCCGAGCTGCATAGCCAGACGACTCAGGTTATAGGCACCTGTGGCTTCGAGCATGCGGTTGAGGATAGGGTTTTGCACCTCTAACATCTTGCGACCTATTGAAAAAAAATAAAAGTTTGGTTTTTTTACAGATTGGCTACGAAAAATCTTGACGATTTTATCGTATCAGCCGTATGGGTGACTTATAAATTTTAAGACACAAAAACAGGCTAAGGATGTCCCATGGAATGTCAGGTATCTGACCTAAAAATTTCGCTGGGTCAAGTTGAGTTGGCCCTCTTCCAGGCGTTGGCCGAGACAGGCGGTATATATCGTGCCGTCCTTGCCCTCCTCGCTTACAAAAATATCAGAAAAACTGCGATGGCCCGTCAATTGGGTGTCGATATGACAGTTATCGATAGGTACTGGCGGCAGGGGAGCGCGCCGGCTGTCCGGATCGAGCAGTTACGGGCCCTGGGCGTGCCGGAGTTTCTGTTGCCCAGGCCGTCCGGGAGACAGCCGAAGGGGTACGTGGCCACGCAAAATTGCGGGAGGGAGGTTGTATGAGGCCCGGAGAAGCGTTGTCCGATATTTCGGCGGTCAAGATCTGGCAGGCCGCCCGCCGCATGTCCGGCCTGTCGCTGGCCGACGTGGCCCAGGCGATGGAGCGGGACGAGGCGACGGTGGGCGGCTGGTTTGCCCAGGGGATGGACCGGTTCCCGCCGTTTCCGTTGGTGCCCCGGCTGTGCACGGTGCTGGGCAATCCGACGCCCATCGAATGGCTGTGGGCGCACTACTGGCGGCTGGTGGATGGCGAGGCGACGACGGCGACGACGGGCGACGGCAACCGGGTGCTGGATCTGTTGGTGCGGGGCATGAAGCAGCTCGGCCTGGCCATGGAAATTTCCAGGGATGCGGGCGCTGCCCTGGATGGGCGGCGCGGCCGGCAGGTGGCGGAATCGATCCTGCTGGCCGTGTCCAGCCTGTCGGCGGCGGCACGCGAGGCGGCGGGCACGGCACCGTCGCGGCGGTTCCGGCTGTTGCGGGCCAGCGAGGGACCTGCCCTGACATGGTGGGAACGGCTGCGGGAATGGTGGCTGTGCCGGCGCGAACGCCGGGAGATGGCGGAGCGGTTGCGCGACGCGCTGCGGGTGATGGGAGCCATGGGGCATGAACTCGAAATCATGCTGCACGATTTTCCGCAGATGGCCACCACGCAATGGGGGACGGTGCACCGGCTGCTGGCCGACGGCCGTCGGCTGGGAGCGCAGGGGTGAACAGGCCGGCTCCGGCCGAAGCGGGGCCGGGATCGTTGGCCGAGCTGCTGGGGCAGCTGGCCGTGGCCGAATCGCGGCTGTCGCAGAGTCTGGCGCATCCGCTGCTGTCCGGCGGCAACCAACGGGCGATACGCGGCGCAGTCCATTGCATTGCGTTCACCCGGACCCGGCTGCTTCTGGACGAGGACGAAATCGACGTGCCGACGCTGTACGGCATCGAACGGAGCCTGCCGGCGAGCGACAGGTAAGAGGGAAGCCATGGGACGGATTAAGATCAATGCGGTGGCGGGGGGGCAGATGCGGCTACATCGTGCGGCGCTGTTCGCTTGGCGACATGGAATGCATTTCCGACGAGCGGCCTCCATGTACGCTACTTGACTGCAAGACAGACTGCTACCTGCACTATTTTTCCGGGCCGGCGGCGTTGCAGGATGCTGTCGCCTACGTCAAGGAGATCAATCCGAAAGGCGCCTTGGCCACAGGGAAAGCAACAATAAAACCACAACGTAGTTCGGGCCGAAAGTCCGCCCCCGGCGGTGGTGGACGCCGGGAGAACCCCCGCGCAGGGGGCCCAGGGAGGAAATGACACCATGCCATGGCACACCGAAAAGGGCGGTGGCAGCCAACGTGTTTGAGGCGGAGTCCCTTCCCACGGGCGGCCGTCCACAAGCGGCCGCCCTGTTTTGAAACGTAACGGGCACGCTGTCGCCTCCAGGCGCTCCCACCTGGTTTGGCGTTGGCCCGGGTCGGACGGCCCGAAACTCCCTCCGGAACCGTCCGGCCTGGAGGCGACAGCGCGTCATGGAGCCCGCCATGGATTTTCCTGCGATCATGACTCGGATACAGGCCGTTGCCGGCACCAGGACGCAGGTCGAGCTGGCCGCCGTGCTCGGCATCAGGCAATCGAGCATCTCCGACGCCAAATGCCGCGGCCGCATCCCGGACGCCTGGCTCATCTCCCTACTCGAACAGTTCGGGGCCAATCCCGGTTGGATCAAGACCGGTGAAGGGCCGAGATATCTGACGGGCGACGTCACGCTGTCGGATGCGGCCGATATACCGCCGGAGCAAAAGCCGGCCGCCGTCGAACCGGATGTGCCCGAACCGACCGTGGCCGAGCTGAAGGCGGCCCTGGAAGCGCGGCTTGGCGACGGTATCCGGATCATGCTGGTCGGCGCCGACGAGCTGGTTATGTTCTCGCGGCTGGGGCCGATCCGGGGGGGTGGGCATGATGGGCCGCTTGTCCTGGATGAACCGGCGTTTCTGGGAATGGGGGAAAGTCGGCTGCAAGAATTTGAGCGGGCACTCTGTGAAGCGAGGTCGGAGAAGCAAACGGGAAGAGAAATGCTGCCCGCTTGTGGACAGACTGCGGAGAGCAGGGATGAATAAGGTCGCCATTACAGCGCAAGGCGTCGAGCAGATCATGCGTGACACTATTCGTGTTGGCAATAGGTTTGGAGCTCTTCAACTCGCCATAATCTGGTGGCGGTCGCGTTGCCGCGAAACGCAGGCCCTTTTAGATGAGGCCGTGAAGACCTCTCTCGCCCAAGCCAGGAATTTTGTAGCCATGAAGGCTCGCGCCGAGTCTGCTGAGGCCAAGTTGCAGGCGGCGGAAGAGGCGTTACGGGGATTCGGTATTATCTGTCCGATCAATAAAGAGCTTTGTATCCCAAGCGTTTGTTCCGCGAAACATATTTGCAGTCGGCGTCCAGTCCCCTCCGGCCATATCGGTGACACCACCCAAATGGTCACCGACCGGGAACGGCGGTTGGAAGAGGCGCTTTCTGTTTACGCTCGGGATGAAAGTCGATTCTTGGGTGGAGAAGGGGAGCCTTTTGGTTCGATTCCTACAGAAATAGGCGCGTTTGCGCGGTCGGTGTGGTGTGATTTTGAGCTACGATTATTGGGTGAAAAATCGCGGTAAACGGGATCAAAGGTGGAGGCTTTGGCATGACCAGTGGAGACATTCGAAGTGCCTTGCGCGCACGTTTTGCCGCGCCTGAATGGGCCATCTTTTTCGAGGTCGGCGACGGGACAGGGGCCAATCAACATCGGTGGGCCGATGCCGTGGCCATGAATTTGTGGCCGTCGCGTGGCCTGGCCCTGCATGGATTCGAAATCAAAGTCTCCCGTTCCGACTGGCGCACCGAACTCAAGAACCCGGCCAAGGCGGAAAGCGTCGCTCAATACTGCGATTACTGGTGGATCGTGGCACCGGCAGGAATCGTGCCGCATGAGGATCTACCTGAAACGTGGGGGCTGTACGAGGTGAACGAAGCGGGGAAAATCACACAAGCGGTGGCGGCCGGCAAGCGTCAGTCGCAACCGTTCGGGCGGCCGTTTCTGGCCGCATTGCTGCGCCGGGCCGGGCAAGTCGATGCGGACGATATCCATAAGGCCGTTATGGCGCAGACCGAGAAGATCCGGGAGCAGTTCGAGAAATCCTACAAGCGGGACTTGGAAGCCAGTACGGAACACTATCGCGACGTCCAGGCAAGACTTACCGAAATCAAATCCTCCACCGGCATAGACCTGCTGCATTGGGCACCCACTGAAGAGATCGCCGCCGCTGTCAAATTTGTCCTGACGGTTGGTGCATTCGATTCGTACTGCGGGGTGGATCGCATTCGGAGAAGCCTACAGCACGCGCTGGAAAAACTGGATCGGGCTGTGGAAGAGGCACAGGCACAGCGGGCGACTGTTGGTGTGGCGGAGGTAGGGGCGTGAACAGCGGCGTTGCCCTTAAATTTGGCGGACGGCTCCAAGGAAATAACGAATGGTTGACGCCACCGGATTTTATCGCGGCACTTGGTCATTTTGATCTGGACCCCTGTTCTCCGGTTGATCGTCCATGGAATACAGCCACAAACCACTTCTCGCTTCGCGAAAATGGTCTTGTCAAACCATGGTATGGACGTGTCTGGCTCAATCCTCCTTTTGGTCATGAAATTCCTGCTTGGATGCGTCACATGAGTGAACATGGGAACGGCATCGCTTTGTGTATGGCCAGGACAGAAACAGCCTGGTTCCAAGAATACATTTTTAATTCACCCAATATGTCGGCGCTTCTCTTTTTGCGGAAACGATTGACGTTTTACAACGCCAATGGACGATTAGCTCTCAGTAATTGCGGGGGGGCTCCTGTCCTTGTTGCATACGGAGAGTGTAACGCGGCCGCATTGGTTCGGAGCAGTTTCAAAGGGTTTTATATCCGGCGAGGAGCGGGATTATGCTGGTAATCGGTCTGTCGGGCAAGATCGGCACGGGAAAAAGCACGCTGGCAGGGATGCTTCGGGAGCGGCTGCCGGGGGCGGTGATCGAAGCATTCGCTGACCAGATCAAGGCGGAGGCGGCGCAGGCGTTCGGGTTTGACCTCGTCCTGACGCGCTCCGAGCTGGGCAAAAAAACACTGGTCAAGCTCGATCCCGGCCAGACGTGGCTGACCGGCCGGCGGGTGGCCACCGTGCGCGAGCTGCTCCAATGGTGGGGTACGGATTTTCGCCGCAAACAGAACCCCGACTATTGGGTCTGGAAAATGGATCATGTGCTGGTCGCGCATCTCCAGGCGCATGTCCCGGCGGTTATCATTGATGACGTCCGATTCGAGAACGAGGCGGCCATGGTGCTGTCCTGGCAGCATGGACAGCTTTTCCGTCTCGATCCCTACCCGGATTGGCAACCGGGTCCGAATGCCGGGCATGTTTCCGAAACCATGCTGGATGCATTCGGGCTGTTTACGAATCGCTTCGCGCCGACATTCAATGGACTGGACGCCGTGGCGGATCGGATCGTGGCCATGGTGGGGATTTGAAGGGGTAACTATGACCGCCCATTCCCTCACCCTACCGCCGCAAAAGTGCATTAACTGCGGTCGAAAGATACCGGGCTCGGCTCCGTGTCTCACAACGCGGCGTGGCCCAATCTGCATGGGATGCGAGTTCAAAGAAATTGATGTCTATTCCATGATCGAAAATGGCGACGCCTATTATCAAAAAGACCTTTTTGGCTTTCTTGGGGCGATCGAGGTGGCGCTTGTTTCGATGGATAGCGATGATCAATTAATTATCGGCAAACGCAAAATGCGGGCCTTGCACTATTTCGATTTACCAGAATGGCAGGGAGTAAGGTGACCATGAAAACGCGTAGCCTCATCCTCTCGCCCCACGAAGTCCTTTCCGCCCTGCGCGGGGAACTGGGGCTGATCGTCAGGCCGGTGAAGGGGCAACCGACAACCGCTCTCATGGGGCACGAGGGCGAAATCTGGCATCGCGTCGGGGAAGGAAAGTATCAGTCGGGGTTGCCTGTTGTCTGCCCCCTCGGCGTCCCTGGGGACCGGCTGGTCGGCAAGGAGACGTGGCACACAGACGAATCCGACCTAGGCCGGGCACGCGCTGAGCATGAAGACGCCATGTCGGCATCACCGATATTTTACCGCGCCGACTTTGCAAATAAATATGCGGGCTGTCGCTGGCGTTTCCCCGCCACCATGCCGGCCTGGGCCTCCCGGATCACGCTGGAAGTGGAGAGCGTGCGGTGCTGCCGTTTGCTCCAGTTGTGCGAGGACGATGCACGGAAAATGGGGGTTCCGTGGAAGACATATCCAGACCTTCCTACCCCGCGAAACGCATCCAAGGCCATCCGAACTTCTTTTGAGTCCACATGGAACCGCCACTACGGCCGCCGCTACCCGTGGGAGTCGAACCCCTGGGTGTGGGCCGCGAAGGTGAAGAGGGCATGACGCGCGTGACGGGCGACATCTACCTCCATGCCCAGGCGACCAAGGAGCTGCGGCATCTGTTCGAGGAGATCAACCGGGCGGCCTGGCAGGCAATCCGGATGCTGGAACGGCATCGGCCGCCGGCGGCCGAACGGCAGGCCGTGGCCATAGCCTTGCGGTTGGCGCTGGGACCGCTCCGCCAGCAGGTGCCCGACGGCTGGCGGAGCTGCAAAATCTGCAACGAGCTGTGGCCGATCGAACAGGTGGCGGAGGGGACGGAACAGGAGGGCAGGGAAAGCGTGTGCAAACGCTGCTTCAAGGAGTTTTGGGCGCGATGAACGAACATCCACGTATCATCGTCGTGGCCGGCTATAACCGGTGCGGCTCGACCATGGTCATGCAGATGCTGGCCGCCGGCGGCTGCCCGATGACCGGAGAATGGCCGGCCTACGCGGTAGAGGAGTCTCTGGAACTGACGGCGGACTGGCTGGCTGAACACGATGGCATGGCGGTCAAGGTGCTGGACCCGCACAAACATCCGTTCCCGGTCGGACCCGACTACCGGGTGATCTGGCTGGATCGCAATTCCGAACAGCAGGCTCGATCACAGGCGAAATTCCTGGGGACGCTGGTCAACCTCCGTTTGACCGATGCCGACATACAGAGATTTCGCCAGTCCTACCGCGCCGAGAGGCCGAAGGTCATGGCGTTGTTTCGGAGCGTGGGGGCGACGGTGCTGGCGGTACGGTTTGAAATGATTCTGCTGTCACCCCAAACGGCGGCCGCACAAATCGCCGGATTCGTGGGCGGCCTCGATGCGGCGGCCATGGCGCAGGTCGTTTTGCCGCGCACGCCGGAGTGTCGTCCGGATCTCGCCATAGAAATGTTGCAGGCCAATTTTTCGGCAGCAGCCATGCAGGAAAAAGTCTGTGTCATGGGGTGGGACAAATGAGCTGCCTACGATTGCCGGATGTGCCGGCGGACCTGGGGACGGATTTCGGGGATTTTTTGCGCGAATGCGAACGCAAGGGCTGCGATCCGGCGGGACTGATCGAGGCGGACAGCTACCCGGACGGCTGCCAGCTCGTGCTGCGGGCGCTGGCAGCCTGGGCAAAGGCAAACGGAAGGGATGGGAGGCGGATCGCATGACCGAAGCAGAAGCGAAAACGAAGTGGTGTCCGATGGTGCGGGCGTCTACTAGAGAAGAAGACGGCAATTCATCAAATAGAAATGTTCCGCTTGAGGGTGACATCCTTTCAACAGAAAAACACCACAATCCATCATATGCACGGTGCATTGGCTCTGAATGCGCCTGTTGGATATTTCGCACGCCTGAGGAAGGGTGCTGCGGCTTAGTAGGGTAGTCCAGGTTGAAGCCGTAGGGGGGGGGATATGAAAGTCAGAATAAAGAAGAATTGGAATACGCATACAGGGATTCGGCGATATTTCTCTATTGATGGCTGCATCGACCAATGTTGGGAAGGAGTACATTGGTATTATATTGGAATCACTCTATTCGGTCTGACTATTGTTGCCTTTGACGTTTAAGGAGCACGTCATGTCTATTATTTGTGCATGCGATGCAGAAACCAGCATTGATGTCTGCTCCGACGTAATGCGTAAGGCCAGGAAGTCGCATGTGTGCGAGGAGTGCGGTGGCGGGAGTGGTACTACGCCATAGAACTCTCCATATCCATACCGTTCATCACAGTCGTTATCGGAATTGGCCCGTCGAAATAACAAACAATTATATATGCGGAGGCAACACGTGTTATTTTTCGAACAGTGCAGCACCGAGATTAATGCCGTTGCCTTTGTTGTATTGCTTGTCGATACCGGTTTTGTGATCGCGGGGCAGAGACAATTCCTGGTGCCGGGGATTTTATGCGCGGCTGGGTTGTTGCTGCAATGGTGCAGTCGATAATGGGGGGGCTATGCAACTCATCATCAGAAACAAAGCCGAAGTAGATGCGTTTTTCCTGAAAAATCACGAGCGAGGCCTGGTGTCTCTAAAGGGCAGCGCGCCGAAAGGGGCGACGTACTCCGATGGCGAGCTGATCACGCGGCCGATCAACGTGGCTTGGGAATGCCCGAAAACCGGGGAACGGGTGGCGATCCGCTACGTGCACGAACGGCCGATTCTGCTTTCCGGCGACATGGTGCGGGCGACGCTTGCCGGCGTCAAGCGGGTGACGCGGCGGCCGGTCGATCGGATCGCCGGCAAGGGGCACATTGCACAGTTCGGCCGGAGCGATACGCCCGGCTATGACTGGAAGTTTTTGGACCGACGCTTGTTGTGGAACGATTACCGCGATGACCGGCTCTGGCGCGGTTGTCCCTGGGGTACGATCGGGGATCGGCTGTGGGTGCGGGAGCGCTGGGCCGAAAATATCCCCGGCTGTCCGCACGGTTTGACCTACTGGGCGGACCACCATCACCCCATGGGCGACGGGCCGACATCCATCAAATGGCGCCCCTCCATCCATATGCCGCGCGGGGCCTGCCGGCTGGTGCTGGGCATCACCTCTCTTTCGCTCGAACGCATCCAGGACATTTCCGAGGCGGAGGCCGTGGCCGAAGGGGTTACGGCTGTCTATCCGTCGCAGCCGCCGCGCTATGCCATGCGGATGCTGTGGGATGCGCTCTATTCCGAGAGGGGGCCGGGGTGGGACGCCAATCCGTGGGTATGGCGGATCGGATACGAGATGGTGGAGGCCAAATAATATGATGGCAGTGTTATTAGGAGCAGCCGAAAGGCTTGAGATTTTGGAGCGAGAGAACGAATCATTGCGACAAAGGAATGCAAAGCTCCAATCCGAGTGCGCATATTATAACGCGTGTCTCCAAAATCAGGTTTCTTCTGAAGACTTTGTCGATATCCATGTCATTCATGCAGGTAGGCTTGGTGATAATCTCAAGGTCCAAATGAAAGTATATTTCACCTATGAACAAATATTCTCCGACTTTGAAATGTTTCGATCAAGAATCCCGGTCAAGGAGATACTTATCCAGGATCTGTCCAGTGCGATCATGTCGTGCGTGCGAAATGCTATGAAACGAGAGCAAACGGGGATGTTGAAGAGAGGAGAGTGAATAGGATGGAAGGCGGCCGTTGCCTAGTCGCCGCGCGGAAAGGAAAGGCCCCGTGCGGGCGGGGCCTTTCCTTTCCGCGCGGCGGGGAACATTTGAGGACTCTCTTCGGTCATTTTGCCGGTTCATCCCCGCGTTGGCGGGAAACGGATACCATGAATCAACCACGGCGTTGCAGTTCTGCCTCTATCATATCCCGCAGCGAGAGCAAACGGGCCTTTGTCATGCGCGGGAGCTGCCGTTCGGGCGGCGCCCAGGCCGGATACGGGACGATGCCGCCTCGGCCCAACTTGGCCCCGACCCGGGCATCGGTATCAGACGACATGGGAGGCCTCCTATTTGTTGTATTTCCGGGCCATTTTTTTGATCTCCTCGCCGGGATACTGCTCCATAGCGCGGAGATAGCGGGCGTAATCGGCCGAGGTATAGGGCGTGGCCAACTGTTTTTGGATGGTCGCGCGGAAGGCGGCCACGGCCTCGGGACGCAGGCCGAGCAACTTTTGCCCGCGCAGGATCTGGCCGTCGAGCAGGTAGAGGGTGAGCAGGTTTTTAACGCCCTCGGACGTGTCCAGCCAGGCCTCGACCCGGGCGCGATCGTACAGCCGGGCGTCCAGGTTGGTTTCGATGCAGGAGAGTGGATTGGCAAATTCGAAAATCCAGTAGGCCACCGGGGCCGGGGTCTCGGTTTCCAGGTAGTAATAGCGGCGCAAATCGTGGAAAGCCTTGCGCTCGCGGGAGCGCAGGCCCGGCATCTGGATCATGAGGATGAGGCCGCCGCCGGGTTTTTCGATCTCCATGACCGCCCCCTCGCGGGCAGGGACAACGCCAGGAAACGGCTTGTCCACCTCGTATTCTGTCCAAACGGGTGCGTCAGGCATCTAGATTGCCTCCAGGTTGGTGCGGATGGCGGCGCGGATGACGTCGTTGGCAGCGTGTTGGGACTCCAGCATGGACAGCAGGGCCGGCAGTATCCAGTCCGGAATCGGGCGATCGCCGGCGGCCCAGCGGCGCAGAAGCCTGTTGTCGATGTGCTCGCGGGGACCGTCGGGATGGTAGGCCCCCAGGGCGCGGGCCAGGTCGTTTTTCCAGGCCGGGCCGTAGAGTGCCGGGCCGGCCTGATTGAGGATGTCGCGGCGGGTCATGGGTTAATCCTCATCCTCGGTGACGCAGATGTGCCAGTCGGAGTCCCAGCACATACTGTTAAGGGGCGGCTCGATGTGAGCCCCGGACAGCGGATGCTCGGGGTCCTGGTCGGGATAGGCGAGCAGCATCAATGCGCCATTGGGTTTGAGGCGGATATCCCAGGCCACATCCACGCGCTGTGGGATGGTGGTATCGACAAACCCCGTCCAGTCCGGCGGATACGGGAGGTCGGTGTCCAGGCTGGCCGTGCCGCCGCGCCAGATTCGGCCCTCTTGCCAGTCGCAGCGCACGAGCACGGCGTTTTTGACGTGGCGCGGCGGCTCCTTGCCTTTGGTGATGGTCACGGCGGGCAGCAAATTTTGCGCCGCATGGGACAGGAGCTGGGAGTCAACGGCCGACTCGGGGATGAGCATGCGGGTGTGCGGGGTGATGTACATGGGGTTTCTCCTTGCGTGCGCCGGCGGGCGGGGGTAGGGTTTCCCCGTCGCCGCCCAGCGGTGCGGATTGAAGCTATATTTTTTTGTTGGACGAAAACGCCCGTAGTGGTCGCTGCGGGCGTTTTCTTTTGGCTACCTCTGCTCCGCCAACAGCAGCCCGGTTTCCTGGCCGAGCTGCATGATGCGATCGGCCAGGACAGCGTCATGCGGGATGCGCCAGCCGATGGCGCCGCGCAAATTGTTGGCATCCCAGCAATCGCCGTCCGCGCCATGATTTTCCACGGCCCACAACCACTCCGGCCCGACGACCAGATACCTGCCATAGCCGTAGATAGCGCCCTCACGGTCGCGCTGCGACAAAGAGATTTCCCGCCCCTGGGCCATGTTGTCGCGGCCGTCGGGCTGCTCGCCCGTGTCGCGGATCTGCGTCCAGGCGGCGCGCAGTTCGGCCAATCGGGCGTTTTGGGCGTCGCGGATGGCCTTGGCCGCGGCTTCCTCGGCTTCGGCCTCGCTGGCCTCTACCGGCGTTGCCGGGCGGTAATAGCAGTAGCAGCCCAGGTCGCCCTCGTGGCCGAGCAAGTGGGATCCGAAGCAGCTCGGATCATCCTCGCTGATCCGAAACCGCTTGCCGTACTCCGTATAGATGATCCAGCTCGGGCCCTGGCGCACAGGCGTATTGAGCGGCGGCAGATCGTCGAGGGGATACAGATCGCGCAGGCTGCGGCATTCGGCCTGGGCCTGCGCGGTCTTGGCTTTTTCGGCCGCCCACTTGGCTTCCCGAGCAGCCTTTTCGGCCTGCTGGGCGGCGATCGCCTCGGCGGCCTTGGCCTCGATGGCCGGCAGAGCAGCGCGCAGGGCGTCCACGGCACGGCGTTCGACCGGGACGAACCACGCCTTTTGCGTGGCATTCCAGGCCGCACCGGGGATGGCGCGCAGGCTGGCCACAATGGCGGGATCATAGGGTGTGGTCACGACAATACTTGTACCGCCCAAATAGTGCGCAATGGGCGATTGGATCGGAGCAAATGTGGTCAGCTCATCGCGCAAGCGGTCGCCCTCGAAAGGGCGTTCAGCGGGCACGTTTTCCGCAGCCCACTTTTCCAACCGGGCCTTGGCGCGCACGCCCGGCACATGCCAGGCGACGGCTTCGCGATTCCAGCGGGCCTTGGGGAATTCGGCCTTGAATTGATCGATCAGGGCGCGATCTTTGGGAAAATGGATGCTTGCGCCTGTTTCGTCGGGGTCCGGGGTGATGATGTAGCTGGCCATGGGGTTTCCCTCCATGAGCCCGGGCAGCGCCCGGGGTTGGGATTACAGCGATATTTCGGGGGCCAGTGCGGCGTCGAGGCCGGCAAAAAACGCCGTGGCGGGATTGAGTTTCCAGGTCTGACCCGCGAACGGGCCCCCGTCAGAGAGAGCAAGCAGTGCGTCAATCGCGTCGGCCGGGCTCCCCTCGTACGTACCATCCAGGGTTTTGGCGGAGCGATAAAGGATCAGGATAGTGTCGGTGGCCATGGGGTTTCCCTCCATTTTCCCGGGGCAGTGCCGCCGGGGGTTGTCGTGTTTCTTGTCCATGGATATATGGACAAGCGGGGCGGATATCAAGTCCGTCAAGTGGGTTTTGAGATATTTTTATTCACGTTGCCGATTTTTATCGACCGTGCCGGCAGCCGGGGACAGGGGCCAAACGCCATCAGCGGCCAGGGCCGTGCGGATGACATCCAGGAGCCATTTATTCATGGATTGGCCGGACAGGGCGGCAGCTACGCGCATGGCCTGGTATTCGGCCTCGGTCAGGGATTTGATGGTGTAGGCGGTCGGCATGATGGTTCCCGGTTTTGTAGCCGGGGAGGGTTGCCTCTCCCCGGCGGGGTGACGTCAGGCGGCTTTGATGCGCCGCATTTCCTCGGCCAGCGTCCACAACGCTTTATTCAGTTTCCGGTCGCCGTCCACACTGGAAACGGCCGGCGACCGGCGGGGCGTGCCGTCGGCGCCGCGCACACGCACACCTCCTTTGATGATGTTTTCCTGGGCGCGGTTGAGCACGGACCACAAATCGCGCCCCTTGTCGTCCCAGCGGCGCGGCCGGATGATGCGTTCCGGCTCGACGCGCGCGGATGCGTCGTCCTCGGTCGGCCAGCGCAGTTCCCGGGCGGCCGCGGCGAACGCATTTTGCTCGCCGGGCGTGAGCGCCAGGGCGTGCATTTCGTGGGCCGAGTCCAGGGCGGCCGGGGCCTGGTCGATCACCGTAAATGCAGCGTCAATGACATCGTCGGGCCGGCCGGAATGGCGGATGGAAATAGCGTCGCACAGGCCGTCGGAAACGACCATGCCATTGGTGCACACCAGCCGGTAAATGCCCAAATCGACTTTAAAAGCCGATCCCGTGTCGTGGCTGTTGGTGACCACGATTTCCGGAATGAGCGTTCCCAGGTCGTCCGGGGTCAGGGCGCGGTCGTTGCACAGGTCGCGGTGGCGGAATCGGAGCGTGTGCTTGACGTAGCCCACCTTGCCGTCAATGCGTGTGCGGGCCTGGAACGCGCGCACGGGCTCGAAACCCTCGCGGCGCAGCATGGCCACCACGGCGATGGTCGGAACGAAAACGTAGCGGTCGGACACCCCTTCCCACGGAGTTTCGGCAAAAATCGACGGGGCCACGCGCATAAGTTGTTGATCGGTCAAAGGGTAGGACATTTTGACATCCTCTTGCCTTGCGGCGGTTGTGGCCTTACCCTGTCCGGTGCTTGGAATCGGGGTAATGCCTGGTTTCGTTTTCAGCCCCTACCCGTTGGCGCGGGTGGGGGCTTTTTGTTTTCTCGGGCACGCCTACGCGTAAAATCCCTGGTGTTTCAAATTCATCAGCCATTTGTCCAAAAACGCATTTTGGTCTTGTTTGAGCCTGGGCCGCATATACTTTTTCCCGTCGCGCTCGAAATACACTTCCTGGTAGATCCCCATGCCAGGCATGGAGAACGAGAGGGCTTCGGCGAAGCCTTCGGGCAGCACGCGCACGGTCATTTCCGGGTCGGCCACCAGGTCGCCGTTTTGCTCGTAGTAGTGGGCCAGCGAGATTTCATTTTCGCCGATGCGTTCGATAACCAGATCCATGAATCCGCTAGCCCGGAGCTTGAGATAGCCCGGTCCGTTCAAAAACGCTTCGAGTCCGCCGGTCAATCTGTCGATCCGTCTGTAGTTTTTTTCGTAACGATCCATGGGGCTTCCCTCCATTCCCTCGGGCAGAGCCCTGGGGGTTGTTTTTCTCGGCGGGCCGATCCCGCCTGACGTGCCTTATATGTAACCAATGGTTCCAATGATGTCAACATCAAAAAAACATATTTTTTAAACTTTTATTGCTTTAAAAAATAGGCGGTTAGCATGAGTGGACCACATCAAGCGCGGGCCGAACGCGGGCCGGCGGATCTCTCCGAGGCCCTGCTTAAAAATCTGCCGCCGCAAAACATCGACGCGGAGCGGGCTGTCCTGGCCGGGGTGCTGGGCAAGCCGGCGCTGCTCGATCGGCTGGCGGCGGAGGTTAAGGACTCCGATTTTTACAGTCCGGCTCATGCGGCTGTCTGGCGGGCGGGCATCGGTTTGTGGCAGGGCGGCAAACCGGTTGACGTGGTGAGTGTGGCTCAGGCGCTGACCGCTGCCGGTGAGCTGGATGCGGCCGGCGGGCCGGCCTATCTGGCCGAGCTGACCGGCTCCCTGGTCGCGCCGTCCAGCGCCCCGCATCATGCCGGCATCGTGCGCGAGATGGCCAAACGCCGCGCCATGCTCAGAATGGCCCAGCGGATGGCGGAGATTGCCTACGATCCGGAGCGCGACCCGGGCGATTTTACCGAGATCGCGGCACGGGCGTCCGAAGCTGTGCTGTCGGATCGCTTGGACACGCACGGCGAGAGCCCGGCGGAGTTTTTGTCGGAGTACATGGCCTGGCTGGAGCATGGCGAGGATGCGGCCGGCGTGCCCACGCCTTTCGGCGGACTCAACAAATTAATCGGCGGCGTGCAACCCGGCGAGCTGGGGATTCTGGCCGGGCGGCCGAGCGACGGCAAAACCGCCATGGCTCTGCAATTTGCCGAGCATGCCCTACGCGAGGGCAAAACCTGCGGCATTTTCTCCCTGGAAATGAGTCGTAACAAGCTGTTAAACCGCATGTTTTCTGCGGCGACCGAGGTGGCGGCCGGACATTTCCGGCATCGCGATTTTGGGGATGGCGATTGGGCCAAAATCTACGAGTACGCCAACACTGTCAAAGATTGGCCGCTGCGCATCTACACGCAGCGTGCCCGCACGCCGTCCGAGATCAAGGCGGCCTGCCGACGTTGGCGGCGGGAGATGGGGCGACTGGATCTCATCATTATTGATTATGCCCAGCTCTTGGAGCCGGACCACCACTGCCCCAGCCGCGAGCAGGAGGTAGCGGCAATATCGCGCAGCCTCAAGCTGCTGGCCGAGGATGTGGGCACGGCCGAGTTGCTGCTGGCCCAGGTCAACCGCGAGGTCGAAAAGCGTAAACCAGCCCGGCTCATCGCGTCGGATCTGCGTGAGTCCGGCGCACTGGAGCACGATGCGGATCTGATCATGTTGATCCAGCCCTGGCGTTTCAAGGGACTTACGGGGGACGTGCATCCCACGACGCTCACCGTGGCCAAAGGCCGCGACACGGGAACAGGAGATATTCCAATAGCTTATAATGAAAAAACCGTTCATTTCGAGACGGATTTCCGGCGGACGGCATAGGATGCGGATGCAATGCACGTGCAATGCACGTGCATATACAGGGGCAATGCACACGGGGGCGGTTGTATGGCGTACGATTGCCGGGTGTACTCGGGGTTCGAGAGACATCCAAAATTCATAGCGATTAAAGAGGCTTACGGCGCAGAGGGCGTGTTGGGCGTAGTCATTTTGTGGGGGTATGCGGCGGAGTATCGGCCGTCCGGCGTGCTCGACGGCATGAGCCAGGCGGGCATCTGCCGGGCCTGCCAGATCGATCCAAAATGTATCGAGTATGTTGATTTTCTTGAGGAATGTAGGATTCTCGACCGCGATCGCGACACGGGCACGTACAGCATCCACAACTGGCCGGAGCGGCAGCCGAATTGTGCGCACCGCGACGAAATTGCGGACGCAAAAAAACGCGCCGCAGACATGCGATGGGACAAGTCTCGGGCACAAAAAGCGAAACGGAAAGCGCGGCAACAGGCTAAGAAAATTGATGATCCGCCATGTAATGCAGGTGCAATGCACGCGCACATGCAGGTGCAATGCCCCAACCCAACCCAACCCAGTAAAGAAAAGAACTCTCTCTCTCCTCTCTCACGAGAGTCGAGCGAGGGCGAGAGAGTAAGAGAAATTTTTTCCGCGATGCTGGAAAAAGCCAGGCCAGGAGTACGACTCAAACGGCCGGCAGTCTGGGCGGAGCAGCTGCAAGCCGCGATTGATGCCGGACAGAGTGTGGAGCAGCTGCAAGCGGCGTGGCAATTTGCCATGCAGGACAAATTCTGGCCGTCTCGTGTGTTATCAGCCCAAGCATTTTTCGATAATTTCGCCGCACTATCGATACAACGCCAAGAGCAACAGCAAACAATCACTGTAGTGCAACTGCAAAACAGCGAAAGTCCCTTGACTGACGAGGAGTGGAGGGCTATGAAAAAAGCGAGTGTAGAGTCAACCGGCGAAGTGGTGATAAAAAGCGTTGATTCACCGCCGTAGACAGTCAAAAGGGTGAAATGTGAGTGAAGATTTACCAGGGCGTTTGATTAAAATCGGTAAAGTAGAGTCCACTACGAGTTGACCAATGTCGAAGTTTACAAAAGCTGATTACCTCGCAGGCCGCAAAGAAGGGCTTTCGCAGAAACAAATGGCAGAGCGACACGGTATTAGCGAGGCGTATGTCAGTAAGATCAAAAAGCAGTGTGAAGGGCAGGTACGCGATGCAACGCCGCCAATTATCCAGGCTGAGGTACTGTCTCGGCAGCATGACGCACTCGACAAGCTCATGCAACTGGCGGATCAGGCCGGGGCGCTGGCGGCCATTTTCCGGGATGTGCTGGACGATGTGCCGGGCGCTCGGGGAAAAATGGCGCGGTTTTCCGGCCGCAAGGGTTTCGTTGGCGCGGATTTGCTCAAATGTTATATTGCGCTGCTGGGCGAGCTACGCAAACAGCTTGAAACGGATAACACGATCAAACGCACGAAATTCGACATCGAACGCGTCATGCGTTTCCAGGAGACGGTCATGCAAGTTTTGCAGGAGTGTGACCCGGCGCTGGCGCAAAAAGTCGTGACGCGGCTGGCGGCCATGGACGCGACGGTGGCGGCCATGGATTTCGGCATCGGCGAGGTTGTGCAAACTCTTTAACCTTTGCACAAAAGTTAAAGAGTTTTGAAACGAGAAAGTGGAATTATTGCGAAGAGTTAAGCGAATATTGCCGTAAAGCGGCCGGGTTTGCCCCTTGACGCTCTTTATCAAAACTCATAAATATGAGTAAAAGATAAAGAGTTAAGGGGGGCGAAAAATGGCGCGGAACGGGAACGCGAATCATCCGAGGCAGGGCAGCATGATCACCGTGGAGCCGATCAAGAGCACGCGCGACATCGCGACCATCAAGCGGTTGCTGGCCGATCGGCCGCGAGACCTGGCGCTGTTCGTCGTCGGGATCAACACGGCGCTACGCGGCTCCGATCTCGTATCGCTCACGGCCGGCGAGGTGCGGGCGATCCTGGCCGATCCGGACGGCGGCGCCAAGCGGGAGCAAAAGACCGGCAAAAAGCGGCGGCTGACGGCCAACCAGGCCGTGCGCGAGGTGCTCGGCAAGCTGCTGGCTACCCGGGAGTACGCCGACGATGAGCGGATTTTCCAGGGGCAGCGCGGGCCCATCACCACGCAATACCTGTGGCAGCTCGTCAAGGGCTGGTGCGCGGCCATCAACCTGCCCGGCCACTACGGCGCGCACACGCTGCGCAAGACCTGGGGCTATCACCAGCGCGTGACCTTCGGCGTGGATATCCCGACGCTCATGGTGATCTATGGCCATGCGACGCAGCGCCAGACGCTCGATTACCTGTGCATCCAGCCGGAGGAGATCGCCAGCGTCTATGCCAACGTGCTGTAGGGCATGGGGGGGGTAGGGGGGGCGCTGCCACAAGGCCCCCCCATGCGAGGGGCCACCCCCTTCCATCAGAAGGCGGATGTGCGTGCGGGTGTGATTTTGGCCGATCAAACGGCCTTGGCTGCAAGGGAGAGGAGGCACAGCAGGGATGTCGAAAGGTTCGATGGTGCGTCAGGGGCTCATGGCCAATTTCGTGACGCAACTGCAATCGCGCATCGTTACGACCGAAGAGGCTCCCCCGGGCGGCGTCGGCGCGTGGGCCGTGCAGATGAAAATCCTTCTCGACAGGGGCCTGTTCACCTTTGCGCGACATGAATGCCTGGAAGCGCCGTATACCGACGATCATCCCAAGCAGGTCGAACTGAAGTGCACGCAGATGGGCAACACCACGCGGGCTCTTTTGCGAGCGTTCTGGTGCGCGCTCTACATGCCGTTCGTCGGTATCCTGTACCTTTTCCCGTCCTCCAAAGGTTCCGGCGATTTTTCCCGGTCGCGCGTCAAACCGCTCATCGAACGCAACCCCGAGACGCTCGGCAAGTGGGTGATCGATACCGACTCTATCGGCCTCAAGCGCGTGCGCGGCAAGAACCTCTATTTCCGTGGCACGAAATCCACGGAAGGTTTGCGCTCCGATCCCGTGGATTTCATCATTTATGACGAGTTTGATCTGTTTCTGGCGGGCATTGAAGCCGTGGCCCGCGAACGTATGGCGCATTCGGACTACAAGTGGGAACATTTCCTCAGCAACCCGACGTTGCCGGACTACGGCATTGACCGGCTTTATCAGTTGTCGGACCAGCGGCGCTGGCTGCTCAAATGTCCGCGTTGCGGCGGCTGGACCGATCCCATTGAGGAATGGGTTTCCGGAGCGCGGCCCCGGGAACGGGCCGTGCCGGAACTGCTTTGGGAGCGTCGGGACGGCACGGTGGTCATACGGTGCATGCGTTGCCGCGAGGGCGTACTTGATCCGGCCCATGGCGAATGGGTAGCGCTCAGGCCCTCGGTAACGGAATGGCGCGGCTATCAGTACAGCCAGCTTATTTCGCAGTATGTGCCGCCGGCCGAGATTCTTTCGCAGTATCGCACCACGCTCAGCATGTCGGCGTTCTACAACTACAAGCTCGGGCTGGCCTACGTCGAGGCCGATTGCCGCATCACCGTCGAAGAGGTGCTGGCCTTGTGCGGTTCGCACGGCATTGCCGCCTCGGACCCGGGGCCGTGCTTCATGGGGGTGGACCAGGGCAAGGGGTTGCATGTCGTCATCGGCCGGTCGGACGGTATGATCGTGCATATTGGCGAGTACAAGGACTTCGAGGATCTGGACCGGCTCATGACGTCCTTCGTCGTGTCGCGCTGCGTCATCGACGGTATGCCGGAGACGCGCAAGGCCAGGGAGTTCGCGGACCGTTTCCCCGGGCGGGTGTTTCTCAATTGGTACAGCGAGCATCAGAAGGGGGCCTATGCCTGGGACGAGAAGCGGCATCAGGTCTCGGACAACCGGACCGAAAGCCTGGACGCCTCGCATCAGGCCCTGATGGACAAGAAGATCGTGCTGCCGCGCCAGTGCAAGCCCGTGGAAGAGTTTGCCAAACATTGCGCCAATACGGCCAAGAAACTGGAAGAGGATGAAGAGACGGGCAGCAAGACCTATACATGGGTCAAGCTCGGGCCGGACCACTATCGTCATGCCTTCAACTATCTGTGTATTGCCGGCGATTATGCGTCGAAGTCCTATTTCGGGGGGAGGGATTGGGGATGAAGCTGGATGTTGTTGAAGACAAGCAGGGCCGGCGAATCAAGGATGTTGAAATGGGGTCGCTGTACGGCCGGATCGTGGCCGGTCTGGCCTGGCCCAAGGGAAACATTCCCGGCGCGGCCGTGGCCCTGGCCGAGGGGTTGCGCGGCGATCCGGTGGACGGGGTGCGGCCGTTGCGGCTGGTGGCCTGGGAGACGGAAGCCGATGTGGAACGCCTGCTTGAGACGGCCAGCCTCGTCTGCCCTTGGGCGGGCGACAGCCTGGGCCGATCGCTGGTGTCGGTGTGGGTGGGCGATCCCTGGCATCCGTTTGCGCGCCGGCTGCGGCCGCTCAACGACCGGCTGACGGCGCAACGGCGGCCGCGTCTCAATCTGCGGGCTGCCCCGGGCGTGGGGCGCTGGCAGATGGTGGCCGATTGGGCGCCGTACGTGGATGCCCGCACCATCGGCCGGCAGGCGCTCCTGCTGCATGACCGCGAGTTGCAATCCCTGGTCGAGGACGCCGGCGTGGACGCCCGGCGACCGATTGTCGATTTTCCGAGTGTAGCGGCGCTTTTTTGGGCGGTGGCCGCCTGTGATGAACGGTCGCGCGGCGATCGGGCGGCAGACCATTCCCATGCAACCGGCGACAAGGTGGCGGGGTACTGATATGGACGAGGGGATGCTGAAGACGAAGGAAGCGATTTGTCAGACATTGCATATTGGCGAACGGCGTTTCCGAAAATGGTACAAGGGAGCGCAGCCACCGATGCCTGTACAGTATGACGGATATTCCTATATTGCCGATGCTGAAAAATTAATGGAATGGCATAAGGAGTTCACCGGGCACGGCAGTGTGGTGACGAAATGATGTAACGCGAAAATTCGTCAAGAAAAATCTTCATAGACATTTCCCCTACATTCCACCCACAAACCCCCTACACTCAACCGACACTTAACCGACATTCCGCGACGTCCGTCCGGGCAGGTCAAAAAGCCATGCTACGTTTTGACCTGCAAAACGGCCGCCAACCGTTCCCGCCTCCGCTTCCAGACCAGACGTTCCGCTGAGACATGGCGGCCTCGACAAAGGGGTCGCCATGTCGCTTTCTCCGCAAACCCGCCTGATCCAGCTTGAAGAATCCTGTAAGCTCATTGCCTACAAGGATTCCCAGGGCATTTGGACCATTGGCTGGGGCTATAACCTGGAGTCCCATGGTTACAGCCCTGCCGAGTGCGAAGGTATTACCTGGACGCAAGCCCAGGCCGACCAGGCGTTGTTGGATGAGATCGAGGCCGTCGAGGCCGAGCTTGATCGCCGTTGGCCTAAATGGCGTGACTTGGACGAGGTGCGCCGGGCGGCCATCGTGTCCAGCGTCTACCAGCTCGGTGCGCCGGGCGCTGCCCATTTCTGCGCCACAATCCATGCTCTCCAGGCCCACGACTGGGCCACCGCTGCCCAGCAGATGCTGGCCAGCCGGTGGGCCAAGCAGACGCCGGCCCGCGTGCAGCGCAACGCCGCGATGATCCAGTCAGGCCAGTGGCCGGAGGACGTCAATGACACCAAATTTATGCCGGAGCCTGCCGCGCCCACTCCCGTGGCTGATGCGCTTACGGATGTGGCTGCAACACCGGCTCAACCCAGCCCACGTGTACTGCCGTCTGTGCCGGCTGATGAGTCGCCCGCGAGCCAGAGTGTGGGCCAGCCGGTGGGGGGCGGTGTATCGGCGCTCCTGGCTGGCCTGACACCGTACCTGCTGGCGCTCTCTAAATCCAAGACCATGTATGGCGTGGCCGGGATGGTCGCGCTCCAGCTCCTGGGGCAGTCGCCCTGGGATATCCGTCTGTGGATCGGCGGCCAAATCTACAACCTGCCCGACCTGCATCCCTACGTCATCACTGCCCTGGGGGCTCTCGCCACCTGGGGCCGCATCACCGCCAAGCCGATCAAGGGGGCTCCCCATGCGTAATATCTCCGCCCTGCTCCTTGCCGTCCTCCTGTCCGCCTCCCTGCCCGCCTGCGTGCCCACCGGGGGAGGCCAATCCTCCGCCTCCCTCGGGCCGGACACGCCGACCATCGCCGAGACGGTCGGCAATGCCGTGTCCACGTTGGCCTCCCGACTCACGTCCGGCATCGACTGGCTGTGGGCCACCTACACGCGCCTGGACAAAGCCGGTGCGTTGCCGGGGTTGGCCGATCTCAAGGCCGACATCGTGGATGTGGAGGCCGCATTTGACCGTGGCGATCTCTCTGCGGCCCTGGATTTGTGGAACCGGGCCCGGTCCCGGGTGACGGCCATCACGGCGGCGGTGCAGTAGCCATGCGCATTCTCTCCATCGACGGCGGCGGCATTCGCGGCCTGATCCCGGCGCTGGTGCTGGCCGAGTTCGAGGCGCGCACCGGCACGTCCATTGCCAAACAGTTCGACCTGATCGCCGGCACGTCCACCGGCGGCATCCTGGCCCTGGGGCTGGCGGCCGGCGTTCCGGCGGCCGCGTTGGCAAATTTTTATATCGAAAAGGGGCCTGCTATCTTTTCGCGGTCGCTGGCCAAGCGCCTCGAATCGGCCGGCGGTCTCATCGATGAGCTGTATGACTCCGGCGAGCTGGAAGTCGGACTGGCTGAAATCTTCGACCGGAAGCTGCTGTCCGAGGCCGAAACCATGGTCATGGCCGTGGCCTACGACATCGAAACCCGGGAAACGGTTGTGTTCCGATCCTGGGACTTGGACGGCAACGATTGCCGCATGGCCGACGTGGCCCGGGCCACCAGCGCCGCCCCGACCTATTTCGAACCGCATCGCGTTCAGACAGCCGGCGGCTCGGCCTATGCGTGCATCGACGGCGGCGTGGTGGCCAATAACCCCACCCTCCTGGCCTATCTGGAATCCCGGCTGGATGATCCCAATTCAACGGTGGACATGATGGTTTCCATCGGTACGGGCCGGCGTGACGTGCCGTGTCTACTCAAGGATGCCAAGAATTTTGGGTTGGCCCAGTGGGCGCCGCATCTGGTGGACATCATGTTTTCCGGCGGGGCCGAGCTGGTGGATCAGGAATGCCGGCTATTGCTTGGGAACCGATATGTGCGGCTCCAGGTCGATCTGCCCGAGGATGTGCCCATGGACGCCACCGATCCGCAGAACATGGCCATCATGCGGCTGGCGGCCGAACGGATCATCGACAGCCCCGCCGCCAATCAGGCGTTCGGGTTCGGATGTACCGCGTGATGTGGTCCACGGCCCGGGATTACCTAGCCGATGTCGGCCGAACGCTGCTCGGCGGCTGGGCGGCCAAGACCTGTGGAGCTGGCGTGGTCGCCTTTTGCAGCGGTCTCCTCGGTGGATGGGATCGGCTGGCCAATGGCCTGTTTCTGCTGGTCTGCCTCGATTTCGTGCTGGGATTCTCCCAGGGCTGGCGCGACGGCTGCCTGTCTCGGGCTAAACTCCTGCGCGGGCTGGCCAAATTTTTTCTCTACGCGGCGGCCATCCTGGCGGCGGCCACACTTGACGATGTGCTCAACGCCCGGACCGAGGCTTTCCTGCATATCGATTTTCGGGCGGCCATGGTCATGTATCTGGCCATTACCGAAATGCTGTCCATCCTCGGGCATCTGGACGCCTTCGGCGTCAAGCTGCCGAAAAAGCTCATCCGTCGGCTGGAAGCCTACCGGGATTGCAGGCTCTATACCGGCAAGAGGCGGACGTCATGAGCCTCGTGTCCACGGTCAAACAAAAAGTCGCCGCCGCCTTTTCCCGCACGCCGAACAGCGCGGAAGAAAAATTGTCCGCGCTGGGAAAGCTCCTGTGGAGCGAGGCGCAGACGGCCAAGAACGACCGGCGCACGCAAGAATTGATCTGGCTGGAAGATCTCCGCGCCTACAAGGGGCGCTACGATCCCGACGTCCTCAAGCATCTGGAAAAGGGTCGTTCGGAAATTTTCTTCCGCAAGACCAAGGTCAAGACCGACACCATCATTGCCCGCGTCATGGACATCCTGTTTCCGCGCAGCAATGAGCGGAACTGGGAGATTACGCCCACGCCGGAGCCGACCCTGGACAGCCAGGCCAAGCTGGCCGCCTCGCAACTGGCGCAACAATCAGGTGCCAGTCTGGCCGACGCCACGACGCAGATCGCCAAGCAACGTGCCGCCGCCATGATGGCAGCCATGGACGATCAGCTGGCCGAAGGGCCGGATCACGTCGCCTATCGGGCCATCGTCCGCAAGGTCATCGTCTCCGGCTGCCGCTACGGGACAGGCATTCTGAAGGGCCCGCTGGTGCGCCGCGAAGAACGAAAAAGCTGGAAGCCGAAGCCGGTTCCGGCCGCCGATGAAACCGGATCGCCCACGGAAGAACAGTGGGTGCTGGAAACGTCGCCGGCCGAACGCGTGCCCTATTTCCGCGAAGTGTCCATCTGGAATTTCTATCCGGACATGACGGCCAAGGATCTGCGGTCCTGCCGCTACGTCTACGAAGAATACCTGATGCTGCGTAACGAGGTGCAGGAGCTGGCGGACCAGGCGTCTTTTTTCGGCGACGTCATCCGGGACTACCTCGACACGGTCAGGGATGGGGACGCCAAGGAATACTACTGGGAGCAGCAGCAGCGGCAGATCGGCGAAAAGAACAATCTGACGGTGCTGCGCAACCGCTATCGCGTTCTGGAGCGCTGGGGTTGGCTGCGCGGCGACGAGTTGGAAAGCGCCGGCGTGGACATGACGGACAAGGACACGTCGGAAAACTACTGGTGCAACGTCTGGATGCTGGGCGGCAAGGTCATCAAGGCCGTACTGGCCCCCATTCGTGGTGTGGAGTTCCCCTACTACCTCTGGCGCATCGAGACCGACGAGTCCGGCCTGTTCGGCGACGGCATTCCCCGCATCATGCGCGATCCGCAGCGGGCCTTAAACGCCTCCGTCCGGGCCATGCTGGACAACGCCGGCACGTCGGCCGGGCCGATCACCGGCATCAATCGGGCGGCCCTGGCCTCGGACGAGGACGGCAAGGACATCCACGCCTTTCGGGAGATCTTTTTCGATACGTCCGATGACCTGAAAAATGCCCTGATGTTCTGGCAGGTGCAGCCGAACACCCAGAATTTTCTGGCCATGATCAAGCTCTTTGACGATTTCGGCGACGAGCTGACCACGCCGCGCTGGGTGCATGGCGACGGCAACGTGGCCGATGCGGCCAAGACGGCCAGCGGCATGTCCATGCTCATGGGCGCGCTTTCCATCAATCTGACCGAGCTGATCAAAGGCTTCGACGACGACGTGACGAGCCTTTTTATCCGGGCGCTTTTTCACTGGAACATGGATTTCAATCCGCGTCCGGACATCAAGGGCGATTTCAACGTGGTGGCCCGGGGCGCCACGGTGCTGGTGGCCAAGGAAGTGCGGGCCCAGGCCCTCAACCAGTTTGCGGCGCTGACCGCCGATCAGCGTTTTTCGTCACTGGTGGATAATCAGATTCTGCTGACGGAACTGGCTTCCAACCTGGAGATCCCCAAGGGGATCGTGCTGACTGAGGATCAGATCCGGCAACGGCAGGCGGAGCAGGCCACCATGGCCGCCCAGGCCAATATTCAGGCGATCATGGCCGAGATGCAAAAGCGCGGCATCGATCCGAGCCAGGCGCTCGCGGTCATGCTGCGACAGGCGGCCGCCCAGCCGGGCGCAGCCGCACCCGATACGTCTCCTGTGCCGGCGGCCCTGCCGGCAACCCCTGCCGCGATACCCGCGCAACCGCAGCCGTCCGGGCCGGCACAGTCCGGGCCGGGCCTGACGGCGTCCTGATTTTTCGAGGTGATCCATGGAAAACATGAAGCGGACAAAGCAGGAAATCAAGAAGGACCATGCGGCTATCGAATTCGATAGCGATGCGTATCCATGGGGCCTGCGTATCACGCTGGAAGGAAGCGTGCTTCAAAAGCTCGGGCTGACGGATAAGGACTTCACGGTCGGGGAGACATGCTACCTCGCGGCCAAGGCCGAATGTACAAGGATCTCCACTGAAGACGTCTCCGGCAGGGATGACGGTTCCCAAAAGGACGTCAGCATTTCGCTGCAAGTGACGGATTTGTCCGTGCAGAATACGGCGACATCCGCCGCAAAGGATTTTGACGATGCCTTCGGCAAAGATTGATCGGGATTCCTGTCTTCGCTACTTGCGTGACAACCGCAATACGGAAGTCGTGCAAGTCGTTTTGCGGATGCTTGATGCTGAAATACAGGAGTTATCCCTGAAACTGGAACAGGCCGACGAGCGGAATTTCCAGAAGGTGCAGGGAAGCATTTCCCTCTGCCGCGCTTTCAAGAGCGGAATCGATGGACAGCAGCCGACCGAACGACAGAAGTCCGGCGCTTATACAGCCTAATGGCGGCATCGCGGCCACGGCCGCGACCCGAGGAACCCGGGCCCGGTGAACCGGTACCCGAATAAAGGAAACGAACATGGCAAACGAACAGGACGATTTCGCGGAGTTTTTCGAGAACACGGCGGAAGCGTCTCCCGAACTTCCCGGCGGCGGCACGCCTACCGGGCCGGAAGAGACGCCGGAAGCCCCGGCCGAGGAAACGAAGCCTGCGGCTACGCCGCCGGCAGAGGAAGAACCCGCGCCGGGGACCGGGGAAGACCAGCCGCAGACGCCCGAAGAACCCGTAGCGCCGGCTGCTCCGGCGCCCGGAACGACTGATGACCTGGCGTCCGTGCGGGCCGAACTGCATACGCAGATCGGCCGGTTGCAGGCGTCCGAAGACGAGAAGAATCGTCTGGCCGAACGGGTGGCCGCGCTGGAAACGAAGCTGGCCGCGCCGGCTGCGCCGGACGCGCCCAAATCGGAAACGGTGGCCATTCCCGACGAGCTGCAATCCGACGCCGAGGCGTTCGCCAAGGCCTATCCGAAGCTGGCGTCCATGCTGACGCTGGCCGGTTCGGACGGCGACGCCATTCGGGCCGCGCTCAAGGACTACGGTCCGTCTGTTGCCGCCATGGCCGCCCGGACCGTGCTGCTGGAAACCGAGCTGCACGACGGTATCCAGCGTCTGGAAACGGAGCGTGCCGCCACCACGCAGCAGGAACATGCGCGGCGCATCGTGGCGCAGCATCCCGAGTTCGCCGGCCTGTACGGCGGCGACGCCACGGCCCAGACGACGGCCCAGGCAGCGCGCAATGCCGTTGTGGCCTGGATCGAAACGATGCCTTTCAAGGACGGGGCGGCCCGGATGCAGGTGCTGCAACAAGGCAGTGCCGACCAGGTCAACGCCCTGCTCGACGAATACCAGAACCAACAGACCGCCAAGCCGAAGCCCAAGCCGCTTTCCGAGGACGCGCAGCGCCGGGCCGATGACGCCATCGGTGTTTCGCACTCGCGCGTGTCCCGGCCGCCGCGCGGCAAGCCGGACGAGAACGACGTCGATGCCGCGTTTAGCGAGAGCTTCGAGGCGGACAAGTAAGAGGTCATTTCCATGGCTGTCCAGACTTCCGATATCCTCTCCCCCAGAACAAAAACCTTTCTGGCCAAGAAATTCCTCGACGTGATGGTTCCGTACCTCATGTTGATGAATTTCGCCCAGTCCGATGTCATCCCCAAGGGGAATACCAAAAACATCACCTGGCGTCGGTACAATCCTCTGCCGACCATCCCGAAGGCCCTGGTCGAAGGCGTGACGCCGGCCGCAGGGAAGCTGACCTACGACGACATCCAGGCCACCATCACCCAGTACGGCGACGTCATGGAAATTTCCGACGTCGTTCAGGACACCAACACCGACCCGGTGTTGCAGCAGATCACCGAACGCATGGGCGAATCGGCGGCCGAAATGCTGGAGCGCGTGGCCGTGGCCAAGGTGCTCGGCGGCACGAACGTCTATTACGCCAACGGGGCCAGCCGGTCCGCCGTCAATACCCGTGTCTCCCGCGACCTGTTCCGCAAGTGCGTCAAGGCGCTCAAGCGGGCGCGGTGCCGGCCGGTGACCCGGGTGCTGACCTCGGACGCCCGCTACGGCACCGTCAACGTCAAGCCGTCTTTTATTTGTTTTCACCATCCCGACCTGACCGCCGATATCCGCGACTGCGACGGGTTCAAGGCCGTGGAGGATTATGGCCGGGTCAGCCCCTACGAGCGCGAAATTGGCACCATCGAGGAGGTCCGCTTCATCGAAGAGGACATCTTCACGCCGTACGAGGACGCCGGCGGCGCGGCCGGGACCAGTCTGGCCACGACCGGCGGCACCTACGCCAACGTCTATCCCCTGCTCTTGTTTGGCAAGGATTTCTTCGGGGCCGTGGCTCTCAAGGGCTACCGCATCCAGAACTCCAACGAGAAGGGCGAACCGGTCGTCCCGGTGGACGTGAAGGTCATCAATCCGGACACCATCAGCAAGTCCGACCCGTTGGGCCAACGCGGTTACGCCGGCTGGAAAACCTATTTCACCGCCGAGATCCTGCAGGAAATGTGGGGCATGCGCCTGGAAGCGGCGGGCAGCAACTAACCGCGCAGGCGGTAAGGAGTGAAAAATGAGCGGTCTTTTCGATGGATTCCCCAATGCGGAGCAGGTGGCCGCGCTGGCCTTCCTGCGCAACGGCCCGGTGGATTCGCCGGGGCTGGCCATTTCGGCCGCGTCCAGCCCGGCTCCCAAGGCCGGGGCTTTTTCATACCGAATCGATGGGAAAATCTACGCCAAGGCGGCCCAGGCCACCATTGCCCTGACCACGGGCGGTTCCGTGGCCGCCGGGGCGACGGGCGCCTATTTCCTGTCCCTGGACGCTGCCGGGGATCTGGCCGTGACCCTGGCGACCGCCGACAGCAACGGCGCCATTGCCGTGCCGACGCCGGCCGCCGGCTATGCCTTCTTCGGCGCGGTCAAGGTCGCCAACGGGTCCGGCGCCGCCTTCACGGCCGGCACCACGGCCCTGGACGCCACCGGCATCACGGCCACCTACTTTAACCTCGCGGGCATCGTGCCCGGCGAGACGCTGTAGGGGGCGATCATGCAGCGCACCATCAACGCAGTGCTGGCCACCGTGCCGGACCCGGCCACGCGCAAAGCTATGGCATCTGTCTACCGCATCCTGCGGACGCAGATGCTGGCGCACACGCATCTGTGCGGCGGCGACGGCGTGGTCTCGTCCACGGCCATTGCCGATGCGGCCGGCAAGACCGGCGGCACGGCCATTGTCCTGCCCGAATAACAACGACCGCCCGGGGGTGACTCCGGGCGGTTTTCAAGGAGTTCCCCATGGCAAAAAATACGACAACGGAAACGGAATCGACGGAAACGGCCACGGCCTCGGAGGCGGCTGCCGGTACGGAAACGACCGCCACCGCGACGGCTGCCGCCGCGAATCTGGAAAAACGTTTTCGCGTCCAGATTCCGTCCTCGCCCAGGCCGGGCGGCAACAAGGACGTGACGCTGACGGTCAACGGCCGCATCGTCGTCGTTCAGCGCGACGTGGAAGTGCTGCTGACCGAACCGTACCTGGAGGCGCTCCGAAACGCCAAGGAGCGCGGCTACGAAGGCAAGGCCGACGTGCCCCGCTATCCCTACATTCTCCAGGGCGAGGTGATGGTGGACCCGGCCACCCTGGACACGCATCCGACGGCCGGCCTGGATGGGACGTCCAATGCGACTTCCTGAATTGATTGATGCCGTCAAAGGCATCGTCAATGACCCGAGCTGCACGGATGGTCTTATCACCTCCCTGTGCAACACCGCCCTGCAAGTCGTGGCCGGGGAGTTGCTGCTGCCCGGCCTGGAGACATCGGCCACGGTGACGGTGCCGGCCGGCACGACAAGCGTGGCGCTGCCGGCCGATTTTCATCGGGATCTCTTCCTGGCGCGGCCGGCGGTCGGCGGCCAGGACATTGGAATCATGGACGCCGCCATCGACATCGAAAAAATGCGTGACGCCCCCAGCGGCAACCAGATCCGAGGGGTGGCGACGGTGGGAAGCCGGCTGCTCGTCTGGCCGGCGCCCGGGGCGGATACGGTTCTGGAGCTGCACTATTCCAGGCGGCCGCACACGCTGGGCACTCGAAGCGGCCCACTCGCCTTTTCCGCCGCCAAGGGAACCATCACCGGCACGTCGTACGTCTTCGCGCCGTTCGGAGCGGGCGACGGCATCACCATTGTGGGCAGCGCCGGCAATGACGGGGTCTATACCATCGTTGCCGCCAACTCCATGCAGGTGACGGTCAGGGAGCCCCTGACCGACGAAGCGGCCGGCGGCCTGGTCAACGTCCTGGCCGAGGAGATCGAGGGCATCCCGCCGGACAAGCAGCTCGATGTGCTGACGCCGTATGTGGCCAAATGGTGCTTCGAGAAAATCGAGGACGCCTTGAACGGCGGCAAGCCGAACAGCGACCGTTTCGACGCCATGTTTGCCCGGGAGCTTTCAAAGCTCCGGACCGCCTTCCATAAGCGCGGGCTGCGGGCGTCCACGGCGCGACATGAAACGGCTCATATCCGGAGCCTGTGCTGATGTTCGCCATTGCCTGCTGGAGCTGCCTCGGCCTGAATACTCGTGCCACCCCGGATTCCCTGGCCTGGGACGGCCGGACCGGCGCGTTCCAGGCCGCGCCCATCGTCAACCTCGAACTGCATGACGGTGGTCGCATCTGGACCACCCGGCCGGGGTATTCCAAGGCCATGGACCTGGACCATCCCCATTCCCCGTTCGTGGACGGCGACCGCTGGTATGTGGCCTCGGGCGACACGCTCTACGTCGTTTCGGGCATGGTGGCCACGCCGTTGGTGACGGGCCTGACGCCGGGCGAGCGCCTCGGCTGGTGCCGGCTGGGCGACGTGCTCTACTGGAGCAACGGCATCCAGAAGGGGCGGATCGTGGCCGGCGAGGCCCGGCAATGGGGCGGCCTACCCTACTCCTCCGACGCCCGCGAGGCGGCCGAATACCGCGAGGTGCCGGCCGGGAACGTGCTGGCTGCCTTCGGTGGTCGCATTTGGATCGGCGCCGGGGATGAAGTCCTCTACACCGCCCCCGGCTTTCCGCACCACTGCCGGATCGGCTCGGACCGGCTGCCGCGCCAGTCCTCGACCGTGCGCATGGTCGCCCCGGTGGACGATGGCTTTTACGTCTCCACCGAGGACCGGATCTGTTTCTACGGCGGCTGGGACCTGGGGCAGATGCCCATGAGCGTCATCAGCCGGGAGCCGGTCATCCCGGGCATGTTCTTGCCGGTGCTGGCCAGCGACGTGGTGCCTAAGCTCAACCCGGTTCGGGCGATCTTGTGGGCGACGGCCACGGGCCTGGAGATGGGCATTTCCCAGGGCAACGTCATCAAACTCACCTACAACAATGTGGCCATGGATGCGCCGGCAAGCTGGGGAGCGATCCTCAAGCTGCCGCGCCGTGTCGTGGCCCTCTATCATCCATAGGAGGCCACGACCATGGCACTGCGACTTTCCACCGGGTTGCGCAACGGAATGCTCGGGACGAGTGCGTTCAAGACCCTCATGCAAAACGGCGTCATCGACGTCTATGCCGGGACGCAGCCGACCACGGCCGACGATACCGAGAACGGCACACTGCTGTGCCGCTTCACGGTCGCCTCGGGCGCGTTTACCGCCGGCACGGCTACCAACGGCCTTAACTTCGGCACGGCGGCCGACGGGGCCATCCCCAAGTCGTCGGACGTCTGGTCCGGCGTTGGTGTGGCCACTGGAACGGCTGGCTGGTTCCGTTTCCGGGCCAACGACGCCGCGACGGGCACATCGACCACGGCCGTCCGTTTCGACGGTTCGGTTTCGACCTCCGGCGCGCAGCTCAACATGTCGAGCACGGCCATCACCTCCGGCGCGACCACCACCATCGACAGCTTCACCTTCACCGAGCCGGCCGCCTAGCCCGGCGGAGAGACGCCACCATGACCAACATTCTGGCCGGTCTGCACGGGTTCAAACCCACCGATACGTTCCAGGGGTGCCAATACTCCGGGGACGAGCAGGCCGGCCAGTTGTGTATGGGCCATGTCTGCAATGCGCTGCAGACGCTCCAGTACGTCAACAAACAGGATTTGCAGATCTACGACCATACCGTCCAGTTCGACGACGGCACGGTGGTGACCGCGCATCGATGCTTCGGGCAGTATTCGGCGGATGTGCATGTGCCAAGGACTGGGAGCCTCAAGCCAGGCCAGTTCTATTGGGTGCCGGGGTGCGTGGCGAGGTATGATCTGACGAAAGATGGGAAGAACTGCATTTCGAATGGAGATTTGGCCGGTGAGGAGATGATTACAGCGGTCGGCGATGCGGATACGGTATCCACGCAAACGACAAAAACATTGAAAGATGCCGAGTTGCCAGCATGCGGGGCGTCGCCTGATGGATCGATTATCAGAAGCTATGCAATGGTTGTTCTGCCGGGGGATACAACCACGGAAGAAACGTCCCAACAGGCCTCCGGCGTCAAAGTTTCTGATGCGCATATCCCCTCGAAAGGGCCATTTTCAATATCGTGCATTGTGAAGTTGAATGAAGACATCGTTCCAGATTATTCGTTCACAGAAAAAACGAATGAACTCGACTGCGGATATACGGTATGGAACCCTGTAAAACCAGGAGTTGTGTCATCATCCGATGGCGAAGACTGGTATGCGGAATGCCCTGGGAATATTTGCCCGATCATGGGTAGCTTTAGTCCATCGCGGTTTAGTATCCATTATGTGAATAGAACAAACCCTTGGCCGAACTATAATACGAACTTTATTAATTATGAATACAGTCAGATAGGATATAGAGAGATAGCCGCCTACCACGATGGAGAGCCTCTTTTAATAACGGATTATGCTGCGAAATCTCCGTACTGGGACAAAGTTACAACAGACGAGCTTAAGACATACGAAGGTGAATATACAGATTTTTGGGAAAAAAATAATGAGATAGCTAATTCTGCACCCTATGAATCGTATTGTAAGTGGAAGACAAAATACAAGAGAGAATACGCCAAAGGCACTCGCGTTGTCACTATTGACGATAACAAAAATTACTATTACGGAACGGTTTATTCTTCAGAATATGAAAGAAAAGTTATAACGGTTGCTGGCGGAAACCCATACAAAGTTGGCGAAGAAGTTACGATACAAAAGACAGATGGTACAGTAGAAAGTTATGTTTACAACGAGGACGACAGCACAACATATACTCTCATAACGTATTCCATTTTTACTATCAAGGACTACCAATATAAAAAATACATATACGAATCAAATAAAAAAATAACTTTTGGGAAGCAGCCCTTTCCTGTCTGCCATCCGCCTGGTTACATGATTGGCATGAATTATTGCGGACTTTTTTGGTACAATGGAAACCATATTCTTGCTGGGAAAATTACTAATTTTGAATCAGAATATCAATATGAGCATATAGTATCAGATGAGATTCTTTTGGGTGAGTATTATCATGTCTGCATGACATACGATGAAGATGGAGAAACATGCCTCTATATTACACAGATGAAAGATTTAATAGCATATAACACATACGGGGAACAACCCACAGCGGAGTATTCGAATTGTGATGGTTTCGGTGATGTCATTGATTATTTTTCAGGCTTCTTGAATTGGGCTTATACTTCTTCCAAAGACACGCCGGCCACGGATTGGGATTGTTCCTGGTTGTTTTCCGCTGATATGGAAATAGGGCTTCTCCGCTTTTACCATCGCGCTCTTTCCAAAGCCGAAGCACAACTTCTCACGCAAGAAGTTTTCAATGGTACTTTTGTGGCCGATGACTTTGAAGCAAAAAAGTTGATGGCGAAAGGCTATCAACCGGTGTTGGTATAGTTATGGACATCCTATCGCAATATTACAATTCCGCCGGCCAGATTGTCAGTCGCACGCCCAATCTGGCGACACGGGAATTCTATCGGGATTATATGTGCCGGCATACGTTCGACGAGATGTTCGTGGCGGCACAGGTGCAATCAGGTCCGACATGCTCTATTGTCCCTGGTTTTATGTATTATGATTATTACGGAGGGAATGGGATAAAACTTACGATTGTAGCTTCCTCTGGTCAATCTAAGCTGATTGAAGGATATAATGGAAGAAAAGCTTGTGTTTGTTCTGGAGGAAACTCAGAGGAAATATATATAGGTCCTTATGGTAATAGTTGGGATATTTATAACACTTGGACTGGATCTCCATTCGCTATAGACTCAAGCATGAATTTCGGGTCTATATTTAAATCGCCCAGTCAACTTCCCGACAAAGAACCCGGTCTATTTTTTTGTTTTTATCTTAGCTATCTAAATACGATAGATAACAATTCCATATATTCAGAACATATGAATAACCTAGAAAGAATCCAGTTAGATTTTTATGCCATACCATATAATGGAGCTATCATAAAGCCGTACATTAACATAAATATTAATGTGGGGGGAGTCGATTCTATTTTGTCAGATATTGCCGTATCAGATACTTTTTTAACAGATGGAAAGTTCCATGTTCTTTCGTGTAATATTGACCTCAATGGAAAGCTATCTATTTCTGTTGATGGGTTACAGATATACAATCTAAACGGAGTTTTGGTTTCAAGGTTTTATCGCCCGTATATCTATGTTCTTTGTTGTGGTGCTGAAGATGATACTCGAAGGTATGCTGTCGATAGCGCCTGGATTAAAAAAATATGAACCTTCCCTACCCTCAATCCATCCCCTGTTCCTTCGACAACTTTCCAGCCGCGCTTGATGTGCGGCTTGGGCACCTTGCCAGTTCGCTTATTGCCGGCGATTCGCTTGGTTCAAAGTTGTTGCTCTACCGCACGCCGAAATGTGGTGTGGCCCAGGGAGACTTCGCTGTTGGGTCTGCCCTGCCCGAATGTCGCATGATCTATAGCGACACGGGCAGTGATACGGACTTCACGCTCAAAGTCTCGTTCATCGGTTACGGGACGTTCTACAAGCTGACGAGTTCTGATACGTACCTTCGCTTCCAGGTTTACAAGGCAATCGCCATCGAAACGCCCACGGCAGGGGAAAAGGTCTTCGGGGATACTTTCGACTGCGAGACGCTTATTCCGGCCGGCACCGATACAACGGCGCTGTTCATCTATGACGGATCGACTATCCAATATACAGAGCCAACCACGGCAACAGGGTCGGGGGCATTCTGGTTAGATGGGCAGGAATACAAGCTGGCTGATGGTGCCAGCATTACCATCACGTCAGCATCTGGCGGAACAAACACCTATACGTTCGTTGGCAATATGTTGGTGGTAAGCTGATGTCCACCATATTCGACTACATCTACAGCATCGACGGCTTCTCCCTGGACTCCTCCGGGGCTGGCATCTGCATCGCGCCCAATCCCGATGTTGTGGCTACCGGCACCTGCGGTTCGGTCGGCATTTGCACGTCCCCGTTGCCGACGGTGCTTGGTACGGCGGATTGGGCTCCGTTCGCGCAATGCGTTGCCCCGCTGCCCGAGGTCATGGCCACCACGGACGGCTACCGCCCGGCCTGGGGCGAATGCGCCGCGCCGCTGCCGGTCGTTTCCGGGACCGCGCACGTGCTCATCGAATCGGTGTGCATCGCGCCGCCGGCCTTTGCCGTGGGCTATACCGGAGCAATCGCCAGCAATGCCGCGCCGGCTCCGACCGTCTACGCCCTGTCCGGCTACAACCGCACGGCCTCCGGCGCGGCCATTGCGCCCAACGCGACCGTCACAGCCATTTCCTGCGGCCTGGACAAGCCGCTTGCCAATTCGGCCACATCCTCCGCCGTGGTGGCGCTGCTGCAACAGGGCAACAGCACCATCGCCGACGCGGCTGCAACCATCTGCGCCGGCTGCACCACGGACGACGCCAAGGCCGCAGCCATCATCCGGTTCGTGGCCGGTTTCACGTATGCGGCGGACAGTACGTCCGGCATAGGCGACCGCTGGACCTGCGCCCTGCCGACCCTCGAACGCCGTTATGGCGACTGCGAGGACGGGGCGATCCTTCTTCAGTCGCTCATCCTGGCCATCGGCATCGACCCGGGACGGGTGATGACCTGCTTTGGTACGGTGGCCGGAGACACGACGGCAGGCCACGCCTGGACGATTTATCGACGCGAGAGCGACGAAGAGTGGGTGCCGCTGGAATGGTCAGACTCCGCCTTCCAGACGCTGTCATCCATCAACAATGTCACGCGCATGGTGGACCGGACGGCCGTTTATACCGCCGTGTCGCACATCCTGACGTCCACGGCGTTCACCGCCATCACCACGGCCAAGTGGCTGCTGCGCGTCACGACGCTTCGCGCCACGGGCGACATGACCGCGCCCTGTCCGGATTCCACCGGCTGGACGAACATTTCCTCCACGGCCAGCATGAAGGCCCCGGCCGCCACGGCATTCGGCTATACAGGCGCACAGGCCGCCCTGGCCGCGCCGCTGCCGAACGTCGCCGCCACGGCCCATGCCGTGCTTTCGGCCACGGGCGTCTGCGTCGCGCCGCTGCCGACCGTTGCCGCCGGGACGGGCGCACGCGGCGACTGTACGGCCCCCCTGCCGCAGGTATCGGTCCTGGCCGGAGCACGGTGCGATTGTGCCGCGCCGCTGCCGACCGTGCTGGCGACGGCTGCCGGACGCGCCTTGGTGCAGGGCGCCATGACGGCTCCCGTGCCGGTCCTTTCCGCGCACGCCCTGACCGGCATTCTGGCTTTAGGGGAGTGCCTTGCCCCGCTGCCGCGCTGCTACGCCTCCGACATCCCCAGCGCCTACGCCGAGGGTCGCATGGTCGCCCCCCATCCGCGCATGTCGGGACACGCCTCCATCAACTCGACAGCCGCGGCGGCACTCGTTTCGCCGCTGCCCATCGTTAGGGCACACGCCCGGAATGCGCCGGCCTGGGCAACGTCTACCCTGCAATACGACGCATCGAGGTTGCCATCATGAGTAATTCGACACTCGGTCTTTCCTATCCGTTCGACTCCGGCGCAGTCTCCCAGGTTTCCGGCTGGCCGTTCACGGATTTTTTCGCGCTGGACGGGCAATTTTTCGGACTGGCCAGCAACGGCGTTTTTGCCATCGGCGGCGATGATGACGCCGGGACGGACATCGCCTGGATGATGACCGGCCCGATGACGGACGGCGGCAACGAGCAGTTCAAGAGGCTCCGGTTCGCGACCGTGACCGGCCCGAACACGGACGGCGTGGAGCTGGCCGTGGTCTACGAAACGGGCGTGTCACCGGCAGTCGGGGCCATGGGCGGCGGCCGGTTCGCCATCGGTTCCGAGGGCGCCGGCCGCGAGGTGCAGTGGACGCTTTCCGGCACCGGCCCGGCGGCCATGACCGGCGTGACCATCCAGTCGCTGCTACTCGGGTTCAGGCAGAGGGGGTAAACAATGGGTTCGGCTGGATATCTTGAGGTAGATGCTTCGTCATCTTTGGTGACGAGTGCTTTTAACGATGCCAGCAACAAGGCGACTTCGGCATTTTCCCAGGCGCAATCACTGATTGGCCAACTTGCCAGGGCCATAGACATCGACTCCCCGACGATCACGACACCGGCGCAACCCGGGATGCCGTCCTTGGACACGATGCCCGGCGCTCCCAGCCTTTCCGTACCCGAACTCGGGACGGTCTCCATTGCCGCCGCGCCGACGCTTGACCGCATCGACGTGCCGGATGTGACGATCCCCACCTTTTCCGCCACGGCCCCGAACGTCGTCATCCCCGACATGCCACAGGTGGCCGAGCCGACCGACCCGGGTACGGCTCCGACCATGGATGACGTCAGCCTGCCCAACGATCCCGACATTGTTTTGCCGGACCCGCCGACGCTGGCCACGGTCACGGTGCCGACGTTCACCGACCTGGCGCTGCCGGTTTCCGAGGCCGAACGGCCGGACGTAGCCATCGACCTGCCGGGCAAGCTGTTCGTCTACCAGGATGGCGAGTTTTCGTCCGACCTGCAACAGACCGTCGAACAGCAGATTTACGATGGGCTCCTCTCCGGCGGCAACATCGCGTCAATCGCCGGCATCGCCGCCTACATCGAGCAGGTGCGGTCCGAGGCTGCCCGGACGCTTCGTATCGAGCTGGCGGTCATCCGTGACGGCTGGGCGGCGCGGGGCCTGGACGGCCCGACCGGGGCCGACGCCGACAAGGAGCAGCAGGCCCAGTGGCGCTACAGCGATACGGTCAATGAACGCGTGGGCCAGGTTGTCGGCAAACAGTGCGAACTGACGGTCCAGCACTTCGAGTTTTTGATCGAGCACGGCATTTCCGCCGTGGGGCTGCGTTTGGACGCCTACAACAAGGCACAGGACCGGGCGCTTGAGGCGGCCAAAGCGACGGCGGAGTTTGGCTACCGGATGGTGGATACGCAGGTCGCCGTCCACAATCTCCAGCTCGCCCGCTATCAGGCCGATACGACCGCCTACGAAATCAAGCTCCGGGCGGTCAACACAGCCCTGGAAGGCCGGAAGGTGCAGCTCGAAACGGCCCGGGTGCGCGGCGATCTGCGCAAACAGGACGTGGACGTCTACGTGGCCGAATGTCAGGCGCAAATGACCCGGGTCGAGGTGTTCAAGGCCCAGATTCAGGGGGCGCTGGCCAAAATCGAGGCCCAGACCAAGCGCATCGACGCGTTCAAGGCCAAGGTGGACGCCTTTGTCGCCCAGACCAGCGCCATGGTCGCCCGCTACAATGCCTGGGCCCAGCAGATTGCCGCGCAAAAGACCAAGGTCGAACTGTATCAGGCCGAAGCCTCCGTCTTTGCCACACAGGTTGGGGCGCAAAAAGTCGTGGCCGACATCGGCTCGACCCGGGCTGGCATCGTGGACGCACGTAACAAAGGCAACATCGCCCTGTATCAGGCCGGGCTGGAAGGTACGAAAGTCGAGTTGCAACGGCTCATCGCCCAGGTGGATGCCTCCCTCAAAACCGCCTCTGCCCAGGTGCAGCTCTATGATGCGTCCGTGCGCGGCACGTCAGCGGAGAACGAGTCGAGGCGCGGGCTGGCGGCGCTTCAGGTGCAGGAATGGGCCACTCTGGCCAATACCTTCGTCGAGCAGGCCAAGGTGGCGCTGGAATACGCCCGGGTCAAGGGATCGCTGTCCGAGCAGGCGTTACAGGCGTGTGCTCAGACGGCGGCGCAATTGGCCGCCTCGGCCCTGGGATCGCGCCACGCCACGGCCAGCGTCGGATTTAGCGGCAGCAACAGCAATACGAGTAGCTACAGCGAAGTGGACACCTACTCTCAGTCCCAAAGCGCGTAGGAGGAATATTATGGGAGCTGATCCGAATTTTGCCGGCTATATGCAGCAGAAATATGCCAATCAAAAGCAAATGGCCGACGCCGAGACGACCAAGGCCAATGCCGCCGCAGCCGGGGTGGCGCAACAACAGGGGTTGCAGGAGAGCGCCAACGCAGCAGCCTTGGCCAGGCAAGGGCTCATGAACCAGGGGGCCATGGATATGGAGAACGCCCGGGTGGCCGGCGGGTTGCAGGAACGCGGGTTGGCCAACCAGGGCGCGACCGACGTGGCCGATATCACGGGCAACTATGGGCTCCAGTCGCATCTGGCCTATGCCAACGCCCGGGTAACGGCGGCCACCTCGCCGGAGTTCGGGGCCATGCGCGACGATATGGGCAATATCACTCCCTATGCCAAAAATCAGGCCGGATTGGATTATCTCCAGTCGCAACAACAGGCCAAAGCGCCGCCGGCATTGCCGAACGGGATGGGCAGTTATGCAACGGGTGCCGGAGCGCCTGGCGCGGGTATCGGGCTGGGACTCAATCCGAATCTTCTCGGCAACACGGGGATGTAGATCATGCCTGTCGATCTCGCCAAGTATCGGACGGATAATGCGGGCTATTACGGGAAGGACGCCAAACTTTCCGATGTTGCCCAGGATCTCTATCAGCGTTCCGGCGCATCGTCTGCCGGCGTCAACTTCGATGATTTTTCCCAAAAGGAAGGTCTGTCGGATCAGCTGGCCAAGGAGGCCAATCCGACGCCGCAGCCGCCGGCGGCGTCCGGGTTCGGGTTGGGGGATGTTTTGCGGACTATCGGAACTCCTGGCCTTGTCGAAAATTATACCGGGGCCGTGACGCCGCGTGCTCCCGGCTCGCCGCCCCCCGAGGAGCCGGCCTATGCGGAATTTCTTCGCGGCGGCATCAACGATACCGACGCCAACGGGCAGCCCAGGCCCACGCTGGCCCGCTATGCCGGCGGCCTGTGGGAAGGGCTCAAGGGCGGCCTCAAGCAGATTCCGGCCGCCGGCGAGGCCAATAAAGTTCTCGATCAGTCGTTTTTCCAAAGCCCCGATAACGATGTTGTCCGTTGGTATCAGCAGGGCGCCGCGCCGTTTTCCCATCGGGTGGATGAGCTGACAAGCGGCGGCATGGACTACGACCCGGCCATTCGGCAGGCCGGCACGGAATGGAGCCAGGGACAGAAGCAGTACTGGCAGAAAACCGGCCAGGGACTGAACGCGGCCTTGCCCGAGAGCCCGGATTTTGCCGGCCGTTCGTCCGGCCGGGTGGAAAGCGCTGTGCGCGGTCTTGCCGAATTTGCGCCGTCCATGGGCGCCGCCATGCTCCACCCGGGGCTTGGCCTGGGCATGACCTACGCACAGATCGCCGGCGGCCAGTATCAGCAGCTCAAAAACGAGGGCGTGCCCGACGAGCGGGCGGCCCAGGCCGCCACGAGCAGCGCGCTTGTCGAAGCGCCGCTTTTCGCCGCCTCGAATCTTTTCAACCTGCGCGTACTTGGCCGGGCCTTCGGCGCCAATCCGCTGGGCATGAAGATCGGCGAGGCGGCCGCCGGGGCGAACTCGGCCGGCGTGGTCGGCGCGCTGTCCAGCCTGCCGCAGGACGTGTCCGAAACCTGGGCGAAAAACCCCGACATGACCCTGTCGGATGCCGTCAAGGCCACGGGAGCGAACCTGACCGATACGACCGATGCCCAGGGCAATGTCCAGCCCGGCCTGTTGTCGAAAATGACCGAGGGCTATATCGGCAACGCCCTGGGCGCCGGCATCATGCACGGGGCCGGGCTTGGCGCGGGCGCGGCCTGGAACTGGGCGCATACGCCGGATGCCGTGGTGGAAGGCCGCCGGGCCGCCAGCGAATTTGCCGACGCCTATGCCGGCGCGCTTGCCGACACGGTCAAAAGCGGCGAGCTGGAAAAAATTCCCGATGCGGATCTGACGGCCATCTATAACCAGGCCGACCAGCTCTACCAGGGCGGCGACAAGCGGTTCTATCAGCCGTTGCTCGAAATCAATGCTGAGCAGCTTCGGCGGCAAAATGCGGCGCGGGGCTTCCCTCTGAACGAACTTGAGGAGTCGGCCGCGCCGACGGAAACACCGCCGGCCGCTTCCCAGCCGGAAACGCCGGCGGAACAGCCGGTCGTTCCGACGCCCACCGGGGCCGAGCAGATAGCTGCGGCCAAGGCCGGGCAGCCTGTGGTCATCCCTTCCGAGGAGGGGAACCCGGCCCCGACCATTCCCGAGGATCTGACCGGACTGGGCAAGTCCGATCTGAACGATCTGGCGGCATCGGTCGGCATCGAGCAGCCGACGCGCATCAAGCGGGATGACCTGGTCGAGCAGCTCTTGCAAAAGCGCCAGGAGCAGACGCCGCCGGAAACCGCCTTCGCTCCGGCTCCCGAGGCCATGGAAACGCCGCTGACCGAAGCCGGAGCAGCTCCGGAACCGGCGCAACCGGCCGCTCCGGTCCGGACGCCGCAGGAAACCCAGCCGGCGCAGGAAACGCCGTTGCTGGAAGCCGGCGAACAGCCGCCGGCCGAAACCCCCAAACCGGCCGCCCTGCCCACGGACGAAGAGCCCTTGCGCGAGGGAGGGGAACAGCCGCCGACCTCCGACCGCCGCATTGACCAGGCGTCGCGCCAGCGCTGGGCCGATATGTCCGATGCCGAAAAGCAGGCTGCCCATTTCACCGACCAGTTGACGGGCCTGGGCAACAAGAATGCCTACGACGAACGGGTGGGTTTCCAACCCGATACCCCGGCGCCCCATGCCGCCATCGACCTGGACGGCATGAAATTCGTCAACGACACCTACGGACATCCTATGGGGGACGCCTTTTTACAAGGCGCCGGCCGATTCTTCGACGACGTGGCCAAACAGTATGGGGTGGACGCCTATAGGACCGGCGGAGACGAAATTACCTTTGTCGGGGATGATCCGGCCAAAACGGCGCAAGCCCTTGACGCGGCCAGGAAGCTGGCCGATAATTACACTATCGAATTACCCACAGCCGATGGACCGATCCCTATCCGTCTGGCCTTCAGCGGCGGCGTGGGGAAAAACAGGAGTGAAGCCGATGCCCGACTCTACGAAGACAAAGTCCGGCGAAAGGCCGCAGGATTGGCCGACCGAGGCGTTGAGCCTGGAAGAGGCGGCGGCGTTCGTCAAGAAGCACAACCTCCAGATAACGGGCCCGGGCAGGCTGGTGCCGAAGCAGGCGTCGGCGACCGAACCGGAACAGACGCCGCCGATTTCGAATCTGCAATTGCCCACGCTGGAAGCGCTGCACTGGAACGAACCGGGGGTGGGCTTCCAGGTGCTCAAGGCGATAGCGGCCTTGCAGGAGCCGCCGGAAGCCAGCGACGTGCCGTCGGTAGCGCAGTAGACGTCAGCCGCGAAGGCGGCCAGGACGCGGCCCGGTACGAGATCCGGGAGGCGTCCGACCTCGTTCCCTCCCACGACGTCGGGAAAAACTTCGCCAAGCATCCCGACTATCCGAAATCCGTTCAGGAACGCCCCTACCACTCCGATCAGGGCGAGCAGCAGAAAGTCACCCGCAACGCGGCCAATCTGGACCCGCGCTATCTCATCACCGACAATCCCGATGCCGTGAACGGTCCGCCGATCGTCACGGATGGGGGCGTGGTCCTGGGCGGCAACTCCCGGACCATGAGCCTCCAGCTCGCCTATGCCGAGCACCCCGAAAAGGCGGAGGCCTACCGGCAGGATTTGCAAGCCAAGGCGGCGGCTTTCGGCCTCGATCCCAAGGCCGTGGCCGATTTCAAGGAGCCGGTGCTGGTCCGGAGGCTCGACGTCCAGCCGGACCAGGGCGGCATGGCCCGGATGTCGCGCCTCTACAATCAGACCGCCATGCAGGGATTGGCCGTCAAGGCCGAAGGCGTGTCGCGCGGGCGGATGGTCTCGCCGGCAACGCTGTCGTCTCTGTCGGCCGGACTGGAGCGGTTCGATACCCTGCGCGAGTACCTGGGCAATCCGGCCTCGCGGGGGCTCATCGACCACCTGGAAGCGGATGGCGTGCTGGAACGGACCCAGCTGGCCCGGCTGACGGACCCGCGAACCGGGCTTCTCAACGAGGACGGCAAGCGGCTGGTGGAAAACGTGCTGCGCGGCCGGGCCGTGCCGGACGGCGACGTACTGGCGGCGGCAGCGCCGGCCGTGCTGCAAAAAATCGATCGGGCCTTGCCGCACGTGGCGGTCGCCCAGGCGCGCGGCGGCAAGTGGGATCTGACCGAGGTGATGCGCCAGGCCGTGGACCAGCTGAACCGCTTTCGGGCCTCCGGCCATGACCGGCTGGACACCTATTTCGGCCAGGGATCGCTGGTGCCGGACGCGGCCAAGGACAACCCGGCCGTGCGGGCCATGGCCTATGCCCTCAATGAAATGACGCCCAAACAGTTCGAGCAGGAATGGGCGCGGTATGCCAGTTATGCCCGCGCCTCGAAGCCGGACCAGGGCGTACTGGCCGGCGTGCCGGTCAAGGGGCCGGGCGAGGCGTTCCGGGAGGCCTTTGTCGAACGGGGAGAAGGAAAAAATCCGCGATTCCGGCGGGCCAATGAAGAGGACGACCGGGAAGCCGGCCGTCAGGACCAGGAAGATCGCATCCATGATGCCCGGTATGATGGAACAGCGCATGATGTGCATTCCATCGACATCACCCCGGCCATGAAGGAGGCGGTGCTTCACGAAGGACAGCCGATGTTCCGGCGCGGCCAGCCGTCCGGACCCGGGCTGGACGAACCGACGTTGCGCGAGGCACTGCGCCCGGCCATGGACGCGCTTCCGGGCGCGGCCGGCAAGGTGGACATCTACCCGACCGAGGCCGACCTGCCGGCGCGTCTGCGGCAGGGGATCGAGGATGCCGGCGTGTCCGGCCAGTTTCGCGGCGTGTACGATCCGGAGACAGGTCGCATCGCCTTCGTGGCCGCCAACATCCCCGACGCCACGGCCGCAAAGCGCGGCTATCTGGATTTTCTCCTGCGCCACGAAGGACGGCACGCCGGCTTCGACACGATCTTCGGCGGGGCAGACGCCCGTGAAGCCTTCTTCGAGCAGGCCTCCCGCTCCATCCCCAATCCGGTCGGAAAATGGCTGGAAAAAAACGGCATGGAGGCGTCGCCGGCCAACCGGGCCGAGGCGGCCGAAGAGATCATTGCTTCCTGGGCACGTGCCGGCACGGCCCACCGGCTGGTGGACAAGGTGGGGGCCAAGGTGGGCGAATGGGTGCGCAGTGTCTTCCCGGGTTTGGA
>Ga0183095_10823_pt1 | contig 54353 bp, 44 predicted proteins | sample BioMet4_FD_130346 | JGI IMG/M metagenome (GOLD analysis project Ga0183095, IMG submission 130346) | Microbial communities from bioreactor (seeded with sewage sludge) at LBNL, California, USA - Biofuel metagenome 4 (v2) (version 3) | ecosystem: Engineered > Bioreactor > Anaerobic > Unclassified ...
TCTGATCCCGTAGCGCTGCTGCGCCGCATATAAAAGACCGCAGACCCCGCGTACAAAGGGGCCTGCGGTTTTGGCGCTTTTAGGGGTTGTCGGGCCGGCCGATCTGCTGGTTGATCATGCGGGCGATCAGCTCCACCGATTTTTCGATGCCGTAGCAGGCGCTGTTGAGGCACAGGTCGTAATTGACGGGATCGCCCCATTTGCTGCCGGTGTAGAAATGGTAATAGCTGCCGCGGCGGCGGTCCAGCTGCCGCAGCAGATGGCTGGCCTTCTTGTGGTCCAGTCCGTGGGTTTCCATGATGCGCCGCACCCGCAGCTCGAAGGGCGCCGTGATAAAGACGCTGATGTGCGGGATGCGGTTGTTGGCCAGCACCAGATCGGCGCAGCGGCCCATGATCACGAAGTCCTCTTTTTTGGCCATGCTGCAGATCAGGTCGCTTTCGTTGAAAAAGACGGCGTCCTCTTTGGGCAGTCCGTGATAGCGGGTGATGGTATTGAGCATTTCCTTGAACGAAGAACGGCTGCGGGGCGGATTGGGATTCAGGAACGGATAGACGTCGGAGCCGAGGCTGTCGGGTACCACGTCCTGCTCCGCCTCCAGACGCTTGCGCACGGCGTTGAAGATCTCCGTGTCGTAGAAGTTGATTTTCAGCGCGTCGGCCAGGGCGAAACCGATATCCGTGCCGGCGCAGCCCTGCGTGCGGCCGATGCAGATGATGAGGTGGTCGTTTTCCGAAAAGCGGTTCCGCAGGTCGATGGAGTTGAGCTGAATGCGCTCCTTGTCCATGATGTCCACCTTGCCGAAGGTGTCGGGCAGCTCCTTCACATCCTGCAGGATCTTGTTGTATTCCTCCATGGCGCGGGCACATTCGTCCTTGTCGGGGATGGTGCGAGCCATATTGCCCACCAGAGCCAGTTCGCTGCGCAGCATATAGGTCTGTCGGCCGCCGCTCAACAGCACCGCGAGCGATTCGATACAGTCGTCGCGCCGGCCTGTGTAAACGCGGCCCAGTGAGGAACCCAGACACTGATAGACCTTGGTGTCCAGATCATAAATGCGGGTGGCGATCTCAATGACTTTTTCGCGGTTTTGATCCATATCAGGTTCCTCCTTTCACATAAAGAACAGCACCATATCCAGCAGAAACACCGGGATCAGGATGCATACAGACCAGAGCATATAACGGAAGAAAGAGGGCATTCGGATACCGTTTTCATCCGAGATGGATTTGACCATGAAGTTGGGTGCGTTGCCGATATAGGTGTTGGCGCCCATGAAAACAGAGCCGCAGGAGATGGCCATCAGCATCTTCATGGGGACGGTGCCCACCGAGGTGGCCATGCCGCTCACAAAGCCCAAAGAGCCGGCGGTGGTCAGAAAGACCAGATAGGTGGGGGTGTTGTCCAGAAAGCTGGACAGTGCGCCGGCGGCCCAAAACATCTGCGCAGGCTGTGTCAGTCCCAGCTCGGCGCCGCTGGTCTTGAGCAGCATCAGCGCCGGCTGCATGGTGATGAAAATACCCACGAACAGGGTGGCCACTTCCTGAATGGCGCTCCAGGTAAAGTGGTTCTTGGTGCGCACGGACGCGTCCGTGGTCCGGAAGGAGAGCCATGCGGCCAGAAGGATCAGGGCGATTTCAATGATGGAGGGATAACTCAGCGTCACGCCGAGCAGATGCAGTCCGCGCGCCGTGCCGGAGGCGCTCTGAAAAACGGGCAGTGAGGGCAGAATGCCGCTGAGGATCACCGCCAGCACGATCAGGAGCAGAAAGAAAATGTTGTGGCCGCCGGAAATATGCACCTGTGTGCCGGGTCTGCTGATGTCAGGCTTCCGGCCCTCCGCGATATCCTTCATATAGGCGCGGCGGTCGATCCAGAAATAGATGAACAACAGCGCCGTCATGTTGAAGAGCAATACCGGGAACAGGCGAAGGCTCCAGAAAAAAGGAACGCCCCGCATGAAACCCATCAAAAGCGGTGGGTCTCCGATGGGCGTCAGGCAGCCGCCGATATTGGAGATCAGGAAGATGAAGAAGATCATGGTCTGGCATTTGCGTTTGCGCCAGGAGTTGATTTTGATCAGGGGGCGTACCATCAGCATGCTGGCGCCGGTTGTGCCGATGCAGCTCGAGAGCAGCGTGCCGAGGACCAGAAGCGCGATGTTGACGCGGGGCGAGCCCACCAGATCGCCCTCCAGCGTAATGTTGCCCGACACACAGAAAAGGCCGAACAGCAGCACGATAAAGGGCAGATAATCGTTGATCAGACATTCCAGCGTGACCGAGGCCGATTGTCCCGCACCGTTGGTGACGGCATAGGGGACGATGAACAGCAGCGACCAGAAGATCACGGCCTTCGCCTTGTTTTTATCCCACCATTCCGGTTTGACCAGAGGCAAGACGGCGATGGAAAGCAGCAGTCCCGCAAAAGGGATACAAAACCACAGCGACGTGCTGCCCGCGCTGCCGTCCGCGGCGAAAACCGGCGTACAGCACAAGAACGCGGTCAGCAGCCCTGCGGCTGCACAAACAGTTTTTTTCAAAAAAAGACCTCCCAGTGACACCAGTGATACCGGTGATATAAAAGCGAACAGCGGCTGTGCCGGACCCTCCTTCCGTTCAGTGCCTCTCGCGCCGCTTGCCCGCAAACGGACATTATGATACATTATAGCCTGCAAAATTTTTCCTGCAAGAAGAAGAATCGAAAACCGGGGAATCCTTTACGAATTATACACAGCGCCGCGGGTTTGCCGGCCGATTTCACGGACGTTCTTGCAGTAGGAAAGGAAAAAGTTCTTTTATCTTGCATAAAAGACGGAAATATGAAAGAATCAAGGGATTTTTGTACCTCATTCTGCTTGCGCCGCATGTGTCCCGCGGCGGTGCGTCTGCCCCGGAACGCTGTGGGTGAAGGCTTTTCCGGTAAGTCGCAGGCGAGGAAATGACGGGAAAGCTTCGGGACAGGACTTCTAATACAGATGGGACAGCGTATGCAGGACGAAATGATTTCGTTGAAAGCTCAGCACGCCGTCATCCCGCAGGCGGCCCAGCTCAGCGGACATGGCGCTGCGTTCCACCCCCAGATAATCCGCCAGCTCCTGCCGGCTGAAGGGAATGTCGAAGGACGGGGAGCCCTGTTTCTGCGCCTGCGCCGACAGGTACGAGGTCAGCTTGCCGCGGGTGGTGCGCTGGCTCATGTGGGTGAGCTTTTCGTTGAACCGCAGATTCTTTTCAGCCAGCGCCATCAAAAGACGGCGGATCACGTCGCTGTGACATGGGCAGGCGGTGGGACAGGTGGTGAGAATGCGCTGCACGTTCATCCATACGACGCGGCTCTCCTCCATCGCCACCACGCTGACGCCCAGCGGCACGCCGGGCGAGCAGGCAAAGGATTCGGCAAACAGCTGTCCGGGCATAATGCGCGCCATCAGGTTCCGGTTGCCCCAAAAATCCTCCTGGATCACCAGCAGGCTGCCCGAGAGCAGCAGCCCCAGCTCGGCGGACGCGTCCCCGGCGTGGAGCAGGTAGTCGTCCTTGCAATAGGCGCGTTCCTGTGCCCCCAGACACGTCAGCAGCTTCCGGATCTCCGCTCCCTCCATGCCGGAAAAGAGAAACGTGTTTGCCAGCGAAATGCTGTGATCCTTCATGATTTTTCACTCTCCCGTTGTATTTCCAACAGACTTGCGGAATAAATCATAGTATGATTTGGGTATAAAGTCAAGTGAAACCGTGCATTTCCAAAACCGGGATTTTTTTGATCTTTGTTTTCACGCGTATGTTCCCCGCCGCGCGGGGACAAGCCGGTCAAACCGGCAGAAAGGAGCATTGTATGAAATTCCATGTCAACGACAACTGCATCGGCTGCGGCCTGTGCGCCTCCACCTGCCCGGAGGTCTTTTCCATCAACGACGACAACGTGGCTGTGGCCGTCGAGGGCGCGGTGGACCCGTCCCTTGAGAGCAGCGCGCTGGAAGCCAGGGACGGCTGTCCCGTATCCGCCATCGAGCAGCAGTAAGAAAGGAGCGCGGCATGACCATTATTAAAAATGTGCCCTGCGAAACCGTCGTGGAGCTGGCCCAGCAGGTGACGGTGCAGCCCGGCCAGATCGTCAGCAAAACGCTGGCGCAGAACAGCGCCGTCAGTCTGACGCTTTTCGCCTTCGGAAAGGGTGAGGAGATCGGCACCCATGTGTCCGACGGCGACGCCATGGTGCTGGTCCTGGAGGGCCGGGGATGCCTGACCGTGGGCGGCGTCCCTCACGACTGTTCCGCGGGCGAAGCCATTGTCATGCCCGCTCACATCCCTCACGCCGTTTTGGCCGCGGAGGATTTCAAAATGCTGCTGACCGTGGTGTTCCCTGCGCCCCAGGCGTAAAACGGCGTTTAAAGCGCCAAAAACAGGACCCTGCCTCCCCCTCGGTACGGGCGGCAGGGTCCTGTTTTTGCTATTGCGGTTTCCTCAAATCACTGTTGACATATATGCGCTTTACTCCATGGAAAAGGGCTTCTATAATGGCAGTAACAAGAAGCAAAGGAAATGAATGTCATGAAGTCTATGGAAAACCTGACGCCGAAACAGGCGGAGGTGCTGCTTCTGAGCGTGATCGTTGCCCGCAGTACCTCGTTTATGTTCAGCAAGATGACGCTGCAGACGATGAGCGCTTTCAGCCTGCTGGGCACGCGTTTTCTGCTGGCGTTCGCCATTTTGTGCGTACTGTGCTGCGGAAAGCTGCGGCAGCTGCGCTGGCGGACGGTGGCCCGCGGCGCGCTGATCGGTGCCATTTATTTCGGCGTCATGTCGCTGGAGATGGCGGGGCTGAAAACCACCGGTACGGGGGAAACGTCGTTTTTGGAAAATTCGGCCATCGTGATTGTGCCGCTGCTCAACGCGGCGCTGCTGCGAAAGATCCCCTCGGCCGCGGTCATCGGCAGTTCCGCCGCGGCGCTGCTGGGCGTGGGTTTCCTGACGCTGGGCGGCGGTGTGCAGGGCTTTTCCCAGGGGAAGGTCATGTGTCTGCTGGCGGCGGTGGCGTACTCCGTGGGCATCATTGCCACCGACCGTCTGACGCGGAAGGAAGATCCGCTGCTGCTGGGCGTGCTGCAGGTGGGCTTCATGGGTTTCTTTTCGTTCCTGGCGGCGCTTTTCACCGGCACCTGGCGCCTGCCTGACACACCCCGTGAATGGGGCATCGTGGTGGTGCTGGCCGTCGTCTGCACCGTTTTCGGCTTCACGCTGCAGCCTGTGGCGCAGAGCAAAACCGATGTGGAAAAGGCGGGACTCTTCTGCGCGGCCAATCCCGTCAGCGCCACCGTTCTGGGCGCCGTGTTCCTGCACGAGCAGCTGTATCCCCAGAGCTACGCGGGCATTGCGCTGGTGCTGGCCAGCATCCTCCTGCCGAAGCTCTGGCCGCTGCGCCGCCGCACCGCGCCGCACATGGCATAGCTCTCTCCTTTGAGCGGACGCCGCCGCCTTCGGGCACGGCGCCCGCTTTTTTTTCTTTCATCAGACGTTCCCTGCGGTCAAAACGGCCGCGCCCGCTGCCCTCAGAGGGCGGAATTCTCCGGCTGGGCGCTGTCCAGACGCTGGCGGGCCAGCTCCGCAAAACGGCGGGCGGCAGGGGAGATGACCTCTCTGGTGGGGACGGCGATGCCGATGCTGATGAGCTGGGGCGGCGTCACCGGCAGCTTGACAAACTGTCCCTGCAGCTTCCGCGCCACCAGCGTGTTGAGCAGCGTGACGCCCAGCCCCGCCTCCACCATGGATGCGGCGGCGGCGGAATCGGCGGTGGAGTAGCGGATGTTGGGGCGGATGCCCTCCCGGGCAAAGACCCGGGAATTGTCGGTTTCGCGGCTGGGATAGACGTCGATGTAGTCGTCCGCGGCGAAGTCCGACAGGGGAAAGACCTTCTCCCCCGCCAGCGGGTGGGTGCGGGGTACCAGCGCCACCAGCGGGTCGTCGCTCAGGGGCAGCCAGTCGTGTTCGCCTTCACGGCGGCTGATAATGCAGAAATCCGCCCGTTTTTCCTCCACTGCCCGGCACAGCTCACTGCTGGTGCCCTCAATGAGTTGTACGCCGATCTGCGGATACTGCTCCACAAAGGCCGACACCAGCTGCGTCAGCCAGCCGTAGTAGGCGGCGTAAGCTGTCCCCACGGTGATCCGGCCGCACTGCACGCCCCGGATCTCCGCCGCCAGCTCCGTATAGCGCTCGCCCCAGTGGGCCAGCTCCCGCACGGTGGGCAGCAGCAGCTCGCACTCCGGTGTGGCCGCGACGCCGCTGTGGCTGCGCCGCAGCAGGGGAAAGCCCGTTTCCGTTTCCAGCGCCGCCATCATCCGGCTGATGCCCGAAGGCGTGTACCCCAGCTTGTCCGCCGCTGCCGTCAGACTGCCCGTTTCCAGGATCCAGAGCAGCGCACCGCATTTTTCACTGTCCACAAAAGGCTCCTTTCTTGCGTAAACCGCAAAGAAACATGATATGGCTCTCGCTTTACGCAAGTATGCGCTCCCCCTGGGCAGATGTCAAGGCGTCGCTGGCGGCGTGTTGCCCCACAGGCAAAAAAGCGGTAGGAAAACGAAACTGTTTCGTCAGGCGCGCGGCGAAAAAGACCGGCAAAACGGGCGGGAGTCGCGCATAGAAATAGAAGGTCGGAGGGGGTGAAGGCTTTGAAGGACCCGGTGCTGTACGGGGTACTGGCGGTGCTGCTGGCGGAGGGACTGCTCTGGCTGACGCTCCGGCGCCGTAAAAAGCGGTGAGCGTTCCCTGATCTGAGGGAACGCTCACCGCAGCAGCGCACGGTCTTCTATTCCGGAACGGCAGCAGGCGCCGTCCGGCCCATCAGCGCGCCCAGCAGGCCGAAGACGGCCGCGGGGACGACCCACCCGAAGCCCAGCGCGGCCAGGGGCAGACGGTCCAAAAACGGGATCGGTACGCCCAGCGTGTTGACGGTGCCCAGAACGCTCACCAGCAGCGCGCCCAGCGCAGCCATGCGAAAGACGCTGTCGCGGCGGATATACCGGCCGAAATAGGACAGGAGAATGAGGACCAGCGCAGGGGGATAGACGATATCCAGCACCGGTGAAGCGACGGATACGATGGTTTCCAGTCCCACGTTGGAAATGACGGCGGAAAAGACGCAGATCACGGCCACCAGCAGGCGGTACGGCAGCCTGCCGCCCGAGAGTCCGGCGAAGTAGCTGGCGGCGGAGCTGACCAGTGCCACGGCGGTGGTGATGCAGGCCAGCGCCACGACGACGGCGAAGATCACGAGGCCCGTCCGGCCCAGCAGCGCCCGCACGATACCTACCACCAGCGCCGAACGGCTGACGTCCGCGCCGTAGGAAGCAGAGGCGGTGGCGCCCAGATAAGTGAGGCCCAGATAGACCAGCAGCAGGGCGATGCCTGCCACGGCGCCTGCGCCGATGACCACGCGGGAGCGCTCTCGCTTTTCCGTATGGCCCTTTTCCTCCGCGCTGCGCAGGATGATAAGGCCGAATACCAGGACGCCCAGCACGTCCATGGTCTGATAGCCCGCCTTGATGCCCGTCACGGGGGCGTGGGACACCAGCGGCGCGCCGATGGGCCCCAGCGGCGCGATCACACCCCGCACGATCAGGACGATCAGCCCCAGCAGCAGCGCCGGCGTCAGAAATTTGCCTACGATGTCGACCACGGCGCTTTCCCGGATGCACAGTGCCAGAATCACGGCAAAGAAGAGAACGGAAAACACCACCGGACTCACGCCCGGCCACAGCGGCTGCACCGACATCTCGTAAGTGGTGGCGGCCGTCCGGGGGATGGCCACCAGGGGGCCGATGCACAGCACGATGGCCGTCATGAGAATATGTGCGGGAAGGCGGCCGATGCGCCCGGTAATACCGTCGGCGCCGCCGGATTCCAGCATGGCAAAGAGCGCCATCAGCGCAAGGCCGATGTCTGCCAGATAATAGCAGATGAAGCCGATCCACCAATGGGTGCCGGTTTCCAGCCCCAGATAGGGCGGGAAAATCAGGTTTCCGGCCCCGAAAAACATGGAGAACAGCGCGAAACCGATGACAAAAGTGCTGGTGTTGGTTTTCTTCATGTAAGATCCTCCGTTATCAATTGTCGTACCGCAGCGAAACAAGACCGGCAGCGGGGCCGGCCTTTTTGTCGAACCGAGGGCGGCAGTATCGTCTACTATATTGTCCGTTCGGCGGCACGTCAATGCCTTTTGACAAAACGAGGCGTTAAGAAATCGTTAAAAAAAGAAACGTACCGGAAGAAAAAATGAAAACAGGAGAAGGGAAAAAAGCAGATTCAGAGCCTCTGCAGACGTTTCAACGGTTTCATGGCATCAAAAGCAAAATGATTTTCCTCAAAAGAAATATTTGTTTCTTTTGCATTGATTCGTCGTTTTTGACGGCTTCCCGGTCCGGCGGGCGCTGCCTGAAAGTACCCCCAAAAGATCGAAAACGCCGCAAAAGGGAAAGAAGCGGGACAGAAACGGGGGAATTTCCATAATATTCCATACCGGAAGAAAACCGGAAAATCACGTTTTTCGCAGGAAAGCCTTGACAAGCAATTTATTTTTGGTAAAATGGATGGAAACTTGCAGGGTCAGGCAGGGAAGATTTTGTCGGAAATGCTTACCAATTGCAAAATTTCGGCAAAATGGAAGGAACGGGGCGGCGTCATGACGGGTGTGTTGATGTATCTCAGAGAGCTGAATATGGCGTCCTTACTGCTGCGGCTGACGCTGGCGCTGCTGTTCGGCGGTCTGATCGGGATGGAACGGGAGCGGAAGCGCCGCCCGGCCGGATTCCGCACTTATATGCTGGTGTGCCTGGGTGCGGCGCTGACCATGATCCTCAGCCAGTATCTGGCGCTGATGCTTGCCACCCGCTGGAGCGACGTGGCGCAGCAGGTGGGCCTGACCACCGACGCTTCGCGTTTCGGCGCGCAGGTCATCAACGGCATCGGTTTTCTGGGCGCCGGCACCATTATTGTGACCGGGCGGCAGGAGGTCAAGGGCCTGACCACCGCTGCGGGACTCTGGACGTCGGCGTGCATGGGCCTTGCCATCGGCGCCGGATTCTACGAGTGTGTGATTCCCGGCTTTGTGCTGATTTTTTTGTGCGTGCGTGTGTTTCCCCGCATTGAGTATGCGTCCACGGCGCGCAGCCGCAATATGAGCATCTACGTGGAGGTCCATTCCATGGAGGATATGGCCTCCGTGCTGCAGTTCCTCCGCACGCGGAACTACACCATTTTCGATGTGGATCTGGATCGGGGCAGCGAATCGAGCATGGGGCATCCCAACGCCGTGATTGCCATGCGCCTGGAACACCGGGAACCTCACACCGCGGTCCTGGCGGCCATTTCCAAAATTGAAAGCGTCTGGACCATCGAAGAACTGTAAGAGGAGGAATGACCGTGTTATCATTTTTAGATCCGCTGCGCGATATCACAACGGCGTCCGTCCTGGTTCGGATGCTTATGGCGGTGGTCTGCGGCGGTCTGATCGGCATCGAGCGTGAGCATAAGCGCCGTCCGGCCGGTTTCCGCACCCACATTCTGATCTGTCTGGGTGCCGCCGTTACCACCATGACCAGCCAGTATCTGGCGCTGGAAATGCACTATTTCACGGACATGGCCCGGCTGGGCGCGCAGGTCATCGCCGGTATCGGCTTCATCGGCGCCGGTACGATTATTATTACCCGCCGCCGCCGGGTCAAGGGGCTGACCACCGCCGCGGGGCTCTGGACAGCGGCCATTGTGGGCCTGGCGGTGGGTGCCGGCTTTTATGAGGCGGCAGCGTATACCACCTTCCTGGTGCTGCTGGCCGAGATGGTTTTTTCCCGGCTGGAGTACCGGGTGATGAAGCATGTCCGGGACATCTGCTTTTTTGTGGAGTATGTGGGCAATGAACCGCTGGACAATGTGATCTGCCTTTTGCGCAATGCCAACGCGACCATCACCGACCTGGAGATCACACGGCCCTCCGACAGCGAAAAGGAGGATCATTTCTGCGCCGTGATCTCGCTGCAGATCTCCGGCAAGGGGCAGGTGGAAAGGCTGGTGGACGACATTTCCGTTCTGGACGGCATCGTGTCCGTGGAAGAAATGTGACGTTTTGCCCGTCGATAGAAAAAAACAGACGGCCGACCCGCTGTGAAAGCGGGCCGGCCGTTTCTTTTTTGGTTCCTGCAGAAAAGGGGCGATCTGCCGGTGGGAGAGGAGCGGTACGAAGAAAAAGCCTCCGCCGTCCGCCTTCCCGGCGGCGACGCCCCCGCGGCCCTTGCGAGGAGGGGAGAGCATCGCCGTGTCTTACGCGATGGGACGGCACCGCCGCCGGTTTTCCGTCCTTTTCGGCGGCAGGTCCACCGCCGCCGCTCTGCTCCGAAGCTCACCGAGCCGTCCTCCGGCAAGCAGAGCTTCAGCGGCGAGGCTGTCATCCCTTGGTATGGTCTTGAAAATAAGGGCCCAGCACGGCAAGGCTCTCTGCGGACAAGACGCCGCCCGTCACCGCCGGGTGCCAGGAAGAGCGGCCGAACACCGCCTCACAGCAGTCGGCCCCCTCCGAACCCAGCAGGGCGCACAGCTCCCGGTCGCTGGCACCGTAGACCAGACGCCCCAGCTTCACCCACACCATGGCGCCGCAGCACATAAAGCAGGGTTCGCAGCTGGAGTAAAGGGTATACGCCCGCAGATCGGTGATGCCGGTCTGCGAGCAAAACCGCCGCAGGAGTCCCGCCTCCGCGTGAAACGTGGGGTCGGAGGCGGTATAGATCTGGTTTTCGTTGGTAAAGACCGCCTCACCGTCCTTCACCAGCACCGCGCCAAACGGTTCGTTGCCGTGATCCGCCGCCGCCTGGGACAGGCGGATGGCTTCTTTCATCCATCGTTCGTCGTTTGTCATCAAAGCATCTCCTTTATTCTGTGCCCGGGTCATCGGTTTGCCGGAGCCCCATGGCGTAACAGTCGCAGGCCAGTGCCTCCAGCGCCGCTCTGTCCGCCACGCGGCAGCCTGCTTTCTCCCGGACGAGTACGCCGTCGGCGCACAACCGGTGCATCTCCCGGAACAGATGGCGGCTGCTGACGCCCAGCACCTCCGCCAGATGGGAGTAATTGGCGGAGAACAGGCCGTTATCATCACAGGTGGAGGCGATGTAGGCGCAAAGCCGTTCCCGCAGGGAGCTCAGGGCGTTGATGGCCGCATTCTGACCGCTGCGCACGATGATTTCCGCCAAAAGCCGGGAGAGATGCGCGGCAAAGGGAAGACTTCCGGCGAAAATGCGCCCGGCCTCGGCCAGCGGCAGCGCCACGCATTCCGTTGTTTCCAGCGCCTCCACATCGGTGGAGGCGGGGATGTTCAGCGGCAGTTCCACTGTTCCCAGCACGCCGCCGGGCGCGTAGAAAAACAGCAGAAGCTTCCGTCCGCTGGGCACCGAGATGCTCACCTTGGCGCGGCCATGCAGCAGCACCATGAAATACGCAGCCTGCAGGCCCTCCCGATAGAGCATCTCGCCTTTTTCAAAGTGCAGATGATACACCGTTTCCGCTTCGCCTTCCCGAATGCCCAGTTTTGTCAGCACGGCCCGCTCTGCGGCCGTGGCCATTCTCCGTTTCACTCTCTTCCCGTCCTTTCTTTGCAGCTTACTCTTTTTTCTCTGCTGCAACTATGACATATGTCATACCATCTGTCAATAAAAAACGGTATGCTGATAAAAAAGGAGAGGAGGGCGGCTCATGTATATTCTATTGGCGGCGCTCAACGGCTGCATCATCGCGGTGATGGTGGCTGTCAACGGCGGTCTGGCGGATGCGTACGGCGTGTTTCTGGCGGCGGTGATCATCCACGCGGTGGGGACGGCATTTGCGCTGACGGCGCTTCTGCTGCGCCGGCGCGGCCGGTCGGTGCGGCCGTACCTCTTCGGTGCGGGCCATCTGCCGCCGTGGCTGTATCTGGGCGGCGTCATCGGCGTGGCCACCACGGTGTGCAACAATTTCGCCTTCGGAAAGATCAGCATGACCTCGCTTGTGGCGCTGGGCCTCTTCGGTCAGACGCTGATGTCGCTGCTGATTGACGCGCTGGGCCTTTTCGGAATGCCGAAACGCCGCTTTCAGCCCGCGCAGCTTATCGGCATCGGCTTTGCTTTTTGCGGGATCGCCGTGATGCTGCGGGACGTGGACGCCGGGGCTGCGGCATCGGCGTCCGCCGCAGCCGCAGGCGCGGTGGCGCTGTCGTTTCTGGCGGGCGTGGCTGTGGTGCTGTCGCGCACGGTGAACGCGGGACTGGCGGCGCGCATCGGCGCGCTGCAGGGGTCCTTTGTGAATCATCTGGTGGGTCTGCCCGTCACGGCGGCGATCTGGCTGATGCAGGGCGGCCTCCCGGCGCTGGCGGGCGTGACGGTGTCGCCCCGGCTGTGGATCTACGGCGGCGGCATACTGGGCGTGACGGTAGTGCTGCTGTTCAACACCGTCGTGCCGAAAATGCAGGCGTTTCAACTGACGCTCCTGTCCTTTGCAGGGCAGATCGCCGCGGGCTTTGTCATTGACCTGCTCTGCGGCACCGTCGGCGACAGGGCGTCCCTTCTGGGCGGCGTGATCGTGTCGGCCGGCATTCTCCTCCATCTGCTGTGGGGGCATCTGGCAGAGAAAAGAGCGAAAAAGGCGGCGCGCTGAACAAGCGGAATTGTTCTGAGCGGCGGACGGCAGGGCGGCGGCAGGCTGCCCTGCCGTTTTTGGCGGCGGAGAAGAAGCGGTAAAATTTTGATTCCGGCTATATATTGCCGCCCGGTTGTGATACAATACATCTATTACGGAAAAATCAAAGGAGTTACGGCTCATGCTTCAGATCCAGAACATCAGCAAACAGTACGTCACCGGCGACTTCGTTCAAAAGGCGCTGGACGGCGTTTCCCTGACGCTGCGCGACAACGAATTCGTGGCGATTCTGGGCCCCAGCGGCTCGGGCAAAACCACCTTTCTCAACATCGTGGGCGGCCTTGACCGCTACGACAGCGGCGATCTGATCATCAACGGCATTTCCACTAAAAAGTACAGGGATCGTGACTGGGATTCCTACCGCAACCACACGGTGGGCTTTGTGTTCCAGAGCTATAATCTGATCCCTCACCAGTCGGTGCTGTCCAACGTGGAACTGGCGCTGACCATCTCGGGCGTGCCTCGTGCGGAGCGGAGAAAACGGGCGGCGGAGGCGCTGGCGCAGGTGGGTCTGGGCCAGCATCTGCACAAAAAGCCCAATCAGCTCTCCGGCGGTCAGATGCAGCGGGTGGCCATCGCCCGGGCACTTGTCAACGACCCGGATATTCTTCTGGCCGACGAGCCCACCGGCGCGCTGGACAGTGACACCAGCGTGCAGGTGATGGACCTGCTGCGCCAGGTGGCCAAAGAGCGCCTGGTGGTGATGGTGACCCACAATCCGGAGCTGGCGGAAACCTACGCCACCCGTATCGTGCGCCTGCGGGACGGGAAGATTGTGGAGGACACCCATCCCTGTGAGGCCGCCGGCGCTGCCGCCGCGCCGCAGCACCAGACCATGGGCCGCACCTCCATGTCCTTTTTTACCTCTCTTGCGCTGAGCTTTCAGAATCTCAAAACCAAGAAGGGCCGGACGCTGCTCACCGCCTTTGCCGGTTCCATCGGCATCATCGGCATCGCGCTGATACTCTCCCTCTCCAACGGTGTGGACAACTACATCACGGACATTCAGAAGGACACCATGACCTCCTACCCCATCACCATCGAGGCCAAGACCATGGATCTGGCGAGCCTGATGGCCTCTGCCGCCAAGGATGCGCCTGCCGCCGACCACAGTCTGGACGCGGTCTATTCCAACGGCAAAAATCTGGAAACCGCTTCGGGCATGACCTCCAGCATCACGAAAAACAACCTGACGGCGTTCAAGGCGTATCTGGACGACCCCGACAGTCCCGTGCGGCCCTACGTGGGAGAAAACGGCATTCTCTACACCTACAGCACCGCCTTCGCGGTCTACACCCGCGACCCGGACGGCGTGCTGGTGAATACCGACGGCAGTACCCTCGCAGATTCCGACTCCCAGCAGACCAACCGGATGCTGCGGGGGCAGCCCACGACGTCACAGATGACCACCACCTCTGGCCTGATGGGCACCTCCACCGCCAATCCCAACCTGACGGAGATGCTGCCCGGTCAGGACGGAGGCACCTCCGTCAATGCCGCCGTCAGGGACAGCTACGATCTGGTCTACGGCACCTGGCCCGCCGCTTTCAACGAGGTGATGCTGGTGCTGGATCAGAACAACGAGATTTCCGCCACCTCCCTCTACCAGCTGGGGCTGCTGCCGTCGAGCGAGTACCGCAAGCTGATGAAGCAGATCGACAGCGGTGAAAAGGTGACGCTGGAGGATCATCAGTGGAGCTATGAAGACGTCTGTCGGCAGACCTTCTATCTGCTGCCCGCCTGCGACGCCTACACGGCCAACGACCACGGCACCTACGACAAGGCGAAGGACGGCTCCGCCCAGCTGGAGAAGCTGCTGGAGAGTGCCGTACAGCTCAAGGTCGTGGGTGTCATCCGCCCCGCCGACGGCGCGGACCATGCCAGCATCGAAGCGCCCGTGGGCTATACCAAGGCACTCACGGACTATCTCATCGACCGCGCGCAGAAGAGCGCCGTGGTCAAGGCGCAGCAGGCCAGTCCCGCCGTGAATGTTGTCAACGGCATGGCCTTCTCTCCGGCGGACGACGCCGCCAAAACGGCCGACGCCCGCACCTATCTGACCAATCTCGACGTATCCGACAAAGCCGCCATGGCCCGCACCATTCTGCTCTCCGGCAGCGATGCCCAGATGACCTCCCAGATGAGCGCCATGAGCGATGCCCAAATGGCCGCCCTGCTGGACGGTTATCTGAAGGACCCGGACGACGACACGCTGCTGAAGATTTACGACGCCTATATTTCCAGCGGCAGCTACGACGACAACATGACAGCCTTCGGCCTTGTGAGTCTGGACGCGCCGTCCTCCATCAGCATCTACACCGACAGCTTTGAGAACAAGGACGCCGTGGCTCAGTGCATCAAGAACTACAATGCCGGGGCCTCCGACGCAGACCAGATCACCTACACCGATTTTGTGGGACTGCTGATGTCCTCCGTCACCACCATCATTCACGTGGTTTCCTATGTGCTGGTGGCTTTTGTGGCGGTGTCGCTGGTGGTGTCGTCCATCATGATCGGCATCATCACCTATATCTCGGTGCTGGAGCGCACCAAGGAGATCGGTATTCTGCGGGCCATCGGCGCCTCCCGGCACAATATTTCCCAGGTATTCAACGCCGAAACGTTCATCATCGGCCTGTGCGCGGGCGTCATGGGCGTCGGGATTACGCTTCTGCTCCTGATCCCCGGCAACGCCCTGATCCACTCGCTGACGAATACCGTCGGCGTCAACGCCTCGCTGCCGCTGACCTCCGGGCTGATCCTGGTGGCGCTGAGCGTGGTGCTGACCCTCATCGGCGGCCTGATCCCCGCCCGGAAGGCTGCCAGAAAGGACCCCGTTACCGCGCTGCGGACGGAGTAAAAGGCGCATTTTCCAAAAATAAAAAAACCCGCCCCGCATGCTTTTTCAAAAGCGTTCGGCCGGCGGGCTTTTTTGGCGCCAAAACCGTTTTGTGTCCCGCAGCCGTTTTTTGGCGGGGATAAAGACGCCGCTTTCGGGAAAAGCTGTGAAAAGAGCGCGCCTGCGCTTTCGATCGAAAAAAACAGCGCCGCCTCCGGGCGGAGCGGGGAAGGAGGAAAAGGCACCGTGCCGTACCGACAAAACAGCGACATCCGCGGCCTCCGGCTGCGGCGGGCCGTGGGAAATGCACTGACCCGGGACGGTCTTTGCGTGTATTTTCAGCCTATTGTCAGCGCCGCCACGGGGCGGATCATCGCGGCGGAGGCGCTGTGCCGCCTGACGGACCCCAAATGGGGCGTCATTCCGCCCGCTTCGTTCATTCCCGCGGCAGAGCAGGCCGGTCTGATCGCGCGGGTGGACGACCGGGTGCGCGCCCTTGTGTGGGAATTCCTGCGCTGCTACGATATCCGTCGGGCGGGCCTCGACCACATCTCCGTCAACCTGTCGGCGGCGGAATGTGCCCGGCGGGACCTTTTTTGCACCATCGAAAAGGAAGCCCGGGCGTCGGGCGCGGAGCGGGGCACGCTCCACCTTGAGATCACGGAAACGGCGGCCGTCGCCTCCCGCGCCGCGCTGGCCCGGCAGATGGAACGGATGCGGCGTCTGGGTTTTTGCTTTCATCTGGACGACTACGGCACCGGCTATGCGGGCATGACCAATCTGCTCTCACTGCCGTTCGGCGTGGTAAAGCTGGACAAATCTCTCCTCGATCTGGCGGAGAACACCGACAAGGGCCGTATGGTCGAGGGCCTGATCGCACCGCTGCACGACTGCCGTCTTCAGGTGGTGTGCGAAGGCGTGGAAACGGTGCGTCAGGCGGAGCGGCTGCGCCTGTGGGGCGCGGACTATCTGCAGGGCTACCTCTATTCAAAACCGCTGCCCGCTGCCGATTTCGCGGCTCTTGCCGGGATTCCCCGCCGAAAGGCGTGCGGAGAGATCTGAACAAGCTGTCTGAAAACCGTTGGGTTTTCAGACAGCTTTTGACATGCAAAGGGGTGTTATGCCCCACGGTTTCGATCCTTCTTTTACAAAGCCGGACAAATGGGAAAAAGACAGGCGGGAAGCCCGCCTCCCGGGCGCTTTTTCCTGCGCGGGAGGCGGGCCGTGCTGAAAAAGAGTTGTGCTTTTCCGTTCGATACGTTATAATAATATTATTATGCGCTATTTCCCGATCGGCCTGCGTCGGACGCACTCCCGTCGCGGCCGCGGTTCAGAGGGGAGTTCACATGAAAAAGAAGATGTGGTCAAAACACACGCTTTTGGCGTTTTTGAGCGGCTTTGTGCTGTTTGTGATCCTGTCCTGTCTTTTTCTTGCTCTTTCCATGTGGAACGCGCGGAGTTCGCTGGCCGAATTCCGCTACAATCTGGAGGAGAGCGAGCAGCAGCTGGCCGCCACGGAAACCTCCGTGATCTACAACCGCGTCAGCCGCCTGACTTCCGACGTGACCTATGTCCGGGACATATTGAATCTGGTGGGTCTGTCGCCGGCGCATTACGACGGCATCAGCCGCCAGTGGATCTCCTTTGCCGACCATCAGCGGATCTACGATCAGATCTGCCTGCTGGACACCCGGGGCAACGAGGTGATCCGCATCAATTACAGCCGAAGCGGCTCCTATGCCGTGCCTGCCGAACAACTGCAGAACAAGGGCGAGAGCTACTATTTCCGGCGGGCGCTGCCGCTGGCGGCCAATCAGATCTACATCTCCCGTCTGGACCTCAATATGGAAGGCGGAACCATTGAAACGCCCATCAAGCCTATGATCCGCCTGGCGATTCCCTATTACGACGCCGACGGCACGCTGCAGGGCGTGGTGTGCCTGCATTATCTGGCGGAGGACATGCTCGCGCGGGTACGCTCCGTGGGGATCGCCGGCGCCGGCGAGGTTTATCTGCTCAGCGCCGAGGGCTACTGGCTTTTCAACAGTCAGGACAGAGCCAAAGAATGGGGCTTTATGTATGCCGCCCGGACGGACGATACTTTTAAAGCTGTTTACCCTCATGAATGGGACGATATGCAGGCAAACGACCAGGGTGTGTTCATCAGCAAAAACGGTCTTTTTGCCTACGAATCCGTTCTGTCCAGCCAAAAGTACGAGCTGTCGGATTCCTCCTATGTGCTGGTGCAGGACGAGGGCTCCTGGCGGGTGGTGACCCGCGTGGCGGCCGCGGGCCAGTATGCTTCGATTCTGGCGCTGGCCGCGCCGTCGCTGGCCGCGCAGGTGATCCGGGAGAACGCGCCGGTGTATCTGATTCTGCTGGCGCTGTCCCTGGCGATCAGCTCCCTTTTTATCTACCGGCGGAACAAGAAGGAACGCCTGCGCTATTTTGCCGAGTACGACGAGATGACCGACGCACTGAACCGCCGCGCCGGAGTGGTGCGGCTGGAACACGCCGCTCATGAGCTGCTGCCCGAAGGGCGGGCGCTGTCGGTTTGCTTCATGGACGTCAACGGCCTCAAGGACGTCAACGATCTGCTGGGCCATCAGAAGGGCGATGAGCTGATTCTCACGGTGGTGAACTGTATCAGAAGGAATATCCGCAGCGCCACCGATTTTCTGGTCCGCATGGGCGGCGGCGAATTCATGCTGGTCTTTTCCGGCCTTTCCGCAGAGGCTGCGGAAACCGTGTGGGCGCGCATCCGCGCGGATTTTGACGCGCTCAATGCCACCGGGGAAAAGCCGTATCTCGTCAGCGTCAGCCACGGGATCGAAGGCGTGGAAACCGAGGATCATCTGGACGCCGTCATCAACCGGGCGGATGCCAGGATGTACGAGGAAAAGCGCGAGATAAAGCGCGGCCGTCAATTTATCCGCCAGTCATGACGCGGCGGCACAGAAAGCGGGAACGGCGCAGCCGTTCCCGCTTCATTTTCATTTGAAAAGGGAACTTTTCGGAAAAAGGCAAAAAAAAAGCCGGACGTCCGTCCGGAAAACCGGGAAGCGCACCCGCCGGGTGAAAAACGCCGCATCCCCGCATGGCCGCTGTCCGAGAAGCAGCAATCTCGCCGCCCGGACAGCCGTGACAGGATCTTCAGATCAGGATCCCGTCAAGGTGATCGATCTCGTGCTGAATGATTTGTGCCGGTAACCCCTCAAAGGTTTTCAGCCGGGTTTTCAACGCCGCGTTCTGATAGCGCACCCGGACGGAACGGTAACGCGTGACCGCCCGCCGTCCCGGCAGGGAAAGGCACCCTTCCTCCGTTTCGTAGGATCCTTCGCCCTTGAGGATCTCCGGATTGAACATCACCAGATATTCACCTCCGTTGTCAAAGGCGATAATGCGTTTGGCCCTGCCGATCATGTTGGCCGCCATGCCCACACACTCAGACGCGTGTGATCGCAGCGTTTCCAGCAGGTCGGCCGCCACGCCCAGATCCGCCGTGGTGGCGGGCGCTGATTTTTGCGAAAGAAAAAGCCGGTCGTGTACAATGGGTTGAATCATGCCTTTCTCCTTTGTTCCGCGGCGCTTTTGCGCCGTTTTTCCTTTCCTTTGCGTGCCCGGAAGCCGCGCTGCTGCGTGTCCGGCACCTGTTTTGCGCGTTCTTGCGCTTGCTTTGCGGAATTATCTATTCTCAGCGTATAGGAAATAATTTTCCTTGTCAAGGGCTTTGCCGGGAACGCCGCCTTTTTCAAACGTTTTTTTAACACGGAGCAGGAAAAGAAGCCGCCTTTATTTTGGCCTGCTTTTGGAGCTCTATGATGTTTTCGTGCAGAAAACAAACAGTGCCCGCACCGTCCAGACGACGGTGCGGGCACTGTTTTCGCCGGTTTACGGGTGCGGCTTCAGATAAATATCGAAGTCCAGAATAAAATCCGCCAAAAGCAACGCGTCGGACGACTCCGGTGTGCCGGGGTGCTCCTGTCCGGCAATGACCTGCAGCAGCGCGTCCTGTGTGGCGCGCCCGCGGTACAGCGCCTGCAAAACAGCGCGCTGCACGTCGTTTTTGGCGTAACGCAGCGCTTTCCCGCGCCGCAGACCGCAGCCTGTGCCGTCGGCTACGGCGGTCACGTCCGGTTTCAGCTCAAAGATTGTCTGTCCGTCTGTCATAGCTGCTCCAGTCCCATCAGATGAAGGCGCTCTGCCGCAGCCTTGGCCTCGCTGCGGCGGCTGACGCCCAGCTTCTGCAAAATATGGCTGACGTGGGTCTTGACCGTGGCCAGCTTGATCCCCAGTGTTTCCGCGATCTCCTGATTGCTCATTTCGCTGCACAGAAGGCGCAGGACCTGTGTTTCGGTGGCCGTCAGAGGTTCCGAAAGGACGGCCGAGCATTTGAGATACTGCGGGTAATACACCGCCTGCGTGCGGGCGGCCCCGATCAGCTTCTCCCGGAAGTCCCGGTCGCGGTTCCACGCGCATTGGGTCAGCAGCGGCAGGATCGCCTGTCCGTACTGGGCCGCCGGCATGATAAAGCCGTAATCCCGGCAGGCGTCCAGCGCCGCCGTCAACTCCAGCTGCCACACCTGATCCTCCATCCGGAAATGGGTGATGGCCATCAGGAGTTTGATGCAGATCCAGTCCATCTTCCGCGCGCAGATCTCGCAGTAGGGCAGAAGCGGCGCCAGCACGAACAGCGCCTCGCTGAAGGAGCCGCGCTGAATATGGACCATGGTCAGCGTCATGTACTGATACCGCCACATGGCCCGCAGGTGCAGCACATCCTTAGGCGCCTTCTCCCGCAGCCATTCCGCCGCCGCGTCCACATCCCCCGTGCGCAGGTCGATGCGGCAGAGCATGGCGTCGATATTGGGCAGGAACCGGTTTTCGCCCATGGCCGCAAACCGTTCGCGCAGGGACTCCACCGCCCGGCGGGCAGACAGAGCTTCGCCCTGTATGACCTGGTGGCGAACCAGCAGGCCCACTGCGGCAAACTCAATGTCCGGCGTGCCCCTGCTTTGAATCTCGCCCAGACGTGACACCAGATTCAGAAGGCGGCCTGCGACATCCTCGCCTTTTTCAAACTTGCTCTCGCAGATGGCGCAGTCCGCCAGCCCCACGCCGTCCCGGCCCAGCACCGTTTCGACGGGCTTGCGCATGGTGGCGTACAGCAGGTCGTCCTGCTTGGACCAGTCGCAGAAATCCTTGCCGCCGTTCATGATGCTCGGCAGCGTGCTGGTGACGGAGAAGGAGGGCATCCGTATTTTTTTGTCCGTCATCACGCGGAACACCGTACCGATGAGTTCGATGAGTCCCTTGCTGCCCCGCTGGGGCAGCGCGATGTCCAGATAGGACAGCTTGCTGCGGGCGTCCCGGTACTCCGTGTCCGTGCGTCTGAGCCGTGCCGTGTAATTCTGCAGCTCCTGATACCACATCTCCGACGCTTCAAAATCCAGCGTCAGGGCGCAGAGCATGCTCATCCCGCACATCAGCGACGGGGAGGAGAGCACCTCCTCCCGCGGCAGCGAGCGGTAGTACGGTTCCGTTTCGTAATAATGTCCCACGCCGGGGTGCAGCGCCGCGTGTTTTTCCAGCAGCTCCGAGATCTTGCGATTTTCCCCGCCGCTGGCGTAGCACTCCAGCGCATGCGTGATGTCGCCGCATAGCTCGTAGTAAAGGCCGGCCCGTTTGAAAAATTCCCGTTTTTCCGTCTGGGTATAGCTGTGTTCCATTTTCCACACCAGGAATTCCCGGAAAATGGCGTAGATCCGGCAAACGCTGACGCCGTCGTGCAAAAGCATATTGGTGGTGTGCGCCAGCGTATCCAGCAGCGCGCCCACCTGCGCCTCGCCGCTGACCGCAGCGGCCATCTCCACCGTAAAGCTCTCAAACGGCGCCAGACTCAGCAGCAGGCGGCGCAGCGGCGTGTCAAAGCGCCGGAAAACCACCTCGTCAAAGTACGCGAACAGATCCCGCTTGACCGCGTCCAGCACCGCCGCGCTGTAGACCGCCTCCCGTTCCAGATGACGGCAGAGCAGCATCATCGCCACAGGGTAGCCCCGGATGTCCCGCTGGATCGCTGGCAGCATGCTGGCGGGCACATGGATTCCGTTGCCCTCCAGCATCTTGCGGGCGGCGGCCTCGCCGAGCATGAAATCGCCGGTTTCAAAGGTTTCCATGACGCCCGCCAGTCCGAAGGGCATCAGCCAGCCGGGGACGGTGCCCCGCGACAGGAGCAAAAACTTCACATTCGGATGTGAGCGGATCATCTGACAGATCTGATTCTGCTCTTCGGTGTCCGTCACCAGGTGCAGATCGTCCAGCACCAGTGTTTTTGTTCCCGGCACCACGGGCAGCAGAAAGCCGTCCTCCGCGGCGCTGCGCACCGAGTAGTTCTGGCCGCTGAGAAGCGCGGGGATCACCGTTGTCTTGCCGCAGCCGCAGGGCGCGCTGAACATGATGACGCGGCAGCGGTTATACGCCGCGTGAAACCGCTCTGCAAAGGCGGCGTTCATGATGACCGGAGGCAATTTTCGCCCACATCCTTCCTCAGGCAGTCTGCCGTCTGTGCCGGCAGACCTATCGTATCAGTCTGTTGTTTATTTTAGCGCATCAGATTGGGTTTTGTCATCCCCCCAAAGTATGAGATTTGTCCCAAAGCGGCCGGTTCACAGACAAAAGAGATCCGCAAGAGGCGGCCCGTAACGGCGCCGTCCCCCTGCGGATGAAATGTTTTGCGGCCTGCGGCCGCTTTTGTATGTGAAAATCTTACCGGCAGCAGCCAAAGCACTGGCTCAGAAGCTGCAAAAGGGACGCGCAGGAAAAACTGCCAAAGCAATACATCTTTTGCTTACCTCCTCTTTTGAAATGTGTCTTGCAAGAACTGCCTGAATTGTAACCGATTTGTAACTAAATTGCAACCGGCAATTCATGGGTGCGCTGGCAAAAGCAGGCAGGAGGCGGCGGGCCGCAAATAAAGTGGACGGGGCGGCGGGAATGTGATATGATGGTTTCAGCGAAAAGGGAAGCGGCGCCCGCGAGAAAAGCCGCAGAAACTTTCGAAGGACGTGAAGCGTATGGAAGCAGACGGCCTTTTCCCCAGCGCGAATGTCATCGGTCAAAACGAGATCGCGCTGCTTTACGAGAGCTATCATGATTTTCAGCAGATTCAGCATTTGTACAATGCCGCCATCCGCGAATTGCAGATGCGGCTGGAGGTGCTCAACGACGAATTCAGCGTCATGTATGCCCGCAGTCCCATTCACCACATCGAAAGCCGCCTGAAGTCCACCAAGAGCATTGTGGACAAGCTGAAGCGGAAGGGTCTGCCTGTCAGCGCGGCCTCCGCGCGGGAGAATGTCAACGACATGGCGGGCATCCGTGTGGTCTGCGGGTATATTGACGATGTATACCGGGTAGAGGAGCTGCTGATGCGCCAGAGCGACATTGAACTGGTGAAGCGGCAGGACTACATCGAATCGCCCAACTACAACGGCTATCGCTCGCTGCATCTGGACGTGCGGGTGCCGGTGTTTCTCGCCGCCAGTACGGAGCATGTGCAGGTGGAGATCCAGATCCGCTCCGTGGCCATGGATTTCTGGGCGAGTCTGGAGCATGATCTGCGCTACAAGGCGGACAAGGCGTCGCTGCCGGAGGGGATCAACGAGGAGATGTTCCAGTGCGCCGACGAGATCGCCGCCATTGACCGGAAGATGCAGGCCATGTATCACCGGATCCACGAGGCGAAATAAACGATAAAAGCAAAAAAAGCAGGCTTTCCCTTGGGAAAGCCTGCTTTTTGACGGCTGTGTGCGTTATGCCCTGCCGGCGATGCGATCCAGGAACGCCCTGCCGTAGCGTCGGGCCTTCACCTCGCCCACGCCGGACACCTCCTGGAATTCCGGCGAGTTGCGGGGCTTTTTGCGGACCATGTCCATCAGCGTGGCATCGGAGAACACCATGTAGGCAGCCAGGTGCTCCCGGGCGGCCAGCTCCCGGCGCAGCTCCTTCAGGCGAAGGAGCAGTGCCTGATCGTCCTCCGTCAGCGCTGCAGGGCCGCGCTTTACTGCCGCGGCGGGCGCTTTCTTTTCCCGCAGCAGCGTGACGGTCTGTCCGCAGAACAGTACCTGCCGGGCCTTATCCGTCAGATCGACGGCGCTGTGGACGGGGTCGGTGCGCAGATATCCTTCGTTCTCCAGCGCCTCCAGACAGGCGTGGATGTGGGCGCGGGACATCTCCTTCATCAGGCCCCAGGTGGAGAGCGTGTCCAGCCCCAGACGCTGCACCCGCTTTTCCTGACTGCCGCAGAGCGTCTGGATCAGGAGCGTGCTGCCCACGCCGTAACCCAGTTTGTCCCGGATGCGCCGCACGCAGGAGAGGATCATCTGGGCTTCGCGGGTGATGTCCACCGCCTGAAACTGTCCCAGGCAGTTGCTGCAGCTGCCGCAGCGGGGCGGATGGCTTTGTCCGAAGTAGTCCATCAGATACCCCCGCAGGCAGCTTTTTGTGCGGCAGTAGTCCGTCATGACGGAAAGCCGCTCCAGATCCTGCCGCTGCACCTGACGTCGCTCCTCGTCCGTGAGTTCTTCGTTTTCTCCTCCGCTTTCGATGAGAAACCGGGCGGTGCGCACGTCGCCGGCGCTGTAAAGCAGCACGCAGTCCGCCGCTTCGCCGTCCCGTCCGGCGCGGCCCGCCTCCTGATAGTAAGCCTCCAGACTCTTGGGCATGTTATAGTGGATCACAAAGCGGACGTTGGATTTGTCGATTCCCATGCCGAAGGCGTTGGTGGCCACCATCACGGGCCGGGTGTCGTCGATAAAGGCGGACTGGCTGTCCCGGCGCTCCGATTCCGAAAGTCCCGCGTGGTAGCGGGTGGCGGGAATGCCGGCGGCGCACAGATCCTCACAGACCTGCTCCACCTTGCTGCGGGTGGCACAGTAGACGATGCCGCTTTGTCCCCGGTATCGCTGCATAAGCGTCAGAAGCGCTGTTCTCTTTTCCCCGGGACGCAGGATCTCCAGCTTCAGGTTGGACCGGTCGAAGCCGGTGACCACCCGCACAGGGTCCCGCAGCGCCAGAATGCGCTCCACGTCCTGCCGCACCTGCTCGGTGGCGGTGGCGGTGAAAGCCGAGAGAACCGGGCGCTGGGGCAGCTTGTCCAGAAATTCCACGATTTTCAGGTAGCTGGGGCGGAAATCCTGTCCCCACTGGGAGATGCAGTGCGCCTCATCCACCGCCGCCAGCCACGGCGGCATCTCCCGCATCAGCGACACGAAGCCCGCCGCCGCCAGACGCTCCGGCGCCACATACAGCAGCTTGTACCGGCCTTGCCGGAGTCCGCGGTAAACCTCCTGCGCCTGCGAAGGCTCCAGGGAACTGTTGAGAAAAGCGGCGGGCACGCCCGCGTCCCGCAGGGCCGCCACCTGATCCTGCATCAGCGAGATCAGCGGCGAGATCACCAGCGTCAGCCCCGGCTTCAGCAGCGCCGGAACCTGATAGCAAAGGCTTTTGCCGCCGCCTGTGGGCATGATCCCGATGGCGTCGCGTCCGGAAAGAAGGGCGCGGATCAGCGCCTCCTGTCCGGGACGGAAGGAGGTGTAGCCGAAATATTTCTGTAAGACCGAGTAAGCGTCCATAGGTGCCTCCGCCCGGCGGGAGCGCGCTCCCGCCTTGCAGTCCTCCGGTTTCCGGGGCCTTCAAAAGCGCCCGCCTCTTTAGGCGGCGGAACCGGAGGGAAATGTTGTCTGACGATTTTTCCCGCCGCGCGGTTCGCCTCAGCCCCGGCGGTTGGCCACGGGATAGGCGCCGTTCTTCTTCAGGTAGGCGGTGAGCAGGGCGCGCTGCCGTGCCGCGCAGTCCCGGCAGGTTTCCACCTCCACCACCAGGCGGCCGGGGTCCGCCACCTGCCAGACGATCCGTCCGCCGCGGGCGGGCCGGCTGTCGCCGAAGCCGCCGGTCACATACCGCTGCAAATGCGCCTGCAGTCCGCCCTCGCCGTCGGCCCGGCCGATGTACAGCAAATTCCGGCTGTGCAGCGTGTTGTAACGGCGGCTCAGCTCCTGCGCGTCATAGGTGTGGCCACGCGGATTGATGGGCGCGGGGAGGAAGCAGGCCGCCCCGTTGTCAGGCGTCATAATGCGGTAAATGCCCTTTTCGGGGGGTATCTCCCGGCAGCTTGTCTGCCAGAGCTGAGCGAGCGTGGGCCGTCTGGCCTCCAGCTCCACCAGCCGGTTAAAGGCGTCGGCAAAATAGGGCCGGCTCTGCGGCGGCAGATGTTCGTGCCAGTGGGTGATCTCCCTGAATTCGCAGGCGATCAGCGCCCGCAGAGAGCCGAGATCCAGCGAGTTGACATAACTCCGGCAGCTGCCTCCATCGGCAGCGGGCTGCCTTGTGCATGACTTCGGCTGGTAAATATCCCAGAAGTCGAAATAACCGTTGGCCCAGAGAAAGTCACCCAATGCGCTGACCTCTCCGGCCATGTCCTCATTCCCCAGAAAATGAATCAGCCAATCCTGCTCGTTCATTCTATCCCGCCTTATTATCGATTGATCGCCGCTTTTTTGCGGTGTACTTGTATTTTACCACATGAACAGTCCTGCGTACAGGACAGGTATGTGATTTTTTTCCGCTTTTTAAGAAATAAGCAAAAAAAATCCGGTCACTCAATAAGACATAATTGTTGAGTGACCGGATAGCGCAGGAGAGGGGGAAAAGAATCCCTTACCGCCTGCAAAGAAAGTCCAGCGCCTCCGCATAGCCCTGCAGGCCGTGTCCCTTGACGGTGAGCACGCAGGCGGGGCGCAGGTAGGACACGCGGCGGAAATCCTCCCGCGTGTCAGGGTCGGAGATATGCACCTCCACCGTGGGGAGGCCCACGGCCTTCACCGCGTCCAGCAGGGCGACGGAGGTGTGGGTATAGGCGGCGGGATTGATAATGATGCCGTCCTGCAGGCCGCGGGCGCTCTGGATGGCATCCACCAGATCGCCCTCATGATTGGACTGATAGAAGGAAACGTTTGCCCCCAGGCGCTCCGCCTCCCGCCGCACCAGCGCGCACAGATCTGCGTAGGTGGCGGTGCCGTAGATGGCCGGCTCCCGCGTGCCCAGCAGATTCAGGTTGGGACCGTTAATCACCAGAATGTTCACAAAAATCCCTCCAGACGGCCGCGGCGGTATCCTCCGCCGGGCGGTTGTTGTCAACGGCCGCGTCCCGGAACCGGGCGTATAGCGGCAGGCGTTCCTGATACAGCCGGCCGAGATCGGCGTGTTCCGACAGAGGGCGGCCCTCCCGGGACAGCAGGTATACGGCCCGCTCCAGCTGATACACCCGTCCGTTTTGCCGCAGGGACGCCCGGTTGGCGGGATCTTTCACCACACCGCCGCCGGTGATGAGGATCAGTCCGGTTTCCCGGCCCCAGCGGGCCGTTTCTTCCCGCTCCAGGGCCCGGAAGGCGTCCTCGCCCCGGCGGGCAAAGAGGTCGGGGATGGAGCAGCCTGTCCGGCGGACGATCTCCTCGTCCACATCCACCGCCTGACGGCCCGTGAGGGCCGCCAGCGCCGCGCCCACCGTGGACTTGCCGCTGCCGGGCATCCCGATGAGGACGATGTTCTGTTTGTCCCGGCGCAGCTGCGCGAGAAGGGTTTCCACGGTGCTTTCGGGAATGGAACGGCCGAAGAACAGCTCCTCTGCCGCGGCGGCCTGCGCCACCAGCATGGGCAGCCCGTCGGAGCAGGGAATACCCAGCTCTTCCGCCTGCAGCAAAAGGGCGGTACGGCGGGGGTGGTAGATGAGATCCAGTACGCCCCGGCAGCGGGGAAACGCCGCGAGATCCACTGCCGCCTCGCCGGTGCGGGGGTACATCCCCACAGGCGTCGCGTTGACGACGAGCTCCGCGTCCCTGTGGCGGGAAAGATGCTGATAGTCGTCGGGGCCGGAGCGGGAGATCACGGTGACGGAAGCGGCGCCCAGTTCCCGGGCCATGGCCGCCGCCGTCAGCGATGCGCCTCCGCTGCCGAGGATCAGCGTTTTGGCGCCGGCAAAGCCGATGCCCGCCCGCCGGGCCATCAGGCGGAAGCCGGCGGCGTCGGTGTTCCAGCCGCAGAGTCTGCCGTTCCGGCGCACAAGGGTGTTGACGCTGCCGATGCGCCGGGCCGTTTCGTCGATCTCATCGCAGCAGGGCAGCACCGCGCGCTTGTAAGGGATGGTGACGTTTACCCCGCCGATATCCTGAGCGAGGAAGGCTTCCAGCTCCTCCGGCTCCCGTTCCCAAAGGCGGTAGTCCGGGCAGCCCAGCGAGCGATGGATGGGCACCGACCAGCTGTGGGCCAGCGTCCGGCCCAGCAGGCCGTAGATGCGATCACCCATGCCTCACACCTCCGCGTAGCAGCCCAGAAACTGGAACCCCTGACAGGTGCGTTCCATTTCCTCCAGCATGGGCAGCACGCCGGGCGTGCGCACGGAAGCCTCCAGCTCCAGAAAGAAGATGAATTCAAAATTTCGTCCGGTGACAGGGCAGGATTCCAGCTTGGTCATGTTGATGCCCAGCGCCGCCAGCCGGGACAGGATCTCGTAAAGAGCGCCTGGCTTGTTGTCGCAGGAGAGGATGAGGCTGATGCGTCCGCTGCCGGCGTAGATGACGGGGTCGCGGGTGATGCAGATGAAACGGGTATAGTTGTTGTCGCTGTCCTGCATGTTGTCGGCCACCGGCACAAGGCCGTAGAGCTCGGCGCAGGCCGGGGAAGCGATAGCGGCGGCGTGCAGCGGGCCGTCCGGAGCGCCCACGAGCTGCGCGGCGGCGGCCGTGTTGCCGCAGGGGATCACCCGCACATGGGGGAGGGAGGCGAGAAACCGGGCGCACTGTCCGATGGCCTGCTGATGGGAGTAAATTTCCGTGATGTCGGAAAGAGCGGTGCCGGGTCGGGCGAGAAGCTGGTGCCGGATGCACAGGCGGGTGGAGCGGACGATGGAAAAGTGCTTGCGCTGCAAAAGGTCGTACACCGCCCGGACGGAACCGTAGGAGCTGTTTTCGATGGGCAGTACGCCGAACCGGCACAGATCCGACTCCACGGCGTCGAACACTGCCTCAAAGCTCCTGACGTAGACGATGCGTCCTCGGGGCAGCAGGCGGTCGCAGGCGGCCTGGGAATAGGCGCCCTCCACGCCCTGACAGGCCACGGAGCCGGCAGAGGGAAAGACGGCCTCCTCCCGGGCCAGGGCGGCACGGATCTGCCCGCCCACATGGGTGGGGCTGTCCATCAGCTCCTGCTGACGGGTACGGGCCAGTTCAAAAAGCGTGGAGTAGAGCGGGTAGACGTACCGTTCCCGCGCGCCGGCCTTTTCCGCCAGGCGGGCGAGGATCTCCCGTTCCCGCGTCCTGTTGAGAATGGGGAGCCCGTGTTCTTTTTTATAGGCGGCCACCGCCTCGCTCAGATCCATCCGCTGCAGAAAAAGCGCCAGGATCTCATCGTCCACCTCGTCGATGCGGCGGCGTATATCAGTAAGTTCCATGTTCTGTTCCTCCAGTGAGCCGGTGTTCTTCCAAAAGCACGTCCAGCAGTACCGCGGCGGTGACAGCCTCCACCACCGGCACCGCCCGATGGGCGATACAGGGATCATGACGGCCGTGGACGGTCAGTTCCGTTTCCTCCATCCGCGAAAGGCTCACCGTTTTTTGCGGCAGGGAGATGGAGGACGTTGGCTTCACGGCTGCGCGCAGCGTCAGAGGCATTCCCGTGGAAATGCCTCCCAGGATGCCGCCGGCGTGATTGGTCAGGGTCACGATGCGGCCGTCCCGCAGGGCAAAAGGATCGTTGTTTTCCGAGCCATGACGGCCCGCGCCGTCGAAGCCGGAGCCAAATTCCACGCCTTTCACGGCGGGGATACCGAAAAGCGCCGCTGCCAGACGGTTTTCAAGGCCGTCGAACAAAGGCGCTCCCAACCCGGCCGGCAGTCCGATGGCCGCGCATTCGATGGTGCCGCCCACGGAATCGCCGTTTTGTGCGGCGCGCATGATTTCACGCTGCATCCGTTCGCCGGCTTCCTCCGAAAAAACGGGAAAAGACCGCTCATCGATCTGTGCGAACAGATCCCGGGTAGGCAGAAGCGGGAAGGGAAGGTCCTTTTCCCCGCCCACGGAAGCCAGATGCGCTCCCACATAGATGCCGCGCCGGGCGAGGATTTGCAGGGCGATACCGCCCGCCACGCAAAGCGGCGCCGTCAGGCGGCCGGAGAAATGTCCGCCGCCGCGCATATCCGCCTGTCCGCCCCATTTGACATATGCGGTGTAGTCCGCATGGGAGGGCCGCGGCTTATCCTTCAGCTCCTCGTAATCCGCCGGATGCTGATCGCTGTTTTCAATGACGGCGCAAAGGGGACTGCCGCAGGTGACGCCGTTTTCCACGCCGGAGAGAAAAACGGGTCTGTCCGCCTCACAGCGGCGGGTGGACAGGGCGCCGCGGCCCGGCGCCCGGCGGTCCAGAAAGCGTTGGAGCGCTTCCATATCGATAGGTTCCCCGGCGGGCAGACCGTCGCAGGTGACGCCGATGGCGCTGCCGTGGGACTGACCGAACACACCGATGCGCAGCATATGACCGAATTCAGAGGACATGGAATTCGCCTCCCAAACATTTAAAATCGCCCCAGAAAGACGGATAGGATTTGTTCACCGCCTCCGCGCCCCGGATGGTCACGAGGCCGCGGCAGATGGAAGAAGCCACTGCCGCCGCCATGACGATGCGGTGGTCGTCGGCGCCGTCCACTTCGCCGCCGGTGAGGCAGCTGTCGGCGGGCGTTCCGCCGCTGCCGTCGCCGCGGGCGGGGAAGCTGCCGGTGACAAAGAGGCTGTCGCGGGTTTCCTGCACCCAGACGCCGAGGGCGCGCAAAAGCGCGGCGGTGGAGGAAAGGCGGTCGCTCTCCTTAAGACGCAGCCGTCCGGCATGAGTGAAAACGGTGACGCCGGAACGCCCCGCCGCCATCACCGCCAGAGGCGGCAGCAGATCGGGACAGCCGGAAACATCCACCGTGACGTCGCCGGGTGCGGAGAGCCGCCGCGTCAGCGCCGTGATGACCTGATCGCCCTGCAGGGAATCGGTGTCCAGTCCCCGTATCACCACGTCGCCGCCGAGGAAAGAGGCGGCGTACCAGAAGGCCGCCTGGGACCAGTCCGCTTCCACATGTCGGAAAAACGGACGATAGGAAGCGGGGACAATGCCGAAGCCCTCCTCGCCGCCGTCCACTGCCGTCACGCCGGCGGCCGAGAGCGCCGAGAGCGTCAGGTGCAGGTAGGCCGCGCTTTCCACCGCCGTGGTGGGGATAATGCGCGAAGGGCCTGAAAGCAGCGGCAGCGCCAGCAGCAGCCCCGTGAAGAACTGACTGGACACGTTGCCCGGCAGGTAGTACACGCCCGGCGTCAGGCGGCCTCGAACGGTGAGGACGCCGGCGGTCAGGCGATGGGTGATGCCCCGCTGGTCGAAAAGGTCCCAGTAAGGCTGCTGAGGCCGTTCCATCAGCCGTCCCCGGCCGGTGAATACGCCCCCGCCCGCCACCGCCAGTGCAATGGGCAGAAAAAAGCGCAGCGTGGACCCGGACTCCCCGCAGTCGAAGCGGGGCAGCTTCCCGCTGATGCGCCGGCCGCCGAACCCCCGGATCCGCAGGATGCCGGGCGCCGTCATTTCCCAGGTGCCGCCCAGCGCCGCGATGCATCCGAGGGTCGCCTTGATGTCCTGAGAGAGCATAACATTTTCAATAATGCTCTCGCCGCCGGCCAAGCCTGCCGCGATGATCAGACGGTGCGTGACCGATTTGCTCGGCGGCGGCGTCACAGTGCCGCGCAGCCGCCGGGGCGTGATCTGTACGTCCATGTCAGTCCTCCCATCCGGCGGCAAAGATGCGTTCCAGCTCTGCCGCCGGGCATTTTTTCAGATAACAGCTGCCGATGCGCGCGGGGATCACCAGAGTGATGTCGCCGCCGTCGCGCTTTTTGTCGGCCAAGGCGGCCTCCGCCAGCTGTCGGGGGGTAAAAAGCGGCGCGGTGGGCAGCCCGCAGCGGCCCAGCGCAGCGGCGATACGTTCGGCGCAGGGTGTTTCGCACCACCCCAGCTTTTCCGCAGCCCGGGCGATCAGCACGAGTCCCCTGGCCACGGCGTGCCCGTGGGACACGGTGTAGCCGCTGCACGCTTCCATGGCGTGCCCGGCGGTGTGCCCCAGGTTCAACTGCCTGCGTTCCCCGTTCTCCCGCGCGTCCCGCTCCACCACGCCGGCCTTGTAGGAAACGCAGCGTTCGATGACCTTCGGCAGAGGCGGCTCGCCGCTTTCCAGCAGAGAAAAGAGCGATTCGCCGGACAGAACTCCGGTTTTTATCGCCTCCGCCGCCCCGTCGGCGAGCAGGGCGGGTGAGAGGGTGGCAAGGCAGTCCGTGTCGCACAGCACTGCGGCAGGCTGCCAGAAAAGGCCCGCCAGGTTCTTGCCCGCCGGCAGATCCACCGCCGTCTTGCCGCCCACGGAGGAATCCACCGCCGCCAAAAGCGTGGTGGGCAGGTGCACATAGCGGATGCCCCGCAGGTAGCAGCCGGCGGCGAACCCCGCCATGTCGCCGCAGACGCCGCCCCCCAGCGCCGCCACGCAGTCGCTGCGGGTGAGGTGCTCTTCCGCCAGAAAATCCAGCAGGACGGCGAGGGTGGTCATGTTTTTGTGAGCTTCCCCCGCCGGGAATGTCCGGCGGCAGACGCCGTACCCGGCGCGGCGAAGGCTGTCGCACACGGCGTCGGCGTACAGGGGAGCCACGGTGTCGTCGGAGATGACGGCCGCGCGGCAGGGGGCGATCACCGGGCGCAGCAGCTCTCCGCAGCGGTCCAGAAGGCCGCTGCCGATAGAAACAGTGTAGACGGGATCGGTGCGAACGTCAACGGTTTTCCATTCAGACATGAAAATGTGTCCTTTCATGAAGCGATTTTAAAGGATCAAGCAGCGTTTTGCCTCGCAGGAAACGCCTTTCAGCTGCCGCCCGTGGCGGCTTTTCTCTCCCGCCCGTCTTTGAGCAGCGCCTGTATCCGGATCTGATCGCCGTCCTTCAGCGCCGACAGATATTCGTTCAGATGACCGATGAGGATGTCCAGCTGTTCGGTGAGGAAGTCGGCGTCATCCATAAAAAGCTCCGTCCACATCGCTTCGTCCAGCCTGGCCACCCGCGTCATGTCCTGAAAGCTGCCGGCGGAAAAACCGCGGCGCAGCAGGGCGTCCGGCGACTTGACATAAGCGCTGGAGGTGATATGCGCCAGCTGGGAGGTGTAAGCGATGATGCGGTCGTGTTCTTCGGGGGTGGAGAAGGTGAGATGGGCAAAGCCCACGTCCAGAAAAAAGGCCTTCAGCGTTTCCAGCAGAGGCAGATCGGTGCGCTCGTCGGGCGTCAGGATCATGGACGCTCCCGTGTAGAGATCGTCGGTGGCGCTGACGAAGCCGCCCCGCTCCCGTCCGGCCATGGGGTGCCCGCCGATGTAGGAGAAGCCGTGGGCGGCGGCGATGGGCGTCAGTGCCGCCACCACCGTCCGTTTCACGCCGCAGAGGTCCACCGCGATGGTATCGGGCGAAATGGCGCCGGCGTGCGCGCGCACCCACTCGATGACTGCCCCCGGCCGCAGCGCCAGCAGCAAAAGGTCACAGGCGGGAAGGTTTTCCTCCGTCAGCGGCGCGTCGATGGCGCCGCACATCCGGGCCATGGCCATGGTTTCCTCATCCCGGTCGATGGCAAAAACGGTGTGGCCCGTCCGGGCCTTGATGCTCTTGGCCATGGAGCCGCCGATGAGCCCCAGACCCACAATTCCTACGTTCATGGTCCGCCTCAGCCTTCCTGTCCGCGCATAAATGCGTGGAGCGCCAGCATTTTTCGGGCCACCCGGTCAAAGACCTCCGGACGAAGGGACTGAGGCCCGTCGCAGAGGGCGTGTTCCGGGTCGTTGTGCACCTCGATCTGCACGCCGTCGCAGCCCACGGCCACCGCGCCCATGGCCAGCGGCTCCACCAGCCAGTTTTTGCCCGTGGCGTGGCTGGGATCGACGATAAGGGGCAGGTGCGTCAGTTTTCGCAGCACCGGGATCGCCGACAGGTCCAGCGTGTTGCGGGTGTAGGTTTCAAAGGTGCGGATGCCGCGCTCGCAGAGGATCACGTTGGGATTGCCGCCGGCCATGACGTACTCGGCGCTCATAAGCCACTCCTCGTAGGTGGCGGACATCCCGCGCTTGATCATCACGGGCTTTTCCTGCCGGCCCAGCGCCTTGAGCAGATCAAAATTCTGCATGTTCCGGGCGCCCACCTGGATCACATCCACGTCGGTGAAAAGCGGCATCTGGCTCAGATCCATCATCTCCGTCACGATGGGCAGCCCTGTTTCCTGCCGGGCCACCTTCAGGTACGCCAGTCCGCGCTCGCCCAGTCCCTGGAAGGAGTAGGGAGAGGTACGGGGCTTGAAGGAGCCGCCCCGCAGCATGGTGGCGCCGCTGGCCTTCACGGCTCTGGCGATGGCCACCACCTGTTCCTCGGATTCCACGGAGCAGGGTCCGGCCATGATGGTCAGTCCGCCGCCGCCGATGCGGGTGTTGCCCACGGTCACCACGGTATCCTGGGGATGGAATTTCCGATTGGCGTTTTTGTAGGGTTCCTGCACCCGCTTGACGTCCTCCACGATGTCCAGTGCGGCGATGAGATCGATGTCCAGCTGCGAGGTGTCGCCCACCAGGCCCAGGATGGTTTTGGACGAACCCACGCTGGTGTGGATGATGATGCCCTTGCTCTGCAGCCAGTCGATGAGGCTGGAAAGCTGGTCCGGATTGGGATTTGACTTGAGAATGACGATCATGATGCTTCTCCTCCAAACATAATAAAAAAGACCCGCAGTCAGCCTGACTGCGGGTCTTGCGTATACGGTTTTCCGACAGTGTCAGAACCCCTTGCACCCGTTTTCAGCCAAACCGAAATAAGCCTTACCAAAATAATAGGTAAAGCTGAAATAGCGGTATGCAGCTGTACGGACGGTACGGGTCATGACGTTTGCTCCTGTATTCTTTAGATGTTTAAAGCATAACACTCTTCCGGCCAAAAGAAAATGGTCAGAACCCACAAATGCGGGCCGGAGCGGTGAAAATAATTGGATAAAACGCGAAAGGAAACCGTGCCTCAGGCCCCTGCCGGCAGCACGCTGGCCATCAGGAGCTCGTTGGCCTCCAGGATGAAGTGCGTGTCCCGCAGCCAGTTTGACGCACAGGAGAGATACTGCCGGTGGAGCTGATCCAGTGCGGCGGCCGGATCTGATCTGGCGCTCTCCCGTTCCAGGTCCTCTCCGTCCAGAAAGCGGGCGAAAGGAACGCGCATGGCGTTTTCATACCGCCGGTGGGCGGCGATGCTGTCGGGGTAGGTTTCGTTGTGGGGATAGGTGAAGGCGTCGGCCAGATAGTGGGTCAGCTTGCCCAGGGTATAGTACTGCCACACCGTCCAGCGTTCCCGGCGCCGGAGCCGGTCAATGCTGCGGCCGATATAGGGCCGGGAATTGGAATAATTGTGCCCTCTGAGCATCCGGGCACGGAAGGTGCCTTTGAGATAGGAAAGAGGGTTGCAGTCCGGTTCAAAGGAGCCGAACAGAAAGGCCAGTTCAAAGCTCTTTTTGTCAAAGCCGTCGTAGCTGTCCATCAAAGAACGGGCCAAAAGCCTGTGGCTGCGTTTTTGCAAGATGCACCTCCAAATCCGAAATCAAAACAAGTATACACGTCAAAGATGAGAATGGCAAGGGAGAAAAGGCCAAAAGCATCTGGAAAATGTCGCCGGCGCGGCGGTCTGACCGCCGCGCCGGCGCGGGAGAAAAGGAAAGAAGGAGAGAGAAAGAGAAAATATGATATCGATCCGGCTTATTGTGCGTCCCTTCCGGACGCCTTGCCGCTTTTGCGGTGCTGCAGAAGAACGTAACCGGCCATGACCACGGCGGCAGTCCCGGCCCCGATCCAGTAGCGGATGCTGTCCCGGGTATCCGCGGAAGTGTCGGACGTCTGAGAAGCGGCGGTGTCGGCGGCGGTGCTGTCGGCGGAAACGGTGGTGACGGATGCGGCGCCGGACGCTGTGCCGAAGGAGGTGGTGACGCCGTAATACGTGTCGAAGGCGGTGCGGTCGATGAAATCGGACTGCAGGGCGTTGACGTCGCCGGTGGTGACGGTGGTGGTGTAACTGCCGGTCACTGTGACGGTGTAAGCGCTCTCGCCGGTCACGACGGTGGTGCCGTTTGCCACGATGGAAACGGTCTTGCCGTCGGCATCCACGATGGACGCACCCTCGGCGGCGTTGAGATTGGTGACGGTGGAGCTGCCGGTGACCACCCAGCGGGAGGAGCCGTCCACATTGACGGTGACGGGCGCCGAGGAGGTCTTGGTGTTCACCGCGTTGGCAGAGATGCTGACGGCGCCGGTGTAGACGGTGCCCTGGAGCAGATAGAGGTTCAGCGTGCTGATGGTGTCCACATCGATGTCGCCTGTGAGCGTTTCGGAGAGTCCGGTGAAGTTGACCGAAGCGCCGTTGCTGCCGGCCGTGCCCCAGTTGTTGGAGCTGTTGCCCTGTACGGTCAGCAGCCGGGCGGCGGAAGAGTCAAAGTCCAGTGTTGTACGGCTGAGGATCACATTGGCGGTGGTATTGGTGATGTAGAACAGGGAGCCGCTGGCGATGGCGCTTTTCAGGGTGGAGTTGGACGCTTCAAAGGTGGCTGCGCTGCCGGTGGTGCTCTCCGCGTCGCCGGAGGTGGACTGGTAGATGATGATGCCGTCCGCCATGGGATCGCTGGCGGTGGCGGAGGTGATGGTGCTGGTGAGCGTGGAATTGTAGATGCGGATGGTGTTAAGGCCCTCCATGCCGGCGAGCTGACTGCCGGCGGCCGTGCCGGTGACGCCGTCCACTTCGATGTTGCCTGTGGAGTAGAGCAGGGGGGAGCCGGAACCCGCCGTGGCCAGGGTGCTGTTGGTCACGGAAATATTTCCGCCGCCGCGGTCGGTGGCAAGGGCGGCGCAGTGGTCGCCCTGCGTGGAGATGTCCAGATCGTCGGCGATGATGGTGCCGCCGTAGGTGGCGTCAAGGCCGCGGGAGTTGTCTGCCGTGGTGGCAATGGTGTCGCCTTTGGCGTAAACGGTGGCGTTGTCCGTGGCAAAGGTGCCGTTGCTGCCTTCGCTGTCGGCGCTGAGCGTGCTGTCGGTGAGGTAGGCCATGGAGTTTTCGCCCACCGCCAGAACGATGGAGTTGATACCGTAGAAGTTGCAGTTGTCGCCGTTGGTGTCGCTGCCGGACTTCGACAGTGTGCCGTTGGCAACGGTCAGCGTGCCGCCGTTTTCCACCAGCGCTGCGTTTTCATCCGCAGCGGCGGCGGTCAGATTTTCCCGCAGCGAGGACTGCTGGGTGCCGTCGGCCGTCAGGGTGCCGGTGAGGGTGCCGTCGTAATCGTAGGTCATGGTGTTGGCTCCGCCTCCGCCGGGACCGCCGAAGGACGCAGATGCGTCGGGAGGTGTGCCGCCGCCGAAGGAAGAGGATGCGTCGGGAGGCGTGCCACCGGGACCGCCGGATTCGGCCGCCGCCGCGGCGGGGATCGCCAGCGCAGCGCAGAGGCTGAGCGTCAATAAACCGCAAAGAGGCTTGCGCCACTTCAAGGATAACATATTCATCACTCCTTTTGTTCTATGGCCATATCATAAGCGGTTTTTCTTAAATCAATATGAAAAAACAATTTATTCTGTCAAAAAAGCGAAAAATTGCCCTCCGCCCCGCGGCGGTGTCCTGCCTCGCCGGGCCGTCGCTGTTTCGGGCGATTTCAGGGCCGGCCCTTGCGCCGCTTTGTCCGCCCTTCGCTCTGCCCGCGCTTTGTTCTTCTGCTTCACGCGCCGCTTTGCTTCCGCCCCCGCCCTGCCGCACCGCCGCCTCTGCCGCTGCCGTTTTCCCGTCCGCACAGCGGTTCGGGGTATGCGGCACGCAGCGAGGTCGCGCCGTCCCCTTCCGATTACAGCAAAGGCTGCCGCACCTTTTGGCGCGGCAGCCTTTTGTCACGGCTTATAACGGGATGCTGTCCTCACGGACACTTCCTGCATGATCCTTCACCTGCTGGGCCGCGATCTGCGCGGCCAGCATGGCGAAGAGCTTTTCCGGGTCGATGGGCTTGGCGATGTGGCCGTTCATGCCCGCCTCGGCGGTGCGCTTCACGTCGTCGTCGTAGGCGTCGGCGGACATGGCGATGATGGGAATGCGCTGCGCATCCGGCCGGGGAGAAGCGCGCAGGCGCCGGGTGGCGGCATACCCGTCCAACACGGGCATACGGATGTCCATGAGAATGGCGTCGAAGGTGCCGGGCACCGCGTTCTCGAACGTTTCGCAGCCCGCCTGGCCGTTTTCGGTGCAGACCACAGCCATGCCGTTCATCTCCAGCAGCGACCGGGCGATCTCCGTATTCATGGCATTGTCCTCACAGAGCAGGATGTGCCTGCCGCGCAGGACCTCCAGGGAGAGGGCCGCGGAAGTGTGGGACGGCAGGTCGTCGTCCACCCGTTCAAAATCCAGGGAAACGGTGAACTCTGTGCCCACGCCCAGCTCGCTGCGGACGGTGATGGTGCCTCCCATGAGATCCACCAGGCGCTTGACGATAGACAGTCCCAGGCCGGAGCCGCCGACATCTGCCGTCTGCGGCAGGCGCTCCTGGGAGAACGGCTCGAAAAGCCGGGGCAGAAAGGCTTCACTCATGCCGCAGCCCGTATCGCGCACAGTCAGCCGGTCGTGAACGCAGCGCGGCTCAAGGCGGACGCATTCCACGATGAGCGTGACCTCGCCGCCGGGCGGTGTGAATTTCAGGGCGTTGGAGAGCAGATTGATGAAGATCTCCTGCACCCGCAGCGCGTCGATGCAGATGGTGGCCATCACCGCCCGGCTGTTGTCCACCGTCAGGCGAATGCCCCGTTCGTCGGCGGTGGGCTTCACCGCCGCGATGATCTTGGCGATGACCTCGCCGCAGCCGATGGGCGCTGGCTTGAGCGTCACGACCCCGGTTTCGATCTTGGACAGATCCAGCGTGTCGTTGATCAGAGAAAGAAGGATGTTGCCCGCCCGGCTGATTTTCTCCAGATAGTCGCGCATGGCGTCCGGTGTTCCGACCTGCAGCGCCAGATGGGCGTAGCCCAGCACCGCATTGAGGGGGGTGCGCATATCGTGGCTGACGTTGGAGAGAAATTCAGTTTTCATGGTGTTGGCGCGGCGCGCTTCCAGCAGGGCGGCGCGCAGCTTCTGCGCCTGCTGCTGTTCCTGTCGAAACGCCTCGGTGATGTCGCTGCGGGAAAACAGAATATCGCCGCGGTGTTCGTTCAGATAGCGGAAGGTCAGCTGCTTTTGCCGGATCTCGCCGGATTCGTCCCGGCAGGAGAAAACGTAGGCGTATTCCTCCTTCTGCTCCAGCGCCTCTTTTACACGGGAGAGGCGGATGGCGGAAAAATGCTCCTCCAGCACGTCGCCGTCCACGATGGTTCTGAGAGCCTCGTACAGCACATCGTTGTAGTCGCCGCAGCGGATATGGACGGAGGCGACGGCCTTGGGCGCCACGTACTGGTAATGCACCTGACCCGTCCCCGTGCTGATCAGCGCGATATAGTCGTATTCCCGGTTGGTGATGGCGGAGATGACCATCTCCTCCTTTTCCTCCTGATCGATGTCCATGGAGTAGACCACGGCCTCGATATCGCCGGTCTGGGGGTTCTGCAGCATGTTGATGGAGGTGCGCACCAGGTGCGGCGCACCGTTTTCCACCTGCCGGTGATACGACAGCGACAGCTGTGTTTTGCCGGCGGCGTAGTCCCGCAGAAGGACCTCGCGGGAGAACATTTCCCTGAAATGCGTCACGTCCGCCGCTTCCGTGATGATGGCGGCAATGTTGCCGAAAAGGGCGTCCACTGTCCTGCCGCGCAGCAGATTCTGAATGTAAGGGGAGGTGCCGTGTTCATCGCTGCAGGTGTTGGCGGTCAGGTTCAGCCGGAAGGTACACAGCGCCTGCGGATTGGCGCTGAGAAAAGAACGCAGGGAAGTCTGAAATTTTTCCTGCTGCTGCTTCTGAGCCGTTACGTTCAGCCCGATGCCGCAGGCCACGGAGGGGCTGCCTTTCTCGTCCCGCAAAACGGTGCAGACGATATGCTCGCACTGCGGTTCCGCCTCTGGCTGCCAGCGCATCCACAGATCCTCCGACAGCCGTTCCTGTCCTGCCTCGATGCTGCGGACCAGATGCCGGAGCTTGTCGTGATCCTCGGGCAGGACCAGCGCCTCCAGCACTCTGGCCGCTTCCGGCAGCTCGTCGGGGATGCCCAGACGGGAAAAACTGCGGGTGGTGCTGGTCAGGATCCGGCTTTGGATGTCGTACTCCCACACGCCCAGCCCTGCGCTTTCCACCGCCAGCTCATACCGGCGGCGTATATCCGTCAGCCGGCGCTCCCCGCCGTAACGGCTCACCGCGTTGGAAACGGCGAACGCCAGCGACAAAAGCATATCGCCGGAATGCGCCATCCGTTCCGGTGCGGGATTGTCCAGCCCCAGAAAACCGGCAAAGACGCCGCTTTGCAGCAGCGGCACCTCGATGCAGCGCCGGACGCCCTGCGCCGTCATCAGCGCGTATTCCTGAGGATTGCTCCGGCGGATCGCCTCCAGGTCCGGGATGATCACCGCTTCCTGGCAGCGGAAGGACGCTGCCCAGCGCTCAAAGAAACGGATGCTGAAGTGCTGGCGTTCCGCCTGGCGGGAGCCGACCCCCTCGCGGCACCATTCCAGCGTGTTGCTCACGGAAGCGCCGCCCGGGTCCAGCGAGAACAGATACGACCGGTCGGCCTGAAAATAGGAACCGATGTCCGCCAGCATGGTACGGAGCCGGCGGTCGATGCTGCCTGTACCGCTGACCGCCTGAATGGAGGCTGCCAGATGCTGCTGGGTATCGAGCACCTGCTGGAGCTCTGCACGGCGGCGTTCCCGTTCCGTCACGTCGAAGGCGATCTGCAGCCGGGCCGGCCGTCCGTGATAGGTGATGAGCTTGTTCTGTACGGCGTAGTTTTTCCCCAGCTTCGGATTGTCGCACGACCACTCACAGGCTGCGTCGTCGGACAGCTGCGCGGTGGGGCAGAAGGGGCAGGGGGCCGAAAGGCCCTGCAGCATTTCATAGCATTTGCGCCCGCGGTAAGTGTCGCCGCAGCCGAAGGCATCCCGGGCGGCCTTGTTTATCAGCAGCACCTCGTTGGTTTTGACATCGGTGATGTAAACGAGCTGCGACATCTGATCAAAAAATTCCTCTTCCATTTTCTGGCTTCCTTTGCAGCTTTCTATACCGGTTTAAAGCGGTTTTCTCTCATTCCGGAATGCGAATTAACAAAAGTATACATCTTATTTTCGGGAAAAGCGATATCGGAGAAAAAAATTATCCCGCTTCCTGCAGAAAAGATGAACTGCACAAAAAAGCGGCCGGCTGCGAACGGGCAAAGCGCCAAAAAGCTCCGGAGCCATCGGCTTCGGAGCTTTTTGAAAAGAGCGTGTCTTTCAGCGGCGGATGCGCCGTCCGTGAGGAACCAGAGCTGCTGTGCCGGCGATGGAGAGCAGCAGCGCCACCGCCCACAGCGTGGGCATGACGTGATCGCCGGTCTGCGGTGCGGTGCTGCCGCTGACCACAACAGCGGCTTCCGTGGCAGGCGTGGCAGGTGTCGCAGGTGTCGCAGGTGTGGCAGGCGTGGCAGGTGTCGCAGGTGCCGTATAGGTGTTGGTAAAAGCGGCAACAGAGTCCGTGTTGGCGGACAGCGTACCGGCGGCGCCGGTTTGGGTGGTCTGATAGTGATCGGCAGTGTAATCCTTTTCCGTTACCGTATAGGCAGTGCCGGCCGGCAGCTTCACGGCGCTGCGGCTTTCGCCGTCCTTCAGGGAGAAGGAAGCAACACCGTTGGAGAAGGTCATGGCGCCATAGGTGCCGTTGATGGCGGTATTGTCCAGCGTCACAGTGAAAGCAAAGGCCTTGGAGGTATCCGCGCCGGTACCGGCCACGGTTTTGCTGACGATCAGGGCACCCTGATGAACCTTGCTGGTCTTAACGGTATTGCCGCCCACGGTATTGGACACGGTGGTGCCCACCGGTACGGAGGTAAAATCCGTCACGATGGTGACGACCTGGGGTGTATTGGCGGGAATAGCCGTTTTGTTGGTCATATGCACGGTGTTGGTCGTCTTGTCGTAGGTCACGTCAAAATAGGAGGTGCCGTAAGCGGCCACCACCTTTACCTGGGGGTCCAGAACGTCGTTCAGCGAGATCTCGCCGGCGTTGAATATGTTGTCGTTGTTGAAGTCAATGGTGTAAGTCACCGTCTGGTCGGCAGGATCGTCGCTGATCTGGGCCTTGTCCACTTTTTTATAGCCCACGGCGGCGCCGGCGCCGGCGCCGGGCTTCAGTGTGAAGGAAGAGGCTTCCACGGTACCGCCGTTATAAGTCACATAGGCAGTGTTGGAGATGCGGACGTTGGTACCCGCCGCCACGGTGGTCTGATAACAGATACGGTAAGAATAAGTACCGTCCATGCTGCCTAAGCGGAAGTTCAGGTTTTGGCCGCTGACCGTATAGAGCGCGGCGGTTTCCGCAGCGGAGAGCGTGGTGGTGCCCTGGCCGGTTACCGACTTTTCAATGACGATGGAACCCGGAACGAGCGTCAGCTCTTGCGGCAGGGTATCGGAAACGCTGACATCGGTCATGGCGGATAGGCGGGGGTCTATTTCAAGGGCATAGTGTACTGTCGCGCCTTCCGTATACACGCCGGTCGTCGCGGTGTCCTGGGTGTAGTTGGTGCCTTTGTCGGCCCACTTGACGATGGCGCGGGTTTCCACACCCGGTTCACCGGGCGTGGGAGCAGGGCTGACGCTGAGCGACAGGGATTGGCTGCCCACCGTCAGCGTACCGGTCTGGTTGGAGGAACCGGTGTTGCTGGCAAAAGCGTTGATGCTGAAATAGCCGGTCAGTCCCGTGGGCGCGGCGTCGTTGAACACCAACTGGTATGTACCGTTCCCGAGATCGTTGCAGGCGCTGAAATGCAGGGGGCTGTATGCAATGTTGACATTTTTCAGAACAGAAGGGACGGTTACGGTCAGCGTGTCGCCGGCCTTTACCTTGCCGTAGTCCAGCACATATTTGGCCTTAAACGAGGCATATTCGCCGCTGGCGTAAGTTGTATGGTCGGAGGACAGCGTGACGGACACGTCGGCTGCTGCGGCGTGCGCCAGAGAGGCGGGCAGCAAGGCAGCCAGCATCACCGTGCACAGTGCCAGACAAATAAGAAAGTGAAAGGTATGTTTTTTCATGTGGCGATTTTCTCCTTTTTATGCCGCTGAACGCGGCGAGTCAGAGGAGCAGTCTGTTTTTCTCAAAATAAAAAAACAGGCTGCCAAACCTGGCAGCCTGACAGTCATGGCGTTACCGCTTTAGACTCACAGCTTTGCGTCCCGGCATTTTTGCCGGTTTGCTGAAAAATGAACATGGTTAATCCTAACACAGATCGAAATAATGTCAAGCGTATTAAAAAGAAAAATGTGCACAAATATGGGAAACAGACAGTCTAATGGCAAAAAATGTTAGAAAAAAAGCTAAAATGTAAGCAAAAAGACAAAAATTCTCGAAATACAAAACGGCAGCGATCCGGGATAACAGGCATCCGCGGGCCGCTGCCGTTTTGCACTTTGGAGCGGCGGCAGGAGGGAGAGAGTGGAGAAAAAAGCCGCCGCTCCGGAAAAGGCAGAATCAGATATCCATGTCCAGCAGATAGGAGGACAGGCCCTTGCCGTGCATATCCACGGACAGCGAGCGGGTCACGCCGCCGCCCAGCGCCGCGTACATCACAAAGTTCAGTGCGCAGATGTTGGGCAGCTCATAGCGGACGACCTCGCCCTTGACGATGCCCTTGAAATGCTCCTTCACCCGTTCCGCGGTGACTTTTTCGCAGAGCATGGCGTAATCCTTCGGATCGTAGGCGATGAGGGACACGTTGGAAATGTCGCCCTTGTCGCCGGTGCGGGAATGTGCAATATCCCAAAGTTTCATGATCGAACCTTCCTTTCTCAGACCTCAAAAATCTCAGCTGCCGGCGTGATATCGCTGCGGTTCACCAGAATGGAGGCCACCGACACGATGTCGCGGGTGCGCTTGACAGCGCCGCAGCCGCCGGCGGGACCGTTGGTGTAGAGGGCTTCCACCTCGTTGGGCACCAGATCGGCCACCGCCTTGGTCTTGGCCCGGCCCGCCGCGCGGACGCGCACCTCGCTGGGCTCTTCGCTGTACTTGTAATCGGGGTTCCAATAGAGGCTGTTGCAGCCGATGATGTCGAACTTCAGCTCCTCAAAGGCGTCCGGCGCCACCAGTGCCAGCCGCTCCTTCAGGATGTCCAGCGCCAGGCGGGCACGGGCCACGCAGCCGGGGCCGCCGTAGCTGATCTCGCCGTCGCCGATGAAGCAGTCCTTGTAGCCGATGGAGCATTTGAAGGTGTCGGTCTTGGGATGGCCCGTGGCGCCCTCCACCTTGACCTTGTCCTTCTCCAGCTGGGTGAATTTCACCTGTTTGAAGTCGGCCACCACGTCGGGGGTGAGATACCGGGTGGGGTCGTGGATCTCATAGCAGATCTGCTCGGCGCAGGTGTCCACCGTGACCATGCCGCCCGCCGAGGGCACCTTGGTGACGAAGAAGGAGCCGTCCTCCGCGATCTCCACGATGGGGAAGCCCAGATGGCCCAGACCCGGCACGTCCTTCTTGCCGGGCTCGGCGAAGTAGCCGCCGGTGACCTGACCGCCGCATTCCAGCAGGTGGCCCATCATGGTACCCTTGCCCAGCTTGTCCCAGTCGTCCAGCGACCAGCCGAATTCGTGGATGATGGGCGCCATGAAGATGGCGGGGTCGGCCACACGGCCGGTGATCACCACGTCCGCGCCCATGTCCAGCGCCTTGAGGATGCCCTCCACGCCCATGTAGGCGTTGGCGGAAACGATCTCACCGGGCAGCTCGCGCAGCGGCTTGTGGTTTTCCCACACCTCCGTGTCCATGTACTTGTCGATGATGGGCAGCAGGTCGTCGCCGGTGACGCAGGCGATTTTCATGCCCTTGAGGCCGTGACGGCGGGCGATATCCACGCAGACCTTCGCCGCCGCCTGGGGGTTGGCGGAGCCCATGTTGGTGATGAGCTTGACCTTGTGTTCCCAGCAAAGGGGCAGTGCCTTTTCCATGCGGTGTTCCAAAAGGCCGTTGTAGCCCTTGGAGGGATCTTTCAGCTTGGCCTGCTGGCCGATGGCGATGGTGCGCTCGGCCAGGCACTCATAGCTGATGTAGTCCAGGCGGCCCTTCTCGATCAGTTCCAGCGAGGGCTCCAGACGGTCGCCGGCATAACCGGCGCCGCTGCCGATACGAATGGTTTTCATAGCGTAACTTCCTTTCTTAAAAGCCGTGATGATGTCAAATGGCGATACCGCCGGTCACAACAGCCGCGATGAGCATGATGATGGTCAGCAGGAAAGCCAGGGGAATGGTCTTTTTCTGATGCTCGCCCAGGTCCACACCGGCAAGACCCACCAGCAGGAAGGTGGAGGCGGTCAGCGGGGACACGGGGAAGCCGGTGGTCATCTGGCCCAGAATGGCGGCACGGCCCACGTTCACGCCGGCCACGCCCAGGCCCTCGGCGGTCTGCGCCAGCACGGGCAGAACGCCGTAATAGAAGGAATCGGGGTCAAAGAGCAGGGAGGCGGGCATGGCGATGATACCGGTGATAACGGGGAAGAAGCGGCCCATGGAGGCGGGGATCATGCCTGCCAGCCAGTTGGCCATCTGGGTGATCATGCCGGTGCCCTTCATGACGCCGGTAAAGCAGCCGGCGGCGAAGAGTACGGAGCACATCATCAGGCACTCCTTGGCGTGGGCGTCCACACGCTCCTTGGTTTCTTTCACGTTGGGGTAGTTGATGACGGTGGCCAGCACATAGAACACCATAAACACCACTGCCGGCGCGAAGCCGGAGAACAGCAGAGAAACGATGGCCAGGATCACAAGGGCGATGTTCACGGGGAACAGCTTGGGGCGCAGGAGCCTGGTCTGTTCCTCGGTGAGAGCGGCGGCGGTGGCTTCGATGCTGGCCAGGGCCACGGTGCCGATGCGGGCCTTTTCCTTGCGGCCCAGCACCACGGCGAAGATCACCACGCACACAAGGCCGACGATGACGGCCGGCAGCACCGGCATGAACAGGTCCTTCACCACGTTGACGTTCAGCGCGGTGGCGGCGCGGATGGTGGGGCCGCCCCAGGGCAGGATGTTCATGGTGCCGGCGCCCATGGCCACGATGGTGGCGAGGGTGGTGCGCTTCATGCCCACCGCGTCATACAGCGGCACCAGCGGGGGAATGCAGATCAAAAACGTCACGGCGCCGGAGCCGTCCAGATGGACAGCCATGGCCAGGATGGCCGTGCCGACGGCGATCTTCACGGGGTCCGTGCCCATAAACTTCAGAAGGCCGTTGATGATGGGGCGGAACGTGCCGGCGTCGGTGAGGATGCCGAAGAACAAAATGGAGAAAATGAACATGACGCCGGTGGCGGCCACGGAGCCGATGCCGCTGGAGCCGGTGATCATACTGCCCAGCTTTTTGAAGTTGGCGGCAAAGTTGATGACGCCGGGCGCTTTTTCGGGATCGGTCACCATAAAGGCGCAGGCAATGATGCCTGTGATGATGGGAATGGCGATCAGAGCAACGGTGGGAGAGCTTTTCTTCGTCATGATCACCACCAGCATGATGATGACGGTCAGGAAACCTAAAATGGCTAATGCGGACATGGAAGTACCTCCTTCTCTCTTCTGCAAAAAATGGCGGGCGCTGTGCGCCTCTTGCTAACTACTGAGCAAGAATTGTGCCAAAAATAACAATCTCGGTAAAAAATTTGCAAACCGTTGAAATATAAGGAAAAATTTCATACTGCAGTCACCGTGTAAAGACTACGTAAAGAGGCGTTGATTCTAAAATTTTAGAATCAACGCCTCTTTGACAAAATGCTGACAATCTTTTTCGACATCAAAAAGCGACGGAGGGACAGGGGACTTCCAGCATTTTAGAAGCCATTTCCAAAATATTGGAATTACGGACGGCTTCCCAGCTTGTTGTACAGGCTGGCAAGGGAGATGCCCAGTTGCTGGGCGGTCTTTTTTTTGCCTGCCAGATCCCGGCCGTTGCGCAGCAGGGCTTTTTCGATCTCCTCTTTTTCAAAGCGGTGTACCCGCTGAGGCAGCGTCAGCTCTGCCCCGCCTTCAGCAAGGAGGCTGTGGGGCAGTGCGGCGGGGGAGATGACCCCGTCGGGGGCCAGGTAGGCGGCGAACTCCAGCACGTTGCGCAGTTCACGGACATTGCCGGGCCAGTCGTGGGCGCAAAGACACTCCAGCGCCGCCGGCGAGAGGGTGATCTCGTGCTTGAGCTTGCGTGTGAGCTCCAGTAAGATGGCGTCGGCCAGGGGCGGGATATCCTCCGCCCGTTCCCGCAGGGGGGGAATGCGAAGGGGCACGGTGCTGAGGCGGTAGTACAGATCCTTGCGGAACTTGCCCGCCTCCACATAGGCCGGGAGGTCCGCGTTGCAGGCGGCGATGACCCGCAGATCCACGTCGATCTCCTGCACGCCGCCCACAGGCCGCACCTTGTGTTCCTGCAGCACCCGCAGCAGCCTGGCCTGCAGCGACAGATCCATCTCGGAGATCTCGTCGAGAAACAGTGTGCCGCCGGAGGCCGCCTCCAGAAGCCCGATCTTGCCGCCCTTTTTGGCGCCGGTGAAGGCGCCCTCCACATAGCCGAAGAGCTCGGATTCCAGTATATTGGCGTTGAAATTGGCGCAGTTGATGGCGGCGAACACGGCGCGGCTGCGGGGGCTGGCGTTGTGGATGGCCTGGGCGTAGAGCTCCTTGCCGGTGCCGCTCTCGCTCTCCAGCAGGACGGTGGCGTCGGTGGCGGCGATCTTCTGGGCCAGACGCTTCACCTCCAGCGACCGGGGGCTTTGGGCCACCACGTCGGCAAAGGTGTAGCGGGCGCCGTTGGCCTTGTTGATGCGCCGCAGCACCTGACGGCTGCGCTGCTCGTAGGCCTCCAGCTCCGTGCGGAAGTCGTAGGCCTGCTGGATGAAGGTGACTACCGACAGGCCGCCGGCCAGCGCGCCGTTTTGCCAGACGGGGTACATATTCACAAAATAGATGTCCCGGCTCTCCCGCCGGGGCGCGTGGAAAATAGGCTGCCCGGTGCGCAGCACCTCCGGCAGCCGGGCGCCGGGCCGCAGCTCCCGCAGCAACTGGCCTTCGATGCTGCCCGGATTGCGGCCGGTTTCCTTTGTGAGAAACTCCCGGTAAGCATGGTTGGCGAAAACGATGCGGCCCTCGGTGTCGATGAGGATAATGCCCTCTGACATGGCGTCGAAAATGGCCCGCGCGGTGTCGTCCAGACGCATGGTTCTGCCTCCTTTGCGGCGAAAATGGTTCTTTGCTGACAGTATACGGCAAATCCTGCCGTCTGGCAATCAAAAGCGCGCTCTCCCGGAGAAAAGTCCGGGAGAGCGCGCCTGTCGGCGACGCGGAAATAAGCCGCGTCCTTTAAAAATCCAGTTCCTGCCGGGCGCTGAAGCCCTTGGCCTTGAAGGCGGAGAAGAGAATATCCATGTGGACGGGCGTCACGCACAGCAGATACATGGTGTGATCCGACTGCCGCAGCGCCGACGCGGGAATGTGCTTGTGGGCCAGCGCCGCCGTATAATCCTCCGACCACGGCTCGATAAGCTCGGCGCGGCCGGTGACCTGTACCCCGCCCAGACGGCCGAAGCCGCTGTAAGAGTCGAACACCGCCAGACACACGTTTTTGTTTTCGGCAAGGGCCGTGAATTTGTGTCCGCCCTCTGTGAAGATCCAGAAGCGTCCCTTCCACCAGCTGTACTCCAGCGGGGTGCAGCGGACAAAGCTGCCCCAGCCGGTGGCCAGCGCGCAGGTGTTGCGGGAGGCGAGGAAAGCGTCCGTTTCCTCCTCCAGCGCCCTGCGCTCCATCACCGCGGCGCTTTTGGCCTGTTCATCCCAGAACGACGCCGCTTTTTGATAATCCATATGATCCATGGAGAATCCCTCTCTTCTTTCCGGCGTCTGAAAACGCCGGCCTGATCAGATCAGCATACACCGTCTGTCGCGCTTTTTCCACGGCCGGACAGGGAAAAATTACTTTTTCTCGATCACATCCGTGATCTTCTCCTCGTGATACTTCAGGAATACCAGCCCGCCCAGCAGGCAGAAACACGCCGCCACAACGGCGGAGATGCGGTAGCCCGTGGTGCCGCCGATGGCCGCCAGCGCCGTGAAGATCAGCATGGCCACGGACTGACCCATTTTGAAGGCGAAGGTGCGGGCGGCGTAGAACATGCCCTCCCGGTTTTCGCTGGTTTCGATGGCATCCGCCTCGGCGATATCGGCCACGATGGCCTGGGGCAAAATGCCCAGGATGGCCATGGGCACCGCCGCCAGCGCCGAAACCACCGCGCCGCACAGGACGCCCGTAAAGCCCGCCAGGCCGCTGAAGGTGGTGATGAGGAATACGCCGCTGAAGAACAAAAAGGCAAAGGCCACCAGCTTCTTCTTGCCCCACTTCTTGGCCAGCAGGTTCACCGGCACATAGAAGGCAAGCGACAGCACCGTCATCAGCGCGAAGAACACGAAGCTCATGCCGGTGTCCAGCTTCATCAGCACCGTGATGTAGAAGGGCAGACCCGTCTGGAAGATGGTCAGGGACACGAAGTATAGGATGTCGGACTTCACAAAGGTCTGGAATTCCTTGTTTTTAAAGGTTTTCACCAGGCTCTTCATGCCGGGGGTCCTGCTGGGGGTGGTGTCGGCAAACTCGTGCTCCCGCAGCGTGAAGGCCGGCACCAGCATGGCGATGGCCGCCGCTGCCGCCAAAATGGCCACGGTGACACGGATGGAGCCGGTGTAGCCGAAGCGGGGCTCAAAAAGCCCGGCGATGTTGGGCAGGAGATACGCCGTGCCCGTGCCCAGGAAGAAGGTCACGGAGATGTAAGTGGAAACGTTGATCCGGTCTTTGGGGGTCTTGCCCAGCTCCGGGATCAGAGCGTTGAAGGGCGTGCAGTAAAGGGTGATGAAGAGGTAGAACAGCAAGAGCATCACCAGCAGGTAAAAGTTGTTGCTGCCGAAGGACGTCCCGAAGGGGCAGCAGAACACCAGCACCGTGACGATGGCAAGGGGAATGGCGGCGCCCCGCAGGAAAGGAATGCGGCGGCCCAGCCGGCTGGTGCAGCGGTCGGACAGGGAGGCGACCCAGGGGTCTGTCACCGCGTCGAACACGCGGCAGACGGCGGTGATGAGGCCAAGGACGGTGAGTCCCAGAAAGACGGCGCCCTGGGTGATATAGAGCTGCTGCCCCTGGGTGATGACGTCCTGTGTGGGCTGATAGAAGAAAACCAGCCAGTTGGTGATGACGCCGGAGAGCAGCGACCAGCCGAATTGGCCCACGGCAAAGCGCCACAGCATTTTGTTGGTGACCCTTTTCAAATTTTGTTCCACCTTTCTCGTTGCGTTTTTCTTGTTATGAAATTTTAATATAGCTCAAAATGACCTCGGTGAGCAGCTGCAGCTCGGCATACTTGTCGCAGTCGGCGTCCCCCGGCAGCACGTCCCCGGCCAAAAACTTCTGGCTGGTGCTGGTAAGGGCGTGGGACACGGCCGAGTAGAGCAGCTTCGCGTCAAGGCCGGGCTTGGCCGTGCCCTCGGCGCAGGCCTTTTCATAGGCCGCGGCGAAAAGAGGATAGATGTTCATGATGCTCTGCTCATATTCCCGCAGCTTCTCCGCCTCGGGCTTTTCCCGCAGCAGACAGGCGTCCAGCTCCTGCAAAAAGCGGACGAAGCCGCTGTGCTCCCGGTAGAGCATCAAGAAGAAGCCGAGCAGCTCGCCGATCTGGTCGATGCCGGGCTTGTCCCGGTAGCCGTCGGTGGCGAAAATGCCGTCGAACAGCCGCAGCAGGTCCTCCCACAGCATGGCGCCCACGTCCAGCAGCAGATTGGTCTTGGTGCTGAAATACCGGTAAAGCGTGGCCACGCCCACGTCGCCCTTTTCCGCGATCTGCACCATGGACACGTTCTCCACGCCGTTTTCCAGAAACAGCTCCGTCGCCGCCGTGACGATGCACTGCTTTTGCAGCGTCTTGCGCCGCGCTTCATTTTCCGCGTATCGCACTTGACAACTTCCTTTCATAATGATATGCTATGTATCAATCTGATAGTCATTCTATCACATTCAAATTTACCTGTCAATGATGGGAGGAATTTTTTATGACCGACCGCTCCGGGGTGATCTTCGGCAATCCCATGCCGGCCAAGGTGGTGCGCAAGGCTGAGCGGGGGCAGGCGAAGATGATCCGCCGCTACGGGGACGACCGGGGCAAGGTGTACCATCTGGCGCTGAAGGACAACGCCGTCATCGGGGAAAGTCTTGGCGTGCGGGAGCTGGTGATGGCCCGGGAGCCGCTGGAGAGCCTGCCGGAGAACCCTCTGGTGGTGGGCAACATCCGCATGGGCTTTGGCCACTACCGCATCTCCATGGCCATCGCCTCCGCCGCTCACGCTCTGGGGTATACGCCTTTGTGGCTGGATCTCAACTCCTTCCGCGAAACCACCGGCGGCAAAATCATCGCCGGGCAGAACGACCTCTATTCCCTTGGCTCCCGCCTTTCCCAGCAGTTTTGGCTGTTCAACCGTCTGGTGTGGGAGCCCATGAACTCCGAGGGGTTCCGGCATCTGAGCTATAACGCCGCCGACCAGAAAAACGCCGAGCTGATGACGCCCATTCTGGCGGATCTGCCCAAAGACATTCCCTATGTGGCCACTCACGTCTGGCCCGCCCAGGCCGCCGTTCACGCGGGGCTGACCAACGTGGTCAACGCCGTGCCGGACAACTGGCCCATGGCGCTGCATCTGGCGGAGGGCGCCATGCACACCGTGCAGACCCCGTCGGCCTATCTGGGCTACCGGGCGCTGCGGGGCATGGACAAAGGGCGGGACCTCAAGGCCATGCCCCGGGAGAGCATTGCCTGCACGGGGCACTACATCGACCACGAGCTGGTGTCCCATCTTCCGGAGGACTGCGACGCCCGTGTGCGCCGTGCCGGGAGCGGGGAGCCGCTGCGGTATCTCCTGACGGTGGGCGGCGCGGGCGCTCAGAAGGACATCTTCGCGGGCATCATCCGGATGCTGCTGCCCCAGGTGAGGGAAAAGCGGGCGGCGCTTTTCATCAACGTGGGCGACCACCGGAAGCTGTGGGACGAGCTGTGCGCGGCCGTGCCGGAGCTGCGGACGGACTGCAGCCTTCACTTTGACGATTTCCCCGCCGCCTCCGCTTTCACGGAGCAGTGCCGCACCCGGACGGTGACGGGCATCCACGCCTTCTGCCACGACGATATTTTCGCGGCGGTGTATATCACCAACCTGCTCATGCGCGTGAGCGATGTGCTCATCACCAAGCCCAGCGAGCTGGCCTTTTACCCCGTGCCCAAGCTGATGATCCACCGGGTGGGCGGCCACGAGGCCTGGGGCGCCATCCGCAGCGCCGAGGTGGGCGACGGCACCTACGAGTGCGATACCATGCGGGACGTGAGCGCCATGCTGCGGCTTTTCGCCCAGGATGACAGCGTCATACGCCTCATGTGTTCCCGGATCGACACGGCCCGCAAGGCCGGCATCTACGACGGCGCCTACAACGTGGTGAAGCTGGCCGCCGGGCAGCTCTGCTGAAAATGGCCCAATACAGGGGCTGGAGAAAGCAGGGCCGTCTTTTGCCCGCGCCGCTCACCGGCGCGGTTCGCCCCGCGTTTCCCCGTTAACGAAGCCCTTTTTGACCGGGCCCCCGGTATGACCGGGGCCATAAAAGCGCCCCTCTTTGACAACAGGGTCAAGGAGGGGCGCTTTCTATACAGTTGTACGGGCGCGCGGTCAAACGGCCACGGTCAGAAGGACGCGGTTATGCGGGGACAAGGGGTGCCGCCGCTTTTTTGCGCCCCACCCGGCACGGCGGGGCTGCCGGCGGTCATGTGTCCCGGATGACCCGCACGCCGGCGATGCCATAACGGGCAAAGAGGGCCGCAGCGTCGGCGCCGATCCGCTCGCCGCCCACCACCACCGGCACCGCCGGGGGACAGCCCACCGTGGGCGCCGCCAGCACACGGCCCGCGGACGCCGGGGCGGGGACAGTTTCGCTGGGGGCAAAGGCGGCCTGCCGGGGGGTGCATACCGTTTCCGGCGGGGCAAGGGTGAGCGCCGGGCGGGAAAGGGGAGCGCGGCGGGGATTGACCCCCAGCGCCGCCGCCACGCGGGAGAAGTCCTCCGCCGTGTTCTCCGGCGTGGCCATCAGGACAACGAAATCCGGATCGGCGTACTCGCATTCCACGCCGCCCCGGCGCAGCCGCTCCGCCGCTTCGCCGCCCTCCCAGCCGCTTTCGGCGGCGGCAAGCGTCAGCTTCAGCGGGTCGGAGGGGGCCACCCGCCACCCACACGCCCGCAGCTTTTCCCGCAGGGCGTCCAAAGCGGCGGCGCTTTGGCGCAGCAAAGAGGGGTAGTCCTCCGCCAGACGCCGGTTGGCCAGATCCAGCGATTGCAGCGTCAGATAGGAGGGACTGGTGGAGCCGAACATCATCAGGCTCCGTTTGGCGTTTTCCACAAAATCGGCGGGGGCGTTTGGCCCGATATGGAGATACGCCCCGCCGGTGAGCACCGGCAGCGTCTTGTGAGCGGAGTCGCAGCACAGGTCGGCCCCCTGCTCCATGGGGTGAGCGCCGGGGGTGAGGAACCTGAGATACGCCCCGTGGGCGTTGTCCACCAGCAGGGGAACGCCGCGGCGGTGGGCGGTTTCGGCCAGCGCCCCGATGGGCAGCACGTTCCCCAGATAGTCCGGGGAGGTGACGTACACCGCCGCCGGCGGCGCGGGCAGCGCCGCAAGCGAGGCCTCCAGCCCCGCCGCCGACACGGGACAGCGGCACAGGGAAAAAGGCGTTTCCTCCGGCCACAGCCAGGTGATGTCCAGATCCAGCAGCGCCGCCGCCAGCACAAAGGACTGGTGGGCGTTGCGCCCGGCCAGGATCACCGGGCGGCCGGCGCCCTGACGGTGCAGCAGCGCCAGATACAGCATGGCCCGGATGCACTGGGAGGAGCCTTCCGTGGCGTAAAAGGTGGCGGCGGTGCCGAAAAGAGCGGCGGCATTGGCCTCGCTGCGGGCGATGATGCCCTCCGGGCGGTACAGCTCGTCCGCCCCGGCTACCTCCGTGATGTCAAGGGCCTCGCAGCCCAGCGGGCCGCGGCCCTTGTGGCCGGGCATATGCAGCCGGGCGGTGCCGCTTTGGCTGTAAGCACGGACAAAGTCCGCGATGGGCGTTTGCACGCGCGCGCCTCCTTTCAGAGATATTTTTCAGAGATGCTTTTGAAAGCCGCTTTCAAAAAAAGCTGCTTCTTTGTCCGGTCACTTGCCCAGCTTTTCCGCCGCCTGCAGCCAGATGGCGCATTCCATCCGCTTGCGGAACAGCTCGCAGCCGTAAGCATAGGTGCCCTGGATGGAGCCGGTGGCGTGGTAAGCGTTGGCCGCGCAGCCGCCGGAGCAGTAGAGCTTGGCCCAGCAGTCGGCGCATTCGGGGCGGGTGTAGGCGTTGCAGGAGCGGAACTGCTCCTGCACGGCGGTGTTGTCCACGCCCTTCCAGATGTCGCCCAGCCGGAAGCGCTCCT
>Ga0183095_10825_pt1 | contig 54216 bp, 44 predicted proteins | sample BioMet4_FD_130346 | JGI IMG/M metagenome (GOLD analysis project Ga0183095, IMG submission 130346) | Microbial communities from bioreactor (seeded with sewage sludge) at LBNL, California, USA - Biofuel metagenome 4 (v2) (version 3) | ecosystem: Engineered > Bioreactor > Anaerobic > Unclassified ...
ACCCCTTTAGGAGTTGCCCGAAAAAGTAATACAGTTGGCAGACCTTTTCGGAGCCCCTTTAGGGGTATTGTTTGTTAAATGCCCTTATAGGGCTTAATCATGCCTCCGGCTTAGCCGGAGGTTTTGATTACGCGAAGTTCGGAAGGCCTCATATAGCCCGTCTGACTATGTGTTGAAGTTCAGAATAAAATCCTTTATTTCTTCTGGGGGCAAGGGCCTGCTATAGTAATATCCCTGAATATTATCACAACCCATTTTTTTCAGTGTCAGTAGCTGTTTTTCAGTTTCAACACCTTCCGCTATGACTTTCTTTCCAAGGGCGTGCACTGTGTGAATAATACACTCAATCAGGAGACTATTGTACACCTCTTTAATCTCATCAATAAAGACTTTATCAATCTTTATATAATCGATGGGAAAGTTTATAAGATGCAATAAAGAGTTATAGCCCGTGCCAAAATCATCCAATGAAATTGTTACACCAAGATTTTTAATTTTGTTTAATAAATCCCCCTTATCGTTCTCGATGATTGATCTTTCCGTTAACTCAAACTCAAGTAAGGAGGGGTCTATATGATTTAGTTCGAGGCAGTTTTTTGTATATTCAACGATAGAATCATTTTTCAAATCCATTGAAGAAATATTGACTGCAACTTTTGTCTTTACACCTTCCTCTTGCCAAGTTTTCAATTGATTAATTGTATTTCTGATTACCCAATTTGTTATTTCGGTGATAATTCCGGAATCTTCCGCGATTTTAATAAATTCCGCTACATTCATTTGGCCCTTGCAACTATTCCATCTCAGCAGCGCTTCAACGCCCATTACTTCATTTGATAGCAGATTTATTTTTGGTTGATACACAAGCGTAAACTTATCATGTTCAATAGCGTCATAAAGAGCAATGACGGTTTCGTAATTCTCTTTGTTTTTTTCCATAACCGAGCGATCATAAATAGAAATTTGATTTTTTGTAAATTCTTCTTGGCCCAATATTATGCGTAATTTAACAAACAAATCATCCTCATCGTCACTGTGCAACGGAAAGTTTATAATACCACAGTGAACAGTGAGGCAAATTGGCAGCCCATCTATAAATATGGGCTGATTTAATATATCCAAGAATTTCTTAGCTTGTAAACAGGAGGCTTCAACATTGCATTCGCACATCATAACGACCATTTCATCCGCATTTAGTGAGTATATATTTCTTTTATCAAAAAGTTCCGTTAAGATTTTCAGCGCTTCCAAGACGGATTCTTTCCCAATTTCGTAATTTACATAAATGTTGATTTGATCAAGGTTTAAAATTTTGAAAGCGACCAGTGTAATGTCCTTTTTATCGCCTATCAAATAATGTAAATCGGACTTCAATTTATGACTGTTCGGGTAACCGGTAATGATATGTTCATATGAATTTTTAATCTCAATTTCTTGATTTGAGATTATTCGATGAAACAGTAATCCGACCACAGACCCTATAATCATAAAAATAATCATTCTTATGATCCAGCTGCTTGGTGATTGCACAACTCCTTGAGAAACATCTAATGGCATCCATGGGCCTAAGGCAATCCCCGCCGCCAAAGCAGCGGCGATACCACCTTTTACTCCAAAGACAAATGCGGATATGATGATTGGGATGTACATTAGATGGGTATAAGCAAATATTGTCCCATTTGTTGTGTAGACGATATAATCAATTAAGAGAATTAAAATTAAAATAAAAAAAAATGAAACAAGTGGATTATTCCGACTTTGGATTTTAAACAATGAATTTTTTTTCATGATTAGCCCTCCTAAGCGAAACCTTTGGTTCAATTGTTACCTGCCGTCACATTCGTTTTTAGCTTCATTACTCTATCAACCTGTTTATGTTGCATTTGCATAATTGCTGTAATGACTATTTTTAGTAATCATATTATATTCCATTATATGATTATTTTCAACAAAATATCATAAAACTAAACAATATATTTGTAAATTAATCTAAAAATTTAAATAATATTGGCATAGAGTCATTAATTGAAAGCAAAACCATGCGATATATTTTTATTATCGTATCGAAAATTATGGCTGACAAAAAAATAGCAATTAATTGTCTAAGGTGCATAGTGCATTTGAAATGTAAATATATAAATAGTAAAAATAGAATAAAATGTTAGAATTTATGACAATATTTTTCAACATTTTTAAGAATTACTGTATTTATCTTTATTCATGCCGACTATTATTATAGGTTGTAAAAAAGTTAGGGATGCAATATTCTCGAAAGAAGGAAAACAAATGAACAAATTTAAATCACTCAAAACAAAACTGATTGTGTGTACCACTGTGATTGTATGCTTAACGGCTATTCTGAATTTAATTGTCGGTATCGTGGCAAGTAATAAAAGCATTACTCAGAATGTTGAAAGTGACCTGCGCTCTATTGGGCAGACGACGGAAGTAGCCATTAGCAGTTCTTTGAACAACATAAAATTAGGCGTTCAATCCACTGCAAAATCGGATATGATTGGAAAAGCTGACGTTACTCAGACTGATTTGTTGATCATGCTGGACAAGCAAAAAAAAGAACTGGGGTATCAGTCGTTAAGTATTGTAGATCAAACCGGTAAGATTATCAGCGGGGATACCAACCTGAACGGTAAAAACATTGCCGATCAGGAGTATTTCAAAAAAGCGATGGCAGGTGAAACCTACATATCGACTACTACTTATGATATTAACAAAAAATTGTGCGTTATCGCCTGCACACCGGTATCCAATGACAATAATTATAAGGGCGTGGTTTTGGCGACTCTTGACCTACAGACTTACAGTAATATTATTAAGAATATTGTGGTGGGAAAAACGGGCAACGTGTTTATTATTGACAAAGAGGGAACTCTGATTGCTAATATTCGCCCGGCATTGGTGGAAAGCAGGACAAACTTTATTGAAAAAGCAAAAAGTGAACCCAGCTATACGACTGTTGCTGCTGTTTATAAAAATATGATCGCCGGCAAGAGCGGGGTGGAAACCTATGCATATGATACAGGCGACCGAATTTGTTACTATGCGCCTCTGAAAAACACCGACGGCTGGTCTTATGGAGCAGTGGCACCCATTGCAGAAATGACCTCGACAATTTGGTACACCATTTTGGGTCTTGGGATTGCTTCCCTATTGTGCATTTTGCTGGGCGTCTTTCTCTCTTTGTTGGTGGCAAAATCGATTGCAAATCCGATTTCTCTTGTTTGCCACAGATTGGAACTTTTAGCCGATGGTGATCTGCATACAGATACCGTAGAAGTAAACGCAAAGGATGAAACCGGCATTTTGGCATCCTCGCTCAATAAAACCGTCAATTCCCTGCGCAGCTATATTACCGGGATAACTCAAACCCTGAAGGAAATTTCGCAGGGCAATATGCTTACAGAGGTTCAAGGGGATTTCGAGGGTGATTTTGCTCCGATCAAGGAGTCTCTTGTCACAATTACGGAATCGCTCAATGCAGTCTTATCGGATATTAATCAGGCTGCGGAGCAGGTCTCAAGCGGTTCCGAGCAAGTATCCAACGGCGCGCAGGCACTGGCGCAGGGCGCAACGGAGCAGGCAAGCTCAATCCAAGAACTCTCCGCTTCGATTACCGAAATATCTGCTCAGGTTAGAGAGAACGCGGAAAACGCCGCGAGCGCAAGCCGGAACGCCAACAATGCCAGCACTGAAATTGAAATAAGCAATAAACACATGGGTGAGATGGTGACCGCGATGTCTCAAATTAATGATTCCTCCAGTCAAATAGAAAAAATCATTAAAACCATCGAGGACATTGCATTCCAAACCAATATTCTTGCACTGAATGCGGCTGTGGAAGCAGCAAGGGCGGGTGCTGCGGGCAAAGGCTTTGCCGTTGTAGCCGATGAAGTGAGAAATTTGGCCAGTAAAAGTGCGGAAGCAGCAAAAGACACAACATCTCTGATCGAAAATTCAATGAATCAAGTTGGAAGCGGTACAAAAATAGCCGAAGAAACCGCAAAGTCCCTGCTTCGGGTTGTAGAGGGTGTGAAAATAGTTTCAGATACGATTGAAAAAATTTCACAAGCGTCTAATCAGCAATCCGACGCCATCAATCAGGTAACGCTGGGTGTTGATCAAATTTCAAATGTAGTACAAAACAATTCCGCAACAGCCGAGGAAAGTGCAGCCGCAAGCGAAGAACTCTCCGGTCAGGCTCAGACAATGAAAGATCTTGTCGGCAAATTCAAATTAAAATAATAGATTAGACAGAATCACAAATGCCCAATTCATAACTACAGCGGTTGAAGCTGAAAAATAAAACAAAAAGGTTCAAAATGGAGTGAGTAATCATCTCCTTTTTGAACCTTTTGTCGGTTATACGCCTTTGGATTTGCAGGCTTTTTTGTCGTCGGATTGAGCGCACCCCATGTTCTTCGCTTGGCGCGGTTCAGCTCGCGCTGTGCTTTTTTGCTCAGCTTTTGTGTGGGAGTAAATTTTCGCATTGCAATCACCCTTTTATAAGTAGTATACCATATGCTGCCGCTAAAATTCAAAGGTAATTTCTGATTGCTCTTCATCTCATACGGCGAAACGCGTGGAATATTATCCCAATTTTCTATTGATTATTTTCGTTTGTTTGATTATAGTAGATATACCACATAAAGCAAATCGATTATGAAATTAAATTATACATAATTATACTACATTGCAAATACTGCATATTCAACGATACTTTATGTACACAAAAATTGATATTAGGAAATGCTTTTACTTGGAAAGCAAATTGAAAATAAAGATTGAAGGGAGAAAAGTAGTGTTAGTTGTTGGCGTTGATATTGGGGGAACAAAATGTGCCGTCAATTTAGGAGAAGTTTTAGAGGGGCGCGCGAATGTCATACATAAGTGCAAAATCAGAGAAACAAAGTCCTGTTCTCCACAGGAAATGCTGGACGGGTTGGCGGAGGACATTGTCTCCTGTAGAGAACTATTGGATGGATCTCAGCAAATTCAGGGAATAGGAATCAGCTGTGGAGGACCCTTAAACAGCAAAACAGGCACAATCCTTTCTCCACCCAACCTTCCGGGGTGGGATGATATTCCTATTACGGATTTCTTCAGGGAAAAAACGCAGCTTCCGGCCTGGCTTTGCAATGATGCCAATGCCTGTGCAATTGCAGAATGGAAATTAGGAGCGGGAAAAGGCTGCTCAAACATGATTTTTATAACTTTCGGCACAGGACTTGGGGCAGGTCTTATCTTAGATAACCGGCTGTATTCCGGTACCTGCGACATGGCGGGGGAAATCGGGCACATTCGTCTTGCTGATTACGGGCCGACCGGATATGGAAAGATGGGTTCCTTTGAAGGCTTCTGCAGCGGCGGAGGCATCGCGCAGTTGGCAAAATCAATGATTCTTGAGGAGTCTCAAAAGGGGCATAAGACAGAACTCTGCAAGAATTTGAGTGAACTTGAAAATATAACGGCGGCGCAAGTCGGAATTGCAGCGAAAAACGGAGATTGCCTTTCACTGGAGATTTTAAAGCAGGTTGGCTTGCAACTTGGTAAAGGCCTGTCTGTATTAATGGATATAATTAATCCGGATTGTATTGTGATTGGAAGCATTTTTACTCGGAATTATGATGAAATCTGGCCATATGCAGAGCGAGTAATTGAAAAGGAAACACTTCAAGCGGTTCGTGAAAGCTGCAAAATAGTACCCAGCCAGCTATCGGAATCGGTTGGAGATATCGCCGGCTTAATCGTTGCCGATTATAATGTTAGATTGGAGAATTAAAATGAAGGAACGTACAAACCAATTTTTAGAGCATTTTGTAAGTCTGCATCAGGACTTATGCCCGGTTCAGACCGATATTTTGAATGTTTGTGAAACACTGTTGAATGTGTATCAAAAAGGCGGGAAGGTTTTAATCTGTGGAAACGGAGGAAGCTGTGCGGACGGCGACCATATTGTTGGGGAACTGATGAAAGGATTTTTATTAAAAAGGCCTTTGGACCATAAAATGAAGGATAAATTTACGCAATGCTATGGGGAGGAAGGTACACTGATTGCTGAAAAATTACAATGCGGACTTCCGACCATTTCGCTTAATGCCCATGCCGCACTGATATCTGCTTTCAGCAATGATGTGGATCCCAGACTGATTTATGCTCAGCAGGTGATGGGCTTTGCCGTGGAGGGTGATGCAGTAATCGGAATCAGTACTTCCGGCAATGCGGCCAATGTGGAATATGCCCTGATGGCGGCAAAGGCGGTGGGTGCGGTATCAATTGCCTTAACAGGCAGAGACGGTGGGAAAATAGGAAAAATTGCAGATTACAGCGTGATTGTACCTGCCCGGGAAACGTATCGGATTCAAGAATATCATCTTGCAATTTATCATTTGATCAGTGCCTATATAGAATCGGAAATTTTTACAGATTAGCTGAATTTTTTGTGTGCAGAAAAGGAGGAAGTATGATAAAGGTTGTTATTGCGGATGATGAAGAAAATGTATGCCAACTGATTCGGGGCTTGATTGACTGGAAGTCATTGGATATGGAAATTGTGGGAGTTGCCCATAACGGTGTTGAAGCACTGGAATTAATCAAAACACTGTCACCCGATTTAATGATTACGGATATCCGTATGCCGGGTTATGACGGATTGGAAATGATCCAACGCGCCAAAATGATAAAAGATAATTTGGACTTTATTATCATCAGCGGCTATCGTCATTTTGAATATGCACAAAATGCAATTAAATATGGAGTGAGCGACTATCTTTTAAAGCCGATTAAAAAAGAGGATTTTTTGATTGCGCTCAACAAAATGCGTGAAAGATACATACAGCGCACAGAACAGATGAGCAATGAGGAACGTTTAAAACAGCGGCTTAAAAGTGATGTGGATAAATTGCGTGCCAACCTGTTTACCGAGAGGCTGTTAAAAAAGGGCGTAACCACAAATGATTTAACCCTTGAAATGATTAATGAAACCTATCATTTCTCATTTCAACCAGGTCTTTTTCAAGTGTGTGCGGTTAAGATTGATTGCGGATTTGAAGATCAGTACAACAACACCATTCAGATATTGGAAGATAAGGTTACGCAGATTTTAAACAGCCTGTTAAAAGGGCAATGCTTTGATATGGAAATTTATTTGGATGACAGCATTACCTATTGCATTTTAAACTTTGATCTCGATAGCAAAAAAAGCATACGAAAACTTATGAAAGCAGCATTTGACGAATTAATGGTACAAAAAGCCGTATTCGAACAGCATGAATTCACCCTTGGCACGGGTACGGTTGTAGAAGATGCCGGGCAGTTGAAAGATACTTTTCGGGCAGCAAGATATGCAATCGGCCAGCGGCTTCTTTTGGGAACGGGCAAGTTTATTGAAAACGTAACCGTACATCGCGAAGCGCAAAGGGAAAGCACAATGCTGGCTGAATTGAACAAAGCAATGGGCGTGGCCATTGAAGTGCTCGACAAAGAAGCAATGCTGAACTGCATTGCCGGTTTAAAACAACAGATCAAAACGGAAAACCTTTTATGCGGTGAAGAAATATTTTCTTTGGCCAAGCATGTTTGTGAAATGTATTTAACGCATCTCAGAAATAATCAAATTCAGATTCAGTATGGCGACGAGTTCTATGAAAAATTCTGCATTCATGCCAACCGATGCAGTTCTGTTGATCAGCTTTTTGAGTATCTGTCCGTCATGGTGGGAGAATCCCTTGATGTGATTATCGTCGACAAAAAGCAGGCGGATACCAAACCAATTCGCCTTGCAAAACAATACATTCAGCAAAACTACATGAACCCGATCAGCCTGGAGGAAGTCAGCAGCTTTGTCGGGTTTAATCCCACCTACTTCAGCACGCTCTTTAAAAAAGAAAACGGCGGAAATTTTGTGGAATATCTTTCTGAAATTCGCATGAATAAAACCAAAGAGCTCCTAAGAGAAACAAATTTAAGTATTGCCGTCATTTGTGAGCAGGTGGGATACAATGATTTAAAAAATTTCACCAAGAGTTTTAAAAAGAATGTTGGATTAAAGCCAAATGAATACCGCAAATTATACTCTTAAGCGGGGATGATAAAATGAAAAAAAGTACGCGGTATCTTTCTTACCGTTTGATGTGGATGTTGGCAATCACATTTGCGCTGATGCTTGTTTTTCTCATTACCCTTACTGTAATTGCGATTCAGGACCGCAAATATCTGTTCCTTGTTTCGGTAGGGTATTTATTGCTTGGCATCGTTGTGTACGCTTATTACAAATGGATTTATCGGCCATTCAAGGAAAGTTCAAAGGTTTTGCAGCTGTTCGCAACGGGCTACACGATTAACGGCCTCTTTGGCCAAAATGTGTTTTTAAGCCCGGAAATCGAAGAGGTAACGAAAAAAGTCCAGGAAATCATGAATACGGACGAACTAATCAGCGCAACAAAAAAACAGGCGCAATACCTTGCTTTGCAAAATCAGATCAACCCGCATTTCCTCTATAATACGCTGGAGGGCATCCGCGGGGAAACCTTAAACGCAGGACTGGAGAATGTAGCCAAGATGACAGAAGCATTGGCTACATTTTTTCGTTATACCATTTCCAATGTCGAAAATTTAGTAGCGCTGGAGGATGAGCTGACAAATGTAAACAATTACTACATTATTCAACGATATCGCTTTGGCGAGCGATTGAACCTCAGCGTGGAGTACGATACGGAAGACGAGATCGATATCATGTCGTACAAGCTTCCGAAATTAACCCTGCAGCCCATTGTGGAAAATGCAATTTATCACGGGATTGAGCGGAAAATCGGCAACGGAAAACTGCGTATTAAAATTGAAACGACTGCTACCCGGTTAATTATTACCATATCCGACGATGGAGTGGGGATGACAGAAGAACGGTTAAGCGAGATCAATGATAAGCTGAACCGTACAACGCTTGACTATATTAAGCCGGACAGCGAGGCTCACAGCGGGATTGCCGCAGTCAATGTCAATAACAGGATCAAGCTTTTGTTTGGAGAAGAGTACGGAATTTGCATGTACAGCACACTAAATGTAGGCACGGATGTAGAAATTACTCTACCGCTGATAAAAAAGGATATGAAGGAACGAAATGAAAACTGAAATCTTGAGGCTGGAAAGAGTTACTACTATTCAGGATGAGGTGACTCTGCTCGACAACCTGAGTCTGCATATCTTTCAATGTGAAATTATGGGGCTTGTGTGTGTAAACGCAAACGGAAAAGAATCGTTAATTCAGCTAATCAGCCAGAATTTACCGATTCATTATGGGCGTGTGTATTTTAATGAGGTACTCGTGAATAATTATCAGCACAGTCCGTTCACAATGAATAAAGTGGCTGTCATTGAACAGAAGAGCAAGCTGATCGAAGATTTAAGCGTCGCGGACAATGTGTTTGTTTTGCGAAGAGGATTTAAAAAATATTTTATTAACCCCCGCGTGTTAAATGAGCAGCTGCAACTGTTTACAAAAGAAGTGGGGCTTAATATTGACGGAAATGATTTGATAGCAAATTTAAGTCCTTATGAAAAATGCATTGTGGAACTTTTGCGTGCGGTCATCATGGGTGCAAAGCTGATTGTTATCAGGGATATCAGCAATTGCGTCAGTGCGGCTGACCTTGCAAAGTTCCATAATCTTTTACGGTATTACTGCAAAAAGGGCTTTTCCTTTTTATATATTTGCAATCACCATGAGGAAGCTTTCAAAATATGCAATAGAGTGTCCCTCATGAGAGATGGAAAAATATTAAGGGTATTCGATCAAGACGAATTTCAAAATGATAGCTTGGTTCCCTATTATATCCGGGAGTTTGCCGACGTTGCCAAGGTTATGAACGGCTGCCGGAGCAGAGAAGAAATATTGACCTTCCGGAACGTGTGCACGGAAAACTTAAATCATATGACGTTCTCGGTGGCAAAGGGGGAATGTACGGTATTATTTGATGTGGACAATACCGTCCTTCTGGACATGATGAAGCTGATGAATGGAGAACTGCGCCAGGACAGCGGAACCATTGTTTTAGGGGATGCCGTTTATTCACGAAAGCAAGCGCGGCACGCGGTGGGGAACGGCGTGGCATTTGTTGGGGAGGACCCCATTCATACAATGCTTTTTAAAGAAATGAGTTATATTAATAACCTTTGCATTTTGCTTGATAAAAAGCAAAATGCGGTTCGCTTAAACTCTAAAATCATCAAAAGTGTTATTCGTGAATATGAACCGATTGTTGGAACAGAAATTTATGAAACCAATATTATGAATTTAAAATTGCAATCTCTTTATGATTTGATCTATTACAGGATTGAGCTATGCCGCCCAAAAATTGTTTTTTGTTTACAGCCGTTTGCAGGTGCGGACATGTACTTAAGGCGGCATTTGATTGAGCTGATCAATAAATTGAAGAGAAAAGGCATTACCGTGATTCTTTTGTCGGTGAATATCGCAGATTCCCTTGTGGTAGCGGATAAGCTGATTTTGTTGGAAAAGGGCCGGTTCAGCAATGAATATATAAGTTCGGAATTTAATGCTTTCAGCTCAGAAGGAATTATAATTTAGAAGACAGTTTAATTAATACATAAAATATATAGATTGAATTTGTATTTTATAGACAATAAATATAAAAACATCAGAATATATACCCTATAATTCAAAATTTATCCCCCTTATGAAAATTGAAAACCAATGCTATACTGATAACACTGAAACAAGTTCCAGAGAAATAAGGACAGGTGAATTTATATGGGGGAATACATAGCTGAACTAAATCACATCAATAAAAGTTTCCCGGGAGTAAAGGCGTTGGACGATGTGTCGTTTAATCTAAAGTCCGGAGAAGTTTTAGCTCTGTTGGGAGAAAACGGCGCCGGAAAATCAACTCTTGTGAAAATATTGAGCGGTGTTTATACAAAGGATGACGGCGAAATCAAAATCTTTAATCAAGTGATTGAAGATTTGACGCCTAAGAAAGCACAGGAACTGGGCGTAGCGATTATTCATCAGGAACTGAACATGTGCGCGCACCTTTCGGTGGCGGAAAATATTTTTTTGGCACGTGAAAAAACACATTCGGGGATTCTTTCAAACAAGGAAATGAATAGGGAAGCAAAGAAAATTTTAGCCCGGCTGAATATTGATATTGATCCGACCACGATTGTTGGCGATTTGGCTGTTTCCAAACAGCAAATGGTTGAAATTGCAAAGGCACTTTCTACAAATGCGAAAATTTTAATTATGGACGAACCGACTTCCGCACTGACTTCAAACGAAATTGACGATCTATTTATCATTATACGGAAACTAAAAGCAGAGGGCTGCGGAATTATTTACATATCTCATCGGCTGGAAGAATTGCAGAATATTATTGACCGTGTGCTCATCATGCGCGACGGAAAATATATTACATCCATGAACTTTGAGGACACGACGATGTCGGAAATTATTTCTAACATGGTCGGCCGCGAAATCAAAGAAAAATTCCCTCGTGTCACCTGTGAACGAGGGAAAAAGATATTTGAAGTTAAAAATTTAAATGCGGGTAAAATGGTTCGGGATATTAACCTTGACCTGTACGAGGGTGAAATCGTCGGCATTGCAGGGCTTATGGGGGCCGGACGAACAGAAACCACAAGAGCAATTTTTGGTGCGGATCCGAAAGAGTCTGGCCAAATTATCTTGGACGGCAAGGAAGTCACGATTAACAAGCCGATGGATGCAATCCGTGCGGGCATTGTACTTGCCCCGGAAGATCGAAAAAAAGACGGGTTATGTGTTAAGCTCAGCGTACAGGATAATATTGCTCTACCAAATTTGGATTTACTTTGCAACAAAATCGGAGTTGTCGACCGAAAAAAAGAAAAAATAATGACGAATAAAGCGGTCGCAAGTTTAAGCATTAAGCTTGTAAACGCAGATATGGATGCCGGAACTCTTTCAGGCGGAAATCAACAAAAAGTGGTTGTTGCCAAATGGCTGGCACGCAATTCCCGTGTAGTCATATTTGACGAACCGACAAGAGGAATTGACGTAGCTGCAAAAGTGGAAATCTACAACTTGATGAACGAACTGAAAAAGCAGGGAATCGGCGTACTTTTTGTTTCTTCCGAAATGCCCGAAATTATGGGAATCAGTGACAGGGTACTCATCATGTGTGACGGAAAAATCACCGGGGAATTGGCGACAGAAGAAGCGACACAGGACCTGATTCTGCAATACGCAACAAAGTTCGACTCTAAATTTGAGCCCAAAAAAGCTGAAGCAATAGCGATTTAGTAAATAATCACAAAATAAAGTCGGGAGCGTTAGAAATGGAAAACAGAGAAAAACAGAGCGTATGGAAAAAGCTTTTAGCCGTTCGGGGTATGGGCCAGGTTATTACCGTAACAGCCGGTCTTTTTGCCTTGTGTATCGTGTTTGCCTTTTTAAATCCATCCTTTTATTCGGGAAGAAATGTAGGAAATCTGCTTCGGCAGGTTGCGCCAATTTTGATTATCGGAATCGGCCAGTCCTATGTGCTCATAACGGGAAATATTGATTTGTCAATCGGGTCTGTGGTAGGTATGAGCTGTATGATTTCAGCGACCTTAATGACAAAAGGCATGAATCCATGGATTGCAATGTTATTTACACTGTTAATTTGTATAGGGGTTGGCATTTTAAATGGACTGTTGGTAGCACAGTGTAAACTGCCTCCATTTATTGCGACATTGGGCACCATGACAATTGCCAGAGGCGTCGCTCAAATTGTTAATAACAACTATAATACAGACGCAATCGGCGAGGCCGCACAGGGCTACCGCGACTTATTCTACTATGGAAGTGCTTTCGGACTTTATAACACAATCTGGATTGCAGTTATATTATTCCTTGGATTTAATTTTCTGCTTAGCAAGACCCGTACCGGACGTCATATTTATGCAGTAGGCAGCAATATTGAAGCGTCTAAATTATCAGGTATCAACACGAATAGCACAACGATCAAAGTATATGTTGTAAGTGCATTTTGTGCCGGCGTTGTTGGCCTTATCACAAGTGCAACTGCCGGAATGGGAACAATGGACGCCGGTAATATGTATGAGATGTATGCGGTTGCAGCTTCCGTTATCGGAGGTGTATCCACTCTTGGCGGTCAGGGGCTTCTAATTGGTACGGTGGTCGGCGCAGCGATTTGGGGAGTACTTCAGAACGGTCTTCAGTTTGCAGGCGCACCGGTTGCAATGCGTAATATTATAATCGGAACTATCGTGGTGATTTCCGTTTTGCTCGATGTCGTAATCCGTACGGGGAAACCCAGAAAAGCAAAAAACAACGGGAAATTAGTTGCAGTACGAAAAGAAAGTTAAAGCAAACGCTTTAATGTATAAAAATTTGGGAGGCTTATTGTAATGAAGAAGAAGATCTTAGCTATTTTACTATGCGCGGCTATGGCAGCAACCTCTATGGTTGGCTGTAGTCAGACACCAGCAGCATCCACACCGGCTAATGCACCGGCCGCAGGCGCAAGTTCTGCAGCGGCTCCGGCTGCCGACAAAAAGATCAAAGTCATTTTGATCACAATGGACAGTTTGGATCAGCACTGGGTGGCAGTGGACAAAGGCGCCAAAAAGGCAGCCGATGAAATTGGAAACGTTGAATACAAATGGATGGCGCCTGATAAAAAAGACGATGCACAGCAAATCGAACGTGTGAATAATGCAATTGCCGATGGAGCAGATGCAATCATGATCGCGGCAAATGGTCCGGACGCTATTTCAGCGTCATTGGAAGATGCAAAGGCAAAAGGAATTAAGATTATTTATGTAGACTCTCCTGCAAAAACCGAAGGCGTTGCAACATTTGCCACAGATAATCAGGCTGCAGGAAAAACCGCAGGCGAGCAAATGCTGAAAGCACTGGAAGCGGCCGGTAAAAAAGACGGCAAAATAGGTATTGTCAACGTTAATTCCGCCACAGCTTCTACTGTTGCACGTGAAAAAGGCTTCCGCGCGGCATTTGAAGGCAAAGGTTATACATTGCTTCAAACTCAGTATGGTGAAGGAGACGCCACAAAATCACAGGACATTGCCGATAACTACATTACTGAAGGCGTCGTAGGTATTTTCGGAGCGAACGAAGGCAGCACCGTCGGTGCCGGCAATGCAATTAAAGGTTCCGGCAAAAAAGATATCGTCGGCGTTGGCTTTGATAAATCCGATTCCATCTTCTCACTGATTAAAGACGGTTCCCTCCTTTGCACAATGGCTCAAAATCCGGACGTAATGGGATCCGAAGGAATGAAAGCAGCCGTTAAAGCAGTCAAGGGTGAAACAATTGATAAGACGTCAGTTGACACCGGCGTTTCTATTCTAACAAAAGATACAATCAAATAAACTCTTTCACAAATACACTATACATACAGGGATTACTTTTTATAGGGTGATCCCTGTAACACAATTCAAGGCCAAATTCAGCTTCAAAAAGATGAATTTGGCCTTCTTTTTATGCCGAAGCACAAGTAAACTTTCATTTCAAATAAATATATAATTACAATTGTATGGAAAGCCTTTGACATATTGCTCCGTAAATATTATGCTTATAACTGACGGATAATGGCGGCCCTTAATCATTACAGGAGGGCAGAAGCAGGCATTTCAAACTCAGTCCGAAATGTTGAAAATAGATTATGTTTCAAAAACTGTAATACTGGAAGGAAAATAAAAATGGAACTCAACAAAAGCAACATGAAAAAACTTGTTTTGCTCATTGCTTTCGGCGCTGCATTTTATATGGCACTGCAAAACTTATTTCGGTTCTCCGACCTCGTTAATACAATGATAAGGATATTCGAGCCTATTGTGCTCGGGCTTGCCTTTGCATTCATTTTAAATGTTTTGATGCGGCAGGTGGAAACGCGGCTGGCTGCTCCGCTGAATCGTCGCTACACGAAGAATTGGCCCAAAGTGCGCAGGCCTCTCAGTATCCTGATTTCATTATTAATTGTAATCGGCATTATCGCTCTGATTTTATTGATTGTTGTACCGGAACTTGTTCGTACGATTACGAGCCTGACCAATAATATTCCTCCCTTTTTCAATCAATTGCAAAACAATCTCGTCAAGCTTGGGGAAAAGTATCCTGATATTGGCGAGTATGTCCGTAACATCAATATTGACTGGACAAATATCAGCCAGATGCTGGCTTCCTATGGACAAAATATTGGAAGCTCACTGTTGAATTCCACCATCGCTGCGACAACAAATGTGTTCCATGGGGCAATGACATTTGTTCTGAGTTTTGTCATTGGGATTAATATCCTGCTGCAAAAAGAGAAGCTTGAAGGTCAAACAAAGCGGGTTCTGCACGCGTATTTGCCCCAAAAATTTACAGATCCGTTTCTTCGGATATGCGGCCTTACAAACCGCGCCTTTTCAAATTTTATCGCAGGCCAGTGCACGGAAGCCTGTATTTTGGCGACGCTCTGCTTTATCGGCATGAGCATTTTCCGCTTCCCATACGCCCTGCTCGTGTCTGTAATTGTGGCGTTCATGGCGCTGATTCCGATTATAGGAGCGTTTTTGAGCACCGTAATCGGCGCGTTACTGATTTCGATCGTCAGTCCTTTACAGGCAATTTGGTTCATCGTATTTTTTGTTGTCCTTCAACAGCTTGAAGGCAACCTGATTTTTCCGCATGTTGTCGGTTCAAAAGTGGGGCTGCCGGGACTTTGGGTGCTGATTGCGGTTACAATCGGCGGCAACGCCTTCGGTGTTGTCGGAATGATTGTCAATATTCCGCTATGCTCCGTCCTGTATATGCTTTTGCGTGAAAATGTTAATAAAAGACTGCAAAAGTCAAAACCTCCTCTTGAACAAATACAAGAGGAGGAAAAGTAGTCTGATAGAGTTCTGTGTTTGCTTTAGACGCTCTCAGCGCTGGGTTTGGACTTTTTATCCATACTCAAATTATAGACAAGCCCTGTAAGAACCAAAGCACCGCCGATTACTTTTCCGATGGACAGCGTATTTGAAATGAAATAATCGATGATCAGGCTGAAGAAAAGCTGACCTATAAAAATGAACAGGGTAAGATAAAAAGTAGAGATTCTGGGCGACATGTAGTTCGAAAGAAAAATAACTATGACGCCCATCATTCCCCCAAAATAAGCCCAAAGAGGGATATTGTTAAATTTTGAAAAGGATATGCCGAATTGTTCTCTGCTTAGAACCAGGAAAAAAGAAGAGACGATTAATCCGGTGACATAATTGAAAAAGGTACCCTGATAGATCCCGATTCTCTGTGCTAAATTTGAATTGATGATTCGTGAAACAACATTGCTTACGCCTGCAAGAATGGATACGGCCACGGCTAAAAGCATACCCTGTTCCACGATTTTGCCGTTGTCCAATATAATGATGTTGTCGGCGTCTTTGACGGATGATATTCTTTGTGCGATAATAATCTTTGTACAGACAAAATTCAGGCTGCGCAGCTGCTGCTGTATGTATTGTTCTGTTTCCATATCAACGGCGGAGGTAGTATCATCCAGAATTAAAATGGAGGGTTTTACCGCCAGTGCACGCGCCAGTGAAATCCGCTGTCTTTGCCCGCCGGAAAGTCCGACTCCGCGCTCACCGATCAGCGTGTCGTAGCTGTCCCCCATGCCGCGGATAAAGTTGTCCGCATCCGCGGCAGCGGCGCACTGGGCTACCTCATCAAACGGCAGCTCCGAATTGCCGTATGCGATATTTCCTTCGACCGTATCAGAGAACAGGAAAACGTCCTGTGTGGCCATGCCGATGGAACCGCGCAGCGAAGAAAGCGTTAAATCCTGTACATTAATGCCGTCTACCAGTACTTCGCCGTCTGTCACGTCGTAAAAACGGGGAATCATATTCACCAGCGTCGTTTTGCCCGCGCCGGTTGTGCCCATAATACCCAGCGTTTTGCCTGCTCCGATTTGAAAATTCACATGGTCAAGCAGCACATTGTCATTGATTTTGAACGAAACATTTTTAAATTCCACGTCACCGTTCAGCCGGTGATCTAATTCTTTCGCGTGGCTTCGGTTCACAATAGTGGGCTGGGCGTAAAATATTTCAATAATCATTTCGCAGGAGGCAAAAAAACGCTGGATATCGTTGAGCAGCATTCCCAAATTACGTAAAGGGTTGGAGAGCGCCCATGTCAGCGAAGAAAACGCAAGCATTTCGCCTGCCGTCAGCTTGCCTTTCATCATAAAAGCTCCGCCGACCAACAGCGTTGTTACCGTGAGCGACTGTGAAAGCAAATCGAGCAGCGGCTGAAATTTAACGCCCACATAAGTTGTTTTTAAATTCATATCACGGTAATCTTCATTTTTCTCTTCAAACTTTTGCTTTTCATATTCTTCCGCTGCAAACGCTTTTACCACGCGGTTTCCGGCAATGTTTTCCTGCGCAACGGTATTTAATTTGGAAAGCTTTTCACGCAGGGTTACAAACATCGGGTTGATTATTTTTGAAAAAATACGGGTAATGATGAGGATGAATGGTGTGATTGCCGCAAGATAAAGCGTAAATTCCGCATTGACCGTAAACAAATATATAATTGTGACAAGAAAAACCACGATGGAATCCATAACGACATATGAAATCCACGCTGTGGAGTGACGAACCAAATCCAGATCGTTGGTCATGCGCGTCATTAAATCCCCGGTACGGATTCTGCCGTAGAAGATGTAATCCTGATCTTGAATCACTTCATACATGCGGCGGCGCACATCGTCCAGCATGCATTGGCTGTTTTTTTCCAAACATACAATCATCACATAGCGCAGTGTGAGCCTGATGATCTGCACAGCGAGCATGATTCCTAACAAAGGCAGCAGCTTTGCAGTGTTATGCGGAGTGATTACTTCGTCGATCAGTTTTTGGGAGAGCATTGGATTGATAATCAGCATGGAGCATGTAACTGCTGAAAGAATCAATCCGATTACAAATAAATGGCGTTTTTTGCCCATGTATTTCCATAGCCATTGCAGCTTAAACATATCGTCACCCACTTAATTCGCCGGCTGTTATTACCTGCCGCGTTTCTTTCCTGAAATTTTTGTGTTTCGCAACCTTTTAAAAGCCATGCGCAGCTTGTTTCGGCATCGATATTAACACATGAAAGATTATAGTAAATTCCGTGTCGTTTATCGTGTCATCTTCACACAATTTAGTGCCAATAATTGCTGATTACAGAGGTAAAAATATGAAGGAATTTTATGAGATTTATCGGGATGATTTTAAATATCCGTCTTTTTGGCAGGATTATAATATTACCTGTGCACCGCATTTTCACAGCAGCATCGAGCTGCTTTATGTTTTGGACGGAAGTATAAAAGCGGTGGTGGATGGAAAACCGTATACCGTCGAGCAAAATCAGATTTTGATTTCATCCAGCTATACCGTTCACTATTACAGTCACGAAAAAGAGTCGCACTCCATTTTGCTGGTGGTGCCGCTAAGTTTTATTCCTTCTTACAGTACGGTGCTTTCCCAGAAGGTCTTTGCCGAATGTATCTGCAAAGACGCGGACGTGAACGGGGAAGTTCTGCATTGCCTGAATCAGCTGCTGCTTCAAAAAGAATGCCGGGAAAGTACCGCTAATATTATCAGAGGGTATATTTTCGTGATTATCGGGTTAATTGTAAACAACGTGGGTCTGGTGGACGCGGGTGAGGATAATCTGCTCTCAAAAGAAATTTTGAAATATTTGCAGAGTCATTATCTTTCTTCTGTTTCATTAAATATACTTGCCCGCGATTTCGGTTACAGCAAATATCGCTTTTCGCATATTTTCAGCACCTATTTTGGCTGTAACCTGCCTGAATACGTCAATGCGCTGCGTGCTCGCCACGCGGCCAATTTGCTGGCCGAAACAGAAGCTACTCTTATTGAGGTGGCTATGAATTCCGGGTTTGAAAGCGTTCGCACGTTTTACCGCATATTCAAACGTTGTTTTGGAATGACGCCGTCGCAGTACCGCAGTGATTATATTGCAAAGCAATAAGGGGCAAAATTAGCCCGGGCAGCAGGTTTCACAGATGCACACAGTATGGTATAATAATAAAATCCAATTGGGAACAGGAGGGTATCAATGCAGTTTTTAAAAATAAAAGTCTACAGAAATAATTTTATTATCTACATTTCATCTTTGCTGATCATTTGCATTATTTTAGGAGCTTCCCTTTGCAGCATGGTGATAAACGACCAGCTGCAAAAAAATGAAAATGCGACGATGAATGCATTTAACCGGATTGAAGCCAATCTGGATTTAACGGAAAATAAAATCGATAATTATATATTATATCTTTATTCCAACAAACCGCTTCTTCGCGATTTTATCTGTTTTTTCGGAAATAATGCGGAAACCTACCTGACAAACCGTCTGGACAGTTCGGACGGCACTACCCAAATCAGTTCCGTACTGGATGATTTGCAGCAGTTTGTATTTAACAATCAGTTTATTGTAAAGCAGATTGCGTTTCAATCGCCGGATCATATGAATTTGATGTATTTTAAGGAGAATCAGGGAACGTCATTTCAATTCAGCCTTCCGAATAATTCCACGCTGTTGTCGGAAAACGATATTTCATTCGGCTATGTTTATTCAAAAGAACTTATGAATCCGCAAAATATTACGAAACCCCTTGGAAAAATAAAATTTGTTATTAATTCGGAAAAAGCGGTTGCCGGTTCTGTGAATTACGGGATTGGAAAAGTTGCTGTTATGAGTGCGAAAACCAGTATGTATTATCCGCCGGTTCAGGACCAAAAATTGAAACAGGATTTTCAGAAGATCTACTCTGAAAATAACACAAGAGGAAAAATCCAGTCCGGATTTCTGAATACGCTCTATTATAATGTCTATTCTTCAAAAGCGCATGGATTCAAATTGGTTTCCACAGTGAGTACCTTTGAAATAATTAACAACAATAAACCCTTGTTTCTTTTGATTGTTTTTGGTATTTTCCTGATTTTTGTACTGATGTTCATTGTGATTGCTGTTTTTATGACACACGACGCAAAGTATCTGAACCGGATGCTTTTGACAATTGGGGCTGCAAAATCCGGCAATTTTAAAGAATTTGAATTGGGCAAACGCAATGATGAACTGCGCATGATTGCGCAGGAGCTGAATGAAATGTATGCACAGCTCAATCGTTATATTGACACGGAATATAAGCTGAAGTTAAAACAGAAGGATACGGAAATGAAAATGCTGCAACGGCAGGTTAATCCGCATTTTCTGTACAATACTTTGGAAATTATCCGTTCCTGCGCGCTTGTTAACCATGATGAACAGGTCGCCGACGCAATATCAAATCTCGGCGCGATGTTCCGTGATGTGGTAAAAAGCGAAGATGTTATTACCATTGGGCAGGAACTCGAAATTCTGACACGTTATTTAAAAATAATGGAATTCAAGTTTTCAGGCAGCTTTTATTACCAAATTGATGTGCCGCCTGAAATTCGTTCCCTAAAAACCGTAAAGTTCTGGATGCAGCCGCTTTGTGAGAATTTTTTCGTGCATGGATACGATAAAAACTGTGCATTTAATCTGCTAATTGTAAACGGAACCATCGAACCGGATGCCTATGTGATTGAAATTAAAAATAACGGAGAAAAAATTGAACAGAATGATCTTGAAAGCATTAATGAGCAGCTGCGCAATGGCGGCGAAGAACCGCACGGGAAAATCGGATTGATGAATGTTTGCAGCAGATTACGGTTCTTTTACGACAATCATGTTGCAATGACTATTTCCAACAACCCGGAATCAGGGGTCACTATATCCGTTCGTATCGAGAAGGAGAATGAGCATGTATCGTCTGCTGATTGTTGATGATGAACCGAAGATCATCGAAGGAATTAAGCTGATGCTGAACTGGAAGGAATATGAAGTCAACCAGATTATCACGGCGACAAGCTACAATGAAGCGATTCAGAAGGCAATGGAATACAAGCCGCATATCGGAATTTTCGACGTCTGTATTGACGATACGCGCGGTTATGATATCATTGAAACATTGAATTCTTTTTCACTTCCTACGAAATATATCATGATAAGCGGTTACGATGAGTTTGAATTTGCAAGAAAAGCGATTCATGCCGGGGCGAAAGATTATCTTATGAAGCCGATTGCCCAGGCGGAACTTCGCCGCGCGGTTGAAAAAATCATTGTGGAAGATTTTAACGGGAGCATACGCACAGGAATTGCTGATGCGGAAAATATTGATCCGGTTTTGGGAATTCCCTATGATTCACTTTCCAACTTAACCGGTAAGGTAATCCTAATGGTAAAGGGAGAGTATTTAAAAAATATTAATCTGAAGATCATAGCAGATAAGTTTAAAATGAACAGCAACTATTTGGGGCAGATTTTTCTGAAAGAAACGAATATAAAATTTTCGGAGTATTTAATGGTATACCGGTTGATTCAGGCGAGAGAAAAAATAGAAAATACTTCTGAAAAAATATATAATATTGCACATCAGGTCGGCTACTCCAATATAAATTATTTCTACACTCATTTTCACAGCTACTTTGGAGTGTCACCTTCTGACCTGCGCAAAATAGAGGAAGAAAAACAATAAACAAGACGGCGAAGCAGGATTTTTGTACTGCTAAATAAGTTTTTTTATCTTTTTTTATTTCCAATTTACCGGTATACTTTTTACAGAAAGAAAAGACTTAGCTGACTGCCTACGTTTCAGTTGGTAAGATTCAGCAATAAATTTACTGATTGCAGATGTTAATAAGGAGAATCCCTATGAAGTTTAAAAGAGCAATTTCCGTTGCTTTGTCAGTTTTAATGCTTGCAGCGGCAGCAGGCTGCGGCCAAGGCAATAATTCAGTTTCAAGCAATTTGAGCAGTATGAGTACGGTGTCGGACGCGCAGTCCGAACCCGTGAATCTGATATATTACACGATTGGCAACCCCGACACTGATTTGCAAAAAGTCAACGATGTGCTTAACGACTTGCTCAAGAAAAAAATCAATGTCACCGTACAATACAAGAAGATTGCGTGGGGGGATTACGGAACCAAAATTTCAGCATTGGTCAACAGCGGGGCTGATTTCGACATTGCCTTTGCAAGCGGGCCCGACCAGGGGGATTATGCGGGAAACGCGAGAAAAGGAGCATGGCTTGACATGACCGAATACCTTCAGGAAGACGGAAAGGCCATGTACAGCATGATTGATCCTCTTTATTGGGCGGGTGCAATGATTAACAGCAAAATTTACGGAGTACCGACGAACAAGGAAATCGCGGTTCCAGAATGGTGGATGTATCCCAAAGAATTGGTTAGCAAATATAAGATTGATATTGCCAAGTATAATACGCTTGAGTCTTTGGAACCGCTGCTGGCTGAGGTTAAAAAGAATGAACCGGATTGGCAGCCAATGGAGTTTGACAAGAATTCCAATAACTTCTTTTCCCTGAATGGGTATGAATATGTCATCAGCAAGGAAGTGCCGCTGATGGTTAAGTCGGATGATTCAGGCTTGAAAGTTGTCAATATTTTCACTACCGACAATGCAAAAAAGACATTGGCGACACTGCGCAAATATTACAAGGCGGGCTATATTAATGAAGACGCGGCCATCAAAGTAAGTCAGAACCTTGAAAGAGGGAAAAAAGTATTTTGGAAAGAGGCCGGAGGCGGACCGTATTCGGATGTCAGCTGGTCGGCTGACCGTGGGTATGGGCTTGTCGCACAACAAGTTTCGAAAGCGACTGTTACCACTGAATCCTCGCGCGGCGGCATGATGGTTGTCAATTCCCGTACGAAATACCCCAGAGCCTGCATTCAATTTCTCAATCTGCTGAATACGGATCCTCAAATCCGTAACCTGATAAATTATGGGATTGAAGGAACGCACTACAAACTTGATGCAAACAATCAAGTGGAAAAAATCAGCAATGCATATTCCGGCGTGCAGTATACGCAGGGCAACTGGTTTATTTTGAACACGGTGGTCGGCGACCCGAAAGACAAATGGGACAAATTCAGGGAATTCAACAAAACAGCGGTAAAGTCCGAAATGCTTGGCTTTACTGCGGATACTTCAAAACTCACATCAAAAATAGCTGCCATTACTCAGGTTTGGACCAAATATTACCCGTGCCTGATGACAGGAAGTGTCGACCCGGATGAACAACTGCCCAAATTTCTTTCGGAACTGAAAGAAGCAGGGATTGACGAGGTACAGGCAGACCTGCAAAAGCAGCTGACAGACTGGAAAGCAAGTACCAAAAAATAGTGCATCGCAGCTGACGGTGAACAGATCAGCCTAAACGCAAAAATCCGTTTCATCCTTTATATACAAAACAGAGTAGAATGTAATTTAGACAGGAGGGATTGCAATGAAAAACAAAGCAGCTTTTTTTGACATTGACGGCACGATTTACCGCGAAGGACTAATCAGCGAAATGTTTAAAAAGATGATCAAATATGAGTTGATTGATAACAGCAAATGGTACAACGAGGTGGAACCCGCTTTTACAAAATGGGATAAGCGTGTGGGCGATTATGACGCGTATCTGCAAAAGATGGTGGACATCTATACCGAAACAATCAACAATACAGATTCTTTTCACATCGCCTATATCGCGCGAAAAGTGGTTGAGCAAAAAGGGGAACGGGTATACACCTACTCGCGTGAGAGAATCAAGTGGCATAAAGATCAAGGACACATCGTCATTGCAATTTCCGGTTCCCCCATTGAACTGGTGCGGGAAATGTCAGGGAAATACGGAATGGACGACTACAGGGGAACAGTCTATCAGGTGGGAAGTAACGGTGTCTATAACGGAAAAATCATACCCATGTGGGATTCGGAAAGTAAGCGCAAAGCAGTTCTGAAAATGGCGGAAAAATATCAGATAGATCTTGCTGAAAGCTATGCCTATGGCGACACCAACGGGGACTTCTGTATGCTGAAGATGGTGGGCAATCCTGTGGTTATCAATCCCACAAGGGAACTGCTTGCCAATATTCGGCAGGATGAACAGCTCAAAGAAAAAATTTCAGTTATTGTAGAGCGCAAAGACGTTATCTATCGGTTGAATGTAAATACACTTGAGCTGATTGACTGAGAAGAGAATATCAAATCGCAAATCCGGAACACTATTTTCGAGGTGAAGAATATGCCGGAAAATAGCCAAACAGACAGCAAACAGCTGCGGAATGAAAAATTCAGCGCGCAAACGTCCGTCACAACAGGCGGTTTGAATCAGTCGGGACGTTTGGAAAATCAGAACCAGAGCCATAACACGAAAAAACAATCACTGGGACCAAACACAAAACGATAGAGTAAAAAAATGGAGCAACAGCACTCAGCTACGCTTGGTAGGGGTGCTGTTGTTCCATTTAACATAACAGAGGATTTATATGAGTAAAATCGTTGTTGAGCACTTTTGCGATTTCTGCTATAATTGAAAATATAAATACGGTCAATACGAAACGATGAAGGGATAACATGATGAAAAACATATTTTTTTATCAAACTGATATAGGAAAAATTGGGATTGCAGAAAACGGAACTGCGATTATAAACCTCTGCTTTGAAAACGAAAAGGCACCTGAAGATGCTGTTGTTTTGGAAACGGAGTTGCTTAAAGAAGCCGGCAGCCAGCTGCTCAGTTATTTTGCGGGAAAAAGAAAGGAATTTTCGCTTCCGCTCGCTCCCACCGGAACTGAATTTCAACAAAACGTTTGGAAAGGCCTGCGTGCTATTCCTTATGGCGAAACACGCAGTTACAAAGAAATTGCGCAAGCTGTTGGCAGCCTGGAAGCGTTTCGCGCGGTGGGGATGGCAAACAACAGAAACCCTATTCCAATTTTTATTCCCTGCCATCGTGTCATCGGTGCGAACGGAAAGCTGGTCGGTTATGGTGGCGGTCTGGATATAAAGGAACGGCTACTGAATCTGGAAAAGCAGTATGCAAATCGTTAAATGAATACCACTTGGAGGCGGCTTTGCCGCCTCTTTTTTTGCACACTGCGCATTTCTAAAAAATGCCGCAGCGCTGCGAAGAAATCAACCTCGCATAGGCCCAAAAATCAAAATAATACGGTTGAGCCCGAACTGATTTGCTTAGGCACGATTTATTAAGACTTTATTGACTATACAGATAATACAAATAAATCGATAAAATCTATTGCAAAGTGTAAAATATTGTGATAATATATATCCAAACCCCACCGAAAACGTTACCGATAAGGTTTCCGATAACGATACCAGAACGAAAGGAAAGCGGAAACGTGTTTTTATGTGGATTAATCAACCAATTGAAAGAAGGAAGCAGTATGAAAAGGTTTAAAAAATTATTTGCGCTTACGTTAGCAACTGTTATGATTGCCGGCGTAACAACAGGGTGCGGAACAGCTTCTACAACGTCATCAGCACCAGCAGCCTCAACAGCTCCTGCGGCTTCAACAGCGTCAACTGCGGCGGCAACAGGCGAGATTTACTATTTGAACTTTAAACCGGAAATTGCCGATGTCTACAAAAAAATTGCCGATGCTTACAAAGCGGAGACAGGGAACACCTTAAAGGTAAGCACTGCCGCAGCCGGAACATACGAGCAGACCTTGAAGTCTGAAATGGCTAAGTCAGATTCGCCTACACTTTTCCAAATTAACGGGCCTAAGGGCTACGCTGCATGGAAAGATTACTGCGCGGATTTAAAAGACACAGAGCTGTATAAACATCTTAGCGATAAGACCATGGCTGTCACTGACGGCGACGGCGTGTATGGCATCCCTTATGTCGTCGAAGGTTACGGCATCATCTACAACAACGCCATCATGACGAAGTATTTCGCATTGAGCGGCGCTAAGGCAAAATCAATGGATGAAATCAATAACTTTGCTAAGTTAAAAGAAGTCACGGAAGACATGACCGCCAAAAAAGCACAACTCGGGATCAAAGGCGTGTTTTCTTCAACTTCTCTCAAGCCGGGCGAAGATTGGCGTTGGCAGACTCATCTTGCAAACCTTCCGATTTACTATGAGTTCAAAGACAATAAGATTGATCTGAAAAGCGACGCTACCAAGGAAATCAAATTCCAGAATGCTGACAAATTCAAGAACATATTTGACCTGTACATCAACAATTCTGTAACAGCTCCGAAACTGTTGGGCAGCAAGAGCGTCGATGACTCCATGGCGGAGTTCGCACTCGGCCAGTCTGCAATGGTACAAAACGGCAACTGGGCATGGGGCCAAATTTCCGGCGTTGACGGCAATGTCGTCAAAGAATCAGACATTAAATTCCTTCCAATTTACACAGGCATGCCCGGCGAAGAGAAACAGTCTATCTGCGTAGGCACAGAAAACTTCTTTGCTGTCAACAAACAGGCTTCTCCTGAAAAGCAGAAATTGGCTGAAGACTTCATCTACTGGCTGTACAGCAGCGATAAGGGCAAGGCTTTCGTTACAAACGACCTGAAATTCATTGCTCCTTTCGACACCTTTAAAGACAATGAAAAGCCAACCGATCCGCTTGCTAAAGAAGTCCTTCGCTACATGAGCGATACCCAGTTGACCAATGTGCCATGGAACTTCACGGTGTTCCCGAGCCAGACTTTCAAAGACAACTTTGGTGCCGCACTGCTGCAGTATGCACAGGGCAGCAAAAAATGGGACGATGTAACCAAGCTGGTTATTGATCAGTGGAAAGCTGAAAGCGGCAAATAATAGAACGAAATCATTTTATAGGCTCCTCCCGCGTCGTATAACGCGGCGCGGGGTATGACAAGAATAGTGAGTGTAGTTTCTGATGGACTCACTCACTATTTTTTATCTGGAATGGAGGAACAACCATGCAAAAAACGCTAAAAAAGTATTTTCCCTTTTTTGCCCTGCCTACGGTTATTGCGTTTGCTATCGCATTTGCAGTACCATTCCTAATGGGCATTTACCTTTCGTTTACTAAATTTACAACGGTAACCAATTCGCAATGGGTTGGGCTGAGCAACTACATTCGCGCCTTTACCGAGGACCAGGATTTTCTCAATGCGCTGATATTCACAACAAAATTCACGGTGGTTTCCGTGGTGCTTATCAATGTGATTGCATTTGTAATCGCCCTGTTGCTTACACGGGGAATCCGCGGCACCAATGTTTTTCGTACCGTATTCTTTATGCCTAACTTAATTGGTGGTATTGTGCTGGGCTACATCTGGCAGCTCATTATCAATGGCGTATTATTTAAATTTGGCGTAGATATTACGTTCAGCTCGACCTATGGGTTCTGGGGTCTGGTCGTTCTGATGAACTGGCAGATGGTAGGTTATATGATGATTATCTATGTTGCCGGTATCCAAAACATATCCCCTGATTTGATGGAAGCCGCGGAAATTGACGGCGCAAGTTCATGGCAGGTTCTGAAGAACGTAACCATTCCCATGGTCATGCCATCCATTACGATCTGCACATTCCTGACACTGACGAACTCCTTTAAGCTGTTCGACCAGAACTTCGCTCTAAGCGGCGGTGCTCCGGCTAAGTCATCCTCCATGCTCGCACTGGATATTTTCAGTACATTTTACGGCCGCAATGGTTATGAGGGCGTTGGTCAGGCTAAGGCAGTGGTGTTCTTCATCATGGTTGCGCTGATTGCGCTGATACAGCTCCGGCTAACCAGAAGCAAGGAGGTCGAAAACTGATGAGAAGCGCGAAATCAAAACAGCTGGATAATATGATCTTTGTAGTTCTGACGGTTATGTCTATTCTGTTTATGGCCCCAATCCTGATCGTACTGATGAATTCATTTAAGGGCAGGTTTTTCATTTCAGACACACCTTTTGACCTGCCAAACAGCCAGACCTTTGTGGGAATCAAAAACTATTTTACCGGAATTGAAAAAACCGGATTCTTTAGCGCTTTCGGCTACTCATTGTTTATTACGGTGTTTTCTGTCTTAGCAATCGTGTTGTTTACTTCTATGACAGCGTGGTATATTACCAGAGTCAAGACGAAATCAACGAAGGTGCTGTACTATGCTTTTGTTTTTTCGATGATCGTACCATTTGATATGGTGATGTTTACCATGTCAAAAATAGCGAACATGCTGCACCTTGATAATCCGATTGGAATTATTTTAATCTACCTCGGTTTTGGTGCGGGACTTTCGGTGTTTATTTTCAGCGGCTTTGTGAAGAGTATTCCGTTGGATATTGAAGAGGCAGCTACGATTGATGGCTGCAATCCCCTCCAAACATTCTTCCGGATTGTACTTCCGATACTTAAACCGACCGCCATTACGGTTGCTATCCTGAACGCCATGTGGGTTTGGAACGATTACCGCCTGCCTTACCTCTTAATCGGCAGCAGTTTCAAAACAATTCCGATTGCGGTGCAGTCCCTGCAGGGGGGATACGGTTCAAAAGATATGGGCGCGATGATGGCAATGCTGGTTCTGGCAATTGTGCCAATCGTTGTCTTCTATCTCAGCTGCCAAAAATACATCATTAAAGGTGTGGTCGCGGGAGCCGTCAAGGGATAAAAATAAAAACTCATTTAAAAAGCATACAATTTATGACATATAATGTTATAATTCTATTACAAATATTTATTGCGTTTAAACTGACCCGTATTTACAATTTTACAAATACATCTACCAATGTCTGAGCTTCAAAGGTTTTCTATTTGTTTGCACAGGTATGAATGATCAAAATCGGCGTAGATGGTGTTATTCAATAGAAAAACAATGAATGAAAGAAGTGGTAAAGATGAGGGCGAGCGGGATTTTAATGCCCATATCCAGTCTTCCATCAAAATATGGGATAGGATGCTTCTCCAAAGAAGCGTATCTGTTCATTGATCAGCTGAAAGAAAGCGGGCAGCGCTATTGGCAGATACTTCCCCTTGGACCTACCGGCTACGGGGATTCCCCTTATCAATCCTTTTCAACCTTTGCAGGGAATCCATATTTTATTGACTTGGAGGATCTGATTGAAGAAGGACTGCTTCAATCAGCGGAATGTGAAGCGTATGATTTCGGGGATAACAGCCGATATGTTGATTATGAAAAAATTTATTTGTCCAGGTTTAAGATTCTGAAAAAGGCATATCAAAGAAGTCGAATTGATCAGGATAAAGCGTTTAAAGCTTATGAGCTGGAAAATGAGTTTTGGTTGAAGGATTATGCTTTGTATATGGCGGTGAAGAATCAATTCGGCGGGGTTAGCTGGAACGAGTGGGATGAGGATATCAGGCTAAGAGATCCGGATGCATTGAAAAGCTATGAGAAGGAACTCAAAGATGAAGTTGGATTTTACAAATTCCTGCAATATACTTTTGCAAAGCAATGGCAAAAACTAAAACGCTATGCAAACGAGAGTGGAATACAGATTATCGGGGATATCCCGATTTATGTCGCCTTTGACAGCGCGGACAGCTGGTCACATGCGGAGTTGTTTCAATTTGATCAATTTAAAAATCCGACCGCGCTTGCAGGATGCCCTCCGGACGGATTTTCTGCAACGGGTCAGCTTTGGGGGAATCCGCTTTATAACTGGGCGTATCATAAACAGACTTCTTACGCATGGTGGATTCAACGTATTTCCTATTGTTTTCAATTATACGATGTAGTTCGTATCGACCATTTCAGAGGTTTTGATCAATATTATTCTATCCCTTTTGGTGCTGTAACAGCGGAAAATGGACATTGGGAAAAGGGCCCCGGAATTGATTTGTTTCAAAATCTGAACAGGCAATTAGGTGAAATGAATATTATTGCCGAAGATTTGGGATATGTAACAGACAGTGTTCGCAAGCTGGTAAAAGACAGCGGATATCCGGGAATGAAGGTTTTGGAGTTTGCATTTGACTCCAGAGAAAAAAGTGATTATATGCCGCACAATTATGAGCGTAATTGCGTGGTTTACACAGGAACACATGATAATGACACTATTAAGGGCTGGTATCAAAGCATTGTTCCGGCTGATCGGCAGCTGTCAATCGATTATATGGGAAATGAAAAGACGGAGCTGAAAGATATTCATTGGGATTTTATTCGATTGGCACTGAGCAGCGTAGCGCAGCTTGCAATTATTCCGATTCAGGATTATTTGGGGCTTGATACAGAAGCAAGGATGAATCAGCCGTCTACTTTAGGAAATAACTGGAAGTGGCGTTTGCTGACAGGAGAAATAACCAAGGAACTTTTGAACAAGATGAATAAGCTTACGGCCTTGTATGGCCGAAAATGAATTTAGTTTTGTTTTACAAATTGCAATATTGTACTTATAATAGAAGAAGCAGTAAGTGCCTGTAGTTTATTTATTGTATCAACGACACAGGATAAAAGGGAGAACGGGTATGGACACAATAACAATTAAAGATGTTGCAAGAATGTGTGGAGTCGGCGTAACCACAGTATCCAGAGCAATCAATAATCATCCCGATATTAGTGAAGATACAAAATCAATGATTATGCAGGTAATTAAAGAAAATCACTATGTTCCGAACAATAGCGCAAGAAATTTAAAACGTTCTGCTTCAAAAACAATCGCTGTATTAATCAAAGGTATTACAAATCCGTTTTTCAATCGTATGCTTCAAGTTTTTGAAAAGGAAACGCATCGCCACAAATATTCTTACATTTTGCAGCGTGTGGATGAAAATCAGGATGAAATTGATGTAGCCATTGAATTGGAAAAGGAAAAACGTTTGAAGGGGATTATATTTCTCGGAGGATATTTTTCTCACTCTAAAGAAAAGCTGGATCAATTAGCCGTTCCGTTTGTTCTTAGTACGATTGGGATGACGTCGGAGGTTGATCAAAATAATTATTCTTCCGTATCCGTTGATGACTTTAAAGAGAGCTACAAAATAGTGGATTATTTATGCGAACTCGGGCATAAAAAGATTGCGATTATTTCGGCGTCGGTGGATGACGAGAGTATCGGAAAGCTAAGATACGAAGGGTATAAAAAGGCTTTGGAAGACCATGGACTATCGGTTGAAGAAAACTTAGTCAGGTACATGAAAGAAGATATTGAAACATATACCATGGAAAACGGATATATGGTAACCAATGAATTGCTCAGGTCAAAAGAAGAGTTTACAGCAATTTATGCGATTTCTGACAGTCTTGCAGTTGGTGCATGCAAAGCAATCCTCGAATCCGGGAAAAGAGTACCGGAAGATTATTCCGTTGCCGGTTTCGATGGGTTGGATATTTCTTTTTACTATACTCCGTCGATTACAACGATTCGGCAGCCGGTGGAAGAAATTGCGGAAGAAACAATAAAAATCCTTTTTGATTTAATACACAATAAAACAACGCAGGCACACAAAACATTTCCGGCCGAGTTAGTCGTACGGGAATCTACCCGGCCTTTGTTATAGAGGCTCACAGCATAAAACAAAAAATATGACGCTGAATTAAACAATAAAAGCAGGAGAAGAACATTACTGTTCTGCTCCTGCTCTGTTATTGTAAGCCAAAAACCACCAGCTCTGCTGGTGGGAAAAGAGCTTAAGCTATGGACAGAAATAAAACTCCCCGATATATTAAAGTTAAGGTCTGTCAACCTAACCCAAAATATCGAGGAGGTCTTCAAAATGAAAGACATAAATAGTTTAGAACATACAAAGTGGAGATGTCAATACCATATAGTATTTGCGCCCAAATATCGAAGACAGGTGATATACAGAGAAATAAAAGCGGACATAGGATTCATAATACGAAAATTATGTGAGCAAAAAGGAGTAGAAATCATAGAAGCAAATGCTTGCCCAGATCATATTCACATGCTCATAAGTATACCACCGAAATACAGTGTATCACAAATAATGGGCTATCTCAAAGGAAAAAGTAGTTTAATGATTTTCGATAGACATGCAAATTTGAAGTAAAAATATGGAAATAGACATTTCTGGGCAAGGGGTTATTATGTGGATACAGTAGGTCGTAATAAGAAGCAGATACAGGAATACATTAAAAAACAATTAGAAGAAGATCAAATTGCAGACCAAATGAGCCTGAAAGAGTACATCGACCCGTTTACGGGTAGCAAGGAAACCAAGGCATAAATAGAATACCCCTTTAGGAGTTGCCCGAAAAAGTAATACAGTTGGCAGACCTTTTCGGAGCCCCTTTAGGGGTATTGTTTGTTAAATGCCCTTATAGGGCTTAATCATGCCTCCGGCTTAGCCGGAGGTTTTGACTGGCCCTTTAGCAACTGCCTGTGCATTGCTTAATAATGCGAAGCAGATCATCCAGTGAACAAATATCCTGACCGCAGCTGTTGACTTCACTTTTTACACTCTGCGGCAGTGAAGAATAATATTGGCTGATTTCTGAGTTGTTTGCCAAAAGTTCATTTAAACCATTTGTCATAAAAATCACCTCGCAAATAGTTTGTGAAAAAACCGTAAAATTATAAAAGGAAAATATTAGACATTTTAAAAATCAAACGTTAAGGCGCAGCAACCATGTGCGTCCAGGTCATTTTCCATCGTATTGTTTCCGAAAGGCTAACACAAGCGGAGTTTATAAAAGTTTTGCACTCAATCGTCAAGTAGAATGCATAAGGAATTTTGTCAAAACAGTTGACAGTGCCGTTCGTAGCTGTTATGATATTTACACAATAAAATACATCCTGTGAGGGAGTAGTTTGCATACGCTTGCCGTATGTGTCAAGTCAACAGCATGGCCGTTTCGGTCTGGCTTGCCTTAAAGAACAAGACTCATGTGTAGCTTTTGAACAAAGCTGTGCATGAGTCCTTTTTTTATAGATATATTAATAACGAATGCAACAAACTTAAAGGGAGAGCAAAGAATGAGATATTATTTAGAAAATACAGACCAGGTTTTTCAGCAGGTTGACAGCAGCGACAAGGGGCTGACACAAGCCGACGCTGATTCCAGATTGCAGCGCAACGGAAAAAACAAGCTTGCAGAAGCAAAAAAGGTGTCTCTGCTGAAACGGTTTGCACAACAGCTCAGTGACCCAATGACAATTATATTGATTGTTGCAGCGGTTATTTCCGGAATTACCGCGTCCTATGCCAATGAATCCTTTGCCGATGTATTTATCATCATGATTGTTGTGACCATCAATGCAGTACTCGGGGTGTATCAGGAAAGCAAAGCGGAAAAAGCCATCGAAGCGTTGCAGGAGATGGCTGCTGCGACCTCCAAGGTTCTTCGCAATGGCAATGTGGTTACAATAAAAAGCGAGGAGCTGGTTGTCGGCGATATCATTTTGATGGAAGCGGGCGATGCTGTACCGGCTGACGCAAGAATGATTGAAAGCGCGAGCATGAAGGTTGAGGAGGCCGCGCTGACAGGGGAGTCCGTACCCGTGAGCAAAATCATCAAGGCGCTTTCGCTGAACAATCAAAAAGAAGTACCGCTCGGTGACCGTAAAAATATGGCGTACATGGGCAGCACCGTGGCGTATGGCCGTGGAGAAGCGGTTGTGGTGGCTACCGGTATGGATACCGAAATGGGTAAGATTGCCGACGCGCTTGCAAACGCAAAGGACAATACCACACCGTTGCAAATCAAATTAAATCAGCTCAGTAAAATACTAAGTTACCTGGTCATTGGTATTTGTATTTTCATATTTGCTTTCAGTCTGATAAAAGCAGGTGATCTCAGCGGCGAAGTCATTATAAACACTTTTATGGTTGCAGTTAGTCTGGCAGTGGCGGCGATTCCGGAGGGCCTTGCCACCGTGGTGACAATTGTGCTTTCCATCGGCGTTACCAATATGTCAAAGCGCAACGCAGTTATCCGCAAGCTTACCGCAGTGGAAACGCTCGGCTGCGCTCAAATTATTTGTTCCGACAAAACAGGCACGCTGACACAAAATAAAATGACGGTTGTGGAGCATTTCGGGGAAAATGAAACGCTTTTAGCGACCGCGATGGCCTTGTGCAGCGACGCGGAACTGGACCAGGCGGGAGCAGTAACCGGGGAACCGACGGAAGCCGCTTTGGTGAACTACGCAGCGAGTCTTGGACTGAAAAAATATGATTTAAAGGCGGTAAACCCACGTATTGGTGAAGCACCGTTTGATTCTGTTCGCAAAATGATGTCGACTGTTCATTCCGTCGCTGACGGCGGATTTGTTCAGTACACCAAAGGAGCGCCCGACGAGGTGCTGAAAAAATGTACGCATGTTTTACGCGGCGGCGAAGAGGTGATTTTGACACAGGAAGTCCGCGCCGAAATACTTGCCGAAAACAAACGGATGGCCGGCAAGGCGCTGCGCGTATTGTGCGCGGCCTTTAAGCAATACCGGAATGTTCCGATTTCCTTTGAGCCGGACAGCCTTGAAAGTGACTTAACCTTTATCGGCTTGACGGGTATGATCGACCCGATTCGCCCGGAAGTGGTGGATGCGATTAAAGAATGTAAAGCCGCCGGCATCCGCGCAATTATGATTACCGGCGACCACAAGGATACGGCAGCTGCCATTGCAATGCAGCTTGGTATGATTACGGACGCTTCACAGGCGATTACCGGTGCCCAGCTGGATGAAATAAGCGATGCACAATTTCAAAAGACAATTGCGCAATATTCCGTATATGCCAGAGTACAGCCCGAACATAAGGTTCGTATCGTAAACGCATGGAAAGAGAACGGGATGATTACCGCCATGACCGGCGACGGTGTAAATGATGCTCCATCCATTAAAAGCGCGGATATTGGTATTGGTATGGGGATTACGGGAACGGACGTCACCAAAAATGTTGCCGACATGGTATTGGCGGATGATAACTTTGCAACCATTGTTTCCGCAGTAGAGGAAGGCAGAAAAATTTACGATAATATCCGAAAGGCAATTCAATTTCTCCTCGCTTCCAATCTGAGTGAGGTTCTGTCTGTATTCGCAGCAACGCTTATGGGCTTCACCATATTGAAACCGGTTCATCTTTTGTGGATTAACCTGATTACCGATTGTTTCCCCGCCTTGGCGCTCGGCATGGAAAAAGGGGAACAAGACTTAATGCACCGCAAACCCCGCGATTCCAAGGACGGAATCTTTTCCGGCGGACTTGGTACGGACGTTGCCTATCAAGGCGTTTTGGTGACGATCGTAACCCTTGCAGCCTATTTCATCGGGCACTTTTTGGAGGCCGGTGCTTGGCAAATCACCAACAGCTCCGATGGAATGACAATGGCATTTTTAACGATGTCCATGGCTGAAATTTTTCATTCCTTTAATATGCGTTCCCAGCGGGGCTCTATTTTTACCATCAAACATCAAAATTGGTATTTGATTGGCGCAATGCTTGCGTCGCTCCTGTTAACCACTGCAGTAATTTATATTCCTGCTTTGGCGCTCGCCTTTGGCTTTGAACACATCTCCTTTATTGAGTATTCGGTAGCCTTGGCACTTGCGTTCTCTGTCATTCCGATTGTGGAAATTGTTAAAGTGTTTCAAAGAAAATTTTCCAAGCAGTAAACATATTAGTCTTACCGTGACATCAAATTTCCAAAAGAGCTGCAAACAGGCCGCAAGTCCATGGTTATTGGATTTGCGGCCTGTTTCATAAATTGTACATAAATATCAGATTTGTAATGAGTGGTTACAAAATTCAACTTCAATTGACAAACAAAATTAAGGTTACTATAATGTTGGAGGCAGCAAATTATTCCGAAATTTTACTGAAATATTTTATTGAATAAAATATTTGATAGTACTTACTTATTTTATCAATTTAGAAACACATCATAATAATTGCGGCGGATTTTAAAAACAATACTGTTAAAAAAGAGGCCTTTATATTGAACAATGTTATTTCCTACTTAGAAAGCAGCGCAAATGCTTTTCCGGAAAAAGCCGCTTATATCGATGAAGAAACATCTGTTAGTTTTGCAGCCTTAAGAGCGCAGGCAATGGCACTCGCTTCTCGAATATTGGAGGTTACCCTCGGCGAGATTAATGTTCCGGTAGTTGTTTTATTGAAAAAGAGCGTCAAATGTGTGACCGCCTTCATGGGGATATCTTACAGCGGCGGTTTCTATACTCCGCTGGATGTGACCTCGCCGCAGGCCCGGCTTGCCAAAATTATTGAAACGCTCCGACCAAAGTTGATTGTCACCACATCGGAGTTCAGCGCGCTTGCGCAATCGCTTGGGTTTTCTGAAGAACAAATTGTACTCATTGAAGACGCGGTAAACCACAGCATTGCAAAAACGCAAATTGACGTCGCTCTGTCAAAGAAAATAGATACAGATCCACTCTATATTTTATTCACCTCCGGCTCAACCGGAATTCCAAAGGGCGTAACAATTTGCCATCGGTCGGTGGTTGATTACATTGAATGGGTATGCCGCACTTTTCAATTTGATGAAAAAGTACGGTTTGGCAATCAGGCTCCCTTTTATTTTGACAATTCCATTCTCGATATTTATTGCACTTTAAAAACGGGTGCAACAATGTATATTGTCCCTGAAAAACTTTTCATTTTTCCAATTAAGCTGGTTGAATATTTAAATGAAAATCGGATCAATACTATCTTCTGGGTTCCCTCCGCTTTGATTTATGTAGCAAATTCCAAGGTGCTGGCGAAGTTGATACCGGAATACGTTACGAAAGTCCTTTTTTGCGGGGAGGTTATGCCGAATAAACAGCTGAATATCTGGCGTAAAGCAATTCCAAATGCGCTGTACGCGAACTTGTACGGGCCGACGGAAATAACGGATGTTTGCACCTTCTTTATTGTGGATAGAGATATGGCGGATGACGAGCCGCTGCCCATTGGTTACCCCTGCGGGAATACGGATATCCTCGTACTGAACGAAAACAACCGGCTGGTTAAAGAAGATGAAATTGGCGAGTTGTGTGTACGGGGTACCTCGCTTTCGTTGGGCTACTATAACAATCCGGAAAAGACCAAAGAAGCTTTTGTGCAGAACCCGTTGAACCAACATTACCCCGAACTCATTTATCGCACCGGCGATTTGGTTAAATACAATGACCGCCATGAACTGATTTATTTATGCCGCCGTGATTTTCAAATTAAACATATGGGGCACAGAATTGAAATCGGTGAAATTGAAACAGCGGTGCTGTCGCTGCCCAATATAGAGAACGGGTGCATCGTGTATGATGACCAGCACAATAAAATCGTGTTATTTTATCAGTCGGGCTGTGCGGATGATGCCGCTATCCTGATCGCACTTCGGAATATGCTGCCGAAATATATGCTGCCGAACAAATTGGTTCAATTGGAAGCCTTGCCGGTAAACGGAAACGGTAAAATTGACCGTGTCAAACTAAAAGCAAGCATTCAGTAATTTGAAATAATGCAGAGGTGAAAAGTATGGAAGATATTCTGAAAATATTAAACGAGTTCAGACCCGATATTAACTTTCAAAGCAGTGAGAGGCTAATTGACGACGGACTTTTGGATTCCCTTGATATCGTAAATATTGTTGCGGAGCTTGATTCGGAATTTGACATTGAAATACCGGTGGAAGAAATTACACCGGAGAATTTTAATTCGGTTTCTGCAATTAACAGACTGGTCGACAGGCTGAAAGAAGAGGCCTGACGGTATGACGTTTAATTCGCTGCATTTTTTTATTTTCTTTCCCATTGTAGCTATGCTGTATTATATAATTCCGAAAAAATATCAATGGATATGGCTGCTGATTGTAAGCTACGTATTCTATCTCTTGGCGAACTTTAAATTTGGATTTTTTTTAATGAGTACCACAGTTACAACGTATTACGCGGCCATTGGCGTTGGGAAAATTAACGAACATCAAAAAGATGTTCTTCTCGCAAACAAGGATACGTATGCAAAGGAACAGATAAAAGAACTGAAGGCGAACAGCAAAAAACACAAAAAGCAGGTTGTGGCGGGTGTTTTACTGATCAATTTCGGGATACTTGCCTTTTTGAAATACTCCAATTTCTTTATCAAAAGCGTTGACGGGGTACTCGGTGCGTTTCATTCGTCCGCCTCCGTTCCAACTTTAAAATTGCTTTTGCCGCTCGGAATATCGTTTTATACCTTTCAGGCCATGGGCTATGTCATTGACGTGTACCGTGGAAAATATCAGCCGGAAAAGAATTTGGCAAAATTAGCGCTGTTTCTGTCCTTTTTCCCTCAGATTATGGAAGGTCCAATCGGCCGTTACAATGAACTGGCTCATCAGCTTTACGGGCAGCATGAGTTTGATTACAACAATGCGAAATTCGGGCTGCAATTAATGCTATGGGGTTATTTTAAAAAAGTGGTCATTGCCGACAGGGCCGGTATTTTAGTAAATATGGTTTACAGCAATTACCAAAGTTTCAGCGGTCTGCAAGTTGCTTTTGTAGCGGTTATTTATGCAGTTCAGATTTATGCCGATTTTTCAGGATATATTGATATTGCAACCGGTGCGGCTCAGTTTTTGGGAATCCGGCTTGCGCCGAACTTTAACAGGCCGTATTTTTCCAAATCGGTTTCCGAATTCTGGCGCAGATGGCATATTTCACTTGGCACATGGTTTAAGGATTATCTGTTTTATCCGTTATCACTTTCAAAAACAGGAATCAACCTTGGTAAATTCAGCAGAAAACACTTCAGCCCCGCTTTTGCAAAAAACGTTCCCGCATTTTTCGGATTGTCTGTTGTATGGCTTACAACCGGCCTGTGGCATGGCTCGGACTGGCATTATGTTATTTATGGCGTTTACTACGGGGCACTCATTATCTTAAGTATGCAGTGCAAGCCCCTGCTGCAAAGCTTGACTGCCAAGCTGCGCATTCCGACGGAAAGCTTTGGCTGGAAGCTGTTCCGGGTGGCGCGGACCTTTTCTCTTGTCTGTCTCGGATTTATCCTGTTCCGGGCGGAAAATATGGGAATTGCGTTTTCCATGATGAAGTCAATTTTTACGCTGAGTAAGCCTGCACTTTCGACTTCCTTTATTTTTAACAATTTCACAAGGACTGATTTTGCATTCCTGATTCTATCAATCATTGTTTTAGTGATTGTCAGTCTGCTGCAAAGAAAAAGGAATCTGCGCGAAACGCTGTCAAAACAAAACATTGTATTCAGATGGAGTATATATTGCACTGCGGCGCTCTCCGTTATTTTTTTAGGCGTACTGGCAAGTAATGACCCCAGTCAGTTTATTTATTTCCAGTTTTAGGAGAAGCTTCATGAAGAAATTTATCTGTAAAAGTCTGCTGTTTTGTTTTACCATGCTGATTTTGTTAGGCGGAATTACTGCGTTTGTCTTATTCGGCCTTCCGCAGCAGTTTGGCATGTCGTATCAGCATGCTCTCAGTACTCAATATAACTCCATGCGAAGGATTCCGTCCCGCAAGCTTGTGGTTATGGGCGATTCCGCCGTACCGTTCAGCTTGAATGTTCCATTAATGGAGAAAAGAATCAAAATGCCTGTTCAAACCTTGGGAATACATTCCGGAACCGGTCTTGAATACATTTTGTCGCTTTCAAAAAGCAGCATACACAAGGGTGACATTATGGTATTGGAGCTGGAACCTTCAAATGGAGATTCTTTTACCCCAAGCATTATTTTGACCGCTTGCGAAAATAACTTTGATATGTACAAAGCTTTTTCTGCAAAAGATTGGGAAAAAGCGGTGGAATACTATCCCTCTTTCTTAATTAAGAAAGTTAAATATTACTTCCGAATTAAGGATCAACAAAGCCCTTCATATTCAGGAAAATCTTTTGACAGTGACGGAAATTACAGCTATTTCAGAGGCAAATGCGTACTCCCAAGGCATCTTTCCAAAACAAGTCAGAATACGGAGTTTAATCAAAGGGATTACAACACTGAATTCATTTCCTATTTAAATGATTATAATCGATTTTGCAAAGGGAAAGGCGCTACCTTTTTGATTACGTTTCCTCCGTTTCTTGATGAATCGTTGGTTTCTTCTAAAAGTGACATTTCAAATTTAGTGAATTATCTGTCACATGAGCTCAATGTACCGATTATTACAAAGATAAGTGACAGGGAATTACCAAGGAAATATATTTACAATAATATCAGCCACTGCAACACTGCGGGTGCAGATAAGGTAACGGTCGATCTCTCAAATGAAATAGAAAAATATCTCAACAAAAAGCCGGCGAACGTACCTCCTGCTAAAATAAAGAGAGTGCCGGTCACGGTGAAATTAATCCGGACAAGCATAGACAAAAAAATGAGGGTGTAAACGGAGTGCGTTCCGTCTGCACCCTCGTTTCAGTATATACAGCTCTGTAAAGCGGTTCTTCGAAGAGTCGGTGAAACAACGGGCTTCACACGCATCCGTTTATTTGTTATAATTTGTTTATTATTTTGTTATGAAAATTTGCGATTCTTTATTTATAATTAGAATTTGATGAAATATAAAATAATTGAGATAATAGATTACGGGGGTGAATGAATGAAGCTGCACGATTTATCCATTCGGAAAAAGTTGGTTTTATCCAATTTTATGATGATCCTAATACCGGTACTGACCATCATTGCGATTATGGGCGGAATCATTTTGGCTTTTTTCTCACTGACAAGGACGGGTGGGCGCGTGGGGCTGTTGATGGAAACGAAAGGTACAATATCCAATTATCAACTCCAGTTAACATTTGATTCGATATGCAGAGATATCAATGGACCGAAAGACAGCAAAGACCTGCTGAATTCGTGTGCTCAGCTGGAACAGGCGGGGGCGCAGATTTCAATCAGTACTGGTTCCAATATGATATACCTTACAAAAGGAATCAGCCCTGATGAACTGAATTCATCCGCGTGCGGCATCTCCGGCAGCAAAATATCCGGGCCTTTGTTCTACCGAAGCGGAGACGGCCTTGTGTATCAAACAGAAGTACAGGATAAGACTGAAAAACCAATTGTTGTTTTGATTGTTGCCAAAAAATTGGCTTACGGGAGTAATCCGGGCGATTTTTTGAGCGTTTTGGAGCGATATATCAAGCTTGGTGCAGTGTTTGTGGGCGGTTTTGCTGTTCTCATTATTCTTTTAACAGGAATTGTGCTGGCGGAGGTTTTGTCGAAAAAAATTGTCATTCCGCTCAATAAATTGCGGCAGGCTGCCAACGAAATTCAAGATGGAAATTTAGATGAACAGATTGATTTTACTTCTAAGGATGAGTTGGGTCAGGTCTGTGAAGACTTTGACAAGATGAGGCTCAGGTTAAAGGAATCGGTGCGTTTACAGCAAAAATATGAAGACGGGCGCAAGGAAATGATCGCCGGAATTTCGCATGATCTGGCAACTCCCCTTACTTCAATTAAGGGCTATGTCAGCGGATTGATGGATGGCATTGCAAACACCCCCGAAAAACAGGCACATTATCTCCGTACCATTTATGATACTGCCTGCAATATGGATCAACTGGTTGACAGTTTGTTTCTATTTTCTAAATTGGACTTAGGACGAATTCCGTTCAATATGGAAGAGGTTGATCTTGTGAGCTATTTTGCGGATTATTGTACAGAGATGCAAGGCAAGTTCAATAAGTTGGAAATGCAGATTTCTTTTGTGAACCACGGTGAGGAAGCGATACGTGTTAATTTGGACAGGGTGCAGTTCGGCCGTGTGCTGTCTAATCTGACGGATAACAGTGTAAAATATAAAAAAGATGGATGGGGAAGTATTGAGATTGCTTTAAGCGACAGGGGCGGCAGTGCGGAAATTCACTTTTCCGACAATGGCCGCGGAGTAGAAGAGAGCGAAGCGGATAAAATTTTCGACAGCTTCTACCGTACCGATGCGGCGCGAACCAATGTAGCAAAAGGCAGTGGGCTTGGACTGGCTATCACAAAGCAAATTGTGGAACAAATGGGCGGAACGATCAGTGCAAAAGGGCGTTTCAACGAGGGTCTGACTGTGAGCATTATCCTTCCCAAATGCCATGAGGAGAAATGAACATGAAACAGATTCTGATTATCGAAGACGACCAAAACATTGCTGAATTGGAACGCGATTATCTGGAGGCCAACGGGTATCAAGTGAAAATTGTGAATACCGGCGATGCGGGTTTGAAAGAGGCAATCGACGGTGCCTATGATTTGATTCTGCTTGACTTGATGCTTCCCGGTCTGAGCGGGTTCTCCATATGCCGCGAAGTCAGGGAAAAGAAAGATACTCCCGTACTCATGGTTTCCGCAAGGCGGGACGATATTGATAAAATACGGGGTCTTGGCTTGGGTGCGGACGACTACATTGTGAAGCCGTTCAGTCCTTCGGAACTGGTAGCGAGGGTAAAGGCACACATTGCGCGGTATGAGCGTCTCACAGCAAAAGGGGGAACACCCTGTCACAATGTAATTTCATTCAACGGACTTGAAATTGACAGCGATGCACGGCGTATTTATGTAAACCATGAGGAAGTCAGTTTCACAAACAAAGAGTTTGACCTCATCCTATTTTTAGCTCAGAATCCTAATATTGTATTCAGCAAGGACACGCTGTTTGACCGTATTTGGGGACTCGACTCCATGGGCGAGACTTCTACGGTGACCGTGCACATTAACCGAATCCGTGAAAAAATTGAAAAAGACATGACAAATCCACAATACATCGAAACCGTTTGGGGTGCGGGCTACCGTTTCCGTATTTGATTGCAGCATTTGTGGACAGTATTTCTATATTTTTTATACGCTGTTTATCCTTTGTTTAGAAATGGGGGGTAGAATAGAAACATCACTTGAGCTTTGTTGTTCGCGAAGGAGAAAGAAATGCAGACGATTATTATTAATATTATGAATCAGTTTGGGTATTTCGGAATTGCCCTGCTGATTGCAATTGAAAATATATTTCCGCCAATTCCATCGGAGGTTATTTTAACCTTTGGCGGATTTATGACAACCTTTACCAATATGAAGATATGGGGCGTTATTTTATCCGCTACAATCGGGTCTGTTTCGGGTGCCCTTGTGCTGTATGCCCTTGGGCGTTGGCTGAATCCGGAGCGTCTGGAACGCTGGCTTGACGGCCGGTTCGGCAGGATTCTTCACCTTAAAAAAGAAGATATCCAGCGAGCGGAAAAATGGTTTGACCGGCGCGGAAAGCTTACTGTGTTTTTTTGCCGCTTTATTCCAATCGTTCGCAGCTTGATTTCCATTCCGGCGGGAATGTCTCGTATGAGTATGAGTGCATTTTTGCTGTTGACCGCATTGGGAACAGCAATATGGAATGTGGTATTGGTTTACCTTGGCGCGTTTTTCGGCGCTTCATGGGAAACTGTCGCAGGGTACATGAACACCTACTCCATGGTTGCCGCAGTGGTTTTCGTTGTATTAGCGGTTGTCCTTGGTGTGATTTATTATAAAAAGCGGATTAAAAATAAAATGAAATCGGATGCAGCAGTTGAATCTGTTGATCAAGAGGACGAATAAAATGCTACAATGGATTCAAAATATTGATAATCATTGGCTGAACTTCATTCAGACCAATCTTCATAATCCTATATTAGATAAATTAATTCCATTTATCAGTATGATCGGAAATGTCGGTGCGGTTTGGCTTGCCATTGCGGTCGTTTTCTTATTACTTCCCCGATATCGAAGGTACGGAGTAATGATTGTGTGCGGTGTCTTGTTGGCGGCTCTGGCGGGTGAAGTTGTTTTAAAGCATCTGGTAGAAAGAGTGAGGCCCTGCAATGTGAACACAGTTATGCCGATGCTGATTGCAAGGCCATCTGATTTTTCCTTTCCGTCCGGTCACACTTCGGCCTCTTTCGCGGCAACCGTCGCAATATGGAAGGCAAATAAAAAATTAGGAGTAATCGCACTGCTGTTTGCTTTTGTGATGGCGTTTTCAAGACTGTATTTGTATGTGCATTATCCATCGGATATCCTGGCGGGGATGATTTTAGGGTTAGTATGCGGTATCGCCGCTATTTACATTGTTAGCAAAGCTGAAGGCAAAGCATTGGGCATTCGTCGCAGATAGTGCATATGCTGCGCGGCAACCGTTCTGTTTTGTATGGCAAGACCGTTTTTGCGTAAGTGAAAGCGGCCTTTTTTTATTTTTCAGAGAAAAATGGGGTAGGCGTATTACCCAAATGGAGTTGATGATTTAAAATACTTGAAAGAATCATAGTGTTTTGATTGACCAACGCCGCAGATTATCGTAAAATATAATGACGATTCATTTGATTAAAAATAAGTAAGTAGACAAGCCGGTCAAGAGGCTACTAACGTCTTGCAAAAAGCAGATGGCAGCGAATACGTTGTTCATATTTAAATCGAGGTGTACGATGGAGAATACAAAAAAAAGAGGGCAGCTGTTAAAGCTGCTTCCGTTTGCAAGAGGCAGCCGCGCATATTTTTCAATTGCGTTTATCGCTTCCATTCTTGCGGTCATTACAAACTACCTGACACCCCAGGTAATTCGGATTACGGTGGACTCCGTAATCGGTACCGGGCCATTTGCGGTGCCCGCGTTCCTCGGCACATGGATTACCGCCATCGGCGGGCGGGAAACACTGCGGAATCATTTGGCTATCTGTGCGGCGTTTGCGCTGCTTTTTTCCGTTTTATCGGGAGTATTTAATTATGTGTCGCGCGTTGATATGGCAAAGGCGTCGGAAGGCACTGTCAACCGGCTTCGCAACAAGCTGTTCAGGCATATTCAGCATTTGCCCTATTCGTGGCATAACCAGCATCAAACGGGCGATATCATCCAGCGGTGCACCATGGATGTGGACATGGTTCGCAATTTTATTGCGGAACAGCTGCTTGAAATGGTTCGAACCGTGTTTTTGATTGTCTTTTCGCTGGTGCTCATGTTTGCAATGAATGTGCAGCTTTCTCTGCTCGCGCTGATGTTTATCCCTGTGGTCATGCTGTATTCCGGATTCTTTTACAATAAAATAGGAAAGAAATTTCAGAACGCGGATGAGGCCGAGGGTGATCTGACTGCCATGGTGCAGGAAAATTTAACCGGAGTACGTGTGGTGCGTGCCTTTGGCAGGGAAAGATATGAAATTGACCGCTTTGATGAAAAGAATAATATCTTTACCGGACTTTGGGTTAAGTTGGGTAATTTACTGGGATTCTATTGGGGTATAGGCGACGTCGTTTCAGGACTACAGGTTATGAGCATTATCGTCGCAGGTAGTGTGCAGGCGGTTTCCGGTACGATTACGCTTGGTGAGTTCATGGTGTTTGTATTTTATAATTCCATGCTTGTCTGGCCGGTGAGAAGCTTGGGGCGTATTTTGTCCGAACTGAGCAAAACCGGTATTTCCGCATCCCGGCTCAATGAAATTCTTGACGCTGTTCCCGAACAGGACAGTCAAGACGCACAGGAACCGGACATGACGGGCGACATCGCCTTTCACAATGTTAGTTTCGCTTACAATGACACCAAAGAGGTTGTCGACCATATCTCCTTTACAATTGACGCGGGCACGACCTTCGGCATTTTAGGAGCGACAGGTTCAGGGAAATCCACACTGATGTATTTGTTGGACCGCCTTTACGAGCTGCCGGCAGAGGATGGTTTCATCACGATCAGCGGCGTGGATATCAGGAATATCAAGCTGGATTGGCTGCGCAGTCATATTGGAATTGTATTGCAGGAGCCGTTTCTGTTTTCAAAGAGTTTTCAGGAAAGTATTTCGGACGGCGCGCAAACCCACGAGTTGGAAGCGGTGCGGCATTACGCCCGGCTTGCCGCTATTGACGACACGATTCTAAATTTTTCCCAGGGCTACGAAACACAAATCGGCGAACGCGGCGTTACCGTTTCCGGCGGGCAAAAGCAGCGCGTCGCCATTGCACGTATGCTGATGCAGGATACGCCGATTAAAATATTTGATGATTCGCTTTCCGCAGTGGATACTGAAACGGATGCCAAAATTCGCAGTTCCATCAACAGCCACGTACACGGCACCACCATTTTGATTTCACACCGTATTACCACACTGATGAATGCGGATAAAATAGCAGTAATCGATAAGGGTAAACTTTGCGAACTTGGAACACATTCGGAGTTGATTGCACAGAACGGGATTTACAGTAAGATATATGAAATGCAAAGCCTTGCAGGCACTGAGGAGGAATAGCAGTAATGGAAATCAAAAATCAAAGCAAGCCGTTTTCCCTTAAAGTATGGGCAAAACTGCTTCCTTTTCTAAAGCCATACAGGGGCAGACTGACCATCGTTGTGGTCTTAATGCTGCTCAATGCCGCTATTGATGTTGCCTTTCCTCTGTTTCAGGCTTACGCGGTGGACTCGTTTATCGTACCGAAAACATTGAACGGTATCGTGCCGTTTACAGCCCTGTACGCCCTCCTTCTTTTGATACAATGCCTTAGTGTGGTGATTTTTGTACGCCACGCCATGGTGGTGGAAATGAAGCTGGGCCGCGACCTGAAGCGGGCGGCTTTCGTCCATTTGCAGACGCTCAGCTTTTCTTACTACAATACAACGCCGGTCGGTATTATCATGGCGCGTGTCATGAGCGATACCAACAAAATCGGTTCCATTATCGCATGGAGCGTGGTGGATATTTTTTGGGCGTTCGCATATGTCGTCGGCACCTTTATCGCGATGCTTGCTCTTGATGCAAAACTGGCGCTGCTGGTGATTACCATCGTGCCGTTTATCGCGATTATTACGGTCTATTTTCAAACGAAGATACTGAACATCAACCGCAAAATCCGTGGAATCAATGCGGATATTACAAGGACTTACAACGAGGGAATCACCGGTGCGAAAACTTCAAAGACGATGGTGATTGAAGATAAAAATGCGGAGGGTTTTGCGCAAACAGCCGAACTCATGCGTGCGACTACCGTGCGCGCCACGATGCTCAACGCGGTTTACGTTCCGATTATTCTGTTTTTCAGTTCGCTCGCGGTTGCTTTCGTACTGGCACAGGGCGGTTATCTGGTCATGCAGGACGTCATTAAAATCGGGATATTATCCGCCTTTATCAATTATGCGCTGAGTATATTTGAACCGATACAGCAGCTGGCAAGGACGATTGCAAACTTTGTCGCCGCACAGGCGAACATCGAGCGCGTGGTTGATTTGCTGGAGCTGAAGCCGCAAATTACCGACACGCCTGCCGTCATTGAAAAGTACGGCACATCCTTTGAACCTAAAAAAGAAAACTGGGAGCCGCTGAAGGGCGATATCGAATTCCAAAACGTGTCTTTTCAGTATCCGGACGGAACAGAGGAAGTCCTTTCCCATTTTAACCTGAAAATTCCCGCAGGAACAACGGTGGCGATTGTAGGGGAAACCGGCGCGGGAAAATCCACGCTCGTGAACCTTGCCTGCCGCTTTTTTGAGCCGACAGACGGAAAAATTCTGATAGATGGCCGCGATTACCGCGAGCGCTCCATGCTGTGGCTGCACAGCAACATTGGCTATGTGCTGCAAACGCCGCATTTGTTCTCCGGCAAGGTGCGTGAAAATATCCGTTACGGCAGGCTGAACGCAACCGATGAAGAAATTGAACTGGCCGCCAAAACAGTGAGTGCCGATGAGGTGATACGAGGCATGGAGAACGGCTATGACAGCGATGTGGGTGAAGGCGGAGACCGACTTTCTACCGGTGAAAAACAGCTCATCAGCTTTGCACGCGCAGTCATTGCGGACCCGCGTATTTTTGTGCTGGATGAAGCAACTTCCTCTATTGATACCAAAACGGAACAACTCATTCAAAGCGCAATTGCGCATTTGCTCAAAAATCGAACCTCATTTTTAATTGCACATCGTCTTTCAACGATTCGAAAAGCGGATTTGATTCTGGTTGTCCGCGCCGGCAAAATCGTGGAGCAGGGAACGCACGCCGCATTGCTAAAGCAGCACGGTTACTACCATGACTTGTACCTGAAGCAGTATGAGCAGGAAGTCGGGGAGAGCGTGTTCCAAAACTGATAAGCCCAGCCGGGCAATCAAGGCTATATGTTTAAAAATATATCAGCTGCTGAATCATTGAGCGCAAAAAGGAAATACTTGTAGAAGTGCTGAAAGCTGCGGTGCCGTATGCAGTGAAAAGGCTGCTGTGGGAACAATATGTTATTGCCAAAAAAAATTGACAACCATCCATTTTTGAATGGAAAAAATGAGTCAAATTAAGATTAGAAAGAAGGATGTTTTTATGAAAGCAACTCTTGACAGAAGCGGATGTATCTCTTGCGGGCTCTGTGCCCAAACCTGCCCCGAGGTTTTCAGAATGGCGGATGACGGCGTTGCCGAAGTTTGGCTGGAAGATGTGCCGGCCGAGGCCGAAGGCGCAGCAGTCGAAGCGCAGGATGGATGCCCTGTCTCAGTTATTACTGTGGAATGAGCAGTTCGCATTGATATCTGCCTGTGGCCTCTCTTGTATTTAAAGGGAGGCCACGTTTTATTGACCGTATTTTAAATTGGTTATCAGATTTTAAACTAAATTTTGGCGGATGAAATATTATGTTTGTGTTTTACAATTTAAGTATGGCAGTGAAGATTAAAAAAATTTTTTCTGTGTATAAGATAATTCTCATTCACACAATAAAAAAATCCTACTATTTGATAGGATTAATGATATAAAAAACTTGACATTTCTATCGATATCTAATATAATAGTTAAGCTGTCAGAAATTAAAAGTTGTTTATAATATGCGCTCGTAGCTCAGCTGGATAGAGTGCTTGACTACGAATCAAGAGGTCGCGGGTTCGAATCCCTCCGGGCGCACCAATTAGGATAATTAGGGGAAAGGGAATTGCTCTTTCCCCTGTTTATCAAATAATTATATATTTAGTAAAACTAAGTACATAATTATTTGATAACACAAGATATAAGTCTTATGCTACCAAATAATTTATTGGCTTCACAAAGGATTGCATTCACAATCACATGAGAAGAATAGCTTCTCCCTCCAGGTTCTCTGGAAGCTGCCCCCAATACAGTGACGTTGGCCGGACAGAAGTATCATTATCTCTTGCTGGGATCATCGCTCAGCATGCAGTATATCGCAAATGCGCCTGTGCTGGCTTTGCAGGTTCTTATGTGTCGCCCCACAACAAGAAAAGTCTTTGTGTTACACTATAATTTCTTCAATCGTTCCAGCGATTGACTGAAATATTTTTCAAAGAGCGCCAACCTCGCGCAGTGATGAATCACTTTAAGAGGTACACAATGTTGTACATTGTGGAAGTTGAGTGGAAAAACAAAAGTCTGCACCCTCACTGTCCAATAAGGGTACAGACCTTGACATGTATCCGAAATGCGTGTTAAAATAACAACACATAAACGGCGTTCACAAGTCATAAGTGGTCTTGACTACCCTTATGGCGCATGGCAACTAACTGTTTGATAGACGGTTGGTTGCCTGTGGATGCTTGTTTGTCTATCCACGGGGTTAATTATAATACAGAATTTGGTAATTTGCAAGTTTTTTCTTATGCGGTGGAGTCGGGTTAACCGGCTCTTTTTTCATATTCTGGCACATTTTCAGCAAATTCTCTATGATGCGATAAATGCCGTATATTTTGCTGTTCAGCCCTCTTTTCGTCCTTGATTGCTGAGTGCCATAATACCCTCATAGCAGATAAAAGACATAGTGACAAAAGAAAAAACGTCGAATGTCAACCCGGTGATATTATGGAATTTGAAAAAGGAGAAGGGGATTCGTAAAATGCGAATCCCCTTCTTTTATTTCATATGAGCGACATGAAAATGTTTAGCTTTCATCACACGCTTCTCGTGATGTGTTTCCAAAACGGATATTTGCTCTCGTACGAAATCGTCATCCGCATCTGCGTACTGGTGAATTGTGAAGGCCACATTTGTATGACCCAGCAGCTTAGAGATCGCCTTATAGTCTGCTCTGTTCTCCACTAATCTTGTGGCAAAAGAATGCCTGTAAACATGGTTCGTAACAATATCAATCCCAGTCTGTTTCCTGATCCGCTCATAAAGTTTTTTCATTACAGTTTTTGTTACTGGAGTATGCCTGGTCGATGTGAAAATATAATCACAATAATGTGCCTGGCTTTGGATGATCTTATTCGCTTCGTATAGCAGGGGAACTTTTCGTATACCGGCCTTCGATTTGCTTTTTCGTACATAGATTACTCGGTTCACAGAGTCATAATCGCTCCACTTAAGATTCATCAGCTCGCATGCGCGAAGTCCAGTATTGAGCAAAAATATCACTATCTGTCCCAGAAAGTCATTTTTGGCTGCACGAATGACCGCATCCTCTTCTTCTCGGGTCAACGCTCTAATCTCCTTTTCAGAACCTTCGGGTACGCTGACGTACTGCGCAGGATTAAATATACATTTATGATTGCGTATAGCAATTTCATAAGAACTTTTGAAGACAATTTTCATTTTTTTGAGAGTAGACTTCGCGTAGCGCTCAGTTGATTGATTCAGCAGCTTTTGAATAGTCATTTCATCAACGTCTTCCAGCTGCAGCTGAAATAGCTCTGGTTGGATTTTTTTCATCATGATAATTACATACCGGTAGCAATCGTATGTATTCTGTGTTCTTACAGGAGGCTTCACATAAACATCAAGCCATTCGTCCAACCATTCGCTAACTGTTTCATTCTTACACGTCATAATACAATATGACCTCCTAAATTTTTATTACAGAATAAACTTCGGCCATAGTTCGGGTTAGGTTAGGTTACTTAGTCATAGAGTAATCGGATTGTGTACACTTATTTTCAATGTATCGTCTATTCGGATGAGGTGGAGGGTGCTTTCCCCGGGCTTCAGATCATTCTTTCGAATAAAGGTAATCGGAAGGGTGGTATTCCCTTTACGCAGCCTTGTAACAACCTCATTGACCGAAAGTGGGCGTTCGGTGTACTTCCTGTAAACTAAGCAATCACCGGTGTCTTCGCGGATCAGCTTGTCTGTTTCGTATTTAATCCCCATTAAATCGGTGTAGAGCCGGGGAAAGTAAACGCGCCGGTTTATGTAAAGTTTGACCGGACATCCTAAAATCTCCATATCAGTTCTCCCTCCCTAAAAACAGGAATTCAGTCTTTGGCGGGAAAATGATAATTCCCGAAGAGGTTGGTAGCACAAACACACAGTCCCCGATCTGAACTCCGTTCCGCTGCGCCCAGCTGATTGGAAGATTGAATCGGCCAATGCTGATGCTTTTATGTTCTAAATCCGAACCGTCCGGATCTGTTTTGATCTTCAGAAGATGGTTTTCCTGTTTCAGAGTCAGGGTTGTATTCTCTTCAATCCCATATTGGTGGCGAAGTGCCTTGTCAATGACGATACGGTAGCAAGGACTTACAATAGCCGGTAGACCTATAATTCTTTTTATTTTCACTTCAAAATCTCCTTATAGCAAATTTATAGTTTCAAAAGCAGGGAAAAAAGGGACAGTCATTCATGTCCCAGTGAATCCCGGTGAATCTTGGGGCAACCTTTTCCAATTACCCGCCATCTGAATTCTCAGTGAGCGTGTACTTCGATCTCTTACTGTTACTCAAAAATATACTCTTAGTTAACTTAGTACTAACTTGTTCTTTTCTCTGCTTTAACGTAACCTTCGTTTTGGAAATAGTTCCATGGGGTATCATTTTGATACGGGGGAGCATATCAGAATGGGCGCAAAGAAGCTGACAAAAAAGGTATAACCTTGAAAGCCATCTCCAACTGTGCAACCGTTGTTTAACCAACAATTTTTTATTACTATGTATATTATTCTCGCCGCAAGGGCTTCTATCAACCTGCTTCGTGGCGGTTTTAAGTGAAATTGGAAAACTATTCGCGTTACATCTTTCGTCGCTTATTGGCAGCTCTAAGGGCATTTGTGGATACATATGTTCAATAACCGGCTCTGTGAGTTCCTGAGTGGCGCAGACTTCTGGTGAGAGATCTTCTTGATCCAGATCGGCAGTTTGGGAGCATTGTGGTTCGGTGAAAATCATATAGCTGTTGGAAGTCTGACGATTGTTCAGTTCATGCCTTGGTATGGACAGGCAGTTTCGAAGTGGATGAAAAGGCGGCGAAAGATTTTTCAGAAAGATGCAATCATGCAATGTTCTATCAGTCGTCGAATGCACACAAGGGTAATCTTCCGTTACAGGACAGCTTATTCTCTTTTCACTCCGATACTGTGGTTCTGTCTTCCGTTCTTCCCGCAGAAGATGGTGGAATCATAGTTCGTCTTTATGAAGTAAAAGGAGTAATAGGTAAAGTGGCCTTAGACTTTAATAAGCCGGTTCGTATGGCAAAATCTGTAGACTTATTTGAGAAAGAAGTTAACACTCCTGTTTCAATTCGGGATGGTTATGTTTCCTGCGAAGTAGAGCCGAATTCTATCTGCGAGCTCAAGATTCTACTCTGAAATTTTTACTCCAATAAACAGCCAACTAAACTGAGTCGCGTTAGAGCGAAAATATTTGGTGAAAGATGCACGGCACATGCTGAGTCTGAGTAGAATAATTCGGAATGAACTAAAATTGTGATTAATTCTTAGGCAAGCTAGAGAACAAATAGGACGATAAGGTCGTATTTTATTTGATTGTTTCTTTTCGTCAATCAAAAAGGCGCCGTGCACAATACATAAGCACCTTTTTATCTACGGTCTGAGGGGGTTGTTGCAAAACACCCTAAAATAAAAATCAAGGCAAATAGCACAAAAAGTGTTGTCTGCCTTGATTTTTTGCTATAAAATACAATTTTGAAACAAACATTAAAGCTCTTAGATAGAAATATTGGTATACAGTGGCAATCTGCAGTCGTTTCTTCGACAGATTATTGGCCATGTCTCACCGGAGGCCACTCAGGGAGGGCCAATCGCATTCGTAGAACAAGATAATTTGATCGAACTTGACATACAAAATCGTACACTTAACATTATCAGGGTAAAGGGCGAACGAAAATCATTAGCGGTCGCTCCTATGCAAGGTGGCTATATGAAATGAAATATATTCCGATGCATAGTCAATTTACGGATAGTGTTTTCACAGGAGACTCACACTCAACAGAAAAACCAGTATTATCAGTAAAACTAAGTGGTTATACGTCTCTTATTGAGCGTCTTTAGCGATATCTTCCCATGAAATTTTAAAACTGAAATGCCACAAAATGATTGCAATTATCAGCGATGCAGCGATATTGATTGGGATGCCAAGAGGGGCTAAACTTAAAAGAGCATAGTGCAGAGCCGCGCAAATGCCACACAATCCAAACGTGAGGAATACAATGCCGGTGTTATTGCTGTTTTGCGCATATTGAAAGTCCTTGTAAAAAGGCAATTCCTTCTTTGAGAAACACAAGGTTGTAAGCATTAATACCATTAAATTAATAAAAATTAAGAATAGGTCAGGAACAATTCTCAGCCCAAAAATAATGACAAAAATTAAACTTGTAACCAAATAAATCGGTACAACGTATTTACACACAAATCCTTTAAATGCGCCCTTCAATATCATTGCAGGGTTATCAATCGGCAAAGCCTTGTAAATCCAGGAACCCTTGTAATTTTCACTTGCACTGATCAACATAAATAATGAGGGGAAAAAGGCTACTGATAAATACATATACAAATAATACTTTCCGTGCGTTATCTGTGACAATGTATCTGCCGATAACGGCTCCCTTCCGAAGAAGCTTAGAAAGAAAATAAATGGCATTATTACCGAAAAAGCAAGACTTGGATATAACTTGAGTTTCAATTTTCTTTCATTGCTCAGCATTTGCTGCGTAAATCTGAAAAAGACTTTTTCCAGCCGATTAAAGCAGATGATGTTGGAAATACTCTGCTGGAGCGTTTTTATCTTCATTTCATTTTTTTCGGAGCTGCCGTTCAGTTTCTGAAGATTTCTTTCAAAATGGGGCGAAACAACCTTAATATATAGAGTCATGGTAATGATGGGAACAATGATTCCAACAAGGCTCAGCAGAATATAATATCGGCTGAAATCATGATCGACCAAAAGGCTGAAAGGAGCGGAAAACCATGCTGACGGCAGCAAAAAGTTCCACCATTGGGGAGTAAGGCTCATATTCATATTTGAAACATTAAATATTCTTCCGACAAACTGGTACATTACGGTCATGAAAATGGTCAGAGCAATCTGAAAATAGTTGATAATGTCCTTTAACTTTTCTCCGCTGAAAAGTGTAAGGATTGCATAGTAGAAAAGGGATGTAAATAAAATCACGAAGCCGCAGATCAGTGCAATCTCAAATAAGAACAAGAGGAAAAACCAAAACCCATCCCGTATTAATCCAAAA
>Ga0183095_10829_pt1 | contig 53862 bp, 37 predicted proteins | sample BioMet4_FD_130346 | JGI IMG/M metagenome (GOLD analysis project Ga0183095, IMG submission 130346) | Microbial communities from bioreactor (seeded with sewage sludge) at LBNL, California, USA - Biofuel metagenome 4 (v2) (version 3) | ecosystem: Engineered > Bioreactor > Anaerobic > Unclassified ...
TAATAATGTTGATATCCCTTATGATTTGAACAGAATTGTTCCGGCTAAGGGCAAAGATGCAGACGGCAAAGAAGTTAAACCTATTGAACTGGGCACTAAACCGCTGGAAGATGCTGAAAAGGCGGCCAAGAAATTTGGCTATGAAAAGATAATCTTTAAGCAATTAGTGGATGTTGATCCTTCAGAGAGAATCTGCATTGAGGCAAAAAGAGCAAATGTTGATTTAGTAGTTATGGGCAACAGAGGCATGGGTACTTTGGCAGGGTTCTTCTTAGGAAGTGTCAGCACCAAGGTTTCTCAGAACGTTCATTGTCCGGTAACGATTATGAAGTAAAACAGCCTAGTGTGGGCTGAAAATTAAAGGAGCTGTATCATAATGACAAAATGTCATTGTGATACAGCTCTTGTGTTTTTAATTGCTTTTTAACAGTGATGCAAGCACAGCGTACAACTTTTGTGGGTTAATTGGTTTGGCAAGATGTTCATTCATGCCAGCTGCCAAAGATTTTTTCTGATCATCGTCAAAGGCATTGGCAGATAAAGCAACAATCACAACCCTTGTTGCATCTGCTCTTGGCAGCAACCTAATCGCGTTAGCGGCTTCCAGTCCGTCCATTACCGGCATTCGGATATCCATTATAATTCCATCATAATAGCCAACCTGGGAAGCACGGAACAAATTCACTGCAATATCGCCATTTTCCGCACAGTCCACTATAACCCCGACCTTTTCCAATAAACATTTGATGATTTTTTGATTAGTTACTTGATCCTCCACAACCAGGATGTGCTTTCCGCTCAGCACCTCGGTATTTTCTTTGTTATGCTGGGCGGTATTCGCTGTGGTTTGTTTGGGAACAACGGTAACAGGAATGGTTACGGTAAAGAGATTTCCGGAATTAGAAAGGTTGTTATAGACAATGGTTCCCTTCATTAAGTCTGACAATTGTTTGGCATGAACCAACGCAAGACCGCCAGTCATATCCATAACCTCTGGTACAAATGCACTCTGTTCAAAGGGACGGAACATATTTTTTTGCTCATTTCGAGGAATACTTCTACCGTCATCTTGAACTATAATTACCAAGGAACCATTGGAAAGTTCCGCAGACAGGGAAATTGTTTCACCTTCCGCTGTACTCCAGACCGCATGGTCGATGAGGTCTAGACATATCTGCTGCAATTTAGCATAGTCAAGAGTTGCTTGCATATCTTCAGGCAAGCTATTCTTCAGCTGCCAGTGTCTATGCCGGAAGCGCTCTTGCAGGGAAATCATTTGGTGCACATTAATAAAGAAGTCCCTTAGACATTCCGACTCCGGTTCCAGCACAAGTTTCTTTTGCATACCCTTGCTGATGTTTAAAATATCATTGACAAGACTACGGAGCAGTTTACCTGCATGCTCAATGGCAAAAAAATATTTTTTCTGTTCATCCGTCTCTGCGGCGTCCGCACCAAGGACGGAGAAGCCAATCACTGCATTCAGGGGAGTTCTCATATGATGGCTCATGTTAGAAAGGAATTGGTTCTTCGCTTGATCCTGAGCCTTTAAGATTGCGACGCGATAGGAATAACTCAGTATTCCGGTCAGCAGCAACCCAAACAAGAATACGCCAAAAGAAATTAGAAGGGGACGATAGGGAGTGTTGTATTTAAGGGCCAACGTCCATTCATGGTGTGGCACCTGAATCCTACTCTCCACTGCGTTTTTCATCTGCATGGCGGCATTACCGGCAACTACTACATAGTCACCATTTTCAGTGATTGTATAAAGCTGAAAATCGTATCCCTGATTTCCAAGCTGATTGATACCCTCTGCAGCAATGGTTTTTTCCAAGTCAAGAACCAAGACAGAAAAACCCCAAAAATACTCTCTGCCTTTTTCATCTGTCAGAAAAATTGGGTTGCGGGCTACACAGCCAATTCCTCCCTGGGTTAATTCATAGGGCCCGGAAAGGGCAAGGCTCTTGGTATTTACAGCCAACCAGGCATCCTCTGCCCGCTTGGGATTTTTAAAAACATTATTGCCGATAGCAGACTCGTTCCCCTCAAGCGGATAGCAGTAGGTTACCACACCATTCGGCAAATACTGCACGGCGCGAACGCCATCGTTTTGTTCGTAAATGCCTTTGGCAACTGTTGTAAACTGCTTATGCGTAATTTTACCGCCGTTCATTTCAATCAGACTTTTGAGCATATCAGTTTGATGGAATATTCGATTAAGGAGTCCTTCAATCCGGACACTATAAATGGTCTGGATATTTTCAATATTATTATGAATCTCCCGCTCCTGCAACATATAGCTTCCTACGGTTAGCAGAATAGTTGCTAGAATACCGCATAGTAAAATACCATGATGTATTGAAAGATTTAAACCTCTGGGTTGTTCCATTAGTAAGCCCTTTTTCCTAAAGTCGGATGAATGACGGGTTTCAGGGTAAGGCGTTTAGCTTTTTCCACAGCGTCATTGATGTGCAGGTCTGTTTTTACTCCTTTGCTCTCAAAAATGCACATGGGATTATCGCTGCCGATTTCGCTGCCCGGCATGTAAATATATTCTTTGTTATCGTTATCACCTAAAATTATTCCGGCTTTCAGTTCTTCTGCTACAATTACAGACATAGTTACCTCCCGATTAGTTTGCTATTTATTATTTTACTTAGTAGTGGGAAAAATAGCAAGTTAACAATTTTTGGGCTACATGAAGCCAGGTTACATTGGTTAAATCAACTGTGGTTTTTCGATAGTTATCTACGGCGTAAGCTATGGTTTGTGCTAAGTTCTTCTGAAACAGGGGCAAATCTTCCGGCAGTGGTTCATCCACATTCAACATTCTGGGCGGAGGCACAAATAACACAGTATGATTCGGAATATTGCTGTCTAACCAGTCCTGGACACCGGGTAAATCAGTGGTAACAATATTCAGACCACAGGCCAGTGCTTCGATAATAACCAGTGGTAATCCTTCAAAAAATGAAGGAAGAACCATAATATGACTTTGGTTATACTTTTCGGCCAGTTCTTCCTGAGTTAATTTTCCCAAGAAGACCGGCTGATATTTTGTTTCCTGAGCTAAGGCAATAATTTCATTATATTCTTGAATATTGCTGTAACCACCGGCTAGAGCAAGGTCAAATTTGCGGCTGATGGGAACATTGTCCAAAGCTTTCAACAGGGAGGCAACACCTTTTTTATAAGATATTTTACCCGCATAAATAATTTTTATGGGTTCCGGGGCTTTCTTATAGTTTTTATCATAAAAGATACTATCATTATATCCTGCCCCAAGAATTTTTATTTTATTAAGGGGAATATGAAACAATTCACTGATTTCCTTTTGCTGCTGCTCGTGGAGAGCAAAAATAGCATCTAAACCGGGGATATTTTGTGTAATACGTTCTCTGGCCAGGTTAGTTTTGCGCAATTGACGCAAACCTGTGCCGTGACAAATGGCAACAACTTTTAACCTAGGGAAAAATTCTCGGATTAGAGCGGTGAGAAAATATAGGTGGTGACAGATGATAAGGTCAGGGCGAAAATCGGCTATAAGAGGCTCTAAAACGCTCATAAAGGCTTTTTCCAGCTGAGCGGTCATAGAGTCTGTCAGTTGGTTATACCTAGTGCTGGGATAGGGCATAACATCTGACATGCCAACCACATTAAAGGGCAGATCTATGGTATTGAACTTTACAGGACAGAATCTGATTCCCGGTAAATACTGGGTACTATCGTTGACGTCTATACCGGCTACTACAGCCTGCTCATGCCCCAGAGACTGAAATTGCTTGACCAGTTCTGTCATATAAACACCACTGCCGGTGGAATTAGGTTTTTGGGTCAGAACGTTTAAAATACGCATAAAAGCTCCTTTTGTAAAAATGTTATCATTATTATAGCTTTTATTGTTGACATAAAGCAAGAAAATGTGCTAAAATACTAAACGTCGCCAAGCGATTCGCTTAGGAGATAATGGTGGCTGTGGTGAAGTGGTTAACACACTGGATTGTGGCTCCAGCACGCGTGAGTTCGATCCTCACCAGCCACCCCATTTTATTTTAGAGTTTCACCTGTTGTTGGGGCGTAGCCAAGTCGGTAAGGCACAGGACTTTGACTCCTGTATGCGTTGGTTCGAGCCCAGCCGCCCCAGCCAAATGATTCACTAGCTCAGTTGGTAGAGCACCTGATTTTTAATCAGGGTGTCCCGGGTTCGAATCCCGGGTGGATCACCAATTTTGCGGATGTGGCGGAATTGGCAGACGCACTAGACTTAGGATCTAGCGGGTTTCCCGTGCAGGTTCAACTCCTGTCATCCGCACCAATTGAAAAGTAACAAGCCTTCCGAGTTTTCGGAAGGCTTGTTTTTTGTATCATTGAAAACCACGCGATAGTCGCGTGGTTCCGGAGAGCTTTAGCGGTGAGCAAGATAAAAAAACTCCTAATGTGTTAATATGAGAGCGTGACCTGCCAGTTACGCTTAATAACACATTAGGAGGACATTAAGATGACTACTCAAAGTAATGCCACAAATAGTTTAGCACATACAAAATGGAATTGTAAATATCACATAGTTTTCGCCCCAAAATACAGAAGAAAGGTATTCTATTCCGAAAAACGTGATGCGATAAGAAATATCCTAAGACAGTTGTGCCAGTGGAAGGGAGTAGAAATAATTGAAGGTGAGGTATGCCCAGATCATATACACATTCTGGTAAGCATCCCGCCCAAGATTAGCATATCGGGATTCATGGGATACCTAAAGGGTAAGAGTAGCCTGATGATATTTCAAAAGTTTGGGAATATGAAATTTGCATATAGAAATAGAGAATTCTGGTGCAAAGGATACTATGTTGATACAGTTGGCAAAAATACAGCAGCTATAAAAAATTATATAGCTAACCAACTGAAAGTAGATAAAGAAAGCGACCAGCTAAGCATCTTCGACCCCAGAGACCCGTTCACGGGTAGCAAGTAACACCACGCATGGCTGGCAGGCCAATATAAAGCGCACTTGTGCGTAGCTAATTACATTAGGGCTATGCCCGAAAAGGAAAAACCACCCGCTAGGCGGGTGGATAGTTATTGTTTTTAGGTATTTTTGGACTTTCCGGGAAAATATGGTATAATGAGCCCATTATGTTTTAGAGGAGAAGAACAATGATTTTAACCCAAAATTTGACCCACCGCTTTGGAAAGCGTGTGTTGTTTGAAGATGTTAATCTGAAATTTACAGAAGGCAATTGCTACGGCATAATCGGAGCCAATGGTGCGGGAAAATCAACTTTCCTGAAAATGGTAGCAGGGGAACGGGAAGCCAGCGACGGCAAAATTATTATTGACCAGGGACAGCGTCTTTCCATGCTGAAACAGGATCAGTTTGCCTATGATAAATATCAGGTACTTAAAACTGTTATCATGGGTAACAAAAAACTATATGATATTATGGAAGAAAAAGATGCTATTTATGCAAAACCTGATTTCAGTGATGCAGATGGTATCAAAGTTTCTCAGTTAGAAAGTGAATTTGCGGAATTAAACGGCTGGGATGCAGAGACGGAAGCAGCTCAGCTGCTGTCCGGATTGGGCATTCTTCCTGAACTGCATGAGAAATTAATGAGTGAACTGAGCCCTAAGCAAAAGGTGAGAGTCCTTTTAGCACAAGCTTTGTTCGGCACACCGGATATTTTGCTTTTGGATGAACCTACTAATAACCTGGACTATGATTCTGTGGCCTGGTTGGAAAACTTTTTAAACAACTTTCCTAATATTGTTTTGGTAGTTTCCCATGATAGATATTTCTTAAATCAGGTCTGCAATCATATTGTGGATTTCGATTATGGTACGGCAAAAATTTATTCCGGTAATTATGATTTCTGGCAGGAATCCAGTACTCTTGCTTTGCAAATGGCCAGAGATGCCAACAAGAAAAAGGAAGAGAAGATTAAAGAACTTCAGGAATTTGTTCAGAGATTCAGTGCCAATGCTTCTAAATCCAAGCAGGCTACTTCCCGTAAAAAGCTTTTGGACAAAATTGAACTGGATGACATAAAACCATCCAGCAGACGCTACCCCTATATTCACTTTAAACCCAGCAGAGAAGCAGGGGACGATATTTTAACTGTCAGCAATTTAAACAAAACTGTTAATGGCGTTCAGCAATTGAAAGATATCTCTTTTACACTGAATAAAGGCGACAAGGTTGCTTTAATAGGGGGCAATGGTATTGCGCAAACTGCTTTAATGGATATTTTAAGCGGTGTAACTGAAGCTGACAGCGGTGAATTTAAATGGGGCGTCACAACTATACAAGGGTATTTTCCCAAAGATAATACCAAGTTCTTCCAAAAGGAAGAAAACTTAGTAGATTGGCTGCGTCCTTATTCTCAAAACCAGGAAGAAAGTTACCTTCGTGGTTTCTTAGGGAGAATGTTGTTTTCCGGAGAAGAAACTCAGAAGATGGCAACTGTTTTAAGCGGCGGTGAAAAGGTCCGCAGCATGTTTGCCAGATTAATGCTGCAGGAACCTAATGTATTGATGTTTGATGATCCTACCAACCATTTGGATTTGGAATCTATTACGGCTTTAAACAAAGGTCTAATAGCTTTTCCCGGCACTATTTTACTCCGTTCCAATGACCATGAGCTTTTGTCTACGGTTTGTAACAGAGTCATAGAAATAACACCTACCGGGTTTATTGATAGAACCTATACTTATGATGAATACTTAGTTCATCCCGAAATCAAAGAATTACGGCAAAAAATGGGTGCTATTATTGAAGAAAGCAGTTATTTGGGCGAGTAATGCCGATTTGAAAACAAACTAAAAAAAGGACTATAACATAATGACAAAAAGTCATTTTGCTATAGTCCTTTTTAGTTTTACAAAACTAATTACTGTTCTATCTGTTCTTTCTTCAAAGTAATGGCGGCCTGTGCTGCTGCCAGTCTAGCAATAGGAACTCTGAAAGGAGAGCAGGACACATAATCCAAACCTAGTTTCTGACAGAATGCTACGGAGCTGGGGTCACCGCCGTGTTCACCGCAGATACCGCATTTCAGCAAAGGATTGATACTACGGCCTTTCTTAACAGCCATTTCCATTAATTGACCAACACCATCTTGATCAAGTTTGGCAAAAGGATCAAATTCATAAATCCTATTATCATAGTAATGACTTAAGAATTGTCCTGCATCATCACGGGAGAAACCGAAAGTCATCTGGGTCAGATCATTGGTGCCGAAGGAGAAGAAGTCCGCGTCTTTGGCGATTTCATCAGCAGTAAGAGCAGCTCTGGGAACTTCTATCATAGTACCTACTTTATAGTTCAAATAATATTTTTGTTCCTTCATAACTTCTTCTGCTTTTTCGATAACAATGTGTTTAATAAAGAGCAATTCTTTTCTGTCACCAATAAGAGGAATCATGATTTCCGGAACAATATCGTAATTGCATTCCTTCTTTACGGCAATAGCTGCTTCAATAACAGCTCTGGTCTGCATTTTGCAAATTTCCGGATAAGTAACGCTTAAGCGGCAGCCACGTAAACCCATCATAGGATTGAATTCATGCAGCTCGGCACAGCGCGCTTTTACTCGAGTATAGGTGAGCCCCATATCTTTGGCCAGTTGTTTAATCTCTGCATCTGTTTTAGGCAGGAACTCATGCAGGGGAGGATCCAGATAACGAATGGTCATAGGACGGCCCTTTAAAGCTTTATACATTGCAATAAAATCATTCCTTTGATAAGGAATTAAATCTCTTAAAGCTTTTTCTCTTTGTTCAAGAGTGTCAGACAAAATCATCCGGCGGAATTTAGGAATACGTTCTGCATCAAAAAACATATGCTCAGTACGGCACAAACCAATGCCTTCGGCCCCAAACTTAACAGCATTTTCCGTATCGGCAGGAGTATCGGCATTAGTACGTACCTGCATCTTTCTGTATTGGTCAGCCCAGCGCATGATACGACCGAAATTACCGCTTACTTCAGCTTCTTGAGTAGCAAGGTCTCCATCGTAAATTATGCCGGTGGAACCGTCCAAGGAAATAAAATCACCCTCGTGATAAGTTTTGTCTTTCAGCTGAAACCATTTTTTATCTTCGTTGATTTTCATTTCCCCGCAGCCTGATACGCAGCAGGTACCCATGCCTCTTGCCACAACAGCAGCATGGCTGGTCATACCGCCTCTGGCTGTTAAAATCCCTTCTGCAGCATGCATGCCTTCAATATCTTCGGGAGAAGTTTCCAATCTAACCAAGATAACTCTTTCGCCCTTTTCTGCAGCATCTTTAGCATCATCAGCAGTAAAATATACTTTGCCGGCTGCACTGCCGGGAGAAGCAGGTAATGCCTGACCCATAACCTTGCCGTTTTTTAAGGCTTCTTTAGTAAATGTAGGATGCAGTAGCTGGTCAAGAGATTTGGCTTCAATACGACAAACTGCCTCTGCAGGAGTAATCTTGTTTTCGTCTACCAGGTCACAGGCAATATTAATGGCAGCCTGGGCAGTACGTTTACCATTACGTGTCTGCAGAAAATACAGCTTACCTTCCTGAATAGTAAATTCCATATCCTGCATATCACGGTAATGCTCTTCCAGTTTATTGGCAAAATACATGAATTCTTCATAGCATTTCGGTAAATCACGTTCCAGTTTGGCAATAGGCTGAGGAGTTCTCACTCCTGCTACCACATCTTCCCCCTGGGCATTAATCAGATATTCGCCATAAATTCCGGCAGCACCGGTAGACGGGCTTCTGGTAAATGCTACACCGGTACCGGAAGTATCACCCATATTGCCGAAGACCATGGTCTGTACATTGACTGCTGTACCCCAGTCACTGGGAATATCATTCATCCGGCGGTAAACATTAGCTCTGGGATTATCCCAGGAACGGAATACAGCTTTAACTGCTTCCATTAACTGAATATAAGGCTCCTGAGGAAAATCTTCACCCTTCATGGCATCTTTATATACTTTCTTAAAGCGGACGATTAGATTTTTCATATCATCAGCTGTAAGCTCAATATCATATTTAACGCCTTTGGCTTCTTTTACTTCATCAATGATTTTTTCAAAATAAGATTTTGGTACTTCCATAACTACATCAGAAAACATTTGAATAAAACGACGATAGGAATCATAAGCAAAGCGCGGATTAGCCGTTTGTTTTGCAAACCCTTCCACAGAAACATCGTTAAGACCCAAATTCAAAATGGTGTCCATCATGCCTGGCATAGATGCTCTGGCACCGCTGCGGACGGAAACCAATAAAGGATTCTGGTTATCTCCGAAAGAACGACCGTTTTCTTTTTCCAGCCATTTCAAAGCTTCATAAATCTGGCCTTGAATTTCATCTGTAATTTTCCGGCCGGAAGTATAATAGTTAGTACATGCTTCTGTAGTAATGGTAAAGCCGGGAGGAATGGGAAGACCCAGATTAGTCATTTCTGCCAGATTAGCGCCTTTGCCTCCTAATAGGTTGCGCATATTGGCATTCCCTTCCTTAAAATAATAAATCCATTTGTTAGCCATGTGAATCACTCTCCTCAATTTATAAAAGGTCTTTTTCCAAGACCATTAAAATTTTCTTTTAACTATGATTATATTCTTTTTTTTTCTAATAGCAATCTTTTTTTAGTAACAATTGTCAGGTTATTAATTAGGGGTTATAATAGCTATAATAGAAGGCTTTTAGAGGAGAGCAAGGGGGAAAAAAATTTGGCACAACTTCCTGTTTTAGTTATTGATTTAGCACTAATTCTTTTATTGGCAGGAATAACAACTATTATTTGTAAGAAACTAGAGCAGCCTATTGTTTTAGGATATATTATAGCAGGTTTTTTTATCGGACCGAATTTCAAATTCTTTTATAATATTGCCAGCGAAGAGGCAATTGCCGCCTGGTCAGAAATAGGTGTAATTATATTGCTTTTTGCTTTAGGACTGGAGTTCAGCTTTTATAAGCTGAAAAAAGTCGGAGGGGCGGCTTTTATTGCTACCTTTATACTAATGGCGGGTACTATGATATTAGGCTTTGGCTGCGGAATGGCTTTGGGCTGGACCAATATGGACAGTATTTTCTTAGGTGCTATGCTTTCTATGTCTTCTACGGCTATTATTGTTAAAAATTTTGAAGACAGTAAAAAACCCAAAGGAGCATTTCAGGAATTTGTGGTAGGAATTTTAGTGGTAGAAGATATCGTCAGCATCTTAATGATTGTGATTCTTTCTACAGTAGCTAAGACCAGGGGTATTCCTGATGTACATATGCTTTTTATGGTTATTGTACATTTGCTGTTTTACCTAGTCTTGTGGTTCGTTGTGGGAATTTATATTATTCCTCCCATTTTCAAAAAAACACACAACATAATGAATAATGAAACACTACTGGTTGTTTCTTTAGGATTGTGTTTTGGTATGACTATTTTGGTTACGCGGATGGGAGTATCTGCTGCTTTAGGTGCTTTTATGATGGGCTCTTTTATTGCTGAGACACCGGATGGAGAACGAATCCAAAAGTTAGTTGCTCCTGTAAAAGATTTATTTGGTGCTATATTTTTCGTATCGGTAGGTATGATGGTTGATTTGAGCATAGTGTGGCAGTATATGCTTCCCTTATTATTAATAGTGTTGGCAGCCACTGTGGGCAAATTTGCTGTAGGATTTGTAGCATCTGTAGCAGCCGGCTATGATGTTAAAGACTCTGTACATAGCAGTTTCAGCCTTGCTCCTATCGGCGAATTTTCTTTTATTATTGCTTCTTTGGGAATTGCTGAGGGAGCCATAGACACATTTTTGTATCCAATCATAGTGGCAGCAGCTGCTATTACTATTTTCTTAGCACCTTACTGTATGGCTCAAGCTGATTTTTGGAGCAAGAAAGTCTCTAAGCTTTTACCTGAAAACATGGTAGCAAAAATAAACAGTAATGCCCTTAATTCTCATACCGGCGATCTTGGCCAGTGGCAAAGTATTTTACGCAGTTTCATTATTCAGCTGGTAGTTAATTTAACTTTGCTTTTGGCTATATCCTGGGGAGCTAATACATATCTGGAACCATATGTAAGGCTTTTCGTGCCCTTTCCTTTTTCCAATATGGTAGTAGCGGCAGTTTCCTTTTGCTGCATGTTACCCTTTCTAACGGCCTTGTTAGCCAATCGAAGCAGCAAGCCGAAAGTATTTCTTTCCTTATGGTTCAAAAATAAGGCTAATCACATTCCTCTTTTGTTTTTGTTGGGTATAAAATTAGTGGTAACCGGATGGTTTGTCTATTATTTCTTTGCGGAGTTATTAGAATTGCATCAGATTCTTGCTGTAATTGCTACGTTCCTTACTATCTCTGTAGTAAGTTCTTCTAAATGGTTATTCGGAGAATATTTACGTATGGAATCAAATTTCCTGGTGAATTTAAATAATCAACATTTACTAAAATATAGGAAAGAACATAATATTACCGATCAACAAAAAGCCATTACGCTTTTTGATGAGCAATTGTTCTTGGCTAAATACCGTATTGACAAGTTTGCTCCTCAGCTAGAGCCGGTCACAACATTAGCAAAACTTAGCCTGGCACAACAATGCGGTTGTAATGCTATCCAAGTAACCAATGACCATAAGATAATAGATATGCCGGCAGGAGAGTGCAAAATTAAGGCTGGTTCTGAAATATTGCTCCTGGGAGAAAAAGAACAAATTGCTTTATTTCCTCGGGTGTTTGCAGATACCATGCCGGGCATTACAGAAATAATGCCACTGATTTCTTTGCGAAAATTTGTAGCATCCAAAGAATTGAATACAGCAGAGAAACCATTTTTACCTTGTGCCATTCCCTTGGATTATTACCAGCAGCTTATCGGCAAAACTATCATGTCTTCCGGCATTAGAAATAATTGGCATTGTCTTATTCTGGGCATAGAGCGGGGTTACTATATAGAACGCAATCCTGATGTGGCAACAATTTTGCAAAAAGATGATATTTTGTGGGTATTGGGTAAGCAGAAAATGATTAATCAATTGGTTATTAATGATGTAATATAAAAAAGGGCTGTAAGCCATGACCCAAAAGTCATTGTCTTACAGCCTTTTTGTTATATTATTTTAGTGGTCCAGTCTTCGATGTTAAGAACCTGGTCTATCCAGTCGCTGTAGAAAGCAGGGTCATGGGAGACTAAGAGGATACTTCCTTTAAAGTTGATTAAAGCCTCGCGAAGCTCATCTTTGGCTGCTACATCCAGGTGATTGGTGGGTTCGTCTAGCACCAGCCAATTGATTTCTTTAAGCATTAGTTTGCAAAGACGAACTTTGGCGGCTTCTCCTCCGGAGAGAACAAAAACTTTCGTAGTAATATGCTCATTGGTTAATCCGCAGGCTGCCAAAGCGCCACGGACTTCGGAATTAGTAAGGGCAGGGTATTCATCCCACACATCTTCAAGAGCAGTTTTTTGGTTTTTGTTGCGTTCTTCCTGTTCAAAATACCCAACTTCCAGAAAATCTCCCGGTATAACTGTGCCTGTAAAGGGGGGTAAAAGACCTAAAATTGTTTTTAACAAAGTCGTTTTACCTAAACCATTAACACCTTTAATGGCTATTTTTTTGCCTCTTTCCAGCTTAAAAGAAACAGGTCTGGTTAAAGGCTGGTCATAACCTAAAACCAATTCTCTGGCTTCAACTAAAATCCTGCCGGGAGTACGGCCTTCTTTGAATTTGAAATGAGGCTGCAGTTTTTCCTGAGGTTTCACAATCATGGTCATTTTGTCTAGCTTTTTCTGGCGGCTCTTGGCACGACCGGTAGTGGAAATCCTGGCCTTGTTTCTGGCAATGAAATCCTCCAATTGGGCAACTTCCTGCTGTTGACGTTCGTAGGCACTATTTAACTGGGCTTTGTGAATAGCGGAAAGTTCCAGAAATTTGTCATAATTACCTGTATATCTGGTGAGAGTAGCATTCTCCAAGTGGTAAACTACGTTGACTACTTTGTTGAGAAAATCTGTGTCATGGGAAATTAGCACAAAAGCATTTTCATAATTCTGCAGAAAAGTGGTAAGCCAGTTAATATGATTTTCATCCAGGTAATTAGTAGGCTCGTCCAACAGAAGAATATTGTTGTTTTCCAGTAATAACTTCGTCAGGAGAACTTTGCTGCGTTGACCGCCGGAAAGTTCTGCAACATCACGGTCCAGGCCAATATCACCTAAACCAAGGCCATTTGCTACTTCTTCTATCTTAGTATCTAACTCATAGAAACCACTTTGCTCCAGATCGGATTGCATTTCTCCCACTTGGGCCATAAGCTTGTCGGTTTCTGAGGGAGTAGCTTCAGCCATTTGGTCATAGGCGGCCATAATGTGTTTTTCCGTTTCATACATATGGTCAAAGGCAGTGCGGAGAAACTGACGGATAGTTGTGCCGGCTTTAAGGGTACTTTGCTGATCCAGATAGCCTACACTGATTTTACTGGGCCATTCAACCCGGCCTTCTTCCGGCAGCAATTTGCCGGTTACTATATTGAGAAAAGTAGATTTTCCTTCACCATTGGCACCGACGAGACCAACATGTTCACCACGTAATAATTTAAAAGTAACATCATTGAGGATTTCTCGTCCTCCAAAGGAATGACTTACATTAGTAACATTCAAATAACTCATTTTCAATATCCTTTCCTTAAGCAACTTTTTCAATTATACAGGAAAGTTGCGAAAAACAAAACAGGTAAATTGCAGAAAATCCTTGTAGGCAAAATATTACAGTACAAAACAAGATAAACAGTAGATATAATAACTAAAAGAATAATTAGAAAATAAAAAAACAACTTGTAAAACAGATAATTATGTATTATACTGAAAACAACAAAGAACAGTTATTAATTACTTTTATAGGCATTATTAAAAAGTGTAATAAATTGAACATAGACTGTTAGGTTGGAACAGTATGAGAAGAGGCATTGCAATAAATTGAAAATTGGGCATAACCGAAGTGATTCGGCGACGCAAAGCTATAGGGTCAATATAAAGAATAATTGACAGCCAGTTGCATACTTCCAAAGTATACTACAGCATAGTGTTTGTCGTCACAATGCTGTCTTTTTTTTCATCAGATAAAGGGGAGGAGATAATAGATATGTATCATTACAACATAAATATAAGTATTTTTTTCTTAGAACCTCGTAAAGTGGCCTGGTTTCGTGAAGTGCCGCCACTGGAAAGATTCACAAATACCTATTTTATCAATCCCCAAATAAATGCAGAAAATATTACTAAAAGTGATATCATTATTTGGGCTAAACCGGTGTGTCAGAAAGACATGCTGCTGTTAGCTAAGTATAAGAAAAAAGATGCTGCCTTGGTGCTTCTGTGTAATAGAGAAGAATTAGATAAAGTTGATTCTTGGCCGGATGTTTCAGATAATATTTGGCCCCGCAGCTTGGCTAAAAAAATTCTGCAGGGTTTGTATAAACGTCTGCTGAAAAATTTCAAGCTTTATTGTGACGATAAACTTACAGAAAGCTATTTAAATGCCTTGATTAATAATATGCCTGATATGGTTTGGTTTAAAGACCTTAAAGGTATTCATGTCAAAGTAAATGATAAATTCTGTGAAGTAGTAGGGAAAAAACGTGAGGAAGTAGTTGGCCACGATCACTGTTCTATCTGGGACATAGATCCTAAAGAGTATAAAGAAGGGGAATATGTCTGCATGGAAACAGAAGCTCCTGTTATTAACGAGGGCAAGAGCTTTATGTTCGAAGAGAAAGTGAAACAGGGTGATGAAATACATTTCCTGAATACCTATAAATCTCCTGTGTTTGATAAAGATAATAAAGTCATAGGCACAGTAGGCTATGCCCGTGATATTACAGATTTGTGGGACGAAAGTACGGAGCTGCGGCTGATTTTGAATTATTTACCCATAGCTCTGATGGTTTCTGATACTGATGATGTTATTAAGGTTGTAAATACTGCGTTTTGTGATACTTTCCTGACTAGGCCGGAATTAGTCGAAGGTCAGTATGCTGCCCGTTGGCAGGAAGGGGACAGGAACAAGCGAATCAGTCTGATTAGGAGGGAAGAAAAGCCCGAGGGTCTTACAATCCTCTTTAACTATCTAACTGAAAAAGGCGCAATTCTTACTATTAGTTCCCATCGTAAAATTCTGCAAAACAGCGAAGGAAAAATAATCGGTTATGTATATAGCTTTGAAAATCTTGTGGAAGAACGCAAAGAGGCAGCTACTAATTATAAAAACTCTATTACCGATGAGTTAACGGGAGTTTTCAATAGAAGACATTATCGGGCTATGGTGGGGGAATATGTGCAGAGAGGCATGCAATTTACCGTAGCAGAAATAGATTGTGACGATTTAAAGCATGTTAACGATAGGTTCGGCCATGCCATGGGTGATGATTATTTACAGACGGTAGTTAATACTATTCAAAACCAGATGGTAACATGTGAGTCTTTGTGCAGAATCGGCGGAGATGAATTCGTTCTGCTGAGCATAAAGAAGAACAAGGAAGAAATGCTCAATATGCTTCAGAATGTTAATAAGCAACTGGCCGGGATGAAACTCCAATATCCCGCTAGTATAAGCTTTGGGGCAGAGAAGATAAACAATGTTAATTTTGAAGAATTTCGCAAGAGTATTCATAATGTAGACCAACAGCTTTATAATATGAAACGAGAGAAAAAAATTATTAGGTCATGATACATAAAAGCATTGACAAGGGGGCATACCTATGAAGCGCATTCTTAAAAGCAGCAACTTCATAATATTGCTCCTTTGTTTTTTGCTTGTTTTTCCTTTGGTTGCCTTGGCAGAAAAACCGGACGAACATGTGCCTTTAAGAGTAGGGTATGTTGAAGAACAATCCTATTTTTTTAAAGATGCTAATGGAGAGTACAAAGGTTATATTAGCGAGCTCTTACGTAGTGTGGCAATGTATGGCAACTTTGACGTAGAAATAGTGGAATTTCCCAGCTACGCTGAGGAAAACAAGGCCTTATTAGAAGGCCGTATTGATATGGAAACAGCCGTTCCCCGTACTGATGAATGGAAGAAGCAGTATGCTTTTTCCAATTTGCCAACAGCAACAATAGTTCTTTCTTTGGCCGTTCGCGATAATGATGATCGCTATGAGTATGGCAATGCTGAAGCTGTGAACAAGATGAAGATAGCGGCTGTTATAGGGGATGCTACAGCAGAATATTTTAAAGAATGGTGTCAGCAGAATAACTTGCATCCTATGGTGGAATACTATCCTACCAATGAAATAGCTTTAGAGGCAATAAAAGCCGGTTCGGCAGATGGTATACTGGGAGATTATTTAATTGCTTCAGGTTGTCAGCCTTTGCTGCATTTTGCCAATATGCCCTGTTATGCGATGTTTAATAAAAATAAAATAGATTTAAAACTCAGTTTTGACAGTGCTTTGGAGCAGTTGCTTTATGCTCAGCCTATGTATGAGCAACAATTATATTATGAATATATTATTTCCGATAAGCATACCAAAAGCATTCTTTCCCAGTCAGAAAAAGAATTCTTGGCAGCTCATAAAAATTTCACAATAGCGATACAAGAAGATTTTCAACCGTACTTTTATAAGGACACCAAGGGAAAACTGGCAGGTATTCTACCAAGCTTTTATGAGCAGATGGGCAAAAATATAGGAGTTAGTTTTACCTATAAAACCTATAAAACCGCTCAAGCAGCAGAAGATGCTGTTGTTAATGGCGAAGCTGATATCTTGGGAATTTATAGCGGCAGTACTCAGGCTGCTTATAGACGGAGACTGCGTTTAGTTACTTTGTCCGGCAGCCAGCCAATTGTCAGGATTGCTAAATTCGGTAAAGAAGATGGTGATAGAGCAGCTATTTTAACCGGTGATAAGTCAGCCTTGCGGGACAAATTAGTAGCAGATTATGGTTTCCACGTTGATAATTATGACACGATTGACGAATGTTATGAGGCCTTGCAAAAAGGTAAAGTAGATTGTCTTGTCTGCGACAACGTTATGGCTAACTGGCTGTTTAATAATAACAGGACGGATCATTATAGTCTTACACCCTTAACGGCTCAGGGAAAACTTTATCTGGCAGTTGCACCGGGCAGACAAGAACTTTATCGAATTATGGCTCATGAATATCGTCTTATGATGCCTAAGTTTTCCGGTTTCATCGCTCCTAATGTATTGCCTAAGGAAAGTTTTAGGGGTTTCATTGATAGAATGCCGGTTTGGGGCGTTATGACTTTTGCTGCCATTATGAGCATCTTGGTAATTTTACTTATCGCTCTGATTCTTGTTTTACGGCGGCGGTATAGGGAAGAGGCTTTACTGGCAGACAAAAAGGCAGAAAATGAAAAAGAAAAACTTAGACTGGAAAGCATGCAAAAAAATGCCAATGAAAAAAATATGTTTTTTTCCAATATCAGTCATGATATGCGGACACCTTTGAATGCCGTTATCAGCTATGCTTATTTGGCGAAAAAAGAAGAAATGAATGCCAAAATCAGAGATTACTTGGATAAAATCAGTTTATCAGGAAATCTCCTTCTTGAACTTATTAACGATACGTTACTGGTCTCTAAAATTACCAGCGGCAAACTGGAAGTTATAGTGGAACCGGTTACAACCGATGAGATTAATAAAGTGCTGTCTGCGGATATTAGCAGTGCATCGGAAAAACAGGGAGTAATTTTTGTCATGGATGAAAGTAAATGTCGTCCACGGACAATTTTAGCAGATAAATTAAAAGTAGAAAAAATCCTGCTGAATCTTTTGTCCAATGCTGTTAAATTCACACCGGCAGGCAAGCATGTCTGGTATACGGTGGCAGATGACCCTGTAGGCGGTCAGGATCCGGATATTATTTGTACTGTTCGGGATGAAGGAATTGGTATGTCAGAAGAATACCAGAAAAAAATTTATACGCCTTTTATGCAGGAAAACAGAGCGGGTTTTGAATCACAGGGAACAGGCCTGGGCCTGTCCATTGTTAAACAGCTTATGGATTTGCTGGGTGGAACCATTAACATGCATAGCGAAGAAAACAAGGGCACAACTTTTACTCTTCGGTTCCATTTACCTGAGGTAGAAGGGAAAACCGAAGCAGAGGAAGCAGCAATTTGCTCTGAAAGCAATTTAGCCTGTCTGCAAGGAAAAGTTGTTTTGCTTTGTGAAGACAACAAGATTAACGCTGATATAGCTACTAGATTAATGTCAGCTAAAGGTATTGTTGTGGATACTGCTGCAAATGGAGAAATTGGCGTAGAGAAATTCCAAGCATCTGCACCGGGTTTTTATGCAGCAATCCTTATGGACTTGCGTATGCCGGTACTTAATGGCTACGAAGCTACAGCCAAAATACGTCAGTTGGCTAGGGAAGATGCTAAAAATATTTCGGTAATAGCAATGACAGCAGATGCATTTGAAGAAGACATAAAAAAATGCCTGGAATCAGGCATGAATGACCATATTGCTAAGCCCATCGAGCCTAAGAAACTTTATCAGGCTTTAATCAGGGCTATACAGTACAATTAAGGGACTATTATTTTTTGTTTTGTGATATATAAGTAGCAAGCGCGGCATAGAGCTTTTCCGGTTCAATAGGTTTGGACAGATGACCATTCATGCCGCTTTGCAGAGAAGTCTTAACATCAGTTTCAAAAGCATTGGCAGTCATGGCCAGAATCGGAATAGTTTTGGCATCCGGTCTGGGTAATTTTCTGATGGCTTTCGTGGCATCCCAGCCGTTGAGAAGAGGCATTCTGATATCCATGAGAATGGCATCATAGGTGCCTATAGGGGAAGCAGAGAATTTAGCAACGGCCTGCTGACCATTACTGACAGGAACTACATGAATCTGTTTTTTCTCCAAAAGACGGGTGGCAATCAAAGAATTAAGAGGATGATCCTCTGCCAGCATTACACATTTATCTTTTAGCAAAGTATCATTTGCTTCGACTTTTGGTTCTCTTTTATCAGGTGTAGTTTTAATGCGATATTTATAAGGAAATTCCAGTGTGAAGGTGGAACCCTTGTTTAATGCACTGGCTACGCGAACAGAGCCACCCATGGCGGTAATAATTTTTTTGACCAGAGTTAGTCCTAAACCTGTGCCTTGCATTGCATCCGTTTGGGAGTTCCGTTCTTGGGCAAATGGTTCAAAGAGATGTTTTTGAAATTCTTCGCTAATTCCGCAGCCTGTATCGGAAACAATGATTTCATCAACAACATGGTTTCCTTCCTGAGATTGGTGCCGAATTTCTAATCGCACCGAGCCGCCTTTCGGTGTAAATTTACAGGCATTGTTTAACAGGTTGATTAATAGTTGCTTAGTACGCATAACATCTACATAAAATTCTGCTTCCATGGGAATTTCGTCAGGATGAAAACTGGAAAAATGCAGACCTTTTTTCTGCATTTGCGGTTTAATCATACTAAGAACCGAATCAATAACATTTAAAGGAGAAATCCATTCATAGTGCAACTCAAATTTATTGCTTTCAATACGGCTCATATCTAAAATGTCGTTAATAATACCCAGTAAATAATTGCTGGAAGAATCGATGTTTTCCAGATAGCTCAGAGCAAGCTGGGGATTACTAATTACCTCGTCCTTAGCAAGCTTGGTCATGCCAATAATGGAATTCATGGGAGTGCGGATTTCGTGGCTCATATCTGATAAGAAGTCAGACTTGGCAGCTCCCGCTTGTTTTGCTTCTTTTAAGGCTTTTTCCAAAACAAGTTTTTGTTTTTGCTCCAATTGTTGGGACTCAGTATAATCTTGCACAGCGCAGAGTATACTGCGCTTATCAGTGCCAAGATAAGAATAGACCATGCGCTTGTAACAGAGGGTTCCTTTAATTACTAAGGAATAATTAGTAGTGTAGATAGGAGTTCTTTTCAACTGGTTTTTGATAGTGGACAGAGAATTTTGTCGGATGATTTCGTCTATATTACTTTCCGGGCAATGTTTCCGTAAATAGAAGAAAATATCTTTAATAGTAAATTTAGCATCTTTAGGCCAAAAAGGGGTTCCGGATAATACGTCCATACGCATTAACTGCAGGGAGCTATCGTTCATATCGAGAACAAAAATAACATCATAATCATTGTTTACAAGAGTGTTAACTACCTGCTCATACTGTTTTTCACGGGTTACATCACGGGCCACAAGAATAGCCTCTAAATTGTTGGTGTAGGGGTTATTCAAAAGCTCGCAGCTGGTCTCTACCCAGCCGGAGCGATGGGTAAGTCTGTGACAGTAGCTAAGATGCATTCTGTTTTCATGATAGGATTTGCGCATATTAGCAAAATTAAATATGGATAAAAAGTCATGCTGTTCTTTTAAGTCAGGAATACTGGCACTGATAATGTGCAGCATTTCTTTAGCTGATATACCGGAATGCAAATCTTTAAGCAGAGGACTGTTACCGGCAGCTTCCGTTATGGTGTCTTTAGTAATATTAAGGGCAACTAAGCCTAAGGTATCTTTATTAATGGCTTTATGTAGGGATAGACGATCTTCGTAGTTTTGTTCTAATTCTTTCTGCTTTGTGATATTAAGACCGGTGCCAATAGATTTTACTACTTTGCCTGAGGTATTCAGAATAGGGGTATATATTATTCTTTCCCAGTGAAATTTTTTTTCCTTAGTTTCCAAAACACGTAAATAAATTTCTCCCACAGCATATTTTCCTGCCATAGCATCGTCGCAGAGCTTTTTCATAGCACTGCGGCTATTGTTATGCACCTGGATGATAGAATCATCTAAAAGGGAATCAGGTACGTTTTTGATTAGGGTAGCACTGCGAAAGATAGAACGTGAATTGTGTATTTTAGTTATAGTTCGCTGGGGAATGTCCAGCTCCCAGGCTGTTACCTGAGCAGCATTAAGGGCTGAATCCAAAACAGACCGGCTATTGCGTAAATCGTTTTGCATATTAATCAGATTGTTTACATCGGAGAAAGAGCAATAGAGAGTAAGGTCATGATTTTCAGTACGCTCCACTACAGAACCTACCCACCGGAGCCACCGGTAATTTCCCTCACTGATAGGGATGCGGAAAGCGATATCAACGGAGTTTATGTTTCCCAACAATGTGTTCAAAGATTCTCGGACTGAGTTCACATCGTCTTTATGAATGTAGTCAAGAATATTCTGACCTACATATTGCATTCTCTTTGCTCGGGTGGAACCAATCATATGATAGTAACCGTCATTAATATAGTCTAGAATCAGTTTACCTTTTGTATAAGTATAAATTCCCACACCACCGGGAATATTGTCCAAAAGTTTGCGCAGACGGGCCCGTTGACGAAGTTCTGCCGTCTGGTCTAAAAAATAGAAAATATAAGAGTCTACACCATTCCAAAGCAAAGCTTTTCCTTGGACATTAAAATGCAGATTGCCGGGACGGGTTACTTGAAAAGTTTGATATGAATCATAAGGCAGTCCGGCTAATTGTTCATTAGTAAGAATGCGCCTGTCTTCCCCAATTACTTCAAATAAATACTGACCGCTGATTACTGCATCAGCAGGAATATTTTCAATTTGCCGCCAGGTTGCGTTGGCAAAGAGAATGCGGCGGGTAGCTTTTTCCAAAATACATATTCCTAAGGGCGAACCTTCCACAACATTTCTGTAGAAGAGAGATTCGTCAGCAGGCTTAGTAAAGATGGCATAGTAAACAGGATAACCGGCTTCCTCATGGATTTTTGTTGCTGTCATATGGCACCAGCGTACTTCGCCGTTTTTGGCAATAAACCGGAAAGTGGAATTAATCGGTTTTCCGTTAGTGCTTTTTTCTTTGAGCTGAGCAGCAATACGCAGGGCATCTGCAGGGAAGACTATAGAATAAAAAGAGTCTTTATTTTTTAGTAATACAGCCATTTCTTCCTGAGTCCTATCCCATAGGCGAGCTAAGCCATCACTGAAATATTTCCATGTTAAATTAGGGTCAGCCTTAATAATAGCCACTCCGCCGGGGAGGGCATTAATCAGGCCATCCAGCATAATAGCTTTGTCTTTTTGTTCATTTATGTCTGAGAGGGAACTAATACCTCTTTGCATATTACCAGATTTTTTTAGCATAGAAACACCCTTAGTTAATGTAATCAATAATTTCACAACCATTATATTCTATTGTTCAAATTATAACTTTATATGAGAAAATAGTCAAAATACTTTGGAAGAAATAAAGCCACTTTAATTTTTTTGTAAAATGATGTATAATACAGTTAATATTAATTAATTAATCGAATAATTAAAAAACAGAGGGTGCATTTAACATGATAAAAAAAATTATAGCTTGTGTCGTTCTTATCGGAGCAGTGGCAGGAGGTTATTATTATTATAAAGGTCAGCATAAACCGGCGGCAACTTCGCTGACTCTTTATGGCAATGTAGAGATTAGGCAGGCTGACCTGGGATTTAAAGTCGCAGGAAGAATTAATAAACTGTATTTCAAAGAAGGAGACCATGTGAAAAAAGGTCAGCTTTTGGCTACTTTGGATACAAAATCTTATGAAGCTGAACAAAAAAAGACGGAGGCAGATATTGCTAATTTACAGGCCACTAAAGATAATGCAGATGCTAATTATGAGCGGCGGAGAACTTTGTATACCCAAGGTGCCATTGCTAAAGAACAATTGGAAACTTATAGAAAATTAAGTGAAAATGCGGCTGCCCAATTAGAGGCTGCCAAACAGGTTCAGGTTATGGCTACTGATTCTTTGGATGATACCAGACTTTTAGCTCCCAGTGATGGCATTCTTACAGTCAGGTCAAAAGAAGAAGGTTCCATTGTGGCGGCAGGCAGCATTGTTTATACCCTGGCTTTAACAGAACCGGTGTGGGTAAGAGCTTATGTAGATGAAGCTCATTTGGGCGATGTTGCTTATGGTACCAAAGCCGTTATTGAATCGGATTCCGTTGACCCTGCCACAGGGAAAAAGAAAAGTTTCCCCGGACATATTGGCTATATTTCTCCTACTGCGGAATTTACGCCTAAAACTGTGCAAACAGAAAACCTGCGCACAGATTTAGTTTATCGCATTAGAGTTTATGTTGATTCCCATGATCCATTTATCAGGCAAGGAATGCCTGTAACCGTAAAAATCGATTTGCAACAGGCTAAGTAATTATGACAGAAGAAAAGCAAGCAGGAAAACCAACTAAATATGTAATTGAAATCAAGAACCTTAATCATCGATTTGGTTCTCATCAGGTTCTTACTAATATTAATTTTTCCCTGCCAGCCGGTAAAATTTATGGCCTTATTGGGGCGGATAGTGCCGGTAAAACTACCCTTTTGCGGTTGATAGTAGGACTAATGGTACCAAGCAAGGGAGATATTGTTACCTTAGATTTGGACACAACTACCCAGCGGGATAAATTGACTAAACAGCTGGCATATATGCCGCAGAAATTCGGCCTTTATGAAGACCTGACTGTTCAGGAAAACCTGGAACTTTTTGCAGGGATTAAAGTACTGCCGAAAAAGAACTGGGAAGCTCTTTTCACTAAGTATTTAAGCATGGTTGATATGAATCAGTTCAGGAAAAGACTGGCAGGCAAACTAAGCGGCGGTATGAAGCAAAAGCTGGGTTTAGCGTGTTCTTTGCTTGGTTCACCGGATCTTTTGATTTTGGATGAACCATCTGTAGGGGTGGATCCTCTTTCCAGAAAAGAATTGTTTAAGCTGGTGCGGGGCGCGGCCGGTAATGGTACAACAGTTCTGTGGTCTACGGCTTATTTGGACGAGGCTTTTAATTTTGATGAGGTGATTTTTCTTAACAAAGGAGAAAAAATATTTCAAGGCAGTCCCTATGCTTTGGGAAAAGATTTGGTTTCTTTTGAAGAAAAAATCATTGAACTTATGGGCGGCTATAAGAAAAATACTCTTCAGTACAGTATTAGGGCTGATTTACCCAAGGTAGAGTATCCGGTAGAAGCTCTTGACCTAGTGAAAAAATACGGGGATTTCTATGCAGTAAAAGATAATACTTTTCATATTAAAAGAGGAGAGATTTTTGGACTTCTGGGTCCTAACGGAGCAGGCAAGTCCACTTCTTTTAAAATGATGTGCGGGTTGGCCAAACCTACTTCCGGTACTGCTAAAATCATGGGAGCGGATATTATTAATGAACCGGTGCGAGCCCGTTCTTATCTAGGATACATGGCACAGAAATTTTCTCTGTATACGGATTTAACAGTAAGACAAAACCTGGAATTTTATGCTTCAATTTATGGTTTGGCAGGAAAACAGAAGGAACAGCGTTTAACAGAGGTTTTAGAGCAATTTGGCTTAAAAGATTATGAGAAAACCAAGACAGATATGCTGCCACTGGGTTTTAAGCAGTGTCTATCTTTTGCGGCGGCTATTTTGCATCAGCCGGCAGTATTGTTCTTGGATGAACCTACCTCCGGTGTTGACCCGGTTTCCAGAAACCTTTTTTGGCAGGAAATAAGAACATTGGCCAAAGAAGGGGTAACAGTTTTGATTACCACCCATTTTATGGATGAAGCAGAGTGGTGTGATAGAATCAGTCTTTTCTATCGGGGCGAATCTGTTGCCCTGGGTACCCCTGCGGAGCTGAAAGCTTCTATGCATACGGATAGCATGGAAGATGCTTTTATCGGGCTTATTGAAGCTGTTGATGCAAAAAATAAAGCTAAAGAAGAAAAAAAATAAGGGATTAGAAGAAAGAAGAGGCCAATATGATTCTGTGGTCCTTAATTAAAAAAGAATTTTATCAAATTGTACGTGATTCCAGCAGCATTATCATAGCCTTTATTTTACCCTTGGCCTTACTATTCATTTATATGTATGGTATTAATATGGATACTACCAAGGTTAAACTGGGTATTATTCAGGAAACCGATACTCCGGCTATGGAACTATTGGTAAGCGGATTTAATAAAAATAAATATGTAAAGGTTGTCACCTATAAACAGCGACAGCCGGCCTATCGTGACCTGGCTGATTCTAAGCTCCACGGGATTGTTATAATACCTCAGGACTTTGAGAGGAAGCTAAGACAAGGACAGGTTGGCTCTGTGCAGCTGATTACCGATGGCTCGGAAAGCAATACGGCCAACTATGTTTACAATTATGTCTATAGCATTGTAGAGGCCTGGTATTTAAACTGGAGCGGACAAAAGGAAGCATCTTTACCTGTTACCATGGAAACTACTTACTGGTACAATCCGGAAATCAACAGTCACTACAGTATTTTGCCCGGGTCACTGGCCATTACTATGACCTTAATCGGTATTTTGCTGACCGGTTTGGTTGTGGCCAGGGAATGGGAAAGAGGAACCATGGAAACCCTTCTGTCTGCAGGAGTAAGCAGGATAAATCTTGTTTTGGGCAAATATATTCCCTATTATATTCTGGGTATGCTTTCCTTGTTTTCCAATGTGTTAGTTTGTATTTTCCTTTTCAAAATACCCTTTCGCGGGAGTTTCTTTAATCTTTTTGTGTTTGGTTCGTTCTTCCTATTAACTTGTTTGGGAGTGGGTCTGTTTATTTCCACAAAATTAAAAAGTCAGCTTTTGGCAGGGCAGGTTGCTTTCAATCTGGGATTTTTGCCATCCTTATTGCTCTGCGGTTTAATGTTTCCTATTCAGTCAATGCCGGACTTTTTCCAAAATTTGACCAGAATAATTCCTGCCAGCTATTTGGTTTTGCTCTTACAAAATGAATTCCTGGTAGGTACGGCCAAAGATCTTGTTATAGATAACTCTTTGTTTTTGCTGGTGTTATCTGTTCTATTATTCGTTTTAGTATATTTTAGTACGCCTAAACGTTTATCTTAAGCGTAATCCTAGGCATTTTAAAGCAGATTAGAGGAATGGTGCTGTCTATGTTAGCTCGTATATTAGCTTTGCTGAAAAAAGAATTTATTACAACTTTTAATAATACCCAAAGCAAGGTTGTTATTTTGCTGCCCCCTATTATTATGCTGTTTATGTTTGGCTATGCTGTAACCATGGAGGTTAAGAATATCCAGATGGGTGTCTGGGATAAGAGTCAGACTGTGGAATCGAGAGATTTGATTTCCTGTTTCCAAAATTCCCGCTGGTATAGAGACATATTCTATTATGAGGATATGCCTACCTTGGAAGAGGCTATGGCCGATCAGGATATAGACTGTGCTTTGATTATCAATGAAAATTTCAGCCGCAATATTCGTCAAGGTTCTCCTGCTGATGTGCATCTGATTCTAGATGGCAGACAGGTTAACACCTCTGCGATTATTTCCGGATATTCTGCTTTAATTGTGAATGGCTATATTGAACAGCTGACCGGTTCTTCTTTGCCCATAGATATTGCTGTACGTAATTGGTTTAATCCCAATCTGGATTATAAATGGACAATTCTTGCCACAGTTTTCACGGTGCTGTCTACTTTATCCTGTTTATTACTTACGTCCATGAGTGTTTCCCGGGAAAAGGAAATGGGAACTTTTGAGCAACTAACCGTCAGTCCGTTGCAGCCTTTTGAAATATTAATAGGGAAGACACTGCCACCCTTTTTTATTTCCGTGACCATGTCTATTTTTATGCTGATCTTAATGTCTGTGGTTTTTGGACTGCCCTTCCGCGGCTCTCTGGGGCTTTTAATGGTTGCAGTAGGCGTTGCTTTGCTGGCCTTGTCAGGGATTGGTTTGTTTATTTCTTCACTCTGCCGTACTCAGCAGCAGTCTCTTCTGGGGGTTTTTGCCTATGAAATGCCGGCTATTCTTTTAAGCGGGTTTATTTCTCCGGTGGAAGATATGCCCTATATTTTTCAGGCTATTGATGTAGTTAACCCCATGAAATATTATGTGATTATTGCCAAAGGACTGTTTTTGAAACAAATGTCCGCAGCTACAGTATATGCCAATGTTTGGCCTATGGCCGCAATTGCGGTAATTACTCTTACCTTGGCAGCAGTTATGTTTAGACGGAAGATGGAATAAGAATAAATATGTAAGTGCAGTTGAAAAAGGGCTATCTATATACTTGCCATACAAACTAATGTTTGCTATAATGTACATATGAGCGAAGTATAGCGGCAAAGGCGGCTAGGTAATCAGTTGCCGCTGTTAGAGGCGGGTATTATGGATAAGCATAGGAACAGAGTATATATTGCCATTGATCTAAAGTCTTTTTATGCTTCAGTGGAATGTGTAGACAGAAAATTAGACCCTTTAAATACAAATTTAGTAGTAGCTGATGTTAGCCGGACAGAAAAAACTATTTGTCTGGCTGTTTCTCCATCCTTAAAAGCGTACGGCATTCCCGGACGTCCCAGGTTGTTTGAGGTAGTGCAAAAGGTGCGGGAAATAAACAGAGAACGTTTGCAACAGGCAGCCGGAGGCAGATTTACGGGAAAAACTTTTTTGGCGGAAAAATTAAATGAAAATAAAAATTTAGCTCTTGATTATATTATTGCGCCACCCCGTATGGCACGTTATATACAAGTTAGTTCTCAGGTTTACGGAGTATATTTAAAATATATTGCCCCTCAGGATATTCATGTTTATTCTATTGATGAAGTATTTATGGATATTACGGGGTATGGACAGATTTATGGACTGGGGTCCAGGGAACTGGCCAGAAAAATTGTAGAGGATGTCCTGACTACTACCGGCATTACGGCTACTGTGGGAATTGGCACTAATATGTATTTATGTAAGATTGCTATGGATATCATGGCTAAGCACAAGGCCCCGGATGCACAAGGGGTGCGGATGGCGGAGCTGGATGAGCTGAGTTATCGTAAGGCTTTATGGGGACATCAGCCTATTACAGATTTTTGGCGGGTGGGACGGGGCTATGCTCAGAAACTGGCCAGGTACGGACTGTATACTATGGGGGATGTTGCCAGATGTTCTCTTGGCCGGCCGAACAAAGATTATTACAACGAAGATTTGCTATATAAGCTGTTCGGCATTAATGCGGAACTGCTCATTGACCATGCCTGGGGCTGGGAACCCTGCAGGATTGCTGATGTGCACAATTATCGGCCTGCTAACCAAAGCATGAGCTCAGGGCAGGTGCTTCATTGCCCTTATAGTTATGAAAAAACCCAGCTGGTCGTAAAAGAAATGACAGATCTTTTAACCTTGGATTTGATAGCTAAAGGTTTAGCAACTAACCAATTAACTTTGACTATTGGCTACGATAAGGCAAGTCTCAGTAATCCGCACATCAGGGAAAAATATCAGGGAGATGTAACGGTGGACGGTTATGGCCGTCTCATACCCAAACATGCCCATGGCACAATTAATTTAGGCAGGCATACTGCTTCCTCTAAGATTATCGTGGCAGGGGTAATGGTCTTGTTCGGCAAAATAGTTAATCCCCGGCTTTTAGTGCGGCGGATTAATATTACAGCGAATAATTTGCAAAATCCTGAAACCCTAATACGGCAGCCTGAAGAAATAAATCTTTTTGCAGAAGAAGAAGAACACAGGGAAAAGCAAAGGTGCCGCAATGTTACGGTAGAAAGAGAGTATAAACTGCAGCAGGCCGTAGTTGGCATTCAGCATAAATATGGGAAGAACTCTGTTCTGAAGGGCATGAACCTGGAAGAGGGAGCTACAACCAGGGACAGGAATAAGCAAATAGGCGGGCATAAAGCATAAAGGATAGTGTGAAGGGGAGCAGAGCAAAGCAGTGGACAGAAAGCATGGGCGGTGGGAGATAATATAATATGAATAATATAGACATTAAGACATATGAGGATATTATTAATCTTTCTCATCATATATCGGATAAACATCCACAAATGACCATAGAGGCACGAGCTGCTCAGTTTGCTCCCTTTGCGGCGTTGACTGGCTATAGTGAGGCTATTGCGGATACAGAAAACAAAGCGGTGGAAAAATACAGAATAAATGGACAGATACCAGAAAAATAGTGTACAATAAAAACAGCAAAAACAGAAAGGGTGACGAGCATGGAGCAATTACAAGAACTGCTAAAGGATAATAAGATACATGAATTGCGAAGTCGCCTCAGTGATAAAAATGTCATAGATATTGCCGAATTCTGTAATGATCTTACCGAAGAAGAGTGCATGAAATTATTCAGATTTTTGCCTAAGGCAGTATGTGCTGATGTGTTTTCTCATCTGGATTCCACTAAGCAGAAAAAAATTATCGAAAGCATTACCGATAGCGAGCTGACCTATCTTATTAACGACCTGGCTATTGATGATGCGGTGGACGTGGTAGAAGAAATGCCTGCCAATATTGTGTCGAAAATATTGCAGGTATCAGAACCGGATACGCGAAAACTTATTAATCAATATTTAAAATATCCTGATAACAGTGCCGGCAGTGTAATGACTGCCGAATATATTGCCATTAAGGATAATATTACGGTTGGTCAGGCTTTGAACTACATAAAAACAGAAGGACGGGATAGTGCGGCTTTTGATAATTGTTATGTGATTGACAGTCAGCGAAATTTATTAGGCTATGTGCCGTTTAAAACCCTGGTTTTTGATAATGACAGTTTGCCTGTACTAAAAGTCATGGAAAAGGACGTGGTAAGCGCTCAGACCACCATGGACCAGGAACAAGTAGCAGAGCTGTTCAGAAAATATGATTTGACTTCTTTGCCTATTGTTGATAAAGAAAATCGTTTAGTCGGCATTATTACTGTTGACGACATTGTTGATGTTATTGATGAAGAAAACACCGAAGATTTCCATAAAATGTCAGCTATGACACCGCCTGATACAGACTATCTGCAGGCTAGTGTTTTTAACTTAGCTAAACATAGGATTTTGTGGCTGATGGTTTTAATGTTATCAGCAACTTTTACCGGCAATATTATTCGCAAATATGAGGATGTACTTCAATCGGTAGTGTTGTTGGCAGCTTACATTCCCATGCTGATGGATACAGGTGGCAATGCCGGATCACAGTCAGCTACATTAGTTATTCGCGGGCTGGCCTTAGGTGATATTGAAATTAATGATTTGCCAAAAATAATTTGGAAAGAGTTTGGAGTTAGCATTTTAGTTGGAATTGCCCTGGCGGTTGTTAACTTTATCAGAATTTCCATGTTTGATAATGTTAGTCCCTTGGTAGCTTTAGTGGTTTGTATTAGTTTGTTTTGTACCGTTATTTTGGCAGAAATCGTGGGCGGCATGCTGCCGATTTTGGCCAAAGCCAGTCACCTGGATCCGGCCATAATGGCCAGTCCTTTGATTACCACTATCGTTGATGCTTGTGCACTAATGATTTTCTTTGGACTTTCTACACATATACTGCATTTGGCATATTGATTTTTTTGTTAGGCTTTTAATTTACCTATGATTTGCTATAATTAGTGATACGAGGTGAGAAAAATGCTAAAGTTTAGAGTCTTTATCGACATGGCTATGGCAATTTGCTGGTTATTGACGTTAAAATACAAATTGTTATGGGCCGGACATGAGTATGTAGGCGCAGGGCTTTTTGTCCTATTTATTATTCACATGATTTTAAACAGAAGATGGTTTGCTAATCTGGGAAAAGGTACCTACAACAAAGCTAGAACTATTCGTACGATTTTGAATTTGCTGTTGGTAGGAGCAATGCTTATAACCCTTTTGACAGCGCCATTTATTGCCAGAGCTGTTGATACAGGGCTTAATGCCGGTTTAGCCAGAACAAGTTATAAGTTATTAAAAGGACTGCATAAAGGTGCCGGCAAATTTGGCTTTGCCTTAATGGTAGCACATATGTTTTTCCATGCAGCATTTTTTAAGAATATTCTAGGAGTAGGAAAGGCTAAGTAAAGTATGGATGGGTTTCTGTTATTGCTTTTAGCCATATCTCTTTCTATGGATGCCTTTGCCGTGGCAGTATGCGGCGGCATGGGATTGGCGGAAGTTACAAGAAAAAAGGCTATGGGCGTGCGTTTCGGTTTATGGTTTGGCAGTTTTCAAGCTTTGATGCCCATTGTGGGTTATTATGCTGCTTTTTATTTTCGCAGTTATATTGAAAATTATGATCATTGGGTAGCTTTTGTTTTATTATGCTATTTAGGCATAGGTATGCTTAGACCAAAAGCAGAGGGCTGTCCTGTGGTTACCGGGTATACCAATAAAAAAATGTGTATGCTGGCTATTGCCACTAGTATAGATGCCTTAGCCATAGGCATCAGTTTAGCTTTGCTGGGAACGACTATTTTCATGCCGGCTCTTGTGATTGGGCTGGTGACTTTTGCTTTGTCCTATCTGGGCTGCCTTTTTGGCACCAAGATTGGGGCCTTAGGTCAGCGTAAGGCTGAATGTGCCGGTGGTTTTATTTTAATTTGCATTGGCTGCAAAGTGCTCTTTGAACATTTAATGGGGTAGAAGGCAGTCAAAGGTCAAGAAAAGGAAGATAATATGAACGAAGAAGAAGCACTAAAATTGCTGCGCTTTAATCCCTATGCACTGGAACAATTTCCTGAACCCACTGAGGCTATGTGTTCTCAGGCTCTTCAGGAAAATGGCGCAGCGATTCAGTTTTTGAAAAATCCTACAGAAAAAATGCAAAGAATAGCTGTGGCCCAAAATCCCGGAGCCTTGGCCTATATTGCTTTCCCTTCGGAGGAACTTTTGGAACAGGCTGTAAAAAGCGGGTGGAATAATCTGGACTATGTAACACATCCGTCAGAAAGATTAATTCGTTTGGCTTTACAGCAATCAGGGTGGGCCATCAAATATGCAAAAGACCCTACGGAAGAAATGCAGCTTATGGCAGTGAAAAAAAATTATGATGCTATTAAATATATTGCTGATCCCGGTACCAAGGTACAAGCTTGTGCCCTGGCACAAAATTATGACGCTCTGCGTTATATAAAAAAGCCTGACTATCAGGTAACTTGCTCTGTGATGAAGGACCATCCACAGGCTGTGAAATTATTGCCGGAAATTAAGAAAAAAGAATTTCTGGGATTTTTGCGTATAAATGTGGGGGTCATGAAATATCTGCCCGGGGAATTGAATATAACTAAAGAAGAGGTAGAACAGGTTTTGCAGGAAGAACTAAGTAAAGAAGACGTATCCGAAGCATATGTCCGTTCTTTTGCTAAGTGTGCGGAAATCGAGCCTACCAGCCAGATTTTTCCTTTGGATAAACTGTCATTAGTTTATAAATACGGCAGTTGGCGGGCAAAACAAATTACCGTAGATGAAAAGCTAAAGAATCAATAAAGATAAATAAATAGTAAATAGGCAGGAATAAATAGGAGCGCAGGATGAATTATAACGAAGCTTTACAAGCAGTAGATTTGGTTTTAGAAGCAGGAGAGGTACCGCTGTTAGTTGGTGCTACAGGTATAGGCAAAACAACCCTGGCTAATGATATTGCGGCTCAGCGTAAATGGAGCTTGATTTCCATTGATGGTAATTTGCTGAAAGAAGGAGAAATCGGCGGACTGCCATCTATTGACACCAAAATGACGGTGTATGCCATTCATTATAAAATGCGGCAAGTGGATGAATTGACTGATGCCGGGAGAATCGTGCTCCTTTTCATTGATGAAATTAATCGGTGTGAGCATGCTGTGCAGCAGGAATTAATGAACTTAATTTTAAACAGAGAAATTAATGGATATGTTTTACCTAATTCTGTAAAAATTATTGCTGCTATGAATCCTTCTGATAATTATGATTACCAAACAGTTGAAATGGATAAAGCTCAGGTGAACCGTTTTGTCTGGCTTTATCTGGAACCGGATTATCTGCAGTGGCTGGACTGGGCAGAAAAGTCCGGCATTGAAGAAAAAATTCGTGAATTCATTGCTACATATCCTGATTATTTATCAAAAACAAATGAAGATATTTCAGCTACCCCCAGAAGTTATGAGCGGATATCGGAGCTTTACCGTATTTATAAAAGAGAACCTGAGAGGTTTTCCTCAAAGGTGTTTTTTAATGTAATTGCCGGAAATGTAGGGAAATTAATTGCCACAGAATTAGTGAACTTTCTCAAAAATGATTACAAGCCTTTGTTGACTTATGAAGAAGTTTTTGGCACAGAAGAACTGAGCCAGGATGTAAAAAAACGAGTTAAAGGAGATACTCCGACCAGACTGTATCTGACAGTTCATAATATTTGCCGGGAAATGACAATAAAATTGTCCGAGGCAAAAAATCCTCAGGCCTTGATAGATAGACTGGTAGGACTCTTGAAATTATATCCTGTCGATTTGCAAATCGGTTTGATGAAATATATTAGGAATAATGTGCCGGTGGTAGCCAAGGTGGCTATGGAAAATAAAAACTTTATCGATAATTATTTTCAGGCCAGAGGTATAACAAGGTGATAGGATGTACGAAGAATTAGTAAAAGAAAGCCTGGCCTGCTATCAGAAAATATATGATTGGCTGAAAGTACAGGGGCAGGAAAAACCGGGTTATCAGGCTTTGCATAACAAGCAGCAGATACTAGTGCTGCCGAAAAATTTAACAGGGGAGTTCTCTAGGTTCGTGGATAAAATCAGTGTGAACCTTATGGAACAGCGGGAGAATTTTTATGGTTATTTTCTTTTGCAAATGACCAGAAAAATTGACTTTTACCTAGCAAGTCCTACCGGTGTGAATTTTGCCGGCGGGAAATTTGTGTTGTATTTTAATCCTCTTTTATTTTTGCCTCTTAGTGTAGATCAAATGTTTACTACTATTCAGCATGAAATACTGCACTTGGTGTCCATGCATCTTCAGAGGGCAAAAGATATGCAGGGAAAGTATAGAAAATTAGTCATTAATCTTGCCATGGATTTAACGGTGAATAACTATCTGACCAATCTTCCTCCTGATGCGGTAGATTTAGCTACGGTTAATAAAAGATACAGCATAGATTTAAAACCCTATGAGTCCTTGGAGTTTTATGCAGATGCGCTGGAAAAGGCTATAAGGGCGGACAAAATAAATAATCCTCAGGAAGATGAAGGAGACAGCAGTTCTGAGACTGAAGCAGGAGCAGCAGTTTCTAAATTCCTGCCGGAAAAGACTCATGACCTGTGGGAAGCAGGAGAACCGGTGGAAGATTCTGTATTGAACAGTTTCCTGGAGCAATATGTAGAGGGTTCGGCCCGGGGCAATTTATCCGGGCATGTGGCAGATCTGGTAAAAATTTTACGAGATACGGTTAATGAATTACCCTGGCCAAGGTATTTGCGGAAAATGTTAGGCTCTGTGGCTACCGGTTATAAACATACAACGGCAAGAAGGAACAGACGTCAACCGGAGAGAGCTGATTTACCGGGGAGTCTCCGCAGGTATCAACCTAAAGTAGGTGTGGCTCTGGACATTAGCGGCAGTATCAGCGATGGGGAATTTAAGCAGGCCATGAAAGAAGTATTGGGTTTAGTGCGGACATATAAGCAGCCAATTACTGTTATGGAATGTGACGACAGACTGCGTCGTGTCTATAAAGTCAGGTCTTTTCAAGATATTAAGGACAGGTTTAAAGAAAAAGCCGGAACAGCTTATTCTCCGGTCATAGAACGGTCTAATAAAGAAAAATTTGATTTGCTTGTCTACTTTACAGATGGACAGGGTGAGAAAAAATTAACTGTAGAACCTAGAGGCTACAAAATTCTCTGGGTCTTATCCGGAGACGGAGAAAAGCTTTCTTTGGGAGATAAATACGGCATTGTGAAAAAGCTGCAACCGGTTAAAAAAGTCTGCACACTTTTGGATTCTTATGATGTTGAGCAGGGTGGTTTCTCTATGAATCACCAGGAAGAAATCACATTAGGAAATGAATACTAATAGGTAAAAAACAGAGGGACTGTAACATAATGACACTTTGTCATTATGTTACAGTCCCTTGTTAATAGTACATCAGGTCGAGAGAAGGGTGCTTTTCCAGCCTTTATGTTATTGTGTTGGGTTTGCTTACATTAATCTTTTCCAAGCTTCCATTAGACTATGGCCACTGCCCAAACCCAAGTTACGAGCTAAAGTTTCCAGCTTGGGACTTTCCATGATTTCTTTGTTGTCAGAAGGGTTGGAAAAAACTCTAAAGTTAAGAGGGAGGGGAATATTGCCATAGGCAGAACCTGCCAAAGCCCCGGCATTGTGGAGATGCTCACGGGCCTGGGGACATCCGTCTATGGCAGCCGGCAGATGTTTGAGTACTAAGCCAATTGCTTCCTCTAAAAGACTTTGCACGTATGCATCGGCATCTTTGTCCACATAGGTGCGCAGAGAGTAGGTCAAAGTAGTAAGCCCTCCGAATTTGACCTGTTTAGGAGTGAGGGTTTTAGTAAAGTCACTATCTGTCACGGAAATTTCCGGCAGCAACCGCTCGCTGTTTGCAACACAAAGTCTGCCTTCTTCATTTTCCAAAACGGCTAAAGAAGATGTTTGGGCACCACTGCCAAAAGTCGTTGCTATAAGAACAAGTTTTATGTCGATACGAGGTTTGGCAAACTGGTCTGGACCATTTATGGCTAGGAAATCCAACTCAGGATTTCCTGCCGCCAAAAAGAGAAACTTGGCTGCGTGAAGGGCATTACCACCGCCTATGCCAATAATTACGTCAGGCCAAAAATTCGCTACTTGGCAAAGGGCATCAGGCATATCATTAAAACTGGGGGTAGGACTGAAAGAGAAAAATTCAGAAGTACGTATTCCCTGTTTTTGCAATTGTTTACTAATAGCGGTAACAAAGCCTAATTGGTACACATGACTGTCGGAAACCAACATTGCTCTTTGACAATGGTATATTTCGCTTAATTCCCGTAAGGCTACAGGTGTGCAGCCTCTTTTAAAATAGACTTTTTTGGGTAAATTAAATAAATTAGATATATTCATAGGTTACCTCGGAATCATTAATTAAAGCCGCCGACTTTGTCTAAGCCGATTTCTTCAGACAGACCCAGAGGATAAGCAGCATGGGTATCAACGGGGAGGTTAACTTCTAATTCCAAAACATTACCATATTTCTTTACGAACTTCTTATCGCCGTAGAAAGACCTCAGATAAAGGGCCTTTAATTCACCAATAGTGGGATAAACAGGGTTGCAGCCTGTGCAGGCATCGTGGAAAGCCCATTCAGACATTTGGTCAACTGCGGCTAGGTATTCTGCTTCCCATGTTTCTGCATTTTTTTCCGGATGTGCAGCTACCAGCCATTGGCAGATGGTTTCCGGAATATCAACAGCTTTCTTTAAATCTTCTCCTGCCTTGAGCCAGTTTTCAAAGGTTTCTTTGTCAGTGGCTCCCTTCACGCCGATAGCTTCACCTAATTGTACGTAGCGCTCGAAGGCTTGGGGATATTTGTATTGAGAGAAAGTTCCCATGTGGTAAGGATGTCTTTGAGCGTTGAAACGGCAGACATAGGGGAAGAGCAGGGCATTGGCTGTGCCGTGCGGAATATGGAACCAGCCCCCCAGCTTGTGAGACAGAGAGTGGTTGATGCCCAAAAAGGCATTGGCAAAGGCAATACCTGCAATAGCAGAGGCATTCGCCATCTTTTCCCGAGCCAGGGGATCCGGTTTGGCTTCTTTGAAAGAAGAGCGATATGCCCTCTCCAGATAACCAAAGACCAGCTTCGTAGCGTCCCTGGCAAAGCCATCCGTGTATTCTGTGGCAAAAGTTGACACGTATGCTTCTACTGCATGGGTTAAAACATCATAGCCGGAGGCTTGAGTAGCTTTAGGCGGTAGTTTCATCATATGATCAGCATCAATAATAGCCATTTCCGGCATCATTTCATAGCCGATCAAAGGCCATTTCATGCCGGTATTACCATCGGAAATAATGGTGAAAGGAGTACATTCAGAGCCGGTACCGGCTGTAGTGGGAATGCAGACAAGTTTTGCTTTCTTACCCATTTGAGGGAAGAAACGAATTCTCTTGCGGATATCCAGGAAGGTGGTAGCCATGTCCAGAAAATTTTCTTCCGGATGCTCAAAAAGAATCCACATAATTTTAGCTGTATCTATTACGGCACCGCCGCCTACGGCAATAATCACATCAGGGTTAAATTCATGCATTTTAGGCAGACCATTCATGGCATCTTGAATCTGAGGGTCTACACGAATGTCGAAAAATTCCGCAGTTGCAATGCCCATATCATTCAGCTGCTTAATAATTCCGTCACAGGCACCGATTTGGTACAGGTTAGCATCTGTAACAACAAAAGCTCGTTTGAAATCATATATATGTTTCATTTCTCTGAGTGCCACAGGTGTACAGCCGGTTTTGTAGTAGACTTTTTTGGGTAATTGCAGCCAAAGCATATTCTCTTTACGGTTGGCAACAACTTTAATGTCAAGCAGCTGTTCAAAGTTAGTATTTCCCATGTAAGAAGAATGACCGATAGCGCCGGGTGCCAAGGTAAGAGAAGGAACCAGGTTAAAGTTATACAGGTCGCCGATACCGCCAAAGCAGGTAGGCGTATTGATCAGGATACGACCGGTTTTCATTTTTGCGGCGAATTTGTTGATTTTGTCTTCAGCTGTAGGGTCAACATAGAGACAGGCAGAATGTCCGGGACCGGCTTCGTTGACAACTTTGGCACAAATGTCATAGGCAGCATCCAGGGTGTCTGCTTTAAACATGCCTAATAGGGTAGTCAATTTTTCGTTAGCCCAGGGATTCTCATGAGAAGTGTCGTTGGTTTCATAAATCAAAACCTTTGTGTCAGCAGGGACTTTAATGCCGGCCATTTCTGCCAGTCGTACAGCTGTCTGGCCAACAGCCGGTGGTTTTACACCGTGATTTTTCGGATTATAGAATACCTCTGCAACTTTAGCTGCTTCCTGCTTAGTAAGAAAATAACAGCGTGCATCTTGGAGTAAGGCTTTAACTTTGTTATATATGTTGCTAAGTACTGTAATGTGCTGCTCGGTAGAGCAAATCATACCATTGTCGAAAGTTTTGGAGTGAATAATAGATTCTACCGCCATGCGCAGGTCAGCACTTTCGTCAATCACTACGTTACAGTTACCGGGTCCAACGCCGAGGGCAGGAGTACCGGAGGAGTAAGCAGCATGAACCATGCCCGCCCCGCCGGTGGCAATAATCAAGTCTACATTTTTCATAAGAATATCAGAAATCTCCAAAGAGGGCATTTCAATCCAGGTAATAATATTCTCGGGAAGGCCTGCTTTGACAGCTGCGTCCCGCATAATCCTGGCAGCGGCAATGGAGCATTTGACCGCATGAGGATGGGGAGAAATAATGATGGCATTTCTGGTTTTTAAGGCCAACATAATTTTATAGATAGTGGTAGAAGTAGGATTGGTGGTTGGCGTAATAGCGGCAATAACGCCTTTAGGTGAAGCAACCCGCTTGGTACCAAAGGGAACGTTTTCATCGATAATTCCACAGGTTTTAGCATAACGCATGTAGTTCCACATATGTTCTGAGGCATATTGGTTCTTGGTTACTTTGTCCACGACGATGCCGTAACCTGTTTCTGCACAGGCCATTTTAGCCAGGGGAATGCGCATTTTGGATACGGCCATAGCTGCTTTTTCACAAATAGCATCAACCTGTTCCTGGGTGAATTCCGCATATTTTTCTTGGGCGCTGCGAATAACTGGTAAAGCTTGTTCGAAAGATTCTACTGAATTAATTACTAGTTCTTTTGACATATAATTTGTTCCTTTCTGAGTGTGTTATAGTGTTGCGACTAGTTGGACATCGAAAAATACAGAAAACAATTCTCCCCCTTCCTTTAAATAGAGCATCAAATAGCTAATAATAAGCTAAAAAAGGCAAATAATGTGAAAATGTGTGTACAAAAGCATAAATGCTAATTATATCTTCATTTTTCACACTAATTCTTCGCATATAATAACATATAAAATATAACAAGGCAATTGAAATAATAAAAAAAATACAGAATATATTATTGCAAATAATTTTAAAATAATTCATAGAAGTATTTCTGGACAAACCTGTTAAATTGAATCCTTCTGTTCAGTAATATTTCACAAACATTATTGGCAAAGTATGCTATACTAATAATAGTAATCATACTAAAATGGTAGAAAATAGTTAAGCAAAAAAAGACAATGAGGTGAAGAAAATGAAAATTTTAGCGATTGTTGGTTCTTTACGGAAGGATTCTTTTAATCGTCAGCTGGCACAGGAAGCTAAGGCTGCTTTGGCAGGAAAGGCTGAACTGGAAATTTTGGATTATCATGATATCCCTCTTTTAAATCAAGATATTGAGCATCCTGCTCCTGAGGCAGTTGCTAAAGCACGGGCTGCCGTAACAGCTGCCGACGGTATTTGGTTTTTCACTCCGGAGTATAATCACTTTTTCCCCGGTGTTCTTAAAAATGTAATAGACTGGCTCAGTCGTCCTCAAGACGGCGGCAAGCCTCAGGTCTTAGCCGGCAAACCTGCTGCTGTCAGCGGCATAACACCGGGTATGTCAGGCACGGGTCTGGCACAGGATCATCTGGTGACACTTATCAGCTTTCTCAATATGCATGTGATGAATGCGCCGAGACTGACTATTCCTAATTGCCTGGGAATGGTTAAAGACGGAAAACTGGAATTGGGCTTAAGCAAAAAATATTTGGACACACAAGCAAGTGCTTTTGTGGAATTCATTAATGCTGAAAAGAAATAACAATTGATGGCAACACAAAAAACTAAAGGGGAGAAAACTATGGAGTATTTTATTAAGCATAATGGACCTGAGGTGCAACACCCTGAACCTGGTATTGAACGCCGGATTATGGCGTACTGTGATAAAGTTATGTTGTGCGAATTGAAGTTTGTCAAAGGAACTACTTCTGCTCTGCATAAACATCCTCACGAGCAGATTACCTACGTAATAAGCGGTGCCTTAAAGTTCAGCGTTGATGGTCAGGAGCAGGTTGTACGGGCAGGAGATGTAGTCTATATGCCGGCTAATAAAGTACATGGTGTGCTTCAGGCTTTAGAAGATTCTGTAATTGTGGACACCTTTGCTCCCAAACGTGATGACTTTTTACGTTGAGGAAATAAAAAAAGAGCTGTAACATAATGATATCTTAATCATTGTGTTACAGCTTTTTCTGTTTGTTACTCAGTTTTTTTAAAACTGTCTCGATAACATAGATACGGTTCAAAAGTTGTGACGGAAGGTGTCATTTTGCCTTTGCCTTCCAACACTTGTAAAAGCACATTGACTGTAGCAGGGCACAGGGCTTCCAGTCTATTATCCAAACTAGTCAGGGCAGGGGTAGAGCAGCTGGCCAGAATGGAATTGTTACAACCAATCACCGGCATGGATAATCCTGCAGCAACCAAAGCTTTTTGGGCACCAATAGCTAAAATATCTTCGGAAGCTATAATGGCATCAAAGGGTTTTTTTTCTGCTAAAAGCTTGTCTACAACATTTTTAGCATCTGACATAGTTCGCTCAACCATTATTTCCAGTTGAGGGTTGGCCTCAAGCTTGGACTTCTTTAAACCCTCATGCAAACCTTTTAGTTTTTGCTTGCCGCTATAGGTAAGCCGGTCATACAAATAAAGAATATGCTTGTAACCACCTTTGGCCAAGAGCTGTGCGGTTTCGCAAAAACCTCCTGCTTCATCACACACAACGCAGTAAACATTGGGAAATTTTACATTGCAATTAATAATAAAAATAGGTACTTTTCCTGTAGCAGGAACCATATGAGAATGGTCAAAAATTTCTCCGAAAGAAGAGCCAATAAGGATTATGGCATCTACATGCCGTTCTAAAAACAAATGCAGATATTTCTTTTTGTCGGCCGGATCATTACCGGTACAGCCTAGAATAACGTCAAAGCCCCGGGACCTTAGGTTAGGTTCAACTAAAGAAACGGCTTTGGCAAAGAAGGCATCAGAAATATCAGTGCATAGGATGCCGACAGTTTTCATAGAATCTAAACCGAGTCCACGGGCAAAGGGGTTGGGAGTATATTTTTGTTCTTCCATGGCCGCTAAGACTTTATCCCTGGTAGCCGCCCGAACTTTGGCACTGCCGTTTAAGACACGTGAAACAGTAGCGATAGAAACACCGCAGGTTTTGGCAATATCATAGATTGTCATTGCATCCTCCCTTCTAAAAGCTGGAATGTAAGACATAAAAATGAAACATAAAAATGTAAGGGCTTACTGTTTTTTTGCATAGTTTTATGCTTTTATGAAACATCTTACTATTTAGTATACACAATTTTTTCCAAAGTGCAAGTGAATATTAAAACGCAGAAAAAGAAAGAAAAGAGCAGAAAATAAGGGAAATTGACGCTTTTCTGCCATATGTGAATAGTAGCGAATTTTGCAAAAATTCATTATTTTCTGTTGACGGTTTTCATAAAAATGGTATAATCAAAATGTAAGGGATTACATAAAGATGTAAATCTAAAATCGGAAAAGCAAGGTCTAAAAATTATCAAGGAGGATAATATTATGATGCATGCGAAGAAGAGAATTTTAGCGGCAATAGCATTGGCTGTTGTCAGTGCGGTTTCCCTTAGTGGTTGTGGTGGAACTGCCAAGAAAGATGCGGCAAAACCTGCTGCTGATGCAGGCAAGAAGATGGTATTGCGTTATGCTGAAAACCAACCTAAAGATTACCCTACAACTAAGGCAGCACGTGAGTTTGCTGAAATTGTTAAGAAAAAGACCAATGGCCGTATTACTGTTGAAGTTTATGACAGTGCTCAATTAGGTGATGAAAAATCCGTTATTGAACAAATCCAATTCGGCAGCATTGATATGGCTCGTGTCAGCTTGTCTCCTTTATCAGAATTTGCTAAGCAATTAAATGTTCTGCAATTACCTTATCTGTATCGTGATGGCGCTCATATGTGGAAAGTTTTGGACGGACAAATCGGACAAGATTTGTTAAAGACTTTGGATAAATCCGGTATTATTGGTTTGACCTGGTTCGATGCCGGTGCTCGTAACTTCTACACCAAGGCACCTGCTAAGAGCATGGCTGACCTGAAAGATATGAAGATTCGTGTACAGGAATCTTCTATGATGATGGATTTGGTTAAGGCAGTTGGCGCTAATCCTACTCCTATGGCATACGGCGAAGTTTACTCCGCACTGCAGACAGGCGTTATTGACGGAGCAGAAAACAACTGGCCTTCTTATGAAAGCACCAGACATTTCGAAGTTGCTAAGAACTACATGTTGGATGAGCACAATCGTGTTCCTGAACCTATGATTATTTCCAAGAAGACGATGGATAAGATCAGTCCTGCTGACCAAAAGATTATTCGTGAAGCTGCTCTTGAAGCAGGTAAAATTGAACGTAAACTTTGGGCAGAACGTGAAAAAGCTTCTGAGAAGAAGGTTCGTGATGGCGGCAGCACTATTACCAAGCTTACCGCTGCTCAACATGATGAATTTGTAAAAGCTGTAAAGCCTTTGTATGACAAGTACGGCGCAGATGTAAAAGATATTATTAAGAAGATTCAAGATGTTAAATAATTAAAAACAAGATAATTAAAAACTGCTTGTAAAGCAATAATTAAGGAGGGTACTACTGAGGTTTTCTCAATGAGAAGGCTTAAAGCAGTACCCCCTTTTTCTTACCAAGTTTTATATATTTGCAAAGGAGGTCTTACTTTGAAAGAAGATAAAAAGCTGAATGTTGTCCTGGCAGGCATTACCTATGTATTCGATTTTCTTTATTCTTTGCTTCTTAAATATTCCCAGGTAGTGTTGGTTATCATTGTCGTGGTAGTTTCTGCTCAGGTTATCAGTCGTAAATTTCTGGGTACCAGTATCCGCTGGTCCGAAGAAGTGGCTTTATTCTTTATGATTTGGATGGCATTTATTTCCATGGCAGTAGGTGTGCAAAAGGGGTTGCATATTGCCGTAGGATTTTTCTTCAACCATTTTCCCCCTATGTTGGCCAAGATAATTACTAAGATAGACTATCTTATTATTTTAAGCTTTGGTGCTTTTATGGTTTACTACGGTGCGCTTTTGGTACAGTCGACTATGAGTTCTACTCTGCCTGCTACCCAATGGCCTGCCGGTGTTGAGTATTTAATGATTCCGGTTAGTGGTGTTTTCATTGTTTATTTCAGTCTTATTTCCCTGTTTGGTTTAGAAAGATATCAACATCCTCATTTCTACGAGGATGATATTCCGGCGATAAATAATCCGAAGAAAGAAGGTGCGGCCTGATGTTTGATACAAATACAGCCATTGCTATTTTGCTTGGTTCTTTTGCGATTCTAGCCATCATAAGATTACCTATTTGTTTCGTGTTGGCTTTTTCTACAGCCGTAACTATGTTGTATGCGGACATTCCTTTGATGGCTTTGGTACAGCAGATGAGCAAAGCTATTAACAGTTTCTCCCTTATGGCTATTCCTTTCTTTATTCTGGCAGGGGAGATTATGGGTGTGGGCGGTATTGCCGACCGTATGCTGGCCTTTGCCGATGTTCTGGTAGGCAGATTCCGGGGCGGTTTGTCTCACGTTAATATTCTGGCCAGTATGTTCTTCGGAGGAATTTCCGGTTCTGCTGTAGCCGATGTTTCATCCTTAGGTTCTGTAGAAATTCCTATGATGGTAAAAGCCGGTTTTCCTTCAGATTTTTCCACGGCTGTTACTGTAGCCAGTGCTTGTCAGGGCGTTCTGATTCCTCCTAGCCACAATATGATTATTTATTCTTTGGCGGCAGGAGGGGTTTCTGTGGGGGCTCTCTTTATGGCCGGTTTTCTTCCCGGTGTAACACTTGGTTTGTGCTTACTGGTAATTTCTGCTTATATGTCTATAAAACATAATTATCCCAAAGGGGAAAAGCTTACTTTGAAACAGGCTTTTCTAATTACCAAAGATGCTATTATGGCTCTAGGTACTGCCTTTATTATTCTCTTTGGTGTTTCCTTCGGCTGGTTCACAGCTACAGAATCTGCAGCTATTGCCTGCTTGTATGCATTCTTTGTGTCTTGGTTGTTTTATGGGGAACTGAAGATGAGTATGATGCCCAGAGTTCTTTTAAATACTGTTAAAACCTTGGCAATGGTGTTTAGCCTGATAGCTTCAGCCGGTGCTTTTGGCTGGATGCTGGCATTTTTAAGAGTTCCTACCATCATTACGAATTTCGTGCTGAGCATTAGTTCTAATACATACCTGATTTTATTATTCATGAACATCCTGCTTTTGTTCCTGGGCTGCATTATGGATATGGCACCTCTTATCGTAATTATGACACCCATTCTGTTACCTGTGGCCAAAGCCTGCGGTATGGATCCTGTACAATTCGGTGTTGTGCTGATATTCAACCTGGCTATTGGACTGTGCACGCCTCCTGTTGGTTCTGCCTTATTCGTAGGCTGCGGTATTGCCAAGCTGCCTATTGAAAAAGTTACGAAATCTTTGCTGCCTATGTATGGAGCTATGTTTATAGGACTGATGCTGGTTACTTATATTCCGGCTCTTACCATGTGGCTGCCTCGTTTTATGGGTGTAATGAAGTAAAAAAAATAAAGGAGCATTAATTCTATGAAAAAATTTATGGATAAAAATTTTCTTCTGGAAACGAAAACGGCACAAAAACTGTTCTTTGACTATGCAGCTAAAATGCCCATTATAGATTATCATTGCCATATTAACCCACAGGAAATTGCCGAAGATAAGAAATTCAAGAATATCACGGAAGCCTGGCTGGGGGGGGACCATTACAAATGGCGCCTTATTCGTTCCAATGGTGTGGACGAAGCCTATATTACCGGTACAACTACCACTGATAAGGAGAAATTTGATAAGTTTGCTGAGGCACTGTCCCGTTCTTTGGGCAATCCTCTTTATCACTGGACCCATTTGGAACTGCAGCGGTATTTTGGCGTGACCAAACCTTTGAGTCCCGCTACTGCTGATGAGATCTGGAAGACCTGTAATGCTTTGCTGAAAAAACCGAAGCTGTCTGTTCAGGGCATTATCAAATCTTCCAATGTTAAGGTTATCTGCACTACTGATGATCCTATTTCTGATTTAAAATGGCATAAAAAAATTGCCAAAGACGGCAAGTGCAGTGCTAAAGTATATCCTGCTATGCGTCCTGACAAGGCTCTGCATATTGCTAAACCGGGCTGGGCAAAATATATGGCTGAATTAAGCGAAGTGGCAGGAGAAAAACCTGTGACTAATATTGCCGGTATTCGCAAAGTCCTTGGCCAACGTTTGGATTATTTTGGCTCTATGGGCTGCCGTGCTACGGACCATGCTCTGGAATATGCTTTTTGCCGTATTGCAACAGATGCCAAGGTCAATAGCGTAATTAAGAAAGTCCTAGCAGGTAAGGCTATTACCCAAGAAGAAAGCGAAATGTATGAAACTGCTATCTTGCTCTTTTTAGGTGAGCAATATGCAGACAGAGGCTGGGCTATGGAAATTCATTATTCAGCTCTCCGTGATGCAAACTCTAAGATGTATAAGGCCATGGGTCCTGATACAGGTTTTGACTGCATTGATTTAGCACCTCAGGATAACTGTAAGGGCTTAGCAGAATACATGGATGCTTTGAACAGCAAAAATAAGCTGCCAAAGATGATTATCTTCTCTTTGAATCCCAATGATAATGCTATGATTGGTGCTCTCATCGGTTGCTTCCAGGGACCGGAAGTCAGGGGCAAAATTCAGCAGGGAGCTTCCTGGTGGTTTAATGACACCAAGCGGGGCATGCTTGCTCAATTAGACAGTATTGCTGATTTGTCGATTGTGGGCAATATTTTGGGAATGCTGACTGATTCTCGTTCCTTCTTGTCCTATACCAGACATGAATATTATCGCCGCATTCTGTGCAATTGGATTGGCAACAAAGTGGAAAACGGTGAATATCCTGCCGATATGAAGTTCTTAGGTCAGATGGTTGAAGATATCTGCTATAACAATGCAGCTAAGTATTTCGGATTTACAGATTAAGAAAAACTAAAAGGGACTGTAAACATAATGACAAAAAGTCATTGTGCTACAGTCCCTTTATTTTTTTATGTATTTACTTGTTGTTTTTTTCTTCGTCCAACTTTTTCTCGAATAAATCTGTTTCGCTGACAATAACACTGCTTAAAGCAAGGAGGGCAATTAAATTAGGAATAGCCATGAGACCATTAAAAATATCGGCAATATTCCAGACAATCTGCAGTTCAACCACAGCACCCAGAAAAACTGCCAGAGAATAAACAATACGATAAGGCTTTACAGCTTTGGAACCCAGGATATATTCACAGCATTTTTCTCCGTAATAGCACCAGCCAAGAATCGTGGAGAAGGCAAAAAACAAAATACCGAAATCAACAATGCCATTGCCAACCCCCGGGAGAAATTGCTCAAAAGCACGACTGGTTAATGTACCGCCCTGTGCTTTGGTAGTAGTCTGCCACAAGCCGCTCATAACAATAATCAGACCTGTCATGCTGCAAACCATGATGGTATCAATAAATGTGCCAATCATAGAAACCAAAGCCTGACGACCGGGCATATCTGTTTTAGCGGCGGCAGCTGCAATGGCGGCACTGCCCAGACCTGCCTCGTTAGAAAAAACACCCCGGGCCACACCGAAACGTATAACACTGCCTACGGCTCCTCCTGCTAAAGCCTGACCGGTAAAGGCATCACCCAACACAGTAGCAAAAGCTTGGGGGACCAGAGAAAAATTAGTGATAATGATATACAAACCGGCAGCCATATAACCTACAGCCATAAAAGGCACGATGATACCGGAAGCTTTGCCGATACTTTTAATACCGCCCAGGACTACATAGCCTGTTATTAACATAAGACAGATGCCGGAAGCAGTATTACTCATACCGAAATTGTGAGTCAAAGAAACGGTAATAGCATTAACCTGTACTAAATTACCGATACCGAAGGCGGCTACAGAACCCAATAAAGCAAAAATCCAGGCCAGCCATTTATTGTGCATACCGTTTTTAATGTAGTACATAGGACCACCGGCCATTTGACCGGCAGGATTTACCTCCCGAAAACGAACAGCTAAAATCGCCTCAGAATATTTTGTGGCCATGCCTACCAAGGCACTGACCCACATCCAGAACAAAGCACCGGGACCGCCGGCTAGAATAGCCGTAGCCACACCAATGATATTGCCTGTGCCAATAGTGGCGGCCAGAGCTGTCATCAAAGACTGAAAATTAGAAATATCGCCTTCGCCTTCGCTTATGGCCTTATCATTTTTGAGAAAGGCTAGTTTAAAACCCATGCCCAATCTGCGGAAAGATAAAAATTTAATTCTGATAGTAAGATACAATCCTGTTCCAACCAGCAGTACAAGCAGGGGAATTCCCCAGACATAACCGCCGATAGTTCCTAATACGACATTCAGTTGTTCCGTAGTAATCACGTCCTTGTGAAATAATGTATGAAACAATTTTACCACAGTTTTTGAAAAAGTACAGAACTTTCTGTAAAGTATGAATAAAAAAATGCTATAAACGTCTTTTTAATATAGGCGGCTATGTGAGAAAACGTCTCATGGGAGTGAAAATAGTTTCTCTTGGGAGGTTATTTTTTTATGTTATAATAGCCATAGAGTTAAGTTTTTTTATTGATAAGCAAAAAAAATTATAATGAAGAGAAGGAAGGGAGGCAGGAACATGGTAAAATATGATCCTAAATCAGTCCATGCGGAAGAATTTATTAATCACGAAGAAATCCTGGCAACTTTGGAGTACGCTAAGGAAAATAAGAGCAACAGAAAACTGATTGAAAGCTTGTTGGATAGGGCGGTAGATTGCAAAGGGCTGACACATAGAGAAGCAACCGTATTATTGGAATGTGACGTTCCTGATCTTAATGAAAGAATTTTAGGCTTGGCTAAGAAAATTAAACAAGAATTTTACGGGGACAGAATTGTGCTTTTTGCACCATTGTATCTTTCTAACTATTGCATAAATTCTTGTGTTTATTGTCCTTACCATATTAAAAATAAGAATATTGGCAGAAAGAAATTAACCCAGGAAGAAATCAAACGAGAAGTAATTGCCTTGCAGGATATGGGACATAAGAGATTAGCTCTTGAAGCGGGAGAAGATCCCATTAATAATCCCATAGAGTATATTCTGGAATGTATTAAGACAATTTACAGCGTCAAACACAAAAACGGTGCCATCCGCAGAGTGAATGTTAATATTGCGGCTACTACTGTAGAAAACTATCGTAAAATGAAAGACGCCGGCATTGGTACCTATATTTTATTCCAGGAAACCTATCATAAAGAAAATTATGGCAAGCTTCATCCGGCCGGCCCTAAACATAATTATGATTATCACACAGAAGCCATGGATAGAGCCATGGAAGGCGGCATTGATGATGTAGGCTGCGGTGTATTGTTTGGCCTGAACTTATATAAATATGATTTTGTGGGACTTTTAATGCATGCTGAACACTTGGAAGCAAAATGGGGTGTAGGTCCGCATACTATTAGCGTACCACGCATTCGTCCTGCTGACGATATTGACCCTGATTCCTTCAGTAATGCCATTGATGATGATACTTTTGCTAAAATCGTGGCTGTTATTCGTATTTCTACTCCTTACACAGGAATGATTGTGTCTACCAGAGAGTCTCAGGCTTGCCGGGCTAAGGTACTGGATTTAGGAATTTCCCAAATCAGCGGTGCTTCCCGTACCAGTGTAGGCGGTTATGAAAAACCGGAGGAAGTTAATACTGCCCAATTTGATGTTAATGATACCAGAACTTTGGATGAAGTCGTCCAATGGCTTTTAAAACTTGGCTATGTGCCTAGCTTCTGTACTGCATGCTACAGGGAAGGCAGGACCGGTGATAGGTTCATGGCTCTGTGCAAATCAGGACAGATTAAAAACTGCTGTCTGCCCAATGCATTAATGACTTTGAAAGAGTACCTAGAAGACTATGCTAGTCCGGAAACACAAAAAATAGGTGAAACAATTATTAAAGAACAATTGGAACAAATTCCCAATCCGGTGGCTAAAGCCAAAGCTGCAGAATATTTAGTAAAACTCCACGATGGAATGAGAGATTTCAGATTCTAAATTTAATGGTTACATAAGACGTCCTTTGTCATGAAGTGCAGATCATGATAAGGGATGTCTTTTTTATTGTACACACATTATACATAATATACAAATGATATAAAACGAAAATAAAATAATTAATAAAAACAGGAAAATCATTGAAGAAAAACTTTGAATATAGTAAAATCTAATTACAAGGTATGGCCTTATCAACCAACTGTTCACAAAACTAAAAACGGAGGTGCATCAAAGTGAAGCAGCAAGATTTTCAACCTTATATTCCAGCAGACAAAGTAGTACCGGAAATGACAGTAGTAGCAATTGTTTTAGGTTCTCTCTTATCCATCTTATTTGGTGGGGCTAACGCTTACCTTGGTTTACGTGTGGGCATGACAGTATCTGCATCCATTCCGGCGGCGGTATTGTCCATGGGTATTATCCGCTTTATTTTAAACAGAGATTCAATATTAGAGAACAATATGGTGCAAACCATAGGATCAGCAGGAGAGTCCTTGGCAGCAGGGGCCATCTTTACCTTGCCGGCATTGTTTATGTGGGCAATTGAAGGAAAATGTCCCATGCCGACTTTATTTGAAATAGGGCTTATTGGTTTATGCGGTGGTATTTTGGGTGTTTTGTTCATGGTTCCTCTCCGCAATGCGTTAATTGTTAAGGAACATGGTACCTTGGCTTATCCTGAAGGACATGCCTGCGCAGAAGTGCTTATTGCCGGTGAAGAAGGGGGAACGAAGGCTTCCACCGTATTCGCAGGTCTGGGTATTTCAGCGGCATACAAATTTATTGCCGACGGCTTGAAAATCTTCCCCAGTGAAGTAGCCTGGGATGTTCCCGGTTTCCGAGGAGCAGGCTTTGGCATAGACGTATTGCCGGCACTGCTTGGTGTTGGCTATATTGTAGGACCAAAGCTATCTTCTTACATTTTTGCCGGCGGTATTACCGCCTGGTTTATTTTAATGCCAATAATTGCTCTGTTTGGCGGGGAGACTGTTTTGTTCCCTGCTACTGTTACGGTCAATGAATTGTTGACAGGGGGAACAGCAGCGGTGTGGAGTAAATTTATTCGCTATATTGGTGCCGGTGCAGTACTGGCAGGCGGTATCATGAGCCTAGTGGCTTCCTTACCTCTTATTTGGCATACTTTTAAAGGGGCTATGGGTGTTTATGGGAAAGGTGCCAAATCATCATTACGTACCGAACAGGATTTGTCTATGCAAACTATTTTTGTGGGATTGCTTGTCATAGCGCTGGTTATCTGGCTGGCACCCACTATTCCCTTGAATTTATTTAGTACTATTTTAGTAGTAATATTTGGCTTTTTCTTTGCAGCAGTGTCTTCCCGGATGGTAGGACTCATCGGTTCTTCCAATAATCCTATTTCCGGCATGACTATTGCCACCTTGCTAATTTCTACAGTTATACTTAAAGCTAACGGCAATAGTGATATGAATGGCATGATCGCAGCTATCACCATAGGTGGTATTATTTGTGTAATTGCTGCCATTGCCGGAGATACTTCCCAGGACTTAAAAACAGGTTTTTTGGTTGGTGCCACACCAAGAAAGCAACAAATCGGAGAAATTATCGGAGTAATAGTTTCCGCTCTTGCTATTGGCGGAATCATGTATCTGTTGAGTCAGGCCTGGGGCTATAGCTCACCTGAGCTGCCGTCACCTCAAGCTGTCCTTATGAAAATGGTAGTGGAAGGAGTAATGGTTGGGAATTTACCATGGCCTTTGGTAATAACAGGCATCTTTATAGCAATTATGGTTCGTATCTTAGGTGTTCCGGTCTTACCCTTCGCCATTGGCTTATATCTGCCCATTTATTTGTCCGTTCCCATTATGATTGGCGGTCTGATTCGTGGGTATTTGGACAGAAAATATTATACAGATGATAATGTTAAAAATTCCTGTGTGCAGTCAGGTATCCTTTATACTTCCGGTTTAATTGCGGGAGAGGGCATGATAGGCATTATTTTGGCTATCTTTGCCGTTATGAATTGGCAGGTTGATATGTCCAAAACACTTAATATCGGTAAAGGTGGAGCCATCATTTGTTTTGGGATAATAATCTATAGTATTTATTATTTCGCAGACAAAGCCCGTAAGCAATTACCTAAACATGGTTAAATCCAAAAATAATTTCCTTGATTATGTGCCATTGAAAAACGGGGAGAATGAATGGTCTAAAGCAACCGATGGCCTTGTTACTGTTCATGCTGTCCATAGGGGCCTTTTTTCCTTAATAGCAAGGAAATGTTTTGCCAGGCCCAGAGTGAGCCACATTCATCTGGATGAATACGGCAGTTTCGTATGGAAAAATATAGATGGCAAAAAGACCATAGGACAACTGGCGGAAATCCTAAAAAGTGAGTATGGCAGCGGCGCTGAGCCTTTGTATAAACGCTTGGTACATTATATGAAAGTTTTATATAATAATAAGCTGATTGTTTGGAAGAAAAAGTAGGAAAAACCTAGATATAGCACGAGTTTTCATTGCTTAATCCCGCAAAATTTGCTACAATTATTTTGTAAAATAAAGTTGCAGGGGAACTTTTACCTGAACTACAACGGGAGGCTTTAACAATGAGGTTAAAAAGGGTTTGTGCTGCAGTAATGGCAAGCATGATGCTTTTCGGGTTAACAGGTTGTGGCGGTGGCGGCAGCAAGGCACCGGATAAAAAAGCCGGTGGAAGCAAAAAACTCGTGATGTACTGGGGTGCTTTGGATGACTGGATGGCCAAAGACATTAAAGAGTTTGAAAAGGATACAGGTATTAAAGTAGAAGCTGTACGTATGAGTTCAGGAGAAACTTTGGGAAGATTAAAAGCAGAAAAAAATAATCCCAAGGCTTCCATTTGGTTCGGCGGTCCTGCTGATGGTCAGATTCAGGCTAAGGCAGATGGACTGTTGGAGAAATATGTTTCTCCCAATGCCGCTAAGATTCCTGATCAATTCAAGGACAAAGACGGCTATTGGACAGGTGTTTATGTAGGTTATCTGGGTTTTGCTTCCAATGAAAAGCTTTTGAAAGAAAAAGGCGTGGCTGCTCCTAAGAGCTGGGAAGATTTGTTGAAACCGGAATTTAAGGGACAGATTGTTTCTGCTAACCCCGGTTCCTCAGGAACTGCTTATACTATGCTGGCTACCTTGGTTCAATTAAAAGGTGAAGAAAAAGGCTTGGCATATATGAAAGCTTTGGATAAACAAATGAAGAACTACCAAAAATCCGGTACTGCACCGGCTCGCTTAGCAGGTCAGGGCGAATGCATGGTAGGTATTTCTTTCCTGCATGATGCTATTAAATATCGTGAAGAAGGCATGAAGGATTTGGTACTAACGGCTCCCAGCGAAGGAACAGGTTATGAAATTGGCGCTGTTTCTATGATTAAAGGTGGTCCTGATCAAGAAAATGCTAAAAAGTTTATTGATTGGTGCTTAACCAAGAAGGCACAGGAAATCGGTCAGACAGTTGGTTCTTACCAGTTCTTGACTAATCCTGAAGCTAAACCGCCTAAGCAAGCTGCTGAACTTAATGGTACTAAGTTAATTAAATATGACTTCCCTTGGGCCGGAGCTAATAGATCAAAGTTGGTAGAAAAATGGAATAAAGCCATTAAATCCTAATTCCTTGAGGGATAGGATAGTTAAAGCCGCCTATCTTAGGATGGGCGGCTTTTATAAATATTTAGGAGCGATTTCATGGATGATAAAAGAGCAGTAAAGAGAGAAAGCACTCTTGCCCTTAAATGGGATGAGATGCAGAAAATCATACGTGACCCAATTCTTCTGGGTACGATTATTCTTGTTATCATAGCTTTATTTTTATTTATTGTCTGGCCTTTGTATGCAGTTCTGGCTCAGAGTTTCTTCACAGACCAAGGAATACCTACCTTGCAGTATTACAAAGAAACTTTAAGTCATTCAGAAAATATCACTGTATTGGCCAATACCATTGGCTTAGGTCTCTTTGTAAGCTTTTTTGCCACGGCTATAGGATTCCTTTTCGCCTATGCACAGGCTTTTTTAAAGATTCCTTTTAAGAAGGCATTTAACATAGTAAGCATTCTGCCTATTGTTTCACCGCCCTTTGCTTTGGCTATGTCTTTTATTATGCTTTTTGGTCAGCAGGGTTTTGTGAGCAAGGTTATCCTGGGAATTAAAAATGCCAATGTCTATGGTTTCGCGGGACTGGCAACTGTGCAGATTTTAACCTTTTTCCCGGTAGCATATCTGGTTCTTACGGGACTGCTCAGACAGATAGATCCCTCTCTGGAAGAAGCAGCACGGAATTTGGGAGCCAGCAGATGGCAGACCTTTAGAACTGTGCTTCTGCCTTTGATTACTCCCGGTATAGCGAACAGTTTTCTGCTGGTTTTTATTCAGACGGTAGCAGATTTCGGTAATCCTATGGTTATCGGCGGTAATTTTAACACTATGGCTGCTCAGGTTTATTTGCAGGCCATGGGTAATTATGATATTAAAGGCGGGACGGCCTTAGCTACGGTGCTTTTAACCATTTCTATTTTAATGTTTGTTTTGCAGAAGTACTGGGTAGGCAATAAATCTTATGTTACCTTAACAGGCAAGCCTTCCCGAGTAAGAGAATTGGTTAATGATAAGGCCAGTTTAGTTATTATCGGTATTCCCTGCTTATTAATCAGTCTTTTTATTATTGTCCTATATGGTTTGATTCCTCTGGGCAGTTTCGTAAATCTTTGGGGCATTGATTATAACTTTACCCTCAGACATTATAAATATATCTGGGAATTGGGGGTCAAGCCTATTATGGACACAACGGAGCTCTCTCTGATTGCTATGCCTATTACCGGTGTGCTGGGTATGATTATAGCCTTCCTGATTGTGCGCAAGAAATTCGTGGGCAGAGGGGTTATAGAAT
>Ga0183095_10009_pt3 | contig 53828 bp, 45 predicted proteins | sample BioMet4_FD_130346 | JGI IMG/M metagenome (GOLD analysis project Ga0183095, IMG submission 130346) | Microbial communities from bioreactor (seeded with sewage sludge) at LBNL, California, USA - Biofuel metagenome 4 (v2) (version 3) | ecosystem: Engineered > Bioreactor > Anaerobic > Unclassified ...
TTGATCTGCGGCAGAAGTTCCTGACTGTGTTGATATTTCCTTGCCATATACAGATACCCCCTCATGTAGTTATTGTCCTACATCAGGGGGCGTTTTGTCTATTGTCCGTTTTTACTGGTTCGGTTCAGAGGTCCGCGGCGCTTTTTCAGTTGTGGCAGCGCTTACTGCGCGTCGTCTTCGTCCTTGCGGCGGCCGTTGTGGGTGATGCCCAGGCCGGCGGCCAGCATGGAGAGGATCAGGGCCACGAGGCCCAGGGTGGTGACCGGATCGATCACATCGGCCGGAGCACCGGTGTTGGGCAGGTTGCCCATCGGGGTGTTGTCGTCGATGATCTCGGTGCCCGGGTTGGTCGGCTCGGTCGGGGTGGTCGGAGTGACCGGCTTGTCGCCGCCCGGAGTCGGCTCATCGGGGATGATAACCGGTTCGTTCACGGTGTAGTAGACGTTGATGACCTTGTTGCCGTTCAGCGTGCCGGTCAGCTGGTCGCCGCTGGTCGCCGCGTAGGTGTAGCCCTCAATGGCGATCTTGTCGTACGCGGTGACGTCGTAGCTGGTGTATTCGCGGTGCGTCTCGGAGTGAGGCTGAGCCAGGACGCTGTTGTCCGCCTGGTTGAGGTAGTTGACCGTGACGGTGTAATAACTCGGTGCGACCGGAATCGGAGTGTAAGTGACGGTGATGACCACGTTCTCATTGGCGATCGTGCCGTTGACCTGTGCCTTGTCGACGGTATAGCCGTTGATGGTCGGAGAGGTCACGTCATAGGTATCGCCGGTGTAGAGGTCGGTCTTGTTGACGGTCGGAGCCGCCGTGCCGCCGTAGCTGTAAACGTAGTTGACCGTCACAGTGTAGGTCGGATCATCCGCATAGGTCCATGTGCCGACGATGGCGACTGCCTTGCTCGGCATCGAGAACTGACCGTTGCTGCCGATCGTCGCGTCCGTGGTGGTCCAGCCCTGGAAGGTCCAGGTGCGATGGCCCTCGCGGACCGTGGTCCAGCCGTCGGCAACGGTGACAGTCGCGTGCTCATAATAGTTGGCGCCATTCGGGACTGTCACAGCAGGATGATCGCCGGTGAAGGAATAGGTGACCGGGAACTGGCCGTACTGGGTGAAGAGCCAGCTGCCCTTGATCTCGACATTGTCGGTGATTGTCAGCGTGCCGGTCTTGTCCCAGCCGCTAAAGCTGTAGGTGCCGGGGATGCCGTTCTTGGTGCCGGTGACCTGATAACCGCTTACATATTTGGCATCCACAGCATAGGTGGTGTTGTACGGGATGTTGCTCCGGTTCGCCGGGATAGTCTGGTCGGCCGGGATGTCGCCGGTCCAGCTGTATGTCACATTATAAGTGTTGCGGGTGTAGTAGATCGTGGCTTCGTTGCCGCTGACCGCCATGGTGATGTCGCCCGTGGCGTGGTCATAGGTGAAGCCGGTGATGGTCTTCGCGGCCGCCGTCACATCGATCACGCTGCCGAACGCGGCCGTGCCGGTGGTGTCCTCAGCCAGAACATTGGTCGTGTTGTTCTTTTCGACGTGATGGATGGTGTAGCTGTAGCTGTTGCGGGTGTAGTAGATCGTGGCTTCGTTGCCGCTGACCGCCATGGTGATGTCGCCGCTGTCGCTGTCATAGGTGAAGCCGGTGATGGTCTTCGCGGCCGCCGTCACATCGATCACGCTGCCAAACGCGGCCGTGCCGATGGTGTCCTCAGCCAGAACATTGGTCGTGTTGTTCTTTTCGACGTGATGGATGACATAGTCATAATTGATCGGTTCATTGGCGACGGTGATGGTATTGTTAACAATGTTGTCGTCCGCGCCGATGAGCCAGCTCCAGACTTTCTGCCAAAGGGTCTTGTCTGCGTTAAGCCGCAGCTCGCCGGTGGCGGTAACCGTGACGGTCCAGGAGCCCGTGGCGGCAGTATAGCCGGCCGGGGCCGCCGTCTCGGTCAGAGTATAAGTGCCGGCGGGGATCTGCGTATTGCCGAAGGTGAAGGTCGCCGCGCCGCCGCTGGTCTGCTCGGTATAGGTTTTGCCAGCGTCCTGCTGGTTCGTCAGTGTAAAGGTCGCGGCGGATGCGGTGATCAGATTCTCGGTCCTGGCGTCGGTCTTGCTGACAACAAGCTGCACCGAGCCAAGTACCTCCGCGCCGATCTTCTTCTGATACAGAACGTTCAAAACGTTGTTCGCGGCAACCGCCGTCACGACAGTGGCGCCGGAAGTCGCGCCGGGAGTGCCGTAACCGTCCGGGCGATATTTGCCGTCGGTGTAAGGAATCGTGCTGCCGAGATCGGCAGTGCCGGTATCCGTGCCGAGGAGATTGCCTTCTGTGATCTCGTCCTTATAGTACTTGACGGTGTATCCATACTGCGCCTTTGCAAAGGTGTTGGTGAACGCCGTCGTGCCGGGGACGTAGGTAGAGGCAAAGGTCGCATAGCCCCAGCGCGCCCAGGTATTTTTCCCTGTGAACTCCAGGCTCACGGTCTTGTTGGCCAGGGTGATGGTCGCGGTGCCGTGGCTGCCGTTGTCATATTCCGCGGTGACGCCGACGCTGTAGGTGCAATGCGCTGCGTCAAAATCATTGATAACGCCTTTGGCTGCGGCATTGATCGCGGTCTTTTCCGCCGCGGTGATGGCGCGCGGCGTCCAGATCCAGAAGCCGCTGTTTTTGGTCATCTTTGCCACGACGAAGCACAGATCGGTGTTGTTGGTCAGCGTAAAGCTGGTCGTCTCACACGAGTTCACCGGCTTCGGAGTCGCCGCGCCCAGCGTATAGCTGGTGGCGGTGGCGGTCTGCGTTCCGCTGTAACTGCCGTTCTCTGTTGCGGCAGGAGCGGTCTCCGTCGCGGTATACGAAATCGCGTTGCCGGTGGTGGAATTGAATACCGGCAGGTTGGAGAAGGTGTAGGTCCAGGTTGCCCCGTTTTTCGCCCAGGTCGGTACAGCAGTCTGAGCAACGCCATCCGCATAGAGGGTGACGGTCAGGCTGTCTGGCCGAACGTCAGCCGTGTCGTTGACCCAGGTCTTGGTGCCGATATAGCTCGTGGTATAAGCGGCCGGCGTACCGGGGGTCACGACCGGCTGCGTGGTGAATGCATAGCTGTTGGCAAGCGTGGCCTTGCCGCCCTCCGCGGTGACGGTCAGGCTGGCCTTGCCGGCCTCGGTCGCCACATAGCCGGTCGGAACGCCGGCTGCGCTCTCGACGACGACATAGTCGCCGGCGGGAAGCTGCGCCGTGGCCGTGCCGACGCCGCTGTTGTCAAAGCTGCTGATGGTGCCGGAAGCCAGCGCGCTGCCGGTATAGCCGAGCGGGTTGTCCGCGGTCGCGGCGGCCGCGTAAACGCTGTAATTCACACTGTAGCCGCTCGGGATGCTGGCCGTTTCGCCGTCATCGGTGAAGGTTGCGGTCTTTTCGATGGTGGCAGTGTAAACATGTTCAAGAGAATAATAATGAATCAGTTCATGCGAACCAGTCGTCGCCGCGACCTGATAATCGGCAGAATACGCATCCAGTTGCACACCGTCCAGCGTACTGTACTGATAGACATACTTAAGCGTTGTGTCGGAATTACTGTCGATCCGCTGCGGCGCCGCAAAAACTGTGAAGGTCGGAGCACCGTAATCAGTGATCTGGGTCTGTGCCGCATGCGGTGCAGCTTCCGTGATCGCATTGCCGTCAGTTGTCTTGAAGCTCTCGGTCAGCGCGCCGACCGCATAAGTGGCCTGCGGCAGCGGGAATTCGGCGTTTTTGGCCGTGGTCGTAGAACCTGAAACCAGACCATACTGGAAGTAGGTCGTGCCGTTGAGCGCCACATTATTATGAATACCGGTACTCATATCGGCAGTGTCGTTCAACGTGACCGAATAAGTGTATTTAACGGTCTTGTTGGCAAACTCTGTCGTCGCCTGCGGCAGCCAGTAAAGCAAATCCGTCCCGGCGGTAAAGGTTCCGGCCACCGTGCCGCTGTCGCTGGCGTCGCTATTATAGCTGACTGTCGATCCCATAGGATCGATAATCATTGCGGAAATGCTGGTCTTGATATTATTGAATGCCGCGCTGAGCGCTGTTGTGTTGCCGGCATACATATAGCCGCCGTCAGTGCTCGCCATGCCAGCCAAACTGGGGTTGTTGGCATTAAAGCCAACGGTAAACACCGTACCGCCATTGTTCTTGAAGCCAGTCAGAGAGGGGGAGGTATAGTGATCCTCAGACTGATAGCCGTCAGTCACAACGACCAGAATCTTCTTTGATACAGAACTGCTGGAGAACTGTCCGATGCCTTCGTTGACACCTGCCATCAGATAAGTGCTGCCCCACGCTGTGGCAGTGGAAAGATCTGTAGTTACAGACGCATTGCTCGAGAATGTAACATACTTAACCGGCGTACCGCTCGGGAGCGTACCGACCAGTGTACTGATGGCAGCGCGAGCCGCATCCAGCCGGTTGGGATAATTGACTTTGTTCCCCGCTTCATCATAATAGTAGCAAGGAGTGCCGCCATACTCGGTCTGGTGAACGCTTTCGGTTTTGCCGCAGACAAGCTTATACCAATTCCAGCCAAGGCTATCTGAAATCCAAGTATAGATATAAGTGTCATCGCCGCTCTTATGCGTCGCGCCACTGCTCGGATATTCCGGGAAACCGGTTGTGTCAGCCGGAATCGTCACGCAGCTGCTGTTGTGTGTATGCTCCAGCTTTGTACAGGTAAGCGCATGCCAATACCCATTCGAATACCTATACTGTAAGCCGCCAACCGTGGTAATGTCCCCGCGTACCGGATCTTTGGGGAAGCCGGACGCGCCGTTCTTAACAACGGCTCCCTGATAACAGTCCCGAGTATGCGTATGTTCTTCCAGGCCGCATGTCAGAACGCAGCTGGCGTCATGCCTATGGCTGCCGGCATTATGTGCCGCTTCGTCAGTGCACCATGCCATAGAACCCGAGGTGTCGAGGACGAAAACGACCTCCATCGGCTGCTGCCGAATTTCGTCGTCGCCAACATCGGCCTGGACGGTCACCTTCCATGTGTCCGCCGCCGTACGCTCGGCCGTCTTGCTGAGGGTGATGCCGTCGTTGTTGACGTTGGTCTTCGCAGCCGGGGTAAGCGGGTTGTCCGACGCGAAAATGCCCATGGGCATCATCGTGAAGACCATGGCGAATGCGACGAGGAAGGAAAGGGTCTTTGTGAGTTTGTTCGCCTTCATGATTCATTCTCCTTCTCACTGATGTGTTTGTGAGAGACTGAACGATGAGGCGGCCGGACTGCCCTGGCCCTGCGGCTTTAGGCTCCTGAGCTTTGCGTCCCGGTCTTTCGGCCGGTTTGCCTTTTTCTGCGTTTGTCTCGCTGCTGCGCGGATGTATGTGGTCCGGGGGTTGATTACTGCGCTTTGTCGGCTCCGGCGAGCGCGCTGTCCATCAGTCTGATGAGCTCCAGCGCGCTGCGAAAGGGTTGGGTTTCGTTCTCCTCCGTCCAGCTGACGGTGCCCTGCCAGGTGGCGTTCTGTGTGTCCATAATCCTGACGACGAAGGTCCCTTTTCCGGTCTCTTGTTTAGCCATCGTTTTCGCTCCTTACCGCTGAGTCTGACCTCTTCGTCCGTTGATAAACCCATTGTAAAGTCCTCCGGTTACTTTCCGGTCACATTTTAAATTTATTTTTAGCTTCTCTGCAAAAAAAGTGATTTTTTGTGACCGCCGCGCCCGCCCGCCGCCGCGAATATCTGCCGCTTGGCCTTTTCTTTCCGCGCAAACTATTATATAATGAGCCTCAGGATCAAACAGGCGCAAGGGGGGTGTCCCATGGCCATCGACCTCGAATGGTACCGGGTCTTTTATCAGGTGGCGCGCTGCGGCGGGATCACCCGCGCCGCGCAGACCTTATACATCACGCAGCCGGCCGTCAGCCAGTGCGTCCGCCAGCTGGAAAAGGCGCTCGGCTGCACGCTGTTCGTCCGCACGCCGAAGGGCGCCGAGCTCACCGAGGCGGGCCGGGCGCTCTACGACTTTGTCGCCCCCGCCTGCCAGCGCATCGAGGCGGGCGAAAACCACATGCTCCAGCTCGCCGGGCTGGAGGAGGGCGGCGTCGCCATCGGCGCCTCCGACATGACGCTTGAATACTACCTGCTGCCCCACCTGCAGCGCTTCCACGAGCTGTGGCCCGGCGTCCGCATCCGCGTCACCAACGCGCCGACGCCGAACACGATGGAGCTGCTGGCGCGCGGCGGGCTGGACTGCGCCGCCGTCTCCGGCCCCATCGACAGCGAGAGCTGGATGGAGATTACCGAGGCGACCCCGCTGCGCGACGTGTTCGTGGCCGGGCCGCCCTTTGAACGCCTGCGCGGGAAAACGCTGTCCGCCGCCGAGCTGTGCGGCCTGCCGCTCATCTGTCTCGAGCAGAACACCAGCACGCGCCGCGCCCTCGACAAGTGGATGCGCGGCCTGGGGCAGATGCTGCGCCCGGAGTTCGAGCTGGCGACCAGCAACCTCATCGTCCAGTTCGCCCGGCGCGGCATGGGCGTCGGCTCCGTGGCCGACTGCTTTGTGCGCGAGGCGCTGGCGCGCGGCGAGCTCTTTGAACTGCAGCTCAAATCCCCGCCTCCCCGGCGCCACATCCTGCTGGTCACCGACCGGCGGATGCCGCCCTCCGCCGCGGCCGCCCGTCTGCTCGGCGAGCTGCGCGGCGCGCCCGATCCGGCAACATGAATGACACGCTGATATTATAGATTGAGAGGATGGCCACAATGAAACAGCTCAAGCTCGAGGATTTTATGACCTACCGGCCCCTGTCCCGTCTGACGTTCGCGCCCGGCGGCGCCCGCGCCGCCTTTGTCCTCACCGCCGTGAACGAGGAAAAGGACGGCTACGACCAGAGCATCTGGCTCTATGAGGACGGCGGCGTGCGCCGTCTGACCGGCCTCGGCAAGGAGGGCCGCTTTGTCTGGGAGGACGCGACCCATCTGCTCTTCCCCGCCTGCCGCACGGCGGCCGAGAAGAAGCGCGCCGAAGCGCACGACAGCTTCACCGCCTTCTACCGGCTCGACATCGGCGGCGGCGAGGCCCTGCCCGCCTTCACCCTGCCCTTCGCGGCGGTGGACCTCAAGCCGCTGGGCGACGGCCGCTGGGCCGTCACCGGCTCCATCGACGCCCGCCAGCCCGACGCCTATCTGCTCGACCGCGACGGCCGCGAGGCGCTGGCGAAGCAGTACCGCGAGGACGCCGACTATATCGTCGCCGACGAGATCCCCTTCTGGTTCAACGGCGCGGGCGACATCGCCAAAAAACGCACCGCGCTCTTCGTCTTTGACCCCGCCTCCGGCAAGACGGCGCGCCTGACCGCGCCGACCTTCGACGTCGGGAGCTTCGCCGTCGCCGACGGCAAGATCTGGTTCACCGGCGAGGACTATACGCAGAAGCCGAGCGAGAACGCCGAGCTGTTCTGCTGGAACGGCCGCCGCGTCGCGCGCGCCTGGCGCAACACCCGCGGCTGGGGCCTCTACGGCGTCGTGTCCGCCTTCGGCGGCATCGCCGCCCTGGCGACCGACCGCAAGCGCTTCGGCCCGCACCAGAACCCCTTCTTCTATCTCTATGACGCCGAAAAGAAGGCGCTGACCCTGCTCGCCGAAAACGACGAGGGCATCGGCGCCGGCGTCATCGGCGACTGCGGCTACGGCGCGACCCGCGACGTGCTGGGCCGGCCGGACGCCCTCTATTTCCTGCGCACCATCGGCGGCTGCTCGCAGCTCTGCGCCCTCAGCCGCGCGGGCGCGCTGACCGTGCTGCTGGCCCAGGAGGGCGCGGTGGTCGATTTTGACGTCTCCGACGCCGGCGAGGCGCTGGTCAACGGCATGTACGACATGCGCCTGCAGGAGCTGTACCGCGTCGAGCAGGGCCGCGCCGTGCGCCTGACCGCCTTCAACGAGGAGGCGCTGGCCGGCAAGTACATCGCCCCCTGCGAGCCGCTCTCCATCGAATCCCGCGGCTGGCGGATCGACGGCTGGGTGCTGCGTCCCCGGGACTTCGATCCCAAAAAGCGCTACCCCGCCGTCCTCGACATCCACGGCGGCCCCAAGATGGCCTACGGCCCGATCTTCTTCCATGAGATGCAGGTGTGGGCCAACCGCGGCTACTTCGTGCTCTTCTGCAATCCCTACGGCGGCGAGGGGCGCGGCAACGCCTTTGCCGACATGCGCGGCAAGTACGGCACCATCGACTACGACAACCTGATGGATTTCACCGACGCCGTCCTCGCCCGCCACAGCCAGATCGACCCCGCCCGCGTCGCCGTCACCGGCGGCAGCTACGGCGGCTTCATGACCAACTGGATCATCGGCCACACCGACCGCTTCGCCTGCGCCGCGACACAGCGCAGCATCAGCAACTGGACCTCCTTCGTCGGCACGAGCGACATCGGCCCGACCTTCGGCCTCGACCAGACCGGCGCCGACTCCGCCACCGACGTCAAGCGGATGTGGGACTGCTCGCCGCTCAAGTTCGCCGACCGCTTCCGCACCCCGACCCTCATCATCCATTCGGACGAGGACTACCGCTGCCCGCTCGAGCAGGGGCTGCAGCTCTTTGCGGCGCTGTGCGGCCGCGGCGTCCCGGCCCGCATCGTCCGCTTCCGCGGCGAGAACCACGAGCTGTCGCGCGGCGGCAAGCCGCAGCACCGCCTGCGCCGGCTGCGCGAGATCACCGACTGGTTCGACAAATACACCAAGTAAAATCCTGATTAAGCGGAGGCTCCATGCCGAACGATCGCCCCGAAACCGAACAGCGCGCCCGCGGTCCGCTCACCCGGACCGCGGGCTTCGTCCTGCTTGTCTGGACGGTCTTTCAGCTGCTGGCCGCCCTGTTCGGGCTGGTGGACGCCATGACGCTGCGCATCGCCCACGCGCTGCTGCTGCTCGTCTCCGCCTTCCTGCTGACGGCAGAGGCGCTTCCGCGCCGGCGGGCCCCGGCGCCGCTGGCGGCGGCCGTTCTCAGTCTGCTGGCCTTCGGCTTCGTGCTGCTGCGCTACCGCGCCGCGGCGCTCGCCGGCGGGCAGGTCGGCGCCGTCGGGCTGTGGGCCGCGGCGCTCTGCCTGGCGCTGATCTTCCTGGCCGGCTGGCGCTGGTGCCGCAGTCTGACGGTGCTGGCGCTCTGCTTCCTCGCCTACTGCTTCGTCGGCAAATACCTGCCCGGCGCGCTCGGCCACGGCGGATTTTCGCTCCGCCGCCTGCTGTCCTATTTCATCTGGGGCAGCCAGGGCGTGTTCGGCGTCGCCATCGGCGTCTCGGCCACCTATCTGTTCCTGTTTCTGCTCTTCGGGGCGTTTTTGCAGGCGGGCGGCTTCGGCCGGCTGATCCACGACCTCTCGCTGCGCGCCGCGGGCGGCGCGGCGGGCGGCCCGGCCAAGATCGCCGTGATCTCCAGCGCCCTGCTGGGGATGGTCAACGGCTCCGCCGTCGCCAACGTCGCCACCACCGGCGCCTTCACCATCCCGCTGATGAAAAAGACCGGCTACGCGCCGGAATACGCCGCCGCGGTCGAGGCCACCGCCTCGACGGGCGGGCAGCTGACCCCGCCGGTCATGGGCGCCGCCGCCTTTGTGATGGCGGAGTTCCTGGGCGTGCCCTACGGCGCGGTGGCGCTCGCCGCCGCGCTGCCCGCCGCCCTCTATTACTTCTCGCTGCTGGTTTCGGTCCACCTTGAGGCGCGCAGGCTCGGCCTGCGCGGGACGGACGTCTCGGCGGCCCCGCCGCTGCGGGCGGTGCTGCGCGCGCGCGGCCACCTGCTGCTGCCGCCCGCCGTCCTCATCGCCCTGCTGTGCTGCGGCTTCACGCCGCTCTATGCGGCCGCCGCCGCGCTGCTCTGCTGCGTGCTGGCGGCCCAGCTGCGGAAGAGCACGCGCCTGACGGCGCGGGAATGGCTCGCCGCCGCGCTCGAAGGCGCGCGGAGCGCCGTGCCGCTCGGCGTCTGCTGCGCCGTGATCGGCGTCATCATCGGCACGGTCTCGCTCACGGGGATCGGCCTGACGCTGGGCAGCCTGCTGCTGCGCCTGGCAGAAAACGGCAGCCTGCTGCTCTGCGGGGCGCTGACGATGCTGCTCTGCACCGTCCTGGGGATGGGCGTCCCGGGCGTCGCCGCCTATGTGATCGTCTCGGCGGTGGCCGCGCCCGCGCTGGTGCGCGCCGGGGCGGTGCCGATGGCGGCCCACCTCTTCTGCCTGTTCTACGCCTGCCTGTCCAACATCACCCCGCCGGTCGCCATGAGCGCTCTGACCGCCGCCGGGCTGGCGGGCGCCGATCCCACCAAAACCGCCTTTCTCTCGCTGCGGCTCGGCTTTTCGGCCTACCTGCTGCCCTTCTTCTTTCTGCGCGATCCGACGCTGCTGCTCGGCGTTTCGTCTGCGCCGGTCTGGACGGTGCTGCGTGCGGCGCTGACGGCGGCGGCCGGGATGGTCTGCCTCGCCGCCGGGTTTGAGGGGCGGCTGCTGCGCCCCTGCCGGGCGCCCGCCCGCGCCGCGCTCTTCGCGGCCGCGCTGTGCTTCATCGACGCCGGCCTGTGCACCGATCTTCTCGGCCTCGCCCTGCTGGGCGCGGTCGTGCTGCTCCAATACCGAAAAAAGGAAGTACATCCATGAAAAAGCTGCTTGCCGTTTCCCTCGCGCTGCTGCTGCTGTGCGGCTGCGCCTCCTCCGTCGCCGACCTCCGCTTCCCCACCGCCGCGACGACCGGCGCCCTCTATCCGATCGGCGGCGCCCTCGCCGAGCTGTGGAACAAAAACGTCAAAAACGTCCGCGTCTCGGCGCAGGCCTCGGCCGGCGGGCTGGAAAACCTCAACCTGCTCAGGAGCGGCGACGCCGAGCTGGGCTTCGCCGTCACCTCGATCCTCTGCCAGTCCTACACCGGCACCGGCTCCTTTGACGGCCAGCAGAACGACAAGCTGCGCGTCCTGACCGGCCTCTATTACAACCCGAACCAGATTGTCGTCACCAAGGACTGCGGCGCCGAAAGCCTGCGCGACCTCGACGGCCTGCGCTTCGCCCCCGGCGCGCCCGGCAGCACCACGACGCAGGAGTGCGAGCTGCACCTCACGGCCGCCGGGCTCAAATACCCCGACTGCCTCAAGGCGCAGTTTGTCGGCTTCACCGAGGCCACCGACCTGATGCGCAACCGCCAGCTCGACGGCGCCTGGATCATGGCCGGACTGGGCAACGCCGCCGTCACCGAGATGCTGAGCACCTGCGGCGGCAGGCTGCTGCCCGTGGACGACGCCACCATCGCCGCGCTCCAGGCCGAATACCCCTGGTATGCGCGCTTCACCATCCCGGCCGGCACCTATGAGGGCCAGGACGCGGACGTGCAGACGACGGCGATCAAGCTCGTGCTCTTCTGCTCGGCCGACCTGGCGGACGACACCGCCTATGCCCTCGTCAAGACCTTCTGGGAGAACATCGACACGCTCTCCGAGAGCTATGCCGCCCTCAAGGGGCTGACCGTCGCGGACGCCGTGACCGACCTGGCCGGCGTGCCGCTGCACGACGGCGCGGCGAAGTATTACCGGGAGGCCGGCGTCCTCGACTGATTCCGGCGGCAGACGAACAAATCCTGCGCGGGCGGAGCTTGCTCCGCCCGCGTTTTGCGTCTTGTCCCCCCAGGGCGAAGCATCGCATGACCGCCTTGCGCAGGCGCTCTTTCCCTGCCTCCCCCGGCGGGGGAGGTGGGGCCGCAGCCCCGGAAGGGGGCCGCCGGGCCGCCGCCGCAGCACGCCCCGCCTCCGCGCGAGATTCCCGCCGCGCCCGTCCGCAGCCTCGCCGCACCCGCCGCGCCCAGCCCCGCCTCAGAATGGCCGCCTTGCGCAGACGCTTTTCCCCCTTGCCTCCCCCCAGCGGGGGAGGTGGGGCCGCAGCCCCGAAAGGGAGCACGCCCCCGGAATGGCTGCCTTGCGCAGACGCTTTTCCCCCTTGCCTCCCCCAGCGGGGGAGGTGGGGCCGCAGCCCCGAAAGGGGGCCGCCGGGCCGCCGTCACAGCACGTCCCGCCCCCGCACGAGATTTCTCGCTGTGCCAGCCGTGCTGTGCCCGCCGCGCACGCTGTGCCTGTCCGCATCCCCCGTTGTGCCCGGCCACATCCCCGCCGCACCCGGCCGCGTCCCCGCCATCCCATCGGCATCTCCCGCCGCGCCCGCAGCGCAAAACGATCCCCGGGCATCCGCCCGGGGATCGCTCTTGTTCCGATGTTCAGACCTTTGTTCAGACCTTTGTTCAAACCTTGCCCTTGCTGCCGGAGAGCTTGGCCGTCGCCAGCAGATTGCCCTCGAAGCTGCGATGCAGCGCCGCGCGGCGGCGGCGGCGCTTGAGCGCCAGACGCACCAGCTCGTCCATCAGCGCCGGGAAGGACAGCCCGGCCGGCTCCCAGAGATAAAACGACAGCGAACCGGGAATGGTGTTGATCTCGTTGACCCACAGCTCCTGCGTCTCGCCGTCCATCAGCAGATCGACGCGCGCGACGCCGGCGGCGTTGACGGCGCGGAAGGCCGCGACCGCCATCGCCTGCGCCTGCGCGGTCAGCTCCGGCGACAGGTCGGCGGGCACGCGCCGCGACAGGGACTGCATCCCCGCGCCGCTGCCCTTGGCGCCCTTGGCGCCCCCCTTGCCGCCGCCGGACTGGTACTTGTCGGCGTAGGTCAGGATGTCGGTGGCGTTGAGCGGCTCCTCGCAGACGCTGGCGCGCTGCTCCTCGTCGTCGCCCAGCACGGCGCAGTTGATCTCGCGCAAATGCTGCACCGCCCGTTCGCAGAGCACGGCGTCGCTGTAAAGCAGCGCCTCGCCGATGGCGGCGGCCAGGGCGGCGCGGTCGCGCGCCTTGCCGATGCCGACGCTGCTGCCGAGGTTATAGGGCTTGACGATCAGCGGATAGCCGATCTCGCGCTCCAGCCGGTCGAGGCAGCGCTCCTCGGCGGCGAAATATTCGTGCTTGCTCAGGCGCACGCCGTGCAGACACGGAACGCCCGCCATTTTGAACAGCGCCTTCATCGCGTATTTGTCCATGCCGACGGCGCTGGCGCACACGTCGCAGCCCGCATAGGGCAGGCCCAGCCGCTCAAAATGCGCCTGCATCACCCCGTCCTCGCCGCCGGTGCCGTGAAAGACCGGGACCGCCACGTCGAGCACCTGCGGCTGTTCGCGGCGGAAGCGCCGCGGGCGGCGCGGCAGCAGCACGACGTCGTTCCCCTCGCGGGCCAGCAGCACCTCGGTCGCCCGCGCCAGCGCGGCGGGGATGTCGCGGTAACTCTCGAGATCGGCCAGATGCGCCCCGGTCCAGAAGGCGCCGTCCTTGGCGACATAGACCGGGATCACCTCATATTTTTCCTTGTCCATGGCGGCGATCGCCTGCATGCCCGAGATCACGGAAACCTCATGCTCGACGCTCTGGCCGCCGAAAAACACTCCGGCGCGGATTTTCATGTGCAGACCTCCTTGCGTTCGCTGGCTGCGGGATGCGCGGGGACGGGTTTCGCCGGACAGACGCTCAATAGTTGTCCGTCAGATCGTTGAGCAGCAGGGCCATCTTGTTCTCACCCTCCAGCGCCGCGGCGCGCGCCAGCGCCTCCTGCACGGTGTCGCAGGCGAGGATGCGGTCGCGGCGCAGGCCGGCGCCCGCCGCGCCCTCGCGGATGGCGGCCGCGCGCTCCTGCTTCCCGACCGTCAGCAGCCAGTCGCACCGCGGCGCGGCATAGGCGCCCAGCTCGCGGTTATAGGCGAGCTCCTGCTCGCCCAGCTCGACCAGGCCCGGCGTGATGCAGATGCGCGTGCCGCCGCAGAGGGCCAGCGTGCGCAGAGCGACCTGCGCGCCCTCGGGGTTGGAATTGTAAGCGTCGTCAATCACGCTCAGCCCGGCGCGCCGCCGGAGCTCGAGCCGGTGCGGCACCGGCTGCAGCTCGCGCGCCGCCGCCGCCAGCTCGGCCAGGGGCACGCCCAGCTCGTGCGCGACCGCCACCGCCCCGCAGAGATCCTGCACGTTGGCCTCGCCCAGCAGCCGGGTGCGGAACTCCTGCCGCCCGTCCGCCGCCGTCACCGTGAAGCGGCTGCCGTTTTCGTCGACGGAAAGATTACTAATTGTATAATCCTTCCCGTTGATACCGTAAGTGATCGTTTTCCCCTCATATTTCTGCTGCGCCACCAGCGCGGAATCGAAATTGAGGAACATGGTGCCGCCGTTGTCGGCGACCTCCTCGGCCAGCTCGAGCTTGCCGCGCACGACGTTTTCCTGGCTGCCGAAGGTCTCGAGGTGCTGCGGCCCGATGGAGGTCAGCACGCCGCAGGTCGGACGGACCAGGCGGCAGATCTCGCGGATGTCGCCGCGGTGGCGCGCCCCCATCTCGCAGAGGAAGATCTCGTGCGTCGGGCGCAGGCCCTCGCGCACGGCGCGGACCACGCCGAGCGTGGTGTTGTAGTTGCCGGGGGTCATATAGACCTCGAACCGCGTCGAGAGCAGCTGATACAGAAAATGCTTGGTGCTGGTCTTGCCGTAGCTGCCGGTGATGCCGACGACGCGCAGGCGCGGCATGCCGCGGAGGATCTTGCGCGCATCCTCGACATAATAGCCGCTGATCGCCTTTTCGACCGGGCTGTTGATCGCGTCAAAGAGCAGCACGAGCCGGTATTGCAGCAGCACGGAGACGGCGGGCGCGGTGAGCGGGAACAGGGTCCCGATCAGCAGCCAGGCGCCGGAGCCGGTGCCGTAGGCATAGAGGACGCAGAGGTAATAGAGCCAGCCCACGGCGAGCATATAGAGGATAAAGCAGAGCGCCGCCGTCGCCAGCAGGCGCTTGACGCGCGCGGTGTAGGCGAGCGGCCGCTTGGCCCGCGGCGGGCGGCAGAGCAGCACGAACAGGGCGCCGCCGATCAGCAGCAGCCACCATTTGCCGAAATAGAGCCCGAGCGTCATCACCAGCACGGGGAACCAGCGCTTGGGCGCCAGCACTTCCTTTTTGTTCCGGTGCAGCCAGAGCCGGTAGGACGGGTGCTGATAGCTCTCCAGCTGGAAGATGTGCACGGCGCGGCGCAGCGTCAGCGCCGCGCCGCAGGCGCAGCAGAAGATCGCCAGGCCATAGAAAAACAATACCACGTTTCGCCCTCCCCCGCAGCTTTAGAAAAACGCCCGGATCACGGCCTCAAACTGCGGCCAGTTGTCCTCAAAACAGAAATGCCCGGCATTCCGGATGACGGCCAGGCCCGCGCCGGGGATGCGCTTCTCCATCTCGCGCCCCGCCTCCAGCGTCGTGTCCGCGTCGCGGTCGCCCCAGATCAGCAGCGTCGACGCCCGGATCGCGCCCATGCGCGGCCGCAGGTCGAGCGGCAGCACGTTCTGCATCGTCTGCCGCATCACCGGCGTGGCCGCCTTGTAGTCGGCGCTGGCGCGCCGGTCGCGCTGCTCCGCATAGAGGTCGGCGAACAGCGGCCGCGTCACCGGGTTGGTCCCCAGGAATTTCAGGCCCTTGTAGAGCGCCTGCGCCGCCTTTTTTCGCCCGGAGAGCGGGAAACGGACGCCGGCGGCGTCCATCAGCACCGCCTTTTCGCAGCGCAGCGGGCAGTCCTCCTGCTCAAGCAGCCAGAGGGCCAGGCGGCCGCCGTGCGAATGGCCGAACAGAACGACGTCGCGCAGCTCCAGCCGCTCGCACAGCTCGAGCGTGAAGGCGGCGTAGTCCGCGATGGTCAGCGCCTGCGGCGGCTCGTCGGTGCGCCCGACGCCGGGCATGTCGAAGCCGACCACCCGCCAGCCGAGCGACGCGAGCAGCGCAAAAATACGGCTGTACCGCGACGTGCGCGTGTTCCAGCCGTTGAGAAAGAGCACCGTGCCGCGGTCGCCCGCGCCGGTGTCCTCGATATACGTTTTCAACCCCTGAATCGTCAGTTCCATGCAGGCACCTCACAGATGCTATATTGTACCACGCCCGGAAATATACCGCAAGGGGGCGCTCCGCCCGGCCCTCAGCGCCAGATGCGCACCAGGGCGCGCAGGCGGCCCTTTTTCGTCTCGCGCTCGACGCCCTCATAGGAAAACCGCCCCGTGCCGCGCACCGTGACGGCGTCGCCCGGCTTCGGCTCGCGGCTGACGCCGGCGACCGCCTGTCCGTTGACGAACACCAGCCCCTCGGCGAAAAGCCGCTGGCTCTCGGCGCGCGACAGCTTCCAGACGGCGGCGATCAGCGCGTCGAGCCGCTCGGAGGCGATCACAACCGCGGTCGGCTCGGGCGGGGCCGCCTCCGCGGGCCGCTCGTCGCTCTCGGCGACGGACAGCTGCGTATGCCGCGCCTCCGTCCAGTTTTCGATCACATAGGGCGCCTGCTCGCGCAGGCAGAACAGATGCCAGACGCCGTCCCGCCCCTCCAGCAGATCGCCGAACAGGCTGCGCCGCAGGCCGAGGGCCATCAGCGCGCCGAGCAGATCGCGGTGGGTCAGCTTTTCGGCAAAGCGCGGCGCCCGCGGCGCGACCCGCAGCACGGCGATCGGCGCGTCCTCCTCCCCGCCGCCGAACACGGCGACGCGGCGCTCCGCGCCGTCATAGCCGCCCGCGAGGGCGGACGCTCCGCAGCGGCGGGCGACCTCCTGCTCCGCCAGGGTCAGGAACTCCGTGCAGCAGGGCTGGCCGCGCTTTTCGGCGCGCAGCGCCAGCTCGCGGCAGCGCTTTTTCAGCAGCTCGTTATCGTCCATGCTCACACGCCCTCCGCCGGGCGCAGGTCAAGGCCGCGCTTCCAGCGGCCGCTGCGGATGCGGATGACAAAGAGGGCGCAGCGCGTCACGTTGTCGGCCAGCATGCAGGTCCAGACGGCGTTGAGGCCGAGACGGAAGAAATGCAGGCAGATAAAGGTGCCGAGGACGCGGATGCCCCACATGCAGACCAGAGAGATATAGAGCGGCGCCTTCATGTCGCCGACGCCGCGGAACAGGCCCTCGGCCACCGTCAGCACGCCGAAGATCGGCTCGGACAGGGCGATGATGCGCAGCGCGCCCGCGCCCTGGCGGATGACCTCGGGATCGCGGGTGAAAATCCCCATCATCTGCTCCGGCAGGAAGAACAGCAGCACGGCCAGCACGGCCAGCGCGCCGAAGGCGATGCGGCTGAGCACCGCCGCCACGCGGTCCAGCCGGCGCTCATCGCGCGCCCCGACCGCCATGCCCGCCATCGTCGAGGCGACGGCCTGCAGTCCGTATGCCGGGATATAGAAGGCCTCCTCGGCCGTGTTGGCAATCGAATGGGCGGCCAGGGCGGTCGTGCCCAGCGTCGTCACCAGCGAGACAAAGACGATGAAGGCGGAGCAGATCACCAGATGCTGCGCCGCCGCCGGCACCGCCACCCGGCGCACAAAGCGCAGCACCTCGCCGTCCGGCCGCAGGGAGGTCCCGTGCAGGCCGAGCGCGCTGCGCCGGCCAAACGCCCACACCATCAGCACGCCGCCGACGGCAATCGAGATCGCGCTGGCAATCGCCGCGCCGCGGACGCCCCAGCCGCAGCCGAACATCCGCATCCGCATCCCGAACAGGGAGATGGTCCGCGTCTTGTAGATCATGAAATAGTTGAGCACGACGTTGATCAGGTTGACCAGCAGATTGACCAGCATCGGGGTGCGCATGTCGCCGGTGCCGCGCAGCACGGCGCCGAAGATGATCGTCGCGCCGCGGAACAGGATCGGCAGGCTGAGGATCAGCAGGTATTCCCCGGCCACGCCCCGGATCCCGGCGTCCGCCCCCATCCAGGCGGGGATCTGCCGCGCCAGCAGGCAGAGCGGCACGCCGAGGCCGATGCTGGAGACCAGCGTCAGCAGCAGGGCCTGTCCGCCCGCGCGGCGGACGCGGTCCCAGTTCCCCGCCCCGACCGCCTGGGCCACATAGGCCAGCAGGCCGATGCTCACGGCGCGCAGCAGGCCCCAGAGCAGCCACTGCGGGGTCTGGTTGATCCCGACCGCCGCCGAGGCGTAAGCGCCCAGCCGTCCGACCATCGCCGCGTCGACATACGACACGGCCGTCTGCAATCCTTCCTCCAGCATCACCGGCCACGCCATGGTCAGGATGGACCGGTAGAAGCCTTTGTTTTCTGCGGTCAAGCGATCAGCCTCCCCCACTCGTCTGTCTGTTTTGGGATTTGCGCAGGTCGGTGCCGGCCCCGCGAAACAGCATGCGGCGGGGCCTCCGGAATATCGCCGCCGTTTACTCCATCACGATCATGCCGGCGTGGACGCCGCGGGCGTCGCCCTGGCGGCGGTGCGACCAGAACAGGCGCTTGTCGCCGCAGCAGGTGCACTCGTTGGAGATGTCGATGTTCATGGGCAGGACGCCCTCGCGCACCAGCGCCATGTAGGTGATGTTCTTGAGATCGACATGCCACTTGTCGCCCTCGCGGTACATATAGTCCGAAATGGCCTCGCCGTAGGTGCGGTTGAGCGCCTCCGGCACGTCGTCGTCGGTCTCGAAGCAGCTGCGGCAGATCGAGGGGCCGACCGCGGCGATCAGGTCGCTCGGGCGGACGCCGAACTCGGCCGTCATTTTGCGGATGGTCTTGGGCAGCACCTCGCAGGCCGCGCCGCGCCAGCCGACATGCGCCAGCCCGCAGGAGCGGGTGTGGCGGTCATAGAGCAGGATGAGCTGGCAGTCGGCATAAAAGCCGGTCAGCACCACATGCGGCTCGTTGGTGATCAGGGCGTCCACCTGCTCGCCCGCCGCCGTCAGCTCGGTGACCGGGTGGGCGACGACGATGTGGTCGCCGTGGGCCTGCACGGTGCGCACCACGCGCGTCTCGTCCTCGCCGAGGCTCTGCGCCGCCAGGCGGAAGTTCTGCATGACGTTTTCGCGGCTGTCGCTGCCGCTGAAACGGAAATTGAGGCTCTCATACATTCCCTGGGAGACCCCGCCGAGACGGGTGAAAAAGCCGTGACGCAGGCGCGGCTGGGACATCAGCTGCGGAGAGCGGTAGCTGGGAAGATCGCTGCTTCTGTCAATTCGAAGATCGGGCATCGTTGGTCTGCTCCTTTTATGTTGGAATGAGAATATGTGAAATCAGAGGGAAACTCAGGAAAGCTCGACGCGCTCGGCCGAGACGCACCGCCCGTCCGCGAGCGCGAACACCGCGCCCTGGATGCGCACGTCGCCGTCGGCGCTCTGGAAGCGCGGGCCGATCATGTTGCGGAAAAAGGCAATCGACTGCTCCTTGCGCACGCCGATGACCGAATCGAGCCCGCCGGTCATGCCGAGGTCGGTGATGTAGCCCGTCCCGCCCGGCAGCACGCCGGCGTCGGCGGTCGGGACGTGGGTGTGCGTGCCGAACACCACGGCGGCGCGGCCGTCCAGATAGTGGCCGAGGGCGCGCTTCTCGCTCGTCGCCTCGGCGTGGAAATCGAAGATGTGATAGTCCGCCGGATGCGCCTTCAGCGCCGCGTCGGCGGCTGCGAAGGGATCGGCGGCATGGAAATCCAGATTGAGCCGCCCCTGCAGGCTGACGACGCAGACGTGGGCGCCGCCGCAGTCCAGCTCGGCGATCCCCGCGCCCGGCAGCGACGCCGGCAGGTTGCAGGGCCGCAGCAGATCGCGGCGCTCGTCGAGCATGGGCAGGATGCGCCGGTCGGCAAAGGAGTGATTGCCGAGGGTGATCACATCCGCGCCGGCGGCAAAGATGGTCTCCGCGGCGTCGGGCGAAATGCCCCGGATCGAGGCGTTCTCCCCGTTGACGATGCAGAGGTCCGCGCCCGTGCTGCGGCGCAGCGCGCCCAGCTTGCGGCGGATGATCTCCACACCCGGCTCGCCGCAGACGTCGCCGATGGCCAGCAAAACCATGAAAAGCTCCTTTCGGTTGACAAATCGAACGGAAATGGGTAAGATAATGAAGTATGAAACGGCGCGGCCGGCTGAAATCGTTCGCCGCGCCCGGAATGTTCCCCGCGCCCCGTGCGCCGCCGCACGAAGTCTCTCACGCGGCGCCGGACGGGCCGTTCTCGGCAGGCATACCCCGTGAAAGCGGCGCTTTCGCGGGGGCCCCAAAGAGAATCGCTGAAATCGTCGGCGGACGCCCGCGGCCGGTCCCTTCGTCTGTGGCTTTCCCACATTTTCATATCTGCGCCCGCAGCTCAGCCGGACAGAGCGTCCCCGCGGCCCCGTGAAAGCGGCGCTTTCGCGGGGGCCCCAAAGAGAATCGCTGAAATCGTCGGCGGACGCCCGCGGCCGGTCCCTTCGTCTGTGGCTTTCCCACATTTTCATATCTGCGCCCGTAGCTCAGCTGGATAGAGCGTCCGCCTCCTAAGCGGAAGGTCGCGCGTTCGAATCGCGCCGGGCGTGCCACGGAAAACCGGCGGCCCGCAAGGGGCACGCCGGTCTTTCTTTTGTTCAAAAAAGGCCGGCGCTCTCAACATCATGCCAATTTATATTATACACGGCTCCCCTGGCGCCGTCAAACGGTGCGGCCCTGTTTTCGGCAGAAAGAAGATGAAAAAATGTCCGTCGTTTCCACCTTTTCTCCCTTCGTTCCCGACGGCTCGCGGCTGCTGATCCTCGGCAGCGCCCCGAGCATCAAATCCCTGGAGGCCGGCTTTTTTTACGGCCATCCGCGCAACCGCTTCTGGCCCCTGCTGGCGCGGCTCTGCGGCGAGACGCCGCCCGAGAGCTGGGACGCCCGCCGCGACCTGCTGCGCCGCCGCCGCGTCGCCCTCTGGGACGTCATCGCCCGCTGCGAGCGCGAGGGCAGCACCGACGCGCGCATCCGCGAGCCGGTGCTCTCCGACGTGCCGGCGCTGCTGGCGCAGCACCCCTCCATCGCGGCGATCGCCCTCAACGGCAGCCTGGCGGCCCGGCTGTTCGCGCAGCACGGCCCGCTGCCCGCCGCGGTCTTTGCCCTGCCCTCGACCAGTCCCATCCCCCGCCGCGACATCCGCTGTCTCGACGATCTCTACGCGCGCTGGCGCGTGCTGGAGCCCTATCTGCGGATATGACCGCGCCGCCCGCCGGAAAACCCGGCGGGCGGCACTTTTTATGTCTGTTTCGGCGGCCTCGCTGCCGTCAGCTCTCCCGCTCCATGCGCACAAACGCCGCGCCGGCGCGCGAAAAGCGGCCCGTCTCGCAAAAGCCCGCGGCGCGGTAGCAGCGGATGGCGCGCGCGTTGAACGCCCGCACCTCGAGCCGCAGCGGCTTTCCCGGGAACCGCGCCGCCGCGGCGCCGATGCAGAGGGCGAGCAGCGCGCCGCCCAGCCCCTGTCCGCAGTGCTCCGGCGCCAGCCCGAGGCCCAGCGTCACGCCGCCGTCCTCCGGGCGCAGGCGGAAAAAGCCCGCCAGCGCGCCGCCGCGGCAGACGGCGGTGAACTGCGCGCGCTTCTCCGCGTCCGCGACGCCGTACCCGCGGGCGCGGGCGGTCTCCCACGGCGGCAGGTCGTAGACGTCATAGGGCGGCGGATAGCGCCAGGTACAGACCGCGCGCCCGTCCTCCTCGGAAAACGGGCGCGCGGTCAGGACCGCAGCGGTCCTGTTCATTTTTACAGCTTTTCGAGCGTCTCGGCCAGCTGATCCAGCCACGGGCCGTCGAACAGCTCGATCATGCCCGCGTCGCAGGCGGCGGCGAGCTTCGGATCGATGGGCAGCGACGCCGTCAGCGGGATGTTCAGCTCCTGCGCCAGCGCCTGCACCCGGCTCTCGCCGAAGGGGCGCACGACCTCCCCGCACTTGGGGCAGGTGAAATAGGAGAAGTTCTCGACCAGCGCGGCGACGGGAATGTTCATCATCTTCGCCATGTTGACCGCCTTCTCGACGATCATGCCGACCAGGCTCTGCGGCGAGGTGACGACCACGGCGGCGTCGACCGGCAGGGTCTGGAAGACCGTCAGCGGCACGTCGCCCGTGCCCGGAGGCATGTCGACGAACAGATAATCGACGTCCTGCCAGACGACCTCGGTCCAGAACTGCTTGACCATCCCGGCGATGATCGGCCCGCGCCACAGCACGGGATCGGTGTCTTTCTCGAGCAGCAGGTTGCAGGAGATCATCTGGATGCCGGTCTTGGTTTTGACGGGGATGATCCCGTCGTCGTCGCCGTGCGGACGCTCGGTGACATGGAACGCCTTCGGCATCGAGGGGCCGGTGACGTCCGCGTCGAGCACGCCGACGTTGAAGCCGCGGCGCTGCATCAGCACCGCCAGCATCGCGGTCACCATCGATTTGCCGACGCCGCCCTTGCCGCTGACGACGGCGATGACCTTGCCGACGTGCGCCAGCGGATGGCACGGCTCGCGCAGGCTCTCGGGCTGCTGCCGCTCGCCGCAGTTTTCGCCGCAGGTGCTGCAGTCATGGGTGCAGTTTTCGCTCATTGCATTACGACCTTTCCGGAATTATGATAAATTGGTTCGCTCAGTATTCAAAGCCCGTCGGCCGGTCCAGCGGCTCGCCGAGCAGCTCGGGATGGGCCGCCAGATGATCGAGCAGGCGGATCGACTTGGCGAAGTAGAACCCGTCCGCGATGCGCTCGTCCACCGTCATGCCGAGCGGCAGGATGTCGAAGGCGCGGACGCTGCCGTCCTCCTGGAGCCGGTATTCGCGGCGCAGCTCGCCAATGGTAATCATCAGGCTGTTGGTGCCGAAATTGTTGAGGTGGTGATAGATCGCGTCGCACTTGACGCTGCCGAGGTTGGAGAGCAGCACGGTCGTGTGGTTGGTGTCGAAGCTCTCGAGGTAGTTGGGCAGCTTGCCGTAAAAATCCAGCGTGCGCAGCACCCACATCGTGAACATCATCAGCGGCCGCGGCAGCTTTTGCAGCACCTCGAACACGGTCTCGGAATCGGCCTTCTCCTCGGTGGTGCGGATCTCGTGCACCTCGCCCAGCACCTTGCGGCAGAAATCGTCGAGCGTCCAGCCGTTCTCCGGGCGCAGCACCATCAGCGACTCCTCGCCCGTGTCGGAAAACTGCTTCTTGACGACGAAGGACAGGCTGATGCCCCGGCGCTGGAAGAACTTGCGGCCGGAGACATAGCGGTTGAGCAGCGGCCGCTCGGTGATGACCCGGGAGATCATATACAGAAAGACGTGAAAGAACGTCGTGCGGTACTCCGCGCCCGCGTTGCGGGTCTCGAGCCAGCGCAGCAGCGCCGTCACGTCCAGCTCCTTGTGCAGATAGCACTCGGCGTCGGCGCGGTGCGGCATCAGGTGCGGCAGCAGCGCGTGGTACGGGTCGCCGTCGCGGACCAGATAGGCCTCCTTGCGGTCGCCGAAGCGCTTTTTGGGCATTTCCCCGCTCATTTTGCTCATCCCCTCGCGGTTTCTATTATAACGCAGCCGCGCGGCAAAGAAAAGGGATATTTTTCACGGCGCGCGGCATAAAGCGCCGCGGCGGCGGCGAAAATAGGCGCGAGGTGAGTCATTTCCCATGAAACGCAGCAATAGCGAATATCAGCAGCTCTGCCGCGAGCTTTCGCCGCCCTCGCCGAGCTTCCGGACCGTCCCGGCGGCGTTTCTGGTCGGGGGCGCGATCTGCGCGCTCGGCCAGCTCTGCCGCGCGCTGCTCCTGCGCGCCGGTCTGCCGGAAAAAGCGGCCGCGGCGGGCGTCTCCTGCCTGCTGGTGCTGCTGGGCGTCGCCCTGACGGCGGCGCGCCTGTTCGAAAAGCTGGCCAAGCGCGCGGGCGCGGGCACGCTGGTGCCCATCACCGGCTTCGCCAACTCGATCGCCGCCCCGGCGCTCGAGTTCAAGACCGAGGGCTTCGTGCTGGGCACCTGCGTCAAGATGTTCAGCATCGCCGGGCCGGTGCTGACCTTCGGCATCAGCGCCAGCGTCGTCTACGGCGTGATCCTGTGGCTGGCGTCACGATGAAGCGGACGGGCGACACGGTGTTTTTCGATCCCCCCGCCGGCGTGCGCGGCTATGCCGCCGCCGTGGGAAAGAAGGAGGGCGAGGGCCCGCTGGGCAAATGCTTCGACTATGTGTGCCGGGACAACCGCTTCGGCCGCGCCGCCTGGGAGCAGGCCGAGAGCGCGATGGTGGAAAAGGCGGCGGGGATCGCCCTCGAAAAGGCCGGGCTGACGGCGGACGCCCTGGCGGCGGCGATGGGCGGCGACCTGCTCAACCAGTGCATCGCCACCAGCTTTGCGAACCGCGCCCTGGGCGCGCCGTTCTTCGGGCTTTACGGCGCCTGCTCGACGATGGCGGAGGGGCTGGTGCTGGGGGCGCTGATGTGCTCCGCCGGCTTCGCCGCGCCGGTGCTGTGCACGGCGGCTTCCCACTTCTGCTCGGCGGAGCGGCAGTACCGCTATCCGCTGGAATACGGCGGCCAGCGCCCGCCGACGGCGCAGTGGACGGCGACGGCCTGCGGCGCGGCGGTGCTGGACGCGGGCGCCGCCCCGATCCGCGTGACGGCGGCGACGGCGGGCCGCATCTTTGACCCCGGGATCACCGACGCCGCCAACATGGGCGGGGCGATGGCCCAGTCGGCCTATGAGACCCTGACCCGCTTCTTCCGCGACAGCGGCACCGAGCCGGAGGACTATGACCTGATCGTCACCGGCGACCTGGCCCGGATCGGGCACGCGCTGGTGGCGCGGCTGTTTGCGGAGGACGGGCGGCCCCTCGGGCCGAACTACCGCGACTGCGGCCTGATGCTCTATGCGGAAAACCAGGACGCCCACGCGGGCGGCTCCGGCTGCGGCTGCAGCGCGGCGGTGCTGTGCGGCCACATCCTGCCGGCGATGGCGCAGGGGCGCTACCGGCGGGTGCTGTTCTGCGGCACGGGGGCGCTGATGAGCCCCGTCTCGGCCAACCAGGGCGAGAGCATCCCCGGCGTCTGCCACCTGGTGCGTCTCGAGGCCGTCTGACCCCGCGCTCCGGCAGGCCGTCCCTGCCGCCGCCATCGGGGGAGGCGGAGCCGCAGCCCCGGAAGGGAGCCTTCGTCCTGCCGCCCCCATCGGGGGAGGCGGGGCGCAGCCCCGGAAGGGGGCCGTCGCCTTTGCCGCCCCCATCGGGGGAGGTGGGACCGCAGCCCCGGAAGGGGGCTTTCGTCCTTGCCGCCCTTATCGGGGGAGGTGGGGCCGCAGCCCCGGAAGGGGGCCTTCGTCCTTGCCGCTCTTATCGGGGACGGCGGGGCGCAGCCCCGGAAGGGGGCTTTCGTCCCTGCCGCCCTGAGGGGGACGGCGGGCGCAGCCCCGGAAGGGGACCTTCGTCCTGCCGCCCCCATCGGGGGAGGTGGGGCCGCAGCCCCGGAAGGGGGCCGTCGCCTTTGCCGCCCCCATCGGGGGAGGTGGGGCCGCAGCCCCGGAAGGGGGCCGTCGCCTTTGCCGCCCCCATCGGGGGAGGTGGGGCCGCAGCCCCGGAAGGGGGCCGTCGCCTTTGTCGCCCCCATCGGGGGAGGTGGGGCGCAGCCCTGGAAGGGGGCCCTCGTCCCTGCCGCCCGCATCCGCTCCCCAAAATACAACGGAAAAGAGGCCCGGGCATGATCTATTTCAAAGCCTTTCTGGTCGGCGGCGCGATCTGCGCGCTGAGCCAGGTGCTGATCGACCGCACGCGCCTGACCCCGGCGCGCATCCTGAGTGCCTATGTGGTGCTGGGGGTGGCGCTGACCGGCTGCGGGCTCTACGGCCCGCTGGTCAGGTGGGCCGGGTGCGGGGCGACGGTGCCGCTGCTCGGCTTCGGCTACGCGATGGCGGAGGGCGTCAGGGCCGCCGTGGCGGAGCAGGGCTTCCTCGGCGCCCTGACCGGCGGGCTGACGGCGACGGCGGGCGGCATCGCCGCGGCGGTCTCGCTCTCGCTGCTGGCGGCGGCGCTCTTTTCGGCGGGCGACCGCTCGTAAAAGGGACGATGCGGGGGACGGCGTTCCCGTCCAAAGCCGCCGCCATCGGGGGCGGCGGCTCCGCAGGGGGCGGCAGGACGAAAGCCCCCTTCCGGGGCTGCGCCCCACCTCCCCCGATGGGGGAGGCAAGGGGGAAACGACCCCCGGGCCGCCGCGCAAGGGCATGAACGTAAAAAAGGCCCCGGGCTTTCGCCCGGGGTCCTTTTCGCTCAAATGATTTCCTTGCCTGTGGGAGGAAACTTATTTCGCAGTGGCGTTGAAGAACAGAACGCCGGCATACTCGCCATCGACGGTCTTTTCAGCATTGCCGACCAGCGCGGTGTAGGTAGCCTGATCGCCCTTAACATCCAGATAGGCGTTGACGATATCCTGCATGGTGACGAACTTCGGGGTGCCAGTGCCAACCTGCAGAACGACAACCGCCTTGGAGTTGATGTCCTTAAGCGCGTTGTTGAACGAAACCATCGTGGTCGCAACAGCTTCGACAGTGGTCGTGGTCGGAGTGACCTTGGTCAGAGCAGCCGTGCCATCGGTGACAACAACCGTGACAACCTGCTTAGCGGTATAGTTGGCACCGGTAGAGCCAGCAGCAACCTTCAGCTTCGCGGTAGTGCCATCGGAATAAGTGACATCGATATAACGGATGGTCTTCGCAGCAGTGGTATCATACTCGTCATAAGCGTCGCTGGTGGTGACCGCATAGACAGAGTTCGTGGTCACGGTAACATTGCCGCTATTGATCGCGCCGACAACCACATTGAGGATGCCGTTGCTGTTCATGGTGGTGTAATAGGTATCAACCGTCTGGTCGTTCTTCAGATCAGCCAGAGTGACCACAGAGAACGCCCACTTAGTAGCATCGAAAGCCGGCGCAGTGCTGGTGTCCTTGGTCTTGTCGATCATAAAGAACTTCGCGGTGGACGGAACCAGCACAGAGGAACCGATTCTGCCGGTCTTATAGTCCAGAGCGCCGCCAGTGGCCTTGTTGTACTTATAGCCGCCCGTAACAGCGACATAGCCATTTTCAAGCGCAACGAGCTTATAGGTGCCAGCATCGTCGCCGGTGTTCTCCTTCAGCTCATAGACAGTACCGACAACCAGATTGCCATGGTTCGTGCCGCTCGTAGTCGTATTGGTATCAAAGTACTGGTACTCGGTGATCTTGCCATCCAGGCCCAGAACCTTCATCAGATAGGTCGTCTTCGAGCCCGCATACGGATCAACAGAGGTGGTGCTGCCCTTCGCGGTCAGCATAACCAGAGTCGGCATCTCGGTGGTAGCAGCAGCCTCATAGACCTTGGCCTTGACGATGACGTTGCCATCGGCATAGAACTCGATCTTGGAGCCGAGGGTAGCCTTACTCAGATCCATGCCAACACCGCCGGTAGCCGCCTGATACACGGTGCCGGAGAAGGTGTAACCATCGATCTTCTTGGTCAGCAGCGCGACATTGGAGGTCATCGCCTCGACGTCGTACTTGCCGGTGATAACATTGGCAGTAACCTTGACGAAGCTCTTGTCAGCAACGGTGTTGACGCAGTTGACATACTTGGCTTCGTAAGTGTTGCCACCAAACGTATACTTGCCATCCTTGACGGCGACGGTGCCGTACTGAGACGTGGTGACGATGATATAGTCGATGCCGCTCTTGCCGTCGGTATCAATGGCGCGGACGGTGCCGGCAACGGTCGGAATCTCAGAGGTAGCAGTAGGCATCGTGTACGGAGCATAGGTGTTCGCAGCAGTGTTCTTGACCGCGACATAGCCGGTGGCCAGAACGTCGCTGATGGTGCCGACAGTGACCTTGCCAGACTTGATCGTCACATCACCGATGTTGGCGACGTCGGTCTTGGAGGTGCCGGTAGCACGGACGGAATAGACCTTGTTGCTCTTGTTGGCGTTGTAGAGGACAGTGACTTCCTGGCCAAGCAGAACCGCATCAACGTCCTTGGTGAACGTGGTGCTGGTGCCCTTGACATTGACACTGAACTTGCCATCGCCGGCAGTGCTGCCAGTCAGCGCGGCGCCGCCGATGGAGGTCAGAACGCCGGTCGCCGTGGTCAGACCGAACTTCTTGCCGCCCAGCGTGGTGGTCGGGCTAACTTCGGTCAGCTCGCCAAGCATATAGCGGACAAGGTTGACGTTCTTAAGGGCATCCATGAACATGACGGCGACCCACTGGCGCTGCGCCGGGGCGGACAGGCTCATGCCATAGTTCTCGAGCATGCCAGCGGAGAACGCATCGTTCTGAACGTTGGCAGCCCACATCGCACCAGTGTAGCTCTGCTTGTCGGACTTGTAGCCGGCGCAGATCAGAAGCATCTTGGCCATCTCATAGCCGGTGACCGGGGCGTTCGGATCGAACGTGGTCGGGGTCTTGCCCTGGACAATGCCCATGGTGTAGCAGTAGTTCACATAGCCGTCATACCAGCTGTTGGTGACGACATCGGTGAAATACTTGCCACCATTATAGATGGAAGCATCGGTGCGGCCGGTCATAAGGCGATAAATCATCGCCGCAGCTTCGGCGCGGGTAATGGTAGCGAGCGGCTTTGCATAGCCGTTGTCGCCGGTCATGATGCCGAGGTCATTCATGAGGTTGACAGCGTCGACGCAGTCCGTGTCGATCTTGTCCTGATCCTTGAACGCAGCAAACACGTTCAGGGACAGCACCATGGCCAGAGCCAGGGTCAGAGCAAGAACTTTCTTCAGAGTGCTCATGTGTGTATTTCCTCCCATATTATTTTTGGTGTACTCCGGACAGGCACCGGAATACCCTGACGCTACAATATCAAATTGAAGGCCGCTTTGCAAGCGTTTCGGGGGGAATGTAACACAAGTGTAATATTGCCCCGCGCCGCCGCCGCCATTGATTTTTGACGAAAAAAACGGTATGATGACAGACAGAAACATTTCAAGGAGGAGTGCCGCATGGACAACCAGTTTCTGATCGTGCACCGCTCGGCGCTGCCGGACTATTTCCAGAAGGTCGTCGAGGCCAAGGCGCTGCTGGCCAGCGGCCGCATCCGCGACGTCTCCGCCGCGGCGAAGGCGGCCGGCATCTCGCGCAGCACCTATTATAAATATAAGGACTATGTCTTTGAGCCGTCGCAGATGTCCGAGGGGCGGCGCGCCGTGCTCAGCATGGTGCTCGAGCACGAGACCGGCGTGCTCTCCGGGCTGCTCAGCCGCGTCTCCGCCATGGGGGCCAGCGTGCTCACCATCACCCAGAGCCTGCCGCTCCGCCAGAAGGCGGGCGTCACCCTCTCGCTCGACGTCGGCGGCATGCCCGGCACGACCGCGGAGCTGCTGCAGGCGCTCGAGGCCGCGCCCGGCGTCTCCCAGGTGCGGCTGGTGGCGGTGGAATAGCGGCGGGGCCGCAAAAACGGGCGCGGCGCGCCGCCGGAAGCGCGCAAGGCGAATGCAATCAAAAGGAGCGGGCTGCTGCCCGCTCCCTTTTTGCGCGAAAACCGAGGTTTTCTCAGAACACGATGAAGAACTTGCAGAGGAACAGCGCGCTCAGGATCCAAGTCAGCCCGGAAACTTCCTTGCCGCGGCCGGTAAAGACCTTGATGATGCTGTAAGAGATCAGGCCGATGCCGATGCCGTTGCCGACGCCGCTCGTCCCGATCATAAAGATCAGCATGAGCGCGACGGGCACGACCGAGGCGGCGTCCGTGAAGTCCACATCCTTCAGCGAGGAGAGCATCAGGGTGCCGACATAGATCAGGGCGGCGGAGGTCGCCGGGGCCGGGATCAGGCCCGCGACCGGGGCCAGGAACATCGCGGCCAGGAACAGCACGCCGGTCGTGATCGCGGTCAGGCCGGTGCGGCCGCCCTCCTCCACGCCGGAGGCGGACTCGATGAAGGTGGTGATGGTGCTGGTGCCCATGACGGCGCCGACGCAGGTGCCGACGGCGTCCGCCATCATGCACTCCTGCATGTTGGGCATCTTGTCGTTCTTGTCAAGCATGTTGGCGCGCTTGGCGGTGCCGTACAGCGTGCCGATGGTGTCGAACATATCGACCATGCAGAAGGTCAGAATGGTCATCAGGGCGGTGAAATAGCCGATGGAGAACATCGCCTTGAAGTTGAACTTGAAGAACGTCAGCTCAAACATATCCTTGAAGGGGGGCACGAAGCTGGCGTTGGCCAGGGAGGCGAACGGGTTGTTGCCGAGGGCGAAGGAGCCGATCCAGTAAATGACGGAGGCGAGGACCATGCCCAGCAGCACGGAGCCCTTGACCTTCTTGTGGTTGAGGACCGAGATCGCAAACAGACCGACAAACATCGTCACGACATAGAGGACGATCATGCGGTAGTCGGCGCCGGCGGCGTCCATGGCGGCCTTGGTGGCGCCCGGGCCGTCCTTGAAGAAGGTGCCGAGGACATAGAACACATTGGAGAAATCCGGGCTGAAAATGCCGGCGTTGGAGCCGAGGCCGATGTTCAGCAGCATCATGCCGATGCCGGCCGGGATGCCGTGACGCACGGCGGAGGGGATGGCGTCCACGATCTTCTCGCGGATCTTGCACGCGGTCAGGACGACGAACAGCACGCCCTCGACCAGGATGATGCACAGCGCCGCCTGGAAGGCGGAGGTGTAATCAATGGAGGCGGCGGCGGCAATCGAGGCGACGACGGTGGCGAAATAGCTGTTCAGGCCCATGCCGGAGGACATGGCGAACGGCTTGTTGGCCAGCAGGCCGAGCAGGATGGTGCCGATGGCGGTGGAGATGATCGTGGCCATAAAGACCGCGTTCCACATCGGTTCGCCGGAGAAGGCGCCGGAGATCAGGGTCGGGTTCAGGGCGATGATGTAGGCCATGGTCATGAAGGTGGTCAGGCCGGCCATCAGCTCGATGCGGACCGTCGTGCCGTTCTCCTTCAGCTTGAAGAATTTTTCCATAGCGTGCGTTTTCCTCCCACTTTTTTGTTTTTCCAATACAAAACGCGGCGGAAAGCCGCCGCGCCGACCATTTTCACGCAAAAACAAATGCGCCGCACACAGCGGCGTCACATTGTTCCTGCTCCCAATAGTCGGACGGGGACGGCCGTCCGGTAGAGACTCGCGGCCCGGGAAAACGCTCCACTCCGCGATTATATTGGAAACACTTTTCTACTTTATGATTTTAACGCAGCAGGGGCGGGCATTTCAATGCACAAATCTGCCAAAGAATCGCGCAAAAACTGTCGAAAGTGCCCGGTGTCCGCCGGAATCCGCGCGGGGCACGGATTTGTGCTTGCAATTCGGAAAACGCTATGCTATACTACGCATGTTCACCCCACCTTGGAGAAGTACCCAAGTGGTGAAGGGGCTCCCCTGCTAAGGGAGTAGGCCTGTAAAAGGGCGCAAGGGTTCAAATCCCTTCTTCTCCGCCAGAACGCCTGCAAGCGCTGATCCGTCAGCGTTTGCAGGCGTTTTTTCGCGCCGGGAAAACGGGCGCGCCCCGCCCCGCGGCGCAGATTTTGCCGCGCGCCGCCTTGCGCGCGCGCACAAAGGCTGATACAATGGATGACATGACAACAAACCGCGGCGCGCCGCGGAAAGGATGACCAAATCGTGTCCAAACATCAGCCCGTCAGCAGCGCGGCCCAGCACCGGCGCATGCTGGAGACCCCCATTCCCCGCCTGATCACCGCCATGGCGGTGCCGACCGTGGCCAGCCAGCTCGTCAGCGTCGTCTACAACACCGCCGACACCTATTTCGTCTCCCAGATCGGCACCAGCGCCGCCGCCGCGGTCGGCGTGGTGTTTTCGCTCATGTCGATCATCCAGGCCTTCGGCTTCGGCCTCGGCATGGGCGCCAACAGCCTCATCAGCCGCCGCCTCGGCGCCCGGCAGGACGAGGAGGCCCACCGCTTCGGCAGCAGCGCCTTCTTCGCCGCGCTGTGCGTCGGCCTGCTTCTGACCGTCGCCGGACTGCTGACCCTCGACGGGCTGATGCGCCTGCTCGGCTCGACCGAGACCATGCTGCCCTATTCGCGCGCCTACGCCCGCTGGATCCTGCTCGGCGCGCCGGTGATGTGCTCCTCCTTCGTGCTCAACAACATCCTGCGCGCCGAGGGCGAGGCCGTGCTGGCGATGTGGGGGCTGTGCACGGGCGGACTGCTCAACATGGCGCTCGACCCGCTCTTCATTTTCACCTTCCGCATGGGCATCGGCGGCGCGGCCCTCGCCACCGTCCTCAGCCAGTGCGTCAGCTTCTGCATCCTGCTCTCCGCCTTTCTGCGCGGCAAGAGCATCGTGCGGCTGTCGCCGCGCTGCGTGAGCCGCCGGGCCGGCGACTATCTCCTCATCCTCCGCACCGGGTTCCCGACCATCTGCCGCCAGGGCATGGCCAGCCTCGCCTCGGCGCTGATGAACGTCAGCGCCGCCCCCTACGGCGACGCGGCGGTGGCCGCCATCACCATCTCCAACAAGGTCTACCTGCTCGTCCGCAACGTCGTCATCGGCATCGGCCAGGGCTTCCAGCCGGTCGCGGGCTACAACTTCGGCGCCGGCAACAAGCGCCGCGTGCGCGCCGCCTTCGGCTTCTCCTGCCTGCTCGGCACCGCCGTCTGCGCGCTGTCCGCCGGCGTGATCGCGCTCTTCGCCGGCCCGCTCATCCACTGGTTCCGCGACGATCCCGAGGTGGTGCGCATCGGCGTCCGCGCCCTGTACTTCGCCTGCGCCGTCATGCCGTTCATGGCCTATTCGACCTATGTCAACCAGCTCTACCAGTGCCTGGGCTTCAGCGCCAAGGCGACCTTCCTCGCCAGCTGCCGCCAGGGCGTGTTCTTCATCCCGCTGATCCTGCTGCTGCCGCGCCTGATCGGGCTGACCGGCGTGCAGATGACGCAGCCCGCCGCGGATTTCTGCACCTTCCTGATCTCGGTCCCCTTCCAGGTCCTCTTCTTCCGCCGCATCCTGACGGACGGCGGCGACGGGACCCGGGCCTGACGGCTCCGGCCGCGCGGCAGACGCCGCGCGGCCTTTTCATCGCTTTAGCGCGGGGCTATTGACCTTCCCGCGGGTGCAACGTATAATAGCTTCGGGCCGATGCTGGCCCGAAAGGAGACGACAGCATGGAACATCTGTCGGATATTGAGATCGCGCGCGCCAACCGGATGCAGGTCATCTGGGATGTCAGCGACCGGCTGGGCATCGCCCGCGCCGACCTCGAGCTTTACGGCAACTACAAGACCAAGATCAATCCCGCCGCTCTGCGCGACCGGCCGGCGGACGGCAAGGTCATTCTGGTGACCGCCATCACCCCCACCCCGGCGGGCGAGGGCAAGACCACGACCTCCATCGGCCTGAGCGACGCGCTGTGCCGGCTCGGCAAAAACGCCATCGTCGCCCTGCGCGAGCCGTCGCTCGGCCCGGTGTTCGGCGTCAAGGGCGGCGCCGCCGGCGGCGGCTATGCCCAGGTGGTGCCGATGGAGGACATCAACCTCCATTTCACCGGCGACTTCCACGCCATCGGCGCGGCCAACAACCTCATGTGCGCCATGCTCGACAACCACATCTACCAGGGCAACGCCCTGGACATCGACGTGCGGCGCGTGATGTGCCGCCGGGCGATGGATATGAACGACCGCCAGCTGCGCGCCATCGTCTGCGGCCTCGGCGGCAAGACCGACGGCGTCCCCCGCGAGGACGGCTTCGACATCACCGTGGCGAGCGAGGTCATGGCCGCGCTCTGCCTGGCGACCGACCTGATGGACCTCAAGGCCCGCCTGGGCCGGATCATCGTCGCCTACAACCGCAAGGACGAGCCGGTGACCGTCAGCGACCTCAAGGTGGCGGGCGCGATGACCGCGCTGCTCAAGGACGCGATCAAGCCCAACCTGGTCCAGACCCTCGAGCACAACCCTGCCTTCATCCACGGCGGCCCGTTCGCCAACATCGCGCACGGCTGCAACAGCGTCATCGCCACCCGCACGGCGATGCGCCTCGGCGATTACGTCGTGACGGAGGCCGGCTTCGGCGCCGACCTCGGCGCCGAGAAGTTCATCGACATCAAGTGCCGCCAGTCGGGCATCCGCCCGGCCGCGGTCGTGCTGGTCGCCACCGTCCGCGCCCTCAAGATGCACGGCGGCGTGCCCAAGAAGCAGCTGGCGGGCGAGAACCTCGAAGCCCTCGAAAAGGGCATGGGCAACCTGCTCCGCCACATCGACAACGTCACCAACGTCTACGGCCTGCCGGCCGTCGTCGCCATCAACCGCTTCCCCGGCGACACCGAGGCCGAGCTGGAGCTGGTCCGCAGCCGCTGCGCCGAGCGCGGCGTCAACGTCTGCCTCAGCGAAGTCTGGGAAAAGGGCAGCGAGGGCGGCCTCGAGCTGGCGCGCGAGGTGCTGCGCCTCTGCGAGCAGGAGAACCACTTCTCCTTTGTCTATGAGGACGAGGCGCCGCTGCGCGAGAAGATCGAGGCGGTCGTCAGCCGCGTCTACCGCGGCAAGACCACCGTGTTCACCCCGGCGGCGCAGCGCAACCTGCGCCACATCGAGGAGATGGGCTTCGGCCATCTGCCGGTGTGCATGGCCAAGACGCAGTACAGCTTCTCGGACGACCAGACCAAGGTCGGCGCGCCGGAGGGCTTCGCCGTCACGGTGCGCTCCCTCAAGGCCTGCGCCGGCGCGGGCTTCGTCGTCGCCTACACCGGCGACATCATGACCATGCCCGGCCTGCCCAAGGTCCCCGCCGCCGAGAACATCGACGTCGATGAAAAGGGCGAGATCACCGGTATCTTTTAACCGTCCGCTCCGTCACAGCCAAACAGCCCGCGCCGGAAACCGCATCCGGCGCGGGCTGTTTTTCTGATATTGCGCCGCTCCGCGGGACATACTATGCCCACTCTGAAGATGCGGAGGAACGCGGATGAAAACCGTGACGCTCGAAGTGGACGACCTCGTCTACGCATTTTTCGCCCGGGTGGGCCGCCAGGCGGACAAGCCCGCCGAGCGGGTGATGGCCGACGGGCTGTTCCGGCTGGCGGGAGAGCTGGCGGCGCAGATGCGCCGGCCCGTACCCTTCCCGCGCCGGTAGTCAGCGCAGCAGCCAGCGCAGGGCCCGCGCCATGCGGGCCGGCACGTCGGCAAAATGCCCGCCGGCGTTGTGCTCGAACACCGTCTCCGCGCCCGTCCGGGCGAGCAGGCGCTCGGCTTCGGCCGTGCATTGCTCCACCCGCGCCAGGCGCGCGTTTTTTGTCTGCGCCTCGCGGTCGCCGAGCGAGAAATAGACCCGCTCCGGGACGCGCGGCAGCGCCGCCTTTTCCAGATATGCGGCGAAGCCGTCATACCACAGCGAGCCGGAGACCGAGGCGGCGCGGTCCCAGTCCGCGGTCTGAAAGACCGCCCACAGGGCGAACAGCCCGTCGAGCGAATAGCCGGCGACGCAGCGCCGCGCGGGCGGAGCGGGCAGCGCCGCCTCCGCCGCCGCCGTCAGGGCGCGCAGGGCGGACAGGTGCGCCGCCGCGCCGCCGCCGAAATCGGCGCCGCCCCTGAAGGCGCGCGGCGCCGGCCAGGGCGAGAGATCGCGGTCCCAGTCGGCCGCGGCGCACAGCAGGGCGCAGGGCGGCAGGCCGGGCTGGGCCAGCAGGGCCGCGCCCTCCTCCGCCTCCAGATGGGTGACGACGAGCGGCGCGCCGCCGCGCGCCGGCGGAAACAGCGTCCCCGCCAGCCCGGCGGCGGCGATGCGGACAGGTTCCACGGCGAATCCCCCCTCAGTCAAGATGCCAGCGCGGCCTTCCGGCCGTCCGTTTGCCGTATTCGATCGCCGCCTGCGGGCAGCGGGCGATGCAGGCCATGCAGTGGGTGCAGTGTCCGCCCCAGCGGGGGCGGCCGTCCTCCATGCGGATGTCGCCGAGCGGGCAGCGGGCCGCGCAGGCCCCGCAGCCGGTGCAGGCGTCGGTGGCGAAGAAGGCCCGGTCGCGGATCACGAAGCGGTAAAACAGGGCGTTGACCGGGCCGCTGCACAGCCGGTCCTTCCAGGTGACGGGCGTGTCCGGCAGCGGCTGCCCGGCGGCGATGCGCGCCCCCGTCTCCGCGAGGACGGGGTCGGCGCGGCGCACGGCGGCGCGGCCCTCCGCCTCCGTCGGCACGGGGAACAGCGCCAGGTAATTCTCCGGCATGACGACGGCGCGCAGGCCGAAAAAGCGCAGCCCGAGGTCGGCGCACAGGCGGCGGCAGTACAGGGCGGCGGCGCCCGCGCCGTCGCCGCAGGTGAGGACGAACCAGACCGCCGCGCCGCGCGGCAGGACGCCGGCGCGCAGGTGCCGCTCGACCGGGCGCGGCAGCCGCCAGGCGTAGGTCGGCGCCACGATCACGAAGGACGGCGCCGCGGGCAGCGGCGTCAGGTCGCCGGCGCGGATGCGGTCGTTGAGCGAGACCGGCGTCTCGCCGGTCTGCGCCCCGATGCGCTCGGCCGCATAGCGGCTGTTGCCGGTGCCGCTGAAATACAGGATCATCCGCTCACTCCTTTTCCCGCGCCCCGAACTGACAGGGGAAGCGGTGCTTCTCCAGCGGGGGCAGGCCGTCCTCCGGCGCCGCCTGCTCCGCCGCGGGCAGATTTTCATAGACGGACGGCTCGCGGAAGGCGCCGCCGAACTCGCTCAGCGCCCCCGGCACCAGCTCGAGGGCCTGGAAGGCCGGGAAATTGCGGCCGTCGGCCGTCGTGATCCCGAACTGTTCGCCGGGCCGGAAGCCGAAGCGGGGGTAGTAGTCCGGCTCGCCGAAGATGACGATGCCGGGCGCGCCCGTCTGCGCCGCCGCCGGCAGGGTGGCGCGCAGCAGGGCGGCGCCGATCCCCCGCCCCTGCTGCGCGGGGTCGGCGGCCAGCGGCCCGAAGGTCAGGACGCGGCGCGTCCAGCCCTCCCGCTCCAGCGCCGCCCAGGCGTACCAGATGCCGCCGGCGATCCGCCCGTCCAGGACGGCGACGCGGCTCAGCTCCGGCACAAAGACAGGGTCGGCGCGCAGCTTCCTGACCAGCAGGTGCTCGTTGCAGCCGGGCGCGAACTTGTTCCAGAAGGCGCGGCGCACCATGGCCTCGCTCTCCGGGAAGTCCTCCGGGCGCTCGGGGCGGATCGTGAGCGCCTGCCCGGCGCAGGGCGCCGGGCGCGCGCGGAGCAGGCCCATCTCGACGCGCACCTCGCGGCGGCCGGCGTCGTCGTTGCCGTAAGCGCACAGGTCGCAGCCGACGGGGACGAAGCCCTCGCGCAGATAGAAGGCGATCGCCTCCGCGTTGCAGGACTGGGTCTCCAGAACGACGGCGCGGCGGCGCTCCAGCCGCGCCTGCTCGCGCGCCAGGTCCATCAGGGCGTGCCCGAGGCCGCGGCGGCGCAGGTCCTCCGCCACCCACAGCTCGGTGACGCGCAGGCGGTTGGACCACTGCTCGGGGCAGGTCTCGATCGCGGCGCGCAGGCGGCCGTCCTCGACCACCCCCCAGGCCCAGGCCAGCGGCCAGTCGTCGGCATAAAGCCGGTCGGGAAAGTCGTGCTCCGCCGGGGTGTGGATCAGGACCGGATCGGCAGGGCGCAGCACAAAGCGGAAGGCGAACCCCTCCGGCGTCCGCTCGGCGGCCGCGTCGTAATACCGGTCGGCGGCATAGCCGATGGGGAGGATGGCGCCCTTCCACTCGGAACGGCGCAGATGAACAATTTCCATGTGTTCTTCCTTTCTCACAGCGTCTCCCCCACCTCGCGCAGCAGCTCGAAGCGGCTGCGGTCGAAGCGCAGCACGCCCTCGTCGCGCAGGCGCGACAGCTCGGCCGACATCGCGCTGCGGTCGACGGCCAGATAGTCGGCCAGCTCCTGGCGGGAAAAGGGGATCTCAAAATCGGCGCGCCCGCGCTTCTCCGCCTCGGCGGAGAGATAGGAGAGCAGCTTGGCCCGCGTCGTGCGGCGGCCGGTGTGGGTCAGTTTCTCGTTGAGGCGCAGGTTCTTCTCCGCCAGCACGCCCGCGAGATTGCGGATCAGCAGCGCGTGAAAGGGACACTGCCGCGCGCAGGGGCGCAGGATGTGCCCGGCGTCGAGAAACAGGGCCTCGCCCGGCGTCTCGGCCGTCACCGAGACGTTGAGCGGCCGGTCGGGGGCGCAGGCGAAGGACTCCGCGAACAGCTGGCCCGGGCCGAGCTTGGCGAGGATGTTGCGCCCGCCCCAGAAATCCTCCTGGATGACGAGCAGCGCCCCGGACAGCACCAGCCCCAGCTCCGCGGTGCGCCCGCCGGCGCGCAGCAGGTATTCCCCGCGCGCGAAGCGCACCCGCCGCGCCCCCAGGCAGGGCAGCGCCGCCCCGGCCTCCGCCGCCGTCAGGCCCGCGAACAGCGGCGAAGCGAGGATCAGCTCCCGTTCTTCCATCTTTTTTTGCTCCTTTGTTGTAAAAACAACAGATTGTCTGTCCTTATTATCGTATACTGGGCACAGAAAAGCAAGGGAGGATTCCAAAAATGCTGAGAAAGATCATCCATATCGACGAGGGAAAATGCAACGGCTGCGGCGCCTGCGCCTCGGCCTGCCACGAGGGCGCCATCGGCATGGTGGACGGCAAGGCCCGGCTGCTGCGCGAGCACTACTGCGACGGCCTGGGCGACTGCCTGCCCGCCTGCCCGACCGGGGCCATCACCTTTGAGGAGCGCGAGGCGCCCGCCTATGACGCCGCGGCCGTCGCCGCCTCCCGGGCCGCCCAGGACCGCCCCGCCCCCTTCGCGGGCTGCCCCGGCTCCCGCGCCCGCGCCATCGCCCGCGCGGAGACGGAGACGGAGGAGCGCCCCGCCGCGCCGGCCGCCGGGACCCCGTCCCGCCTGCGCCAGTGGCCGGTCCAGATCAAGCTGATGCCGGTCAAGGCCCCCTATTACGACGGCGCCGATCTGCTGATCGCGGCCGACTGCGCCGCCTATGCCTACGGCGCCTTCCACCGCGACTTCATCAAGAACCGCATCACCCTCATCGGCTGCCCCAAGCTCGACGGCGTCGATTACGCCGACAAGCTGACCGAGATCCTGCGCAGCAACGACATCCGCAGCCTGACCGTCGTGCGCATGGAGGTGCCCTGCTGCGGCGGCCTCGAGCTGGCCGCCAAAACCGCGCTGCAGCGCAGCGGCCGCTTCATTCCCTGGCAGGTCGTCACCCTGTCGGCCGACGGCCGGGTGCTGGAATAAGTTCCGCCCCATCCTCCCCCGCGCCGTTCCGGACCGCTCCGGGACGGCGCTTTTTGACGTCAAAGCGGCAAAAAGAGGCGGTTTTTAGCGCAAACAGAGGTTTCACTGCATTTTCTTAACAGAAAAAAGCCTTGAAGTGCGTACCCAAATAGGGTATAATTGTTAAACTATGAGACGTCGGGACGGGTTCCCGCAGCGGAGGTATCGCGCATGAACGCCGAATCGCTGATCGCGCGCTGCGCGCCGTATTTTGACGAGAGTCCGATTCCCTGCGTGCTGGCGCAGGCGGACCAAAACGGCTTTTCCTTTGTCTATGCCAACGGAGCGCTGGCGCGTCTGTGCGGCGCGGCCGGCGCCGAGCTGCTGGAGACCGTGCTGCCCCGCCTGCTGCCCGCGGGCGAGGATCGCTGGCGCGCCTTCTTCGGCGAGGCCGCCCGGCCGGGCGGCGACCGCCGCCTGACCGTCCAGTTCCCGGAGCTGGGCGTGCGCATGGCGCTGCGCTGCCACGCGCTCGGGGACGGCTTCTGCCTGTGCGTGTTCGATCCGGTGGGCGCGCCGCGCTTCCCCGACCGTCCGCGCGGCAAGATCCACGCCACCGCCATGCTCGACCTCGAGCACGACGTCGTGCTCGATTTCCGCTCCGAGGATCAGGAGGCGCGGCCGCGCTTTTCCGGCGGCTCCATCGAAGCGCTGTTCGCGGCCCTGGCCGCCTCGGTCAGCGAGGACGCGGAGGCGCGCGCCTATTTTCAGGCCGCCAGCGCCCACAAGCTGCTGCGCCGCGCCGGCGCCACCGGCGCGCCCGTGGCGCTCGAATACCTCTGCCGCTGGCACGAGGGCGAGGAGCCGCGCTGGGTCCGCTATGAGGAGCACCTGATGAACGCCGCCTCCGGCGGCGCGCCGACGGCCTTCCTCTACCTCACCGACATCGACCGCGAGCGGCGCACCACCCAGCGGCTCGAGGACGCCGCGGCCCGCGATTCGATGACCGGCCTGCTCAATCACGACACGCTGCTGCGCCGCGCCGGGCGCTATCTCGGCGCCGAGGGCGGCGGCGGCATGCACGCGCTGTATTTCATCGACCTCGACAACTTCAAGCAGATCAACGACACCTTCGGCCACCAGTACGGCGACCTGGTGCTGACCGACGTCGCCGGCGCGATCTCCGGCGCCTTCCGCGCCTCCGACCTGGTGGGCCGCGTCGGCGGCGACGAGTTCATGGTGCTGATGAAGAACGCCGACGCGCCGGGCCTGATCGCCCGCAAGGCCGCCGAGCTGTGCCAGGCGCTGCAGTTCACCTGCACCGCCAACAACCAGACCATCCACCTCTCCGCCAGCATCGGCGTCGCCGTCTGGCGCGCGGGCGACAAGACCCTCGAACAGCTCTATGCCGAGGCCGATTCCGCCGTCTATGCCGCCAAGCAGGCGGGGCGCAGCCGGGTGCGCATCTCCGGCGGCGGCGCCGACGCCGCGGCGTCCGAGGAGAGCGGCCGCGGCGAGGAGGGCGCCGGCCCCGTCCAGCTGCGCTCGCTGCTCGAATACATGGACGGCGGCCTGGTGCTGCTCGAGATCGGCGCCCAGATCCGCCAGCTCTATGTCAGCCCCAGCTTCTGCCGCCTGCTCGGCTGCGACCCCGCGGCGGCGGGCAGCCTGCAGAGCTGCGTGCGCATCCATCCCGACGACCAGCCCGCGCTGGCGGAGGCGCTGCGCCGCGGCGTGCGCGAGGACGCCCCGATCGACCAGCTCTTCCGCTGCTCCGCGATGGGCGGCCCCTGGCGGCTGATGCGCGCCAACGCGGCCCGCATCCCCTACCCCGCCAGCTCCTGGCCCGTGCTGGTCACCCTGGTGACCGCGGCGGAGCCGAACCTCTCCCGTGACTTGGTCACGGACAGGCAGCCCGATCCGGCATTATAATGAAAGCATAAAAAAACAGCCGGGAGGTCAATTGCCATGGAAATCAAAACACTCACCAAAGAAAACTTCGACGCCGAGGTGCTGCACAGCGCCGGCCCCGTGCTGGTCGAGTTCTGGGCGCCGTGGTGCGGCTACTGCCGCCGCGCCGCGCCGATGATCGACGCGCTGGCCGCCAAGGCGGACTTTCCCGCCGCCATCGGCAAGGTCAATGTCGACGAACAGCCGGAGCTGGAGGACCGCTTCGCGGTCGAGCTGATCCCCACGCTGCTCGTCTTTCGCGGCGGCAAGTTCGGCGAGCGCCTGATCGCGCCCTCCTCCGCCGCCCAGATCGAGGCCTTTGTGGCCTCGGAGCTGGCCTGAGCGTCCGCCGCGGCGGAAAAACCGGAAAAACGGGCTGCGCCCGGCGAAAAGTCCTGTGGGACTTTTCGCCGGGCGCTTTTCTGTGCAAAACGGCGGGGCGGGATGCTTTTTCCCCGGCGCCTGCCGGGGAAAACGGGCCTTTTTGGTGCGGCCGCCGCTTACGAGATCGCGTCGGCGGCGGGGCGGGTGCTGCCGGGAAGGGCCGTGCGCTTCTCGCCGCCCGTGACCAGGCCGTCGATGACGTCGGACACCTGCTCGTCGGCATAGCGGCTGTAAAGCAGCGAGCGCGCCGTCTTGACGCGGTCGGTGATGATCCCGTCCACCCCCATGCGGATGGCGCTCTCGATCTCCGCCGCGCTGTTGAGCGTCCAGGCGTAGACCGCCTTGTTCATGCCGTGCGCCTTGCGCACCAGCTCGGCGTTGAGGAAGGCGCCGCGCAGGCTGAAGGCGTCGGCGCAGCGCAGGTTGGTGACGCGGCCGTAGGCCACCGAGATGATGAAGAGCGTGCTCAGGTCGGGGTTGACCTTCTTGACGCGGCTGAGGATGTGGTAATCGGTCGAGGCGATCACGCAGTCGTCCTCCACGCCGTATTCCGCCAGCAGCGCGCACAGCGGCGCGACGGGGTCGCCGGGACCGCCCGTCTTGACCTCGATGTTGAGCGCGATCTGGCCCGCCGTCAGCTCCAGCACCTCGCGCAGCGTCGGGATGCGCGTGTCCGCGTATTCCGCCGAGAACCAGGAGCCGGCGTCGAGGCGGCGCAGCTGCTTGAGGGTCAGCTGCCAGACCTGATGCCGGTCGCCGGTGGTGCGGTAGAGGCTGGAATCGTGCAGCACGACCAGCTCGCCGTCCTTGGAGAGGCGGATGTCGAGCTCGATATAGTCGGCGCCCGCGTCCATGGCCTGCTGAAAGGCGGGGAGGGTGTTCTCCGGCGCGGTGGCGGCGTTGCCGCGGTGCGCCATCACCACCGGCATGTCGAGCAGGGAATTGTCCCCGCCCGGCCGAAAGACGACCAGGTTGAGCCCGACGGCCAGCGCCGTCAGGACGCCGCAGGCGGCCAGCAGGCGGCGGCGCGTCTCCGCGCCGCACGGCGGCTGCTCGTCGCGGCGGACGCGCGCCCCCTCCGCGTCGAGGGCGGCCAGCGTCAGCGGCGGCCAGAGCAGGAAGAACACGACGCTCAGCACAACGAGCGTGGCGACCGCACTGGCGACGCCCTGGGCCCAGGGCAGCGCCAGCTGGCTGCGCCGCTGCATGGCCGCGCCGACGCCGACGGCCGAGAGGAACAGCCCGCCGAGCAGCAGCACCAGCCGCCAGCGGATCAGCGCCAGCAGCCGGGAAAACAGCCGCCGCCGGGGCAGGGCGCGCAGACGGCGCAGGCTGCGGTCGTAATCGCGGCCCGCCGCGTAATCGGGCAGGGCCAGCAGCAGCCGCGCCGCGGGGATCGGCAGCAGCAGCGGCACGAGCAGCAGCGCCGCGCCCCAGAAGAAGTGGATGCGCAGAAAGCCGAACGCCAGGTCGGGCAGCCGCAGCACGCCGATCGCGGCGGGCAGCAGCAGGCCGCCCGTATAGGCGGGCAGCAGCACGGCGGCGCCGAACGCGCCGCGGTTCCCCTTGCGGAAGGCGCGCCGCAGCCCGGAGCGGCCCGCCTCGAACAGCTCGCTGATGCGCGCGCAGCCGGCGCTGTCGATGGCCCAGAGCAGGGCGCTGCTCTCAAAGAGCGCGGCGCAGGCGGCCGCCGCCGTCCACAGCAGGAGCAGCAGCAGCGAGACGGGGCGGGTCAGGAAGCGCAGGACGTTCTCCGTCCCGATATAGCTGACCCCGGCGGCCGACATCGCCCAGCGGAGGCTGAGCAGCAGCAGCGGCGTCTCCAGCGCCCCCATCAGGGCACGGAAGCTCAGCGCGAAGCCCCACAGCGGCAGGGCGCGGCGGTGCAGCGGGCGCAGCGCCCGGCGCAGGGCGGCGGCGCGTTCTTTTTTCAGCGCGGCCTTCTGTTCGGCCTGCTGGGCGGAGAAGCGGATCAGTTTCACGTTGTTACCTCGGCGGCGGCTTTACGGGCCGCGTTTTTTTTGCTATAATGGCGGTGTTTCGATTCTGCTTGGAAAGAGGGGGTCCCATGGAGCCGCAGACAGAACGGGAGACGCGGCAGCGCGAGCTGCGCCGCGCCGTCCGCTTCGTGCTGTTTTCCATCTCCGCCGGCGTCATCCAGACGCTGTCCTTCACGCTGCTCGACCTGCTGGTGCGCTGGCCGGGCGCGCTCGGCCGGGCCGCGTACGGCCCGAATTACTTCATCGCCCTGGTGCTCTCCGTCCTGTGGAACTTCACCTTCAACCGGAAGTTCACCTTCCAGTCCACGGCGAACGTGCCGCGGGCGATGGGCCTGATCTTCGGCTACTACTGCGTGTTCACGCCGCTGTCGATCTGGTGGGGCGTGGCGCTGACGGCCGGGGCGCACTGGAACCAGTACCTCGTGCTCTTCGGCACCATGGTCATCAACATGCTGACCGAGTTCCTGTTCAGCCGCCTGGTCGTCTATCGCGGCCAGCTCGACAACAACGGCCGGGCGCCGGCGCGGCGCCCCTGATTTCAGGCTCTTAGTATAGCACATTTCGCGGCGCTTGCAAAACGCTTTTGTCTGTGCTACACTGAAACAAATCCGATGAAGCAGGTGAAAAGATGCGCAAATGAGCCGGATGTTCTGAACAGCGTCTCCGCGGCGGCCGCCGCGGGGTGTTTTCGCTGCCGGAAGCCGGTGCTGCTGCGCGGACGACCCCGTGAACGGGGTGGTCCTTTCGCCGCTGTACGTCCTTCTTCCGGCACGGAAGGGGACGTATTTTTTTATTGATTCTGACCGCTTCGGAGGTATGATATGCTGCAAGTGCGCCATCTTTCCGTCTCCCTGCTCCGCGACGGGCGGGAGATCATCCGCGACCTGAGCTTTTCCCTGGCCCCGGGCGACCGCGCCGCGCTCATCGGCGAGGAGGGCGACGGCAAGTCCACCCTGCTGCGCCTGCTCCGCGATCCGGCGCTCGTCGCCGATTATGCCGAATACAGCGGCGAGATCCGCTGCGACGGCCGCGCCGCCTACCTGCCGCAGCTGATGCCGGAGGCGCTGCGGACGCGCAGCCCGCGGGCGCTGCTGGCGCCCGCCGACCCTGCCGCCCGCGCCCGCCTGCTGGCGGCGCTGCGCCTGCCCGCCGCCCTGGCGGACGACGGCCGCCCCGCCGCCACTCTCTCCGGCGGCGAGAAGGTCAAGCTCCAGCTGCTGCTGCTCCTGCTGGCGCAGCCCGACGTGCTGCTGCTCGACGAGCCGAGCGGCGACCTCGACCTGGAGACGGTCGAATGGCTCCAGGATTTCCTGTGCGCCTGCCGTCTGCCGGTGCTGTTCGCCTCGCACGACGGCGCCCTGATCCGCGCCTGCGCCAACATGGTCGTCCACCTCGAGCAGGTGCGGCGCAAGACGGCGGCGCGCGCCACCGTGGCGCGGCTCGACTACCGGGACTACGCGGAGCGGCGGCAGCGCGCCCTCGCGCAGCAGGACCGGATCTCGCGCAAGGAGCACGCCGATTTCGCGGAAAAGCAGGCCCGCTGGCGCCGGCTCTATCAGCAGGTGGACGCGGCCCAGGCCGCGGTCCCGCGCGGCGATCCCGCCGGCGGCCGCCTGCTCAAGAAGAAAATGCACAGCGTCCAGGCGCAGGGGCGGCGGCTGGAGCGCGAGGAGGAGCGCCTGACGCCGCAGGCCGACTTCGAGGAGGCGATCCTCCCCCGCTGGAGCGCGGATGTCGCCCTGCCCGAGGGCAAGGTCGTGCTCGACCTGCGCCTGCCCGCCCTGCGCGCGGGCGACCGCCTGCTGGCGCGCGGCGTGCGCCTGTTCGTGCGCGGGCCGCGCCGCGTCGGCATCATCGGCGCCAACGGCGCCGGCAAGACCACGCTGCTGCGCCTGATCGCGGCCGAGCTGCTGCCGCGCCGCGACCTCGCCGTCTCCTATATGCCGCAGGACTACCGCGAGGCGCTGCCCGGGGAGATGACGCCGGTCGAATATCTGGCGCCGCAGGGCGACAAGGCCGCCGTCACCTTCGCCCGCACCTGCCTCGGCAGCATGAAGCTGACGGCGCGGGAGATGGAGCGCCCCGCCGCCGCGCTGTCCGGCGGCACGCAGGGCAAGCTGCTCTTTCTCGGCATGATCCTGCGCCGCAGCAACGTGCTGGTGCTCGACGAGCCGACGCGCAATTTCAGCCCCCTCTCCGCGCCCGTCATCCGCGCCATGCTGCGCGCCTTTCCCGGCGCGATCATCAGCGTCTCGCACGACCGCGACTATCTCGCGGAGGTCTGCGAGGAGCTGTGGGAGCTGACGCCGGACGGCCTGCGCCGCCGGGACGGCGGCGCGGAGACGCGCCCGGACTGACAGGCGGGGCGCAAAAAAGCGGCGGCAGGAAAACCTGCCGCCGCAAAGGGCCGCTTTACTTGAACGCCTTGCCGAGCTTGCCCAGCAGCTCGGCCGCCTCGCCGGTGGCCAGCTTGGCCTTGACGGCGGCGATGACCGGCTTGAGCTGCTCGTCGGGCAGATCGATGCCGGAGAGCTTCTCCAGCGCCTTGACCGGGTCCTTCTCGAACTCCTTCAGCAGCTTGGGGTCCTTTTTCAGTTTATCGACGACCTCTTCGGCCTTCTTTTTCAGATCGAAGCTCATTCCTCCGTCACCTCCGCGTCAGGGGCGTTGCGGCGCACGCTCTCCACGCCGCCCAGGCAGGCGGGCTTGGTCTTATAGCCCTCGGAGGCCAGGATCTTCTCGCCGTTTTTCGCGGTCAGACGGAAGCGGTATTCGCCCTTCCGGTCCACATAGACCTCAAACCTGGGGTTCTTCTCCTCCGCGCCGCCCGCGGTCTGGTCCTCGAGCGCCGCGACCGGCGCGTTGGTCCGCACGCTGGCAATCCCGTTCAGGCAGGCGGGCTTGGCCGTATAGCTCTCAGAGGTGCCGATGATTTCGCCGTTGCCGGCCTTGAGCACAAAGTGGAAACCGGCGGCGGACATCCTGACGACAAACTTGCCCATGACTGTTTCCTCCTTATTCGGCCGGCGGCGCCGGCCTGTTTTTCAGTAAACATCTGTTCTCTGATATGCCCAGTTTATCCCTTCCCGGCCCGTCTGTCAAGCCCTGTCGGTCTGCGCAGCAAAAACGGGCGTCCTCCCGGGGAGGACGCCCGCCTGAACGCTGTTTATTCGACCGAGATGATATAGCTGTAAACCGGCTGGCCGCCGCAGAGGACGTTGATCTCCGCGTTCTTGGCTTCCTTCTGGAAGATCTCGCGCACCTGCTGGGCCTGGGCCTCGTCCGCGCCCTCGCCGTAGAGGAGGGTGATGAAGCCGGTGTCCTTGCCGCAGAGGTCGCGGGCCAGCTTCTTGATGACGGCGTCGAACTTGGGGCCGGTGGCCGCCAGCTTGCCGTCGATCAGGCCGAGGAAATCGCCCTGCTTGATGCTCTTGCCGTCAAACTCGCTGTCGCGGGCGGCATAGGTCACCGAGGCGGACTTGACGCGCGCGGCGGCGGCGGTCATCTCGCGCTCGTTGTCCGCGATCTCCCGGTCGGGATCGAAGGACAGCATGGCGCAGACGCCCTGCGGCACGCTCTTGGTCGGCAGCACGACCACCTGCTTTTCCGAGAGGCCGGCGGCCTGCTGCGAGGCCATGATGATGTTCTTGTTGTTGGGGAGGACAAAGACGACCTCGGCCGGCGTCTGATCGACGGCGCGGAGGATGTCCTCGGTGGAGGGGTTCATCGTCTGGCCGCCCTCGACCATCGCGTCGACGCCCAGATCGCGGAACACGGCGGCGACGCCCTCGCCGGCGGCGACGGAGACGAACCCGTAGCGGCGCTCGGGCGGCGCGGATTCGCGCTTGCCCATGCCCTTGACCTTGGCGTCCTCGACCTTGCGCTGGTGCTGCTCGACCATGTTCTCGATCTTGATGGCGGACAGCATGCCGTATTTGAGGCCCTCGGCCAGCGCCTTGTCCGGCGTGTCGGTATGGACGTGGACCTTGACGATCTCGTCGTCGTCGACGACGACGACGCAGTCGCCGATGCCCTCGAGATACGTGCGCAGCAGCGCCGGGTCGCGCTGCTTGTCCTCGCGGGCGGCGATGAACTCGGTGCAGTAGGCGAAGTTGATCTCCTCGTCGTCAAAGACGGAGAAATCGGCCCCGGCGGGCACCGCGTTGCGCGGCGTGGGAATCGGGATCATCCGGGCGATGCGGCTGACGACGCCGCTGAGCGCGTCCTGCATGCCCTGGAGAATGATGACATAGCCGTAGGCGCCCGCGTCGACGACGCCGGCCTTCTTGAGCACGGGGTTCTGCTCGGTGGTCTGCGCCAGCGCCTTCTGTGCCGCGGCGATGGCCGCGCCGAGCACGGTCTCGGGCTCGCGGTTCTTGCGCGCCGCCTTCTGCGCCGCCTCGCCCGCAACGCGGGCGACGGTGAGGATCGTGCCCTCGGCGGGCTTCATCACGGCCTTGTAGGCGGTGTTGGCGCCCTCGGTGAGCGCGGCCGCCAGCACCGCGCCGTCCACGGTGCGGCTGTTTTTCATCCCGTTCATCACGCCGCGGAAGAGCAGCGAGGTGATGACGCCCGAGTTGCCGCGCGCGCCGCGCAGCATCGCCGCCGAGGTGACCTCGAGGGCGCGGCCCAGCGTCGGGCTCTCGAGCTTCGCCAGCTCGTTCGCCGCGGCGTTGAGCGTCAGCGACATGTTGGTGCCGGTGTCCCCGTCGGGCACGGGGAACACGTTGAGCGAATTGATCTCTTCCTTGCGCTCCTCGACCGCGGCCGCGGCCTGGAGCAGCATATTTTTATATGCTTCGCCGTCCAGTTGCTTTACTGCCAATGTGGTAGCCTCCTCAAAAACGCCGGGAATTATTTGATGGCGTCGATAAACAGGTTGACTTCCTGTACCGGGACGCCGGTGCATTTCTCCACCTCATAGCCGACCTGCTCTTTCAGGTTGCGGCAGATGGTGCGGATGCTCACGCCCCGCTCCACCGCCAGGTGCAGATCCAGGCTCAGCGCGCCGCTGTCCGTGCTCCGGGCGGCGACGCCCAGGCACTGCTGCCGGATGCCGACCAGCGAAAGCAGCTTGCCCTGCAGTCCCGGCGCCTCGGTGCCCCGGACCCCGCAGCAGGCGGCGGCGGCGTTCTCGGCGATCGTCTCCACGGCGCGGTTGGAGATTGCGATGCTCCCCAGCTCGTTCGTGATGCGCATGTTGCAGCCCTCCTTTTCCGAAGTTGCCTATGGATTATACCACATGCAAAACAAAAATGCATCTCAATTTCCGTTGCGGGGATATGAATTTTCTATTACATGGCCGCGCGGCCTGCGCCCGCCTGCCCGCTTTTTATGCCATCGGCTTTACTTTTAGAACGCGCGGTGCTAAAATCAGGGCAGAAATCCCCGCAGCCAAAACGGAAAGGAAGACGCACATGAAGAAGGAAAAGCTCATCTACAAAGAGCGCCGCGGCACTGACTGTCTCAAATGGGACGGCATGAAGCGCAACTTCGGCACCAACGATCTGGAGGCCTTCTGGGTGGCCGACATGGACTTTGAAGCCCCCGCCGGCGTCACCGAGGCCGTGCGCAAATGGGCCGAGTTCGGCATCTACGGTTATTATTCCGTCCCCGAGGGCTACTATGAGAGCTTTATGCGCTGGGAGAAGGAGCGTCACGGCTATGAGGTGCAGCGCGACTGGCTGCGCTATTCCCCGGGCATCGTCACCGGCATCTACTGGCTGCTGCTCAACCTGACGAAGCGCGGCGACAGCGTCGCCGTGCTGACGCCGGTCTACTACCCGTTCTTCTCCGCCATCAAGGACACCGGCCGCAAGCTGGTCGGCTGCCCGCTCCGGAACAACAAGGGCATCTACACCATCGACTTCAAAAAGCTCGACCAGACCCTCGCCGGCGTCAGGGTTCTGATCCTCAGCTCGCCGCACAACCCGGTCGGCCGCGTCTTTACCCCCGACGAGCTGAAGAAGATCGGCGAGCTGTGCAAGAAGCACGACGTCTACATCATCTCCGACGAGATCCATCAGGACCTCGTGCTCGGCGACAAGCCCCATCATCCGACCGCGACGGCCACGGACGCCAAGGTCGTCACCCTGTGCTCGGCCTCCAAGACCTTCAACATCGCCGGGCTGAGCAACGCCTTTGTCGTCATCCCGGACGAAGCGCTGCGCAAGAAGTTCGACGCCTTCCAGAAGAAGAACGCCTTCCGCAGCGGCGCCTCGGTCGGCTATGTCGCCACCCGCGCGGCCTTCGAGACCGGCGCGCCCTGGCTGGAGAGCCTGCGCGACCAGGTGCGCTCAAACTTCGCCCTGATCCGCGACGGGCTGAAGGAGAAGCTGCCCAAGGCCGTCGTGGCGCCGCTCGAGGGCACCTACCTCATGTGGATCGACCTCGGCGCCTATGTCAAGCCCGAGGAGATCCGGACCGTGCTGCAGGAAAAGTGCGGCCTGGCGGTCGATTACGGCGAGTGGTTCGGCTTTGAGGACTACCGCTGCTTCATCCGCATCAACCTCGCCACCCGCACCGAAAACGCCCAGCTCGCCCTGGACCGCCTGACGGCGGCGCTGGCGAAAAAATAACGCCGTTCCGACCTCCGGCGGCTCTTTTGTCCGGTTTTCCGGGCAAAAGAGCCGCTTTTTTTGTGGGAATTTCACCCCGGCTCCAAAATTTCACCATGGCAGCAGACAAAATTTTGGCGCTTCTGACGGTTTTCTTTTCCCCGTCCGCCTGCTATACTCGCAGACAAATCCATTCCGAAGGGGGCAGCGACATGCACGCCGGAGCCGATTCCGTCCGCACTTCTGCGATCCGCACCGCGGGTCTGCTTTCCGCTGCCCGTTTTTATTTTTATTACTTTTTTATGGCCAGCCGTCTGACGCCGGACATCGCGTAGCTGCGCCCTGAAAAAGGGATGAAATCAACAGCTCCGCCTTGAAGGGCGGGGCTGTTTTTTTATACTCATTCATCAGACAGAAGGAGAAAGAAACATGAAAAAACTCTGCTGCATCCTGCTCGCCCTGGCGCTGGCGCTCCCGCTCTGCGCCTGCGGCCGGAGCCAATCCTCCGCCTCCGGCGCCGAGGCCGGCGCCCAGACCGCGCCCGCGTCCGCCTCCGGCGCCGCGTCCCAGAGCGCGTCCGCCGGCAAAAGCTATGTCATCGGCATCTGCCAGCTGGTCCAGCACGCCGCGCTCGACGCCGCGACCAAGGGCTTCAAGGACGCCGTGACCGCGGCCCTCGGCGACGCCGTCACCTTTGAGGAAAACAACGCCGGCGGCGATTCGGCCAGCTGCGCCACGATCTGCTCCGGGTTCGTCTCGGACGGCGTCGATCTCATTCTCGCCAACGCCACGCCCTCCCTTCAGGCCGCGGCGGCGGCGACCGATTCCATCCCGGTGCTCGGCACCGCGATCACCGAATACGGCGTCGCCCTCGGGCTGACCGACTTCAGCGGCACGGTCGGCACCAACGTCTCCGGCACCTCCGACCTCGCCCCGCTCGACCAGCAGGCCGCGATGTTCGCCGAGCTGCTGCCCGACGCCAAGACCGTCGGCATCCTCTACTGCTCCGCCGAGCCGAACTCCGTCTACCAGGCGGACGAGGTGCAGAAGGCGCTCGAGCAGAGCGGCGTGACCGTCAAGATCTACACCTTCGCCGACAGCAACGACGTCTCCTCGGTCACCGCGACCGCCTGCGGCGAATGCGACGCCCTCTACATCCCGACCGACAACACCGCCGCCTCCTGCGCCGAGACGATCAACAACGTCGCGCTGCCGGCCGGCGTGCCGATCATCGCCGGTGAGGAGGGCATCTGCAAGGGCTGCGGCATCGCCACCCTCTCCATCGACTACTACGAGCTCGGCCGCACCACCGGCGAGATGGCCGTCCGCATCCTGCGCGACGGCGCCAAGGTCTCCGAAATGCCGGTGGAATACTACGCGGACCCGGTGCGGGAATACAACGCCGACCTCTGCCGGCAGCTCAACATCACCGTGCCCGACGGCTACACCGCCATCGCGGACTGACCCCGCCCGCCTCTCTTTTGCTCTCCCGCGCGGCGGGCTGCCGCGCAATCTCTGAAAAGGAACGGTCACTCATCATGGGATTTGCGGAATATCTCTCCTCGCTCGATCCGCAGGCGCTGCTCCAGCGCCTGCCCGGCTACGCGGCCCAGGGCGTGCTGTGGGGCGTCATGGCGCTCGGCGTCTATATCACCTTCCGGCTGCTCGATCTGGCCGACCTGACGGTGGACGGCACCTTCGCCACCGGCGGGGCCTGCACCGTCATGCTCATCCTCGCGGGCTGGCCCGCCTGGGCGGCGCTGACGGCGGCGGTGGCGGCGGGGCTGCTGGCGGGGCTGGTCACCGGGCTGCTGCACACGCGCCTCGGCATCCCCGCGATCCTGGCCGGCATTCTCACGCAGTTCGCCCTCTATTCGGTCAACCTGCGCATCATGGGCATGACGGCCAACAAATCGGTCAGCGTGGACCAGTATCCGCTGCTGCTCTCCTCCCGCCAGATCCCGCGCGCCGCGCTGATCGGCGTGCTGCTGGCGGCGGCGCTCACGGCCCTGCTCTGCTGGTATTTCGGCACCGAACAGGGCAGCGCCCTGCGCGCCACCGGCTCCAACCCCGCGATGAGCCGGGCGCAGGGGGTCAACATCGACGCCATGAAGGTGCTCGGCCTGATGCTCTCCAACGGCGCCGTCGCCCTCTCCGGCGGCCTGACGGCGCAGTACCAGGGCTTCGCCGACGTCAACATGGGGCGCGGCGCCATCGTCATCGGCCTGGCCGCGGTCGTCATCGGCGAGGTGCTGTGCGCCGCCCTGTTCCGCCGCGGAGCGCCCTTCGCCGTCCGCCTGCTGTTTGTCGCCGCGGGCGGGGTCGCCTATTACCTCGTCGTCGGGCTGGTGCTGTGGCTGCGGCTCAACACCAACGATCTCAAGCTGTTCACCGCCGTCATCGTCGCGCTGTTCCTGGCCGTGCCGCAGCTGCAGGCGCGGCGGAAAAGCTCGTTCCGCGCGGCGGACCGAAAGGAGGCGCAGCCCCGTGCTTGAGCTGTGCGATGTTTACAAGACCTTCCACCCCGGCACAGTCAACGAAAAAAAGGCCCTGTGCGGCCTGAACCTGCGGCTCGGGCCGGGCGAGTTCGTCACCGTCATCGGCGGCAACGGCGCGGGCAAATCCACCCTGCTCAACGCCGTCGCCGGCGTCTGGCCGGTCGACGCCGGGCGGGTGCGCATCGGCGGGCGCGACGTGACGGGCCTGCCGGAATACCGGCGGGCCGCCTTCATCGGCCGCGTCTTTCAGGACCCGATGCTGGGCACCGCGCCCGACATGCAGATCGGCGAAAACCTGGCCCTCGCCGCCCGGCGCGGGCAGAAGCGGGGCCTGCGGCGGGGGCTGACGCGCGCCGAGCGCGGCGAATACCGCGACCGGCTGGCCGCGCTCGGCCTGGGGCTCGAGGACCGCATGACCGTCCGGGCCGGGCTGCTCTCCGGCGGACAGCGCCAGGCGCTGACGCTGCTGATGGCGGCCCTGCGCAAGCCCGAGCTGCTGCTGCTCGACGAGCACACCGCGGCCCTCGACCCGCGCACCGCCGCGCTGGTCCTTGCCCTCACCGACCGGCTGATCGCCGAAAACGGCCTCACCGCGCTGATGATTACCCACAACCTGCGCGACGCCATCGCCCACGGCACGCGGCTGATTATGATGCAGGAGGGGCGGATCATCCTCGATCTCGCCGGCGAGGAAAAGCGGCGGCTGACCGCCGACGATCTGCTGCGGCGCTTTTCCGCCGCCGCCGGCGAGCCGTTCGACAGCGACCGCGCCCTGCTCGCCGACGACTGAGCCGCGCTGCGCGCGCAGTCCCCGCCTCCCCCTTGGGGGGAGGTGCCGTCCGCAGACGGCGGTAGGGGGCTGCGTCCCCCGCCCCGCGCGCGCTCCCGTCCCGCGTCCCGCGCGCAGCCCCCGTCTCCGGCCCGCATGCAGCGGCGATTTATTTGCCGCTGCGCAGCAGTCCGCGAATTCAACAGGCAAGCGCGGAGGGGTCCGGGGACGCATGCGCAACGTCCCCGGCGCTTTTCGCTTCCTTTTCACGCTGAAAAGGAAGCGCCGCGCGGCCGCGTAGGCCGCAAGCAAGCTGAATGACGGCGCTCACTTGCTTTTAAACAGAGAACGAAGGACGAGACCCCCCTTCCGGCGCTACGGCGCCACCTCCCCCCACGGGGGAGGCAAAGGACGAAATTTTTCCCCGAAAGTTCCCCAAAGGGGAGGCAAGACAAGAATTGAACCCTTGTTGCATGGTGTCCTCGTTCTCCGTTTTTTGTTCGACAGTCAGCGAGTGCCATCGTTTAGCCTGCTCGCGGCCTACGCGGCCGCACCCCAAGGGCACTTTGTCGCGGGCTGCGCCCGCTCGGGCGCACGGCGCTTCCTTTTCAGCGTGAAAAGAATTTCCCCAACGGCGCTGCGCGCCGCCGGGGACCCCTATGGAATGAATAGATTTTCGGCGGGTGAACCGCCGAAAATCATACGCCGCACTCGCGGCGGAGCGCCGGGGACGTTGCGCATGCGTCCCCGGACCCCTCCGCGCTTGCCTGATGAATTC
>Ga0183095_10165_pt2 | contig 53777 bp, 43 predicted proteins | sample BioMet4_FD_130346 | JGI IMG/M metagenome (GOLD analysis project Ga0183095, IMG submission 130346) | Microbial communities from bioreactor (seeded with sewage sludge) at LBNL, California, USA - Biofuel metagenome 4 (v2) (version 3) | ecosystem: Engineered > Bioreactor > Anaerobic > Unclassified ...
GGTCTGTCGAGCAGCGAGGCCATGTCGCCGCCCAGCTTTTTCTTCAGGGCCGCGGCACGCTCCTGCTCCAGCATGATCATGTCCACCTGCCGGGTGTGGATAAGCAGATAGCCTATCATGCGCGTTTTTTGCAGGATGTCGTCAGCGGCGAAGTTTTCCGCCACCGCAAACAGCGAGTCGTCCTTGACGTCGGCGCGAAAACCTTGCTGCTCAAGCAGATCTGCCACCATGCGGGCGCGCAGGCGGCGACGCTGGCGGTCAGCGGCTCCGCCCTTGAACTGGAAGCTCACAAAATTTTCATGATTGTTTGCGCCAGCCAGGCTTTCCACCGTGCAGAAATGGTAACCGTATCGGGCCTGCAAAATCATGTAATTATCAGAAATTATAAAAAAGTTTTTATTCGACATGGCATTGGGCGCAGTGCTTTCCAGGTCGGGATTCATAGTGCTTTCAAGCATCACGCTCATAAAACCCGACGCGCTGGCGGCTGGCGGCCCTGCCCAAGGCACGGCAATCATGCCGTCCCACAGGGCCAGCATGGGCGTACTGGCGATATCGGCAATGTCCACCACTGCGCCGCCCACATGCCGTGCAAAACCGCCGCCCATGTCCACAATCCAATACTGCAGCTTGACCCCGGCCTTGAGCTGTTTGCCCATGCGCTGGTTGACGCCCGAGCCGTCTTCAAACATAAGCTGTACGGATTTTTCATGGCAAAAACGGGTTATGTCGTGCAGGGTCTGGCAATGCTCGGGCGCGAACTGCGGGGACTCCGGATCCAGCAGATTGAGCGGCACCATCAGCCGGGCCAAGGCCTCAAGGCGCTGGTGCACGGGGCTGCCTTCCATAAGATTGGGCGGCTCGGTCACATGGGCGGCAAGCTGGGGATTACGCCCTGCAAGCACGGCGCAATGCCCGGCGTCAAGGGTGGCGTCGCCTGCGTTTTCAAGCAGGGCGCAGGCATTGGGCAGACTGAACAGCGCAGGCAGGCGGTACTCGCGGGCCACAGAGGCCAGATGCCCAGCCATGCCGCCCGTTTCGCTTACCATGCCCGACGCGCGCGAAAGCAGCGGTGCCCAGCGGGGCAATGCCCGCTCTACCACCAGGATTCCGCCATTGGGAAAGGAGAGCATGTCCGCTTCCTTGCGGGCCACAAATACCGGCCCCATGCCCACGCCGGGGCTCACGGCCACACCTCCCGCAGCAAGCACTTTCAGCCCATCGGGCAACTCCGACAGGCATTTGCACTCGCCGGGCCGAGCGCCAGCGACTTCAAGCTCCCCGGCTGATGCCCCGGCTGCGCCCTGGGCATCCGCATCAGCGTCGCGGTTTTCGGTGGCGGCATCGGCCTCACGCAGGGGGCGGCTCTGCAGCACAACAATACGTCCGGTGCGCGAGTCGAGCGCCCACTCCACGTCCTGCGGTTCGGCGTAATATTCTTCAAGCGCCAGCGCCACCTGGGCAAGCTCCGCAGCCTGAAAATCCGTAAGGCTGGCGGGCACGCCCGCAAGGCCAGCCAGCGACTTGCTGATTGGTTTTGGCGGGTTGGTGTGGGTAAAAATAAAGACATCAGGGGTAACGGCGCCGTCCACCACTCCCTGGGGCAAGCCCGGCACAGCGTTGAGCAGCACCTGCTCCTGCCCGCGCGCTGCGGCCACAGGGTCGCGGCTGTAGGCCACGCCGCCTGCTGCGGCGGGAACCATGGCAAGCACGCCCACGCACATGGGGGCCGTATCGTCAGGGATACCATGCTGGTAGCGGTAGCTCATGGCCGTGACGGCATACTTGCTGGCGACAATTTCTTTCCAGACTTCACAGGCTTCTTCTGGCGGCACGTTAAGCTCGGAGCGGTACTGCCCGGCAAACGACACCCCAAGCGAATCTTCTCCCACTGCGCTGCTGCGCAGGGCCAGCAGCAAGCCAGGCCCGGCCCGGCGCTGCATTTCCGCGACGGATTCGGTAATTTCCCGCTCCAGATCTGGCGGCAGCGGCGCACTGAGTACGGCCTGCTGCAGCGCAGCGGAAAGGCTGAAGACTTCCTCAAGGCTGTGCATGTCTGTGGCCTGAATACGGCGGTTCAGCTCGCTGCGCAGCCCGTTGTATTCCATAAAGCGGTAATAGGCGCTCACAGTCACGGCAAAGCCGTCGGGCACATCCAGCCCGGCGTGGGCCGCCACCTCGCCCAGATTGGCCATTTTGCCGCCCACCAAGGCAATATGGCGCAGGCGGATATCGCCCAGAGGCATGATGCTGGGGCCGTCCTGCAGCGGCTGTTCTTCAAGCAGGCTTTGCATCTGCCCGCGGATGCGGTCAAACGACTGCTGCAAAGACTGGTACTCGTCGTCGGACAGTGCGTTGAGGTCGCGCACCATCTGAAAAACAGCCGTCACAACGCGGGTGCTTGCGGCATGCACGTAATCCATGCCAAACGGACGCGAGCCGGAGAGATGCTCTTCCACATCGCTCATGGCCTCAAGCGCGGTCTTGTTGGACGACAGCAAACGGCGAAAGCGCGCGCACCGCTCGCGCAGGCGGGCCTTAAAGGCCTCCTCGCGCGCAAGCTGTTCCGCATCCGGCTCGTCCGGGCCATCACGCCCCAGCAGTTTCCGCAGGCAGTCGAGCAGCGCCATGTTTACATAGCGGACCGAGCCGCTTCCTCCATCTTGATGATAAGCTCGCTGATGGCCACAGGCTTGAGCATGTAGTCGTACGCGCCGAGGTCGAGCCCCTGCACGGCGACGCCCATGCAGGCATGCCCCGTAAGCAGGATAACAGGGATCTTGGGGGCTTTTTCCTTCATATGCCGCAGGGTTTCCAGACCGTCCATGCCCGGCATGCGTACATCCATGACCACAATTTCAAAGGTCTGGCCCGAGGCAAGGGCCTGGTCGAGCGCGTCCAGGGCCGACTGCCCGTCGGGAGCGGTGACGACATCCATGCCGCGCCGGGTGAGGCGTTTTTGCATCAGTTCCAAAAATTCCACTTCGTCGTCCACAAACAGTGCGCGCATGGAGGCCTCCTTTATATGGCAGCATGCCCCGACGGGGCAGCCCGGTGGTATTACGCTTCCGCGCTGTCTTCAGGCGCAAGCTGCGGCGGTTCCGCCGGCAAAAAGATATTGAACGTGGTGCCGTGCCCAAGCTCGCTCTGCACGTCTATGCGGCCGCCAAGTTTTTCAAGTATGGTGTAGCAGATTGCAAGGCCAAGACCCGTACCCTCGCCGACCTTTTTGGTGGTAAAAAAGGGGTCAAAAATCTGCCGCATGGTTTCCTGATCCATACCCGGCCCCGTATCGGTGATGGAAACGCGCACGCCGGTTTTCCATGGCTGGGTGCTGACGGTCAGGGTTCCATCCTTGCCCATGGCGTCAATGGCGTTGTCGATCACGTTGATAAATATCTGCTCAAGCTGGGCCGGGTCGGACAAAATGACCGGAACCTGCGCGTCAAACTGCCGTACAATGGCGATATTGCGGCTGTTTGCCTCGGTCTTGAGCATTTCGATGGCCTGATCGGCCAGCGAGCTGATAAGAATTTCTGTACGGCCCGGGTTCATGCGCCGCCCAAAGCCCAGCATCCGCTGGGTAATGCCCTTGGCACGTTTGACGTGCTGCTCTATTTTTTCGGTACTTTCAACAATTTCTTTGTAATTCTTGATTTTTTCGGGGTCTTCGTCGTCAAGCAGGTCGCGGATCCAGCCCGCGTTTTCCTGAATAAGCATCAGGGGATTGTTGACCTCATGCGCAACACCCGCAGCCATCTTGCCCAGGGCGGCCATTTTGCTCGATTGCAGCATGCGGGCGTCAATGTGCGCCTGCTTCTGATCCGAGACTTCAAGCGAGGCCACCAGCCGCCGGGTGCATAGCTCGGCCCCCATGCAGGTCAGCGCGCCGCCAAGCAGGGTAAAAAAGAGTATCAGCGCCTTGAGCTGCCGCAAAGGCCGGAGGCTGTCACGCACGTCGTCCATGACCACCAGCACCCAGGGCATAGAATCAAGCCGCATCATGGCCACGACCATTTCTTCCCCGCTGGGGATGGTCTTGTGCATGGTCACCACGTTGTTGCGGGTCAGGTTTTCCTGCGGCAGGTCAAACGTGCTCATGATTTCGCCGCAGTAAAGCGAGCCTGTCTGCAGCACGCCCTGATTGCTGACAATGAAGGCGTCACTGTGCGGGCCGGAGTAGATGCGCCGCAACAGGGCGTCGATGGCGTCCATATCGATAGTGGCTCGCATTATATAGCTACGGCCGCCCTCGTGCCGCAGCACGGCAATGATAAAATGCGGCACATGCCGATAGCCCATGAACACGTCGCTGACGTACACGCCCTTGCGCAGCACCTCCGTAAACCATGGCGCGTCGGAATAGTTGGCGTCGCGCAGGTCAAAAGGGCCCACATACGAAACATGGCGGCCATCCATGCCGATGATGCCCAGATCCACAAACGAGCGGCTGTTGCTCTGCAGCACGCTGAAAATTTCGCTCAGCCGCACAGGATTGCTAAGGTCGGCGTAGGGGTGGGTAAAAGCCAGATTTTTGACCTGCGCGATGCGCTCCACCATAAAGGTATCAAGGGCGCGGTGCTTGCTGCTGATAACAGCCTCGATGCCCGCTGTGATTTTTTCGTCATAGATGACGCTGAGCCTGTCGAGACAAAACAGTCCAAGAGCGACGAGAGGCGTAAGCGCCATGAGCAGCAGGGTGACCAGCACCCGGCGGTAAATGGCCCTGTAGCCTCTGTGGGGAGCAGGCACGGTGGACGACATCAACGGGCCTCCTGCGATGGAGAGTCGGTGGAAGCAGCAATGGGCTCGCCCTGAAACAACGCCCGGCAGTGGCCGAGCATCTCGTTACGTCGGGCGGCCACCATGGCCGGATCCTGCATTATCATGTCAAGCTGCCGGGTATGGATGGTCATGTAACCAGCCACGGCCAGCAGGCGCTCGCCTTCTTCTTTATCCATATCCTTGAGCGTGGCGCTCACGGCATCGTTGCGCACAACGGGTGAAAAACCAAATTCCCAAAGGATATCGGCAACAAAGCGCACTCGTAAGATACGGCGTTCAATATTGGCAGCGCCGCCGCGCAGTTGAAAATTCAGATAATTTTCGCTGGTGCGGTCTGAAAGGCGAGCCTCCACCGAAACAAAATGAAAACCAAAGCGGGAATGCAAACTGCAATAATCGCTTGAAACAAGAAAATAATTTTTTTCAGTAAAATATGCGGTCTGTGAGGCGGGGTCCAGATTAGGGTTGGCCGTGGCCTCAAACAGCACCGAAAGAAAACCCTTGCCGTCCACGGGCGGCGGCCCCTGCCAGGGGTGGGCGTTCATACCGTGCCACAAGGCCTGCATGGGCAGCGAGGCCACATCCTCCACGTCGATAACCGGTCCCTGGGGGGTACGCACAAAACCGTCGCTGAGGTTGACCACCCAGAACTGCTTGACCACTTTGTCGCGCAGCTGCTTGATGCGCTGCGGAGCGTATTTTTTTTCCGAACCGAGGCTGAACATGGCGCTCACGGCCTTTTCGTGGCAATAGCGCACAATGTCGTGGTAGGTGGCGCAGTTGGCGGCCTTAAAATCGACGCTGTCCACCTCCAGCGTGAGGGGCAGAATGCGGCGCGAGGCGGTCTGCAAAATCTGGTACACCGGGCTGCCGGGCATGTAGTCCTTGCCTGGCGGCACCTTGGGCAGCAGCGAATCCTGCCGGTTTTCGTACACGGTGCGCAGGTCGGCGCACAGCGTAATGCGCTGGCCGCTTTCCACGACCTCAGTGGCCCACTTGAGGCCAAAAACCGCCGGTTTACCAAATTCGCGCGCCAGCGAGGCCAGACGCGACCCCTGAAAGCCGCGCTCCGTCACAATGCCGGCAGCACGGTCGATCAGCGACCCCCAGATATAATTATCGCCCGGCACCACCAGGATGCCTCCAGTGGGAAAACGCCGCGCATCCTCCCATCGGCGGGCCACCCAGGCAGGGCCGGAGACCCGACCTGGGTTTACCGTAAAGCCTCCCTCGAGCAGCAGGGCGTCGTCCAGAGCCTTGCCGGGCTGGGGCAGCGGCTGTTCTTCTTGCTGCGGCAGCGACATGGGCCGGGCCATGAGCATAAAAACGCGGCCCTCCGGATTGCATACCCAGGTGAGCACCTCTGGCCTGCCTGCGGCTTCCTCCACCGCAAGGGCCAGCTCAGCAGCCCGTACGGCGGTTGCATCATCCAGCACCGGGCGCTTGGGCTTGAAGGGGTGGCGGTCTGTCACCGTATGCGGGGCCGCGCGCGAAACGCTTATGGCGTCCACCGGCATGGTGGAATATTCCACCTCCTGCGGCAGGCCCGAGCACCCGTAGACATGCACGTTGGCGCTGTGCGGGCTCAACGGCGCGGACGACTGGGCAATACCGCCGCAGCAGCCAGCATCCACGGCCATGCAGGTCAGGCAGACGCCCGTGCCGCCTTCCGTAAGCCCCCGCGCACGCCGGTACACCAGGGCCTGCGCGCGCTGCTTACTGGCCAGTGTTGCGCGCACGGCACGCAAAATATCCTCATCCGGCGCATCAAGAGGTACAGGCGGCCCCCACAACACAACGCCGCAGCCTTCGCCCTCGCCAGCCGCAGGCGGCCACACGCGCCCGCGCAGCAAAAGCTGCATGGGCCTGCTGCCGCACAGGTCGCGCAACCGCTGCACCTGCTCGATAATTTCGCGGGCGAGATCCTCCGGCAGCGGGGTTGCCTCCACCAGTGCGCCCAGCTTTTTGGAAAGCCGCGCCAGGTGGTTGGGGGCAAGACCGCCAGCGGCCTGAATGCAGCGGTTTATCTCGCTTTGCAGGTCGCCGCTCTGAAAATAATGCTGACAGCCCGCCGCCGTAACCACAAAACCCTGCGGCACAGCACCGGGAAACATCGGGCGCAGCCTTTCAAGCCGCGCGGTTGCCGGGTCTACGAGCACCCGGCCCTCGCTGTGCAGGCTGGCCAGACATCCGGCGTCGTCCTGACACAGAGGAACCACCAGCGGCCCCAGCAGGCAGGCCTCCGGCTCGTACACTTCTTCGGCCACAAGCTTCTGCAGCTCGCCAAAGCGCGCATACAGGGCGGCGCACGGCGCTGGGTCGAGCCGCTCAAGCTGCTTGATGCACTGAAAAACCTGGGTGGCCATGGATGTGCACAGGGCGCGCACGCGGTAAAGACCGAAGGGGTGGTCGCAACAGAGCGTGTATTCGAGGTCGGTCATGGTTTCCTGAAAGGCGTTCCATGCCGTGAGAAACATACGAAACGAGTGGTGCCGCAATGCAAAAAAACGCTGAGCTTCTTCCGCCGAGCTGACGGAAGAAGTGGACACGGATTCATCTCCGCGTCGGGCGGCTCGCGTTAGAAAGCCCAACAGGCGGCTCAGGGACATGGCTGCTCCACAAGATAGAGCGTTTTCACTGTGAAATGCCTGTTTACCGGCAAAACACCGTTGCTGTCTTCGTCCATAACGTCGTGCATAGTAGCCGGAAAGTTTGCCTTGCACTCGCGTAGCGTCGGTTTTTTACCAAAAGCCACGCCAAACTTTTAGCGGTGCCCCGCCCTCGCCCACGAGCCCGCGCCAGGGCAAAAAAACCGGTCAGCGCCAACAGTTGCACAATGAAACTAGCACAGCACTAAACCGCCTTCAAGCCGCATGTGACAGAATTCCCATACTTAGAATAAATGCGATCAAAAAGAACACAGCTCAATATAACGCCTCTAAACCGCATATTGACATAAACCAACAAATATTGTGCAATTAAAAAAAATAATTCATCAAAAATACAACTTTTCAGAAACAATCCTGACTGAACTGAGAATCTGAGGCTAAAATGGGCTATCAACAAACGCAGTTATGGCAGTCGGCTTTTGTTCAAGACCCCGATAATCACCGTGAAATGCGGGATTTATTAAAAAATCAATTACTCAGTATGCGTGATAAAGTCTCATCTTTGATTTCAGGAATCCCAGCGGATTGCAAAGATTTAACAGTACATGATGTTACCCACCTTGATGCCTTATGGGAAACTGCACAGCTAATATGTGGAGAAAATTGGTATATAAATCCCGCAGAAGCTTTTGTTTTTGGTGCTGCGATTTTGATCCACGATGCGGCACTTACCACTTTGGCATACCCCAACGGGAAAAAAGGACTACAAGAAACCGACTTATGGGCTAATATCTCCGCATACTATCGAACAACAAACAGCCAAGATAGGGATGCAGCCCCCATCAACTCAGAAATAGAGCCGGTTATTCTTTTTGAAGTGTTACGCAAACTTCATGCAGAGCAAGCTGCAGAATTATGCACGCGCTCATGGTCATTGCAAGGCGGAAGAGGGGAAATATACCTTATTGATGACTGCGAATTACGCGAATCATTCGGAGAATCCATAGGTCGCATTGCTCGAAGCCATCATTGGGACGCAGAAAGATTGCAGTATGAGCTGACAGACAATTTAGGTGGAAGCCCCCAATTGCCCCAAGAATGGACTATCAATGAAATCAAACTAGCATGTCTCTTACGTTGTGCAGATGCTGCACAGATTGACAGAACTAGGGCACCCATATTGCTTTATGCAGCATTAAGCCCAAAAGGGCATTCAAGTTTACATTGGCAAGCACAACTAAAATTGAATAGACCTTCATTAAAAAAGGATTCCATACATTTTTCATCTTCTTCGACGTATTCAAGCTCTGAAGCAGATGCTTGGTGGGTTGTTTTTGACCTAGCCAAAATTCTTGACAAAGAATTAAGAGCTTCAAATGCTATACTGACAAATATTGAAGAAAATTCTTTTTTAGCGCAAAGAGTAGCGGGGATCGATTCGGCTCGCACTTTCTCAAAATATGTTAAAACAGACAAATGGCATCCAATAGATGCGAGTATTAGAATATCTGACCCTCTCCACATTGCACAAACTCTCGGAGGAAAAAATCTTTATGGTTCATCAGCAATAGTACCATTCAGAGAGCTAATACAAAATGCAACCGATGCAATCCGCACAAGAAGAATCATAGAAAACAGAGGACAAGAATTTGGAATTATTCAAATAACAATTGAACATCACCCAAAAAATGAAGAAATGTGCCTATTGCATATAGATGATAATGGCATTGGAATGAGTGAGCGTGTTTTATGCACTACACTTGTTGATTTTGGAAAATCTTTTTGGAACTCCACTCTGCTTTATGATGAGTTTCCCAGCCTGCGAGGGGCAAAGCTAAACCATATTGGGAAATTTGGGATTGGATTTTTCTCTATTTTCGAACTATCACATGACGTTAAAGTCACGTCAAGAAGATACGATTCAGGACACAACGCAATAAACACTCTACAGTTCAGGGGATTAGTAACACGGCCACTACTATATAAATCCAATCATGGAGATATTCCTAAAGATTTTTGTACGAGAATAACTCTTTGCATTAATAAAAATGCACTTCAAAATAAATACATTGCAAAGGATGAATATCACCTCAATCGCAATTTTAATATTAGATGGCAGGATGAAGGCTATGAAAACTATTCCATAAAAAATGTATTAATAAGCATGGTTGCATTCCTGAACGTTGAGGTCATTTTTAACGATAGACGCAACGGCGACAATTTTACACATACACCACATATTTATGATAAAGACGTATCTATTTTCTTCGATGAATTATTAAAGCTTAATGAAGAAAAAAACTGCGTCTTTTTTGACCCGGAAAGATCGGTGCGACCCATTCGGTCTACTAATGGAGACTCATTCGGTCGCGCAGCTTTGGATATTGACTTTTTACTTCACAGAAAACGAGAAAGCCGTGGATATATTTCGATAAACGGAATATCTATGGCTTCAAACGGATATAGCTTACAGCTTAATGAGAATTTTATTCCATATTATGGAATTATTGAGGGCAAAACTGACCGTGCAGCAAGAGACGTTGCCTCAATATGCATTCCAGAATCAGCAATAAAAGACTGGCTTAGCACTCAAATAGAACTACTCGATACAAGTATTTTAAATAAATCTGAACTTATGCAAATTGCATCGTTTGCACTTAGCACAGGCATCGAATCTGACCTTCCCATTGCGTTCTATCAAGGCGAAATGGTATCTGCAACAAAACTAGCAGAAATTATTCAAGGTTTAGATGCCTTTTACATACCGATTACCTGGCGATATGATGCTTGGCCAGACATAATCGGCTATCATGAAATACTACCTGAGTATTTTGACACGGATTTAGAAAAAAATGTTATTGTTTTAGGCACCGGTTATGAACGCGCAGTAAAAGAGGAGGATGCAAGACAACTGAAGAAAAAAGCAGGGGGACAAATTGACGGGGCACTGCTCATGCAACGATGGGCGCATGGACGAATTTTTTTTAATTTTCTACGGAGTGTATGGAAAACAGAACTCAAATTTGAATTAGCTTTAAAACCAATTTTTTCCACAAAAATAATTAGTTTATCAAAAGAGCAGTGGGCCTTTGTTATTAGTAAGTCCTAATAAAGATTGAATTTCTCACAAAAAAATTCAAATAAAGCCATCAAAAAGACTACAGCGGCGCGACGCCGTTGGGTTGCTGCGGCACGGGCATGCCGCCCTGCGGGTTGCCGCTGGGGTCGCCCTGCTGGCCGTCGTCCATGTCGGCCAACGCGCGCATCTGGGCCATGCAGTCTTCCACATACTGCGGCTCGCCCACATCCTGTCGCAAAAAGGCGTTGATAAGCGGCATCTTGGCGATGGCCGCGTCAATCTCGGCATTGGTGCCCCTGGCATAGGCGCCGATGTTGACCATATCTTCCACCCGCCTGAAAGTGCTCATGCAGCGGGTGACGACGCGCCCGGCCAGCACGTCCTGCCGGTCGCAGATGTCGGAGCGCAAACGGCTGATGGAACGCAGCACGTCAATGGCAGGAAAATGCCCCTGATCGGCCAGATCGCGGGTAAGTACAATGTGTCCGTCAAGGATGGAGCGCACGGCGTCGGCGATGGGCTCGTTAAAGTCGTCGCCGTCAACGAGCACCGTATAAATGCCAGTGATGGTTCCCTTGGCAGAGCGCCCGGCGCGCTCCAGCAGTTTGGGCAGCTGGGCAAAAACCGAAGGCGTGTAGCCCTTGGTGGTGGGCGGCTCGCCCACTGCCAGACCCACCTCGCGGGCGGCCATGGCAAAACGGGTTACGGAGTCCATCATCAGCAGCACGTCCATGCCCTTGTCGCGGAAGTATTCCGCAACCGCCGTGGCGGCGTAGGCCGCGCGCATGCGCACAAGGGGCGACTGGTCTGAAGTGGCGATGACAAGCACAGAGCGGGCCATGCCCTCGGGGCCAAGGTCGCGCTCCATAAATTCCACCACTTCGCGCCCGCGTTCGCCGATGAGGGCGATGACGTTGACGTCGGCGCGCGTGTAGCGGGCCATCATGCCCATGAGCGTGGACTTGCCCACGCCCGAACCGGCCATGATGCCCACGCGCTGCCCCTTGCCCAGGGTAAGCAGGCTGTTGACCGAGCGTACGCCCACATCAAGAATATCGGTGATGCGGGGGCGCTGCAGGGGGCTCGGCGGATCGGCATAGATGGGCACAAGCTCGGGATGCCAGAGTTTGCGGGCCTCGTCGGCCCACTGCGGAGCAAAGGGGCGCTGCTCCTCCTGCTGCCGCATAAAGTCTTCTTTCGAGCTTTCGCCCACGGGCAGGGGCGAAACGTACAGCTCGGCGCTCACAGGAGCGCCCGCGTCCAGCGGCGAGCCAAAGGCGTCAAACGCCCGGCCCAGCATCTCCGGCCCTACGGGAAAAACCGGCGGCAGACTGGTATTGCGTATACGGCTGCCGGGCCGTATGCCCCGCATGTCGCCGTAGGGCATAAACAGCAGGTTGCCCTCGCGAAAGCCCACCACCTCGGCTGCGATGCCCTCGTCGCCGTCGTCGGGCAGCATGTGGCACACGGCCCCAAGGGGTGCGCGCAGGCCGCTGCCCTCGGCCACCAGGCCCACAACCTTGTTGACCTTGCCGTAAAGGCGCACCGGCGTGCTTGTTTTGAGCAGCTTTATACAGGCATCGGGGTCGAGCTTCATGACGGGCTACTCCGGCTGACCGTTGCCGGAGCCGGGCAAAAAGCCCCCGCTGACAAATACGCTGGAATCCGGCTGGGCCGCGTGGACTTTTTCTTCTTCCGGCAGGGGAAAAAGCTCGTCCTCAAGCTCGGCCAGACTGGGATTGGCAACCTGATGCCCATGGGCGTCAGCTTGCAGCGGGGCCTGAGGCTCCGCTGCAAATGTCGGCTGCTCGTCTGCAGAATGTTCATTGGCAGAATGCTGCAGGCTGTCCGCTCCGTGCGTTGGGGCGGCCTGACCGGCAGCCGCCGGGTTTACATGCTCTGGGGCTGCGGGCACTGCAGGATGCGCCGATGCGGGGGGCTCGTCATGTACGGGGGCCGCATCGGGCAGCAATGCCGCTTCAGGCGCGCCCGCGTCAACGCTGTGTGCGGCGGGGTCTGCTGGCGCATCCGCAGGCGCGGGTGCGGCGTGGCTGCTCGCAGTGGACCCCATGGCGAGGGCCGCGCCCTGATCGGGATCGCCTGGCTGCGGCGGCTCAGAATCCTCCACGGATTCAGGCCCGGATTCAGGCCCGGATTCAAACCCGGATCCCGATTCAGCTCCCGGCTCCGGTTCGCCTTCGGGCATGTCGTCCACCAAAACGGGCATTTCCCCTGCTGGTACAGGCCTGGGAGGCACAACCTCGGCCAGCCGCGCCAGCTCCTGCGCCGACGCCTCGCTGGCAGCCTGCGCCGCCTGCCCCTCTTGCGCTCCCTGCGGCAAGGTGAGGTGCTCAAGAATGCCGTTGACCATCTCGCGGTAGTGAGCGCGCAGATTTTCGACCGAACCGCTGGCGCTCTCCGCCACAAGGCCACCGAGCTCGATGGAGGCGTCGCCGTTGACGATCCACTGGCTCAGCTCGGGCACGCGCTCGCGGGCGGCCCTGAAAAGGTCGCTCACGGTCTCCTCGTCGTCGGGATGCACGCGCAGGGTCACGGTAGAACGGTTTTCGAGCAGCTGCAGCGAGCTGAACACCAAATGTTGCAGCACGTTCTGGTGCTCGGTCTGCAAAACCCAGCCGGTACCGGCCTCGACGGCCACGCGGGTCAGCTCGGCCAGCTCGTCGCGCCAGTCTTCAACCAGCGCATGCCGTTGGGCCTCCAGCGCCAGCAGGGTATTGCCCAGCATCTGCCCCACGTCGGCCCTGAATTCCTTAAGCTCGGCCCCGGCCTGTTCCATCCCGGCCTGAAAACCGTTGTTGTGCGCGTTGTTGCGAATAAACTCGGCTTCTTCGCGCAGCTCGCGGGCTTTTTCGTGCTCCTCATGGGCTGCGGCCATTTCGCCCTGCGCCTGCTCCTTAAGCGCCCGGGCCTCTTGCGTAAGCTGCTGTATTTTGGCCTGGGCTTCGCCCCCGGCTTCTTCCAGCACCTTTTGACGTTCAGCGTACGCAGCGCCAAGAATTTCGCGTGCGCGTTCCTCGGCCCTGGCACGCACCCGCGCAAGATAATCTTCCTGCTGCTGGTGCTGGGCGCGCTCACGGAGCAACGGCTCTTGCATGGCATCGAGCTGCTGAGGGGATGCCTCGCGCTCGCCCATAAAGATGGTGCCCCATTTTTTGCGCAACTGGTCTGACGCCATGGCCGGTTCCGATGGTTACAGATTTTGCGGCGAGCCGCTAAACAAACACGTCGCCGCCGCCACGGCTGATGACCAGCTTGTTTTCACCCTCAAGCCGCCGCACGATCTTGACAACATTCTGCTGGGCCGCCTCCACGTCGGAGAGCTTGGCCGGGCCCATGAACTCCAGTTCTTCTCGAATCATGTTGCCCGCGCGTTCCGACATGTTTTTGAAGAATTTTTCCCTCAGATCTTCGCTGGCGCCGCGCAGGGCCAGGGTAAGGTCTTCGTTGGAAATTTCCTTGAGCATTTCGCGCACGCCGCGATCGTCGATATTTTTGCAATCCTCGAACACAAACATGAGATTGCGGATATCTTCGGCCATCTGGGCGGAGTCTTCTTCGATTTCGGAAAGCACTTCTTCTTCGGTGGCGCGGTCCACAGCGTTGAGAATTTCGGCCACAGACTGCACGCCGCCCACTTTTTTGCCTTCCTTGCCGCCCATGGCGATAAGCTGGCTAGTGAGCACCTTGTCCACTTCCATAAGCATTTCTTCCGGCACGGCCTCAAGCCGCGCAAGGCGCATGAGCACCTCGGCGCGCACGCCAGCGGGAAGGTTTGTCAACAAATTGGCGGCCTGATCGGGATGCAGATGACCGATGATCAGGGCCAGGGTTTGCGGATGCTCGTTGCGCAAAATCTGCGAAAGCAGCTTGGGGCTGACCGATTCCAGCTCGCGGAAAGGCGCCGGGCCTGTCTCAAGGCTCAGGGAGTCCATGACGTACTTGGCTGTTTCGGGGTCAAGATTCTTGACCAGCAGGCGTTTGAGCGTATCGCTGCCGCCAGTGATCATATCCACACCTTCAACCAGCGACTCGTGGAACTCGCGCAGCACTTCCTCCACAACCTCGCGGGGTACTGGCTCCAACTCCACAATGGCTCTGGAGATGTCGGCTATTTCCTGCCGGTCCATACGCTTGAACACGTCAGCCGTAAATTTGTCGCCCATGGCGAGCAGCAGCACGGCAGTACGCTGTTTGCCGGTCAACTCCATCTCCCTACTCCTTCACCGTGGCCGCACGAGGCCCATCGGGGTTGCTATTCCTTGTCTGCAAGCCAGCGCTTGATAAGCCGCACGGCCTGGTCCATATGCTGCTCGGTAATGTGAAAGAGCCGCATTTTCAGTTCTTCAACACGCTGGTTGCTTTCTTTTTGCGCCAGGCGGATCGCCTTGAGCTGCGAGAGCGACGAGCTGCTTTCCGCCAGCGGGCTGCCCGCTTTTTTAGGCTGTAGCTGTTTCATCATTTTTCATCCAGCCGCGCACCAGCATCACCACCTGTTCCATATGATTGTCGGACAGGGTGAAAATATGCGCCTTCAGGGCTTCAACATCCTTAAAAACCATATCGTCTTCATTTTCATCGACCTCTGCCGCATCATCCGTTTTGGCGGCCTCTTCAAGCGCCTCGTAGAGCGCCAGCTGCTCTTCGGCGGCGGGCAGGCCCTCAAGGCCCTCGATCATTTCACCGGCTTCAACCTTGGGACGGATAAGGGCCAACACCACGGGCCGCACCACAAGCATGAGAAACAGAAAGGCCAGCAGCGCGTTGAGCAGGGGCTTGCCCAGGCGTTCTGCGTAATCGGCCAGCATTTCGGCAAAGTTGGGGTCCTTGGGCGGCTCGGAATCCGTAAAAGGAGCAGAGCTCACTTCAAGAGCATCGCCACGGGCTTTGTCCAGACCCACGGCATTGGTGACGAGCTGGCGCACGCGCTCAAGGTCGTCTGCCTTGCGCGGCACAAACGTCCACGCACCGTTGGTCTTTTCATACGTCCCATCGATAAGGACTGCAACCGTCATGCGCTTCAAATCGCCCACATTGGTTACGATCTGCTGCTCTTCCTTATTGATTTCGTAGTTGGTGGTGCGGGTTTCGCGGCTGCCGTTCTGCGTGGATGCCGACCCGGAAATTCCGTCGCCGCGAAAGTTGGCGTCGGGCGAGCCGCCCTCAAGATTTGATCGGCCCTGCTGGGTTTCTTCACTGCGCTGCTCGCTGCGCACCGCTGTTTTTTCGGGGTCAAAAAGTTCGCGTCGGATGGTGCGCTGGCTAAAGTCCATGTCCACGTTGACCTTGGCGATGACGCGGCCAGGGCCAAACATGGGCTGCAGCATTTCTTCGATGCGGCGCTCAAGGTTGCGCTGTACCTGCTGGCGGTGCTCCATCTGGGTGGAGCTGGCCCCGGCAAGACTGTCCGACTCCGGCTGGTACAGCACCTTGCCGCCGTTGTCGGAGATGGAAATGTGCGTTTTGTCGAGACCTTCAACCGCCATAAGCATCATGTTGAGAATGGCGTTGATTTCCTTTTGGTCGGGCTTGACGTTGGGGTGCTTGAGCTTGAGCACCACCGAAGCCGAGGGCGACTGGCGCTCTTCGACAAAAAGGCTGCGGTGCGGAATAACCAGGTGCACGCGGGCGCTTTCCACCCCGGGAAACTCGCTGATGGTACGAGAAAGTTCCCCCTGCAGCGCGCGGGTGTAATTTATCTTTTGCACAAAGTCGGTCTGGCCGACCTTAACCTTGTCAAAAATTTCAAAACCAATGCCCTGCCCCACCAGACCGCCTTCGCCCGCGATCTTGATGCGTTCGTCGTAGACCATCTCCTTGGGAACAAGGATGGTTTTGCCGTTGTCTGTGAGCTGGTACATGACCTTGTCGGACTGGAGAGACTTGATGACGACGCTGGCGTCTTCGGCGCTGAGGTTGGAGTACAGCACCTTGAAATCGGGGCGCGAAGCCCAGATGGAAAGGCCGATGGCTGCAGAGCCTACAAGCACCAACCCACCCAGGACGGCCACGCGCTGTATCACGCTCATTTTGGCCCAGATCGCCTTGATGGAATTGACAAACTGCATAAGAAAAGCCGGCATAAGTTAGCTCCTGGTGCGAAGACTGGCGTAATCCCGGCGCTTTGGCCGGGCATATACCATGCCAAAGCAATTGCCATGCCACTTGATAACTATCTATAATAAAACAATATTTTTATAACCATACCAGCATGTTCAAATTTGTGACGCCCAAAACGTCAAATCCCCCCCGAGGCTGAGCCGTGGGGGGGACCTGACGTTCAGGAGTGCGTGCGGAAAGGAAAAAAATCAGAACTGCATTCTGGAAATTTCTTTATATGCTTCAAGCACCTTGCCGCGCACAGCCGAGGTAAGCTTCATGGCCATGCTGGATTTTTGCATGGTGATCATGAGCTCGTGCACGTTTTGCGTGCGGCCCGAGGCAAAATCGTCGATGGCGAGATTTTTGGCATTATCGAGTTCGTTGACCTTGTTGAGCGAACTTTTGATCGTGCCCGAAAAGCTGTTTTGCGGCGTTACCTGGGTATGCGCCTGAGTAGGATACTTGATAAAGTCGGCCTGGGCGCCAAAGTTTTCGCCACGGTCCACGCTGTCGCGCAGCAGGCTTTGATCAAGCGTTTTGGCAAACTGGGTCTGCCCCCCGGCAGAAGCGCCCTGCTGCAGGCTGCCCTGAACCTTGCTGAAATTCTGTATGGCCTCGCTGTACGCCTTCATGCCAACTGCCTGGATACTCATGACAACCTCCGCGCTTCGCAAAAATTCGTTTTCTATGCCGCAACCGTAGCCAAAACCTATCTGCCGATATCCAGAGCCTTGATAAACATGCCCTTGACGGCGTCCACAGTTGTGACGTTGGCCTCATAGTTGCGCTGGGCGGTCATGAGGTTGGCCATTTCCTCTACCACGTTGATATCGGGATACATCACATACCCTTCGGCATTGGCGTCGGGGTTGCCGGGTTCGTACACCCGCTTGAATGGGCGGTTGTCCATGGTTACGGCCGAGACACGCACGCCCTGCACCGCCCTGTCGAGAGCCGAACGCATGTGGATGGAAAAAGGATCATCCACATCCGCCGTCTGCTGCACCACGCTGCGGCGGCGGTACGGCCCGCCCTGGGGTGTACGCGTGGTCTTGGCGTTGGCCAGGTTCATCGAAATGGTGTTGATGCGGGTGCGGTCGGCTGCAAGGCCCGACGCGCTGATGTCAAATGCCGTCATGAAGTCCATGGCTTCCTCCTACGCTGCCCGCTGCCTCTCCGGCTATGCCGCGCATGGGACGCGGCGGCGGGCGAAAAATCAGGCCTGCTTGCCGTCCTGAATGATGGTGTTCAAGCCTTCAAAAGACTTGGTCATCACCTGGGTAAGCGCCGTATACTGCAACTGGTTTTTGGCGTGTCGCGCCATTTCCTTATCAATATTCACGCGGTCCTCGCCGTGGACAACGCGGGGTTTGACCGCCATATCCCACTGCGGACCAAAGGAATCCGGGCTGAAGGCCGTGGGCATGTGGCCCGCCTCGGTGCGGGTCATCTCGCCTCTGGCGTCAAGGCCCAGAGCCGACTGCAGCTCTTTTTCAAAGGTCAGCTCGCGCGGCTTGTAGTTGGGCGTCTCGACGTTGGCGATGTTGCCCGAAATGATGTTCTGCCGCTGCAGCTGCATATCCATGACCTTGCCCACAAGGCCAATTTCCATATTGAACATTGATTTCATTATTCGTACCCCCGTGATTCACGGAAATCTGCTTGCCAAGTTTATAGCAACAAGCGTTCCATTACTTATAATTCATTTAATTACAGTATGTTGACGTATGATCCACCACTGAGGGACAGTATTTTGACAGCAAGGCGCAAGGAGGGAGCAAGACAGGGAGAAGCTCAGGGCTTGGCAACAAAAAACCCGCCCGAAAAAACGGGCGGGCAAATCGGCGCTATGAATTGGGACAGCTGGAGCTACAGCCGCATCTGGGCGTCGGTAACACCCAGCGAACGCAGCTGCAGATAGATGCGTGCGCAGGCCTCGGCATCGGAGCCAGCGTGATGATGATTCAGCGCGATGCCAAAATAGGAGCACACGCTGCTGAGTTTTTTGGAGGCAAGCGGCAGACTGCGCCGGGAGCCTTTAAGCGTGCACAAAAAAGGCGTACGCGGTTCGCGCTGGCCTGCAGCCTGACAGCTGGCGGCCAGCACGCGCCTGTCAAACGAGGCATTGTGTGCAAGCAGATGTGTCGCCCCTTCAAAAAAGGTTTGCATCTGTGGCCACACTTCGGCAAATGTCGGCGCGTCTTTAAGCATGGGCCAAGTCAGGCCGTGGATCTCTGTAAACATTATCCTCGACGACGGCGGCCTGATAAGGCTGTAAAAAACATCGGTCACCCTGCCCTGCTCAATACGAGCAAGGCCCACGGCGCAAGCGCTGTGGGCCGAGTAGCCTGAAGTTTCAAAGTCAATGGCTACACTGCTGCATATATCTGTAGAAAGCACACTTACTCTTTTGCGGCTTTGCGGGCGGCCTCGGCCAGACGCGCCTTGATATAGTCGCGCATGACGCCATCGTCGTCCTCAAGGTTAAAGCAGCGGGCGTCCTCGCCCATGAGGCCGCCGGGCACAAAGTCGCCCTTGTCGGCGGGGTCTGTCACCATGTCGTCATAAAAACATATGGAAAGCCAGCGGCTTGCGGGCTCGTCGTCCACAACGTCCAGCAGCACAAAGAGCACTCGTTTGGTCTGGATGCTGTGCCGCGCGCGCAACGAGTAGCTGACGCCAGGCCGTGCCTTAAAGGTAAAGCTTACATTACTGTGCGCAGCCAGAAACTCCATGTATTCCGTAAACGATTTCTTTATGTTGAGCGGGTCGTCCTGCCACGAGTCAAGAAATTCGCGCAATTCTTCGGAACCTGTAACTTCCATAAGCGCTCCTTTTGGGGGTATGGCGATTTGTCAGCGGCCCCACTGCCAAGGTGGGGTGCTCATATTCAAACTCCAGATGCCGCGCCTGTCAACCACGGCCTGGTGTTCCTGAATAAGCCAGCGCCGACAAAAAATGGCCCTGCACTTTTGCCTGTCCACCCAGGCCAGACCGGCCATCACCATCTTGTAGTTGATGGAATCGCCACCCACCTGCACCAGCGCTGCAATGGGCCCAGCCTCAAGCTGTCCCACCGTTTCAACGCCGACCTTGGTACCCTTGGGCATGACGCTCTTCAGGTAGGCCACGGCCTCGGGGCCAAAGGGCTGGTTATGGCTGGGGGCCTCAATGCCGTAAAAAATCAAAACCGCTTCCGGTTCATCGCTGCCGTGCTTGGTGCTTACAGAAATGGTATTGCCATCTTCCACATTTACCACATACGCATTCCAGGTGGTCTCTGCAACTGCAGGAAGCGCAGTGGAAATAATAAAAACGATAAATGTCAACAGCCGGATAAGCATTAAAAAATCCCCCGCAATATCTTGCAGATTGTACTGCCAGATAATGCCTGTGCCGCCAGACCTTTGTCAAGGCAGGCGGCACAGGAGATAAAAAGGGGGAAATCCAATCAGTAAACCGAAGTCAGGCTACCCCCAGGCGACACGTCCGAGCTGGTAGGCAGCCGTAGCCACAGCATAGGCCAACCCGGTGTTGAACAGTATGCTGAAGGCCACCCAGCCCCAGCTGCCAGCCTCCTGCCGTATGACCACAAGGGCCACGAAGCAGGGCGAATACAGCAGCACAAAGAGCATGAGCGCGAGCGCGGTAGCCTTTGACCAGCCCTCTTCAGCCTTGAGGCGATCGGCAAGGGGGGCGGCGTCTTCGGGGTCCTGGTCGCCCATGGCGTAGGCCGTGCCCATGGTGGCCACAACGGCCTCCTTGGCAGCCACACCGGCGAGCAGGGCTATGTCGGTACGCCAGTCAAAACCCATGGGCCTGGTTGCGGGTTCCACAGCTTTGCCAAGACGGCCAGCCACCGAGAAGGCCAGGGCTTCTTCCTTAAGTTCATTGCGCACGTTGCCCAGTTCTTCTTCAATGGGGGCGCGGGCTTCGTCGCCCTCTGCAAAGGCGGCCAGCTTTTCTTCCAGCTGGGATATCTGGGTGTCGTAAGGGGCCGACTTGTCTTCGGGCAGACCGGGAAAGGTCATGGCAGCCCAGATGAGCACAGAGATGGCCACAAGCACCGTACCGGCCTTTTTAAGATACATCCAGGCGCGTTCCCAGCAGTGCAAGAGCAGGCTCAACAGTGTGGGCATGCGGTACGGGGGCAGCTCCATGACAAAGGGGGTGGATTCGCCCTTAACGATGGACGAGCGCAGCAAGCGGGCCACCAGCAGAGCCATTACCCAGCCTGTAATCATCATGATGAACATGACCGTGGGGGCATTGTCGGGGAAAAAGGCCCCGGCCAGCAACAGAAACACGGGCAGTTTTGCGCCGCAGGTCATATAGGGCAGCGTAAGCAGGGTTGCCAGTTTTTCCTTGGGGCTGCGCAAGGTACGGGTGGCCATGACGCCGGGGATGGCGCAACCGCCTGCAATACCGCCCGCAATGATATACGGCATGACAGATGCGCCGTGCAGGCCAAAAAAGCGGAAAACACGATCCATCATGTAGGCCACGCGGGCCATGTAGCCGCTGTCTTCCATAAAGGAGATGAGCGCAAACATAATGAGGATCAGCGGCACAAAGCTAACCACACTGCCCACGCCCGCGATGATGCCGTCAACAATAAGTGACTGCGCGAGCCCTTCGGGCAACAGGGTTGTAAACAGCGAGCCAAGCAGCTTAAAGCCGTCTTCAACCCAGCCCTGCGGGTATGCGCCCAGGGTAAAGGTTACCTGAAACATCAGATACAGCACGCCAACCATGATCAGCGGTCCAAGGAGCGCGTTGGTGAGCACCTTGTCCAGCTTGTCCGAAAGGGCCAGACGGTCCTTGCCCGCGTCCTGACGGATTATGCCGTCGCGCAGCAGACTGCGGATAAATCCGTACCGGTAGTCGGTGATAATGGATTCAAGATTGGTATTGAGCGTGCTGCGCACATGGCTGACGGCCTTTTTGCGCAGACCGTCCAGCTCATCGGCCAGCACGGCGTTGGCGGCGCGAACCTCGCTCAATATTTCGCTGTCGCCCTCAAGCATTTTAAGGGCTACCCAGTGAGGCATATACTTGCTGGCCAGCAAGCCGCCGTCTTCAATGCGCTTTTCCATATCCAGCAGCACGGGGTCAATATCGCTGCCGTAGGAGATGCGCAGGGCGTTACGCTTGCCCTCTCTGGCCAGTTTGATGGCAGCTGCCATGGCCTCCGTCAGCCCCTCGCCTGTACGGGCCACCATGGGCAACACGGGTATGCCCATCAGAGAGCTGAGGCGCTCCATATCAATATGAATACCCGCAGCGCGGGCTTCGTCCATCATGTTGCAGCACAAAACAACGGGAGCGCCCATCTCTAGCATCTGCACCGTAAGCAGCATATTGCGCTCAAGGGCCGAGGCGTCCACAACGTCGATAACAGCCTGCACGTTGCCAGCCGCCAGCTCGCGCCGGGACACCAGCTCTTCCATTGAGTACGCCGTCAGCGAGTACGTGCCGGGCAGATCCACCAGGGTAACCGTCGTACCATCGACGGCAATGTTGCCTTCCTTGCGGTCGACCGTAACGCCTGGGTAGTTGCCCACATGCTGGCGTGCGCCAGTGTAGCCGTTAAAAACCGTGGTCTTGCCACAGTTGGGATTGCCCGCAAGAGCTATCCGCAGCCTGCCGTCTGCAGTAAAATTGGCATCATCGGGATTATTGAACTGCCGAACTGCGCTCATGCGCGCACCTCCCCCATGCTATGGACAGACTGAAGCCGCGCCTGCGGCATTGCAGCCATTACCGTGAACAAAACTTTGCTCATACCAGCCTTCCTGGAACAGATTAACTTTGAGAATATACATTCCCAAGGCTTAAGACACGCATGCCATGGTTGTTAACACCGCAAACAACTTGCGCCTACGCCTTGCACGTCGGGCGTCTGCTCAGGCATCTTCCACGGCATTTCAAAATTGAAATACCCTAACCTTTCCGCATCATGTCTAGTTTGGCCTGCGCCCAAACCCTGCTGGCATTCTCTGCCTTTTGGTTGCTTTGGTCGCGCGCTGATCAAAAAATTGAAATTCAATTCCAAAGTCCAGATTGATTTAGCCACCTGCCTCCCAAATGTCAAGCCACTGATAATAATTTCATGCAATTTGTAACAATCCGCCAGCAGTATGCCTTTTCCGGGGCCGCACGCACCAACCCGCTGGTGTTGACGGAGCGCCAGCCGCCTCACGCAAATTCGGGAGGCCGCTGAACCAGTCAACGACCTCCCGATCTGTTGCCGGGGAGGCAGTTTTGCATGAAAATACGCTCCTTAAGTTGCCTAAGCGCCCTTGAGGCATTCCCGCAAGGAGGACACGCCGCACGAATGCACCATCTGCAGGGGGATGTTGCGCGACCGCGCCACCTGAACAGCCTTGCGCTTAGCCTCGTGCGAAATTTTGTTGGTGAACACTATCATGGCGTCGGGATTGCCGATTTTGTCCACAAAGTTTGGCTCGTTACGGGTGATGAACTTCAGGGAATGCCCGTCTTGCTTCGCCGCTGCCATATACTCTTTTTTCAGTCGGTCCATGCCGCCTATGAGGGTGACGCACATATCAGTCTCCGTATTGCCGCGCTGGGCTTTTGCAGGTTGGGGTTGCTCCGTGACTCTTTTTTAATTGAAAACGAATTTCAAAGTCAAGCATATCTGGCAATATTTTTTAAAAATAAATTTCATTCCAAATAATAAAAAAGGACGTCTCCCCGCTGTACGGAAAAACGCCCTCGGCCGTGTGGCCAGCAGCACAGATAATTAGCTGTTTTTGTTAAATACTATTCACAAAAAAACGTCGTCGGATATATTTCAGGCAGCATGGCATGCGCCCCGCCGCGCCCCTGTCCAGGTCGAAAAATTCACGCCGGAGCCTGAACCGCTAGCAAGAAATCCAGTGGCGGTTGGGGGCAGAAGCCCCTTTGCCCTGCTGTGTGTTTTCCAGCCGCCGCACGGCAGAAAAAGCATATACAGGTGGCAGCAAAGGGGCTTCTCTCCGCCAAAAATCCCGCTGGCAGACGTTTCTGGCCGTGGTTACTTCCAGCGGCCCATAAACTCGGCTGCGCTGTTGCCCGCATCAATATGCTTAAGCAGCGCGCTGCCAAAGACCACGGCGTCGGGCTGCGCGTCGGGCGAAAGAGCCTCAAGCTGCGAGGGCTCGCGCAGGCCGAAGCCAAGTGCCAGCGGCAGTTTGAATGCAGACCGCGCCCGCCGCATGGTCACGGCCACTTGAGGGGCAATATCATTGCGCTCGCCGGTGATGCCCATGACCGACACCACGTACACGTAGCCCTCGCCCACGCTGTCGTACAGCGCCATGCGCTCCGCGCTGGTGTTGGGGCCCACCAGGGGGATCAGGGCAATGCCCTCTTTTTTCAGGGCTTCGCGCAACGGGCCAGCCTCTTCATAGGGCAGGTCAGGCACAATAAAGCCGTGCACGCCGCCGCGCGCAGCGTCGCGGGCCAGTTTTTCGTACCCGTACTGCAAAAAGGGGTTAAGGTAGCCCATAAGCACCACCCCGGCCTGAATGAGCCCCTTGCGCTCAATGAGTTCCTCAAGAATACCCCGCAGGCTCACGCCGTCGCTCAGGGCGCGACGCGAGGCTTCTTCCACCACCGGGCCGTCGGCAACCGGGTCAGAAAACGGCACGCCGATTTCAATGATGTCGGCCCCGCTTTCGTCCAGCTCCATCAGCGTGGGCCAAAAGGTGGCCTGATCGGGAAAGCCCGCCGTCAAAAAGGGAATAAGCGCCGGGCGTCCGGCGGCCTTGGCATCGCGTATTTTTTGTTCAAGAAAATTCATGGCTACACCTCTTCCTGACCCTGCGCCGCAAAGCCCAGCGCCTTGTTGACAATGCCCAGATCCTTGTCGCCGCGACCAGACAGGTTTATCACCACCTGGTCGCCCGCCTTGAACTCGTGCGGGTGGTCCAGCACCCAGGCAAGCGCGTGCGAGGACTCAAGCGCGGGCAGGATGCCCTCGGCGCGGCACAAACGCTGAAAGGCGTTGAGCGCGTTGGCGTCCTTGACCATGCCGTAGTGGACGCGCCCGGTCTTTTGCAGCCACGAATGCTCCGGCCCCACGCCGGGATAATCCAGCCCGGCGGAGATGGAATGCGAGGGCTCGACCTGGCCGTCTTCGTTCTGCAGCAGCATACTGTATGCACCGTGCAGCACGCCGGGCGTGCCGAGGTTCAGCGGTGCGGAATTGAAGCAGCCGGTCTCGCCCGTACCTGCGGCTTCCACACCGATAAGGCGCACGCTGGCGTCGTCCACAAAGGGGTGGAACATGCCGATGGCGTTGGAGCCCCCGCCCACGCAGGCCACCACGGCGTCGGGCAGCCGGCCGGTTTTTTCAAGCATCTGGGCGCGGGTTTCGCGCCCGATGACGCTTTGCAGCATACGCACCAGCGTGGGGAAGGGGTGTGGACCGGCTGCGGTGCCAAAGCAGTAGTGGGTTGTCTTCTGGCTGCCGATCCAGGCGCGCAGGGCCTCGTTGATGGCGTCCTTGAGGGTGCGGGTGCCGCTTTCGACCGCATGCACTGTCGCGCCAAGCAGCTTCATGCGCATGACGTTGGGGGCCTGCCGCTCCACGTCTTCCGCGCCCATGTAGATGGTGCACTCCATGCCCAGCCGTGCGGCGGCGGCAGCCGTGGCCACGCCGTGCTGGCCAGCGCCCGTCTCCGCCACCAGGGCGGTCTTGCCCATGTACTTGGCAAGCAGGGCCTGCCCAAGGGTATTGTTGACCTTGTGCGCGCCCGTGTGCAGCAGGTCCTCGCGCTTGAGCCACAGGTCAAAGCCCAGCTCGCCCGAAAGCGTGGGGCAATAGGTCAGGGGCGTCTCGCGCCCAGCGTAATTGAACAGCAGGTCCTTAAGCTCGGCCTGAAACTTTTCGGTGGGATAAATGTCGCGCATGGCCGCTTCCACTTCCATAAGGGGCGGCATAAGCAGTTCGGGCACAAAGCAGCCGCCGAACTCACCAAAATAACTGTCTTTCATAACGAATACCCATTGCCTTTGGAGTTTGCGGCCATGAAGGCGGCCGCCATTTTTTCCCTGTTTTTTCGCCCCGGCGCGTCTTCTACGCCGGAATTGAAATCCACCCCTGCAGGTGAGCACATGCCCAGGGCCTTGCCCACGTTGACGGCGTTCAGGCCCCCGGCAAGCAGCCATGGCTGCGGCGGAATCAGGCTGCCCAGATCGGACCAGTCAAGCCGGTGCCCGCTGCCGCCGCCTTTTAGGCCTGCATCCAGCAAAAAATACGCGCAGGCTTCGGCATTGCGTTGCAAATCATTATACAGCAAAGCCCGATGCGTGTAACGGTCGGGCCAGAGAACCCGAATAACCCGCTCCGCGCCCACAGCCTGGGCGCATGCCACGCTCTGGTGGCCGTGCAGCTGGGCAAAATCAAGCCGGGCTTCGTCCATGATGCGCTTTATCTCGTCCGCGCCCTGATTGACAAATACGCCCACCCGCTGCAACGAGCCGCTGTCCATGCCAGCGGCCTGCGCCGGGCTGATGACGCGCGGGCTGCGTGCATGAAAGATAAAACCGCACATGGCAGCGCCCAGCCGGGCCGCCTGATCCACATCTTCCTGCCGAGTAAGGCCGCAAAACTTGATCAACATGTGCGTTCTCCACTGTTTTGGGCCGTTACGCCCAGCAGTTCGGCCAGCGCCTGACCCGGATGGCCGTTTTCCATCAGGGCGCTGCCCACCAAGGCCGCATGGTAACCCGCCTCGGCGGCGGCCTTGAGGTGCGGCGGGCTGCTCATGCCGCTGGCCGCAATCCACTGCTCGCCATTGGCGGGCGGAAAGGCCCGCACCAGTTGCAGACAGGCATCCCTGTCCACCGCCAGACTTTCCAGATCGCGGGCGTTTACCTGTATGATGCGCGCCCCGCTCTGGCGGGCAAGGCGCAGGTCTTCGGCATCAAATATCTCAACCACTGCCTGAATGCCGTAACTTTCGGCCTGCTCGCGCAGGGCGCGCAGGGTCGCGGCATCGGGCGTCAGCCGCACGATGAGCAGCAGGGCCGCAGCGGGCGTCGCTGCCGTAGCCCGCACCTGCAAGGGGTCAAAAATAAAGTCCTTGCGCAGCAGGGGCACGCGGGGCCCGTTGTAGAGCGCCGGATCAGCTGCGCGAGCCAGATACTCGAGCCGTCCGCGAAAAAAGGTCTCTTCGGTCAGCACGGATATGGCGCTGGCGCCTGCGGCGGCGTACTGCCGGGCTACGTCCTCCACCTCAAGGCTCTCGCAGATCACGCCGCGCGAGGGCGAGGCGCGCTTGTACTCGGCCACCACGGCCAGCGGGCTGCGGGGGGCGCGGCGGGCTAACGCCGCCGCGAAATCGGGCCGCGGGCCTTCATGCACCGGCGGCAGCTTGCCCAGATTCTGCAGGGCTTGCAGCGCCTCTACTTCGGCCTGTTTGGCCTTGCGAAAACGCTCAAGCAGCATTGAGCACCTTCCTGCCCGCACCGGCGTTCACGGCCTCGCGCGCCCGGGCCATGCAAAGGGCCATGTCCATTTTTTCTTCCAGCAGATAGATGGCGAGGCCCACGTTGAGCACCACCATGTCCATCATGGCGCGCGGCCCCTGCCCGTTGAGAATGTCGTTGAGCACGGCCACGGCCTGTTCCTTGCCGCTCACGGCCAGGTCATCCACAGAGCAGGAGGCGATGCCGAATTCCTGCGGATCAAGCATCATGGAGGTTACCTTGCCGTTTTGCAGCAGGGCCATCTTGGCGGGCCCGATGGGCGTCACCTCGTCGTAGTTGCCCGAACCGCAGACCACGGCGGCCCGCTGCAGGGGCGACTGCAACAGGGTCTCGGCCACCAGATCGACCAGCTCGGGCCTTGCCACGCCCATGAGCAGGTGGCTGGGCCGCGCGGGGTTGATCATGGGGCCAAGGATATTGAACAGGGTACGCACGCCCATCTCCTTGCGCACCGGGCCGATGTTGGCAAAGGAGGGATGGAAGTACGGGGCAAAAATAAAGGCGAAGTTGCGTTTTTTGACCATCTCGGCCACGGAGGCCGGATCTTTTTCCAGCGTGATGCCAAGGGCCTCCAGGGCGTCGGCGCTGCCGCACTTGGACGACACCGCGCGGTTGCCGTGCTTGACCACCCTGTAGCCCATGCCTGCCAGCGTGAGGGACGAGGCAGTGGAACAGTTGAAGGAGTGACGCCCGTCGCCGCCGGTGCCCACCACGTCAATGGTTGTTCCCGAAATGCCGTCCACACGCACGGCCCGGGCCAGAGCAGCGCGGGTCGCGTGGGCCAGCTCAAGGGCGCTCTCGCCCTTCATGCGCAACCCCATAAGAAAGCCGCCCGCCTGCGCCGGGGTCATCTTGCCGTCCATAAGTGCGGCAAAGCCCGCCGCCGCCATCTCTGCCGTAAGGTCTTCCCTGCGGGCCAGACGCTCCAGGATGCCCGAAAAATCGGAGGTTTCAGCGCCGGTGCCCATGATGCTCTGCGGAAAGTTGCCCAAGAGGCGCAGACCGTCGGGGGTCAGCACCGATTCGGGGTGAAACTGCACGCCAACCCACGGGCGGTCGTTGTAGCGCAGGGCCATGACCTCGCCCTCGGGCGCACGGGCCGTGACCGTAAAGCGTGGGTTTTCTGCGTCTTCATCCGCGCGCACCACGAGGGAGTGGTAGCGCCCCACGCGCATGGGGTTGGGCAGGCCCAGGAACATGCCCGTACCGTCGTGCACGATCTCTGACTGCTTGCCGTGCATGATGCAGGGCCCCACCTCTACCTTGGCTCCTGCGTGCAGGCCCAGCAGCTGGTGCCCAAGGCATACGCCCAGCACGGGTACGCGCGGGTTGAGCCGTTTGAGAAACTCGGGGCACAGCCCCGCATCGGCAGGATGCCCCGGCCCTGGCGAAATGCAGACCATGGAAAGCTCGGGGTTCACCGCCATGTCAAGCACGGCGGGGTCGTCGTTGCGCAGCACCACGGGCTTGTGCCCAAGGGCGTAAAAAGCCTGCACAAGATTGTAGGTAAAGGAATCGTAATTATCGATGAGCAGAAACATATTCTTCGTCCTCCGCACGCAGGGCAAGGCGCATGATGGCTGATTTGTTGCACACTTCCTTCCATTCCAGATCGGGATCGGAGTCATGCACGATGCCGCCGCCCGCCTGCCAGAAGAGCTTGCCGTCACGCATCCACATGCTGCGGATGGTGATGCCCGTATCAAGGTTGACGCTGTCCTTGTCCAGACCCAGCCAGCCTATGCAGCCCGCGTAGGGACCGCGCGCGCGGCCCTCAAGCTCGCGGATGATTTCCATGGCCCGCACCTTGGGCGCGCCGGATACCGTGCCCGCAGGAAAGGTGGCCGCCAGCACGTCCAGGGCGTCTTTGCCTTCTTCAAGCCGGGCGCTTACGCGGCTCGTGAGATGCATGACGTGCGAGTAGCGCTCAACTTCCATATAACGCTCAAGATTCACCGAACCGGGCTGGGCCACGCGGCCCAGGTCGTTGCGGCCAAGGTCGACCAGCATCACATGCTCGGCGCGCTCCTTGGGGTCGTCGCGCAGCTCGGCGGCCAGGCGGGCGTCTTCAAGGTCGTCGGCCCCGCGTTTGCGCGTGCCCGCTATGGGCGAAAGCTGCAGATGCCCAGCCGTGCAGCGCACCATGACCTCGGGCGACGAGCCAAAGAGCGTCAGCTCGGGAAAGCGCATGTAAAACATGTAGGGCGATGCGTTGAACCGGCGCATGCGGCGGTACAGCTCAAAGGGGTTGCCCTCAAAGGGTGTGGAAAACCGCACGGACGGTACAACCTGAATGGCCTCGCCCTGCCGCAGCATCTCCTTGATGCGGCGCACATAATCCTTGTAGCCCTGCTCGCCCGGCTCGGCGCAAACGTTGTCGGGGTCGATGCGCACGGCTCCGGCCTGACCAGTGGCGCGGGCCTCCAGCGACTCGCGCGAGCTCTGCAGCGAGCGGTGCTCGCCCAGGCTCACCTGACACAGACGGTTGTACAGGTGGTCAAACACCAGCACGGTGGAGGGCAGCATGAGCAGGCAGTCGGCCTCGCTCTGGGGCATGACGCTCGCCAGCTTGGGGTTGAACAGACCGGCCATGCCAAACCCAAGGTAGCCGTACAGGGCGCGTGTAATGGGCGGCAGGTTGCTGATGTTTGCCGGAGCCTCGATGCAAAGCGCCGCCATGAGCGCCCGCAGGCCGTCCACAAAGGGGTCGCCCTCAAACCGACGCAGCGCGTCAAGCCTGCTGTCGCGCACGTCGAGCGCCAGTTTGCCCTCGCGGCAGCTGATGAACATGGCCGCATCGCAGGCCAGGATGCTGTACCGGCCCCAACGCCCGTCCACCTCGGCGCTTTCAAGCAATATGCCGTTACCAGCGCCGACCATGCCCATGAACAGGCTGATGGGCGTATCCATATCCGCTGGCAACCAGCGGGCGGACTGTTGCAGCGTCAGCATGTGCTGCGCATCCCCATTCGTATTCATCTGCCGCATCCTTTGGGTTGTTTTGGACCAGAAAAAACAAAAAGCGCCGCCTCCCTGGGGAGACGGCGCCTGCTTACGACAATGCCAACGTACCGGAACTATTAAGCCCGCACGTCTCCCCCACGCAGTTGGATGCGCCACCACCAGCCTTTGAAGCTGTTAGAAATGGTGTTGGAGAAAACGTTCATGCAGATGCCTTGTTCCTTATGTTTAAGGACACATTACGCGCCCGCTGGTGGGCTGTCAACAGTTCCATGCGTTTTTTTGCAGGCCGCGCGGCCTGCGGGCTGTTGCGGGCATGTGGAGAGGGGCATACTCCCCCAACCGGGCCTTTGCCCTCTCCACACGCCCGCTCTCAACTATTTGCCAAACAGAATTTCCTGATAATTGGGCAACGCCCACAAATCGTCGGCCACGCGCACCTCAAGGAGGTCTGCGTAGCGGCGCACCTCAAGCATGCGGGGCAGCACATGCTCGCGGTAGCAGTGGGCGGCCTCAAAGCCGTAGCCCAGGCTGTCGGCCTTGGTCAGCACGTCTTCAAGCTGGGCGCTGGCGTCCTGTATAAGCCGCAGGCTTGAGGTGATCTCGGCCAGCGTCACGGTTTTGGGGTCCTTGCCGATGGCCCGCATGTTGGCCGCCGTGGCAGCCAGCTCGCCCTGATAGCGCATGCCTGCGGGGTAAATGATGGTATGCGCCATACGGATAACCAGATTGGCCTCGGTGCGCACGGTTTTGCAGTACTGCTCAAGGTAGATTTCCTGCCGCGCCTTGAGCTCTGCGCGGTTGAGCACGCCTGCCTTTTCGTAGAGGTCGACGACCTCGGGCTTGGTAAGCTCGGCAAGGGCCTCGGGAGTGGTGCGCAAGTTGGGCAGGCCACGGCGCTCGGCCTCTTTGTGCCACACTTCGGAGTATCCGTCGCCGTTAAAGATAACGGCGCTGTGCTCGTCGATGACGTGGCTGATAAAGGATTCCAGCGCCTGATTGAAGGTCTTGCCCTGGGCCAGTTCCTTTTCAAGCCAGTCGGCGGCAAAGCCAAGCGAGTCGGCCATCATGGTGTTGAGCGCGGTAATGGAACCGGCGGCAGACTGGCTGGAGCCAAGCGCGCGGAACTCAAACCGGTTGCCCGTAAAGGCCACCGGGCTTGTGCGGTTGCGGTCGCCCGGATCGGCGGGCAGCGGGGGCAGCGTATCCACGCCCAGGTTGAGGGCGCGGCCCTTGCGGCCTCCCGAAGCGTTTTCAACACGTCCGGCGCGGAAGGCTTCAAACACTTCCGTCAGCTGGTCGCCCAAAAAGATGGACATGATGGCCGGCGGGGCCTCGTTGGCGCCCAGGCGGTGGTCGTTGCCAGCGCTGGCCACGGTAGAGCGCAGCAAGCCGCCAAACTTGTGCACGGCGCGGATCATGGCCGCGCAGAACACCAGAAACTTGGCGTTGGCGTGCGGGGTTTCGCCGGGATCAAACAGGGTGCCCAGCTCCGCATTGCCGATGGAGTAGTTCAGGTGCTTGCCCGAACCATTTACCCCGGCAAAGGGCTTTTCGTGCAGCAGGCACTTGAGGCCGTAGCGCTTGGCCACGTTGCGCAGCATGGACATGGTGATATGGTTGTGGTCCACGGCCAGGTTGCTCACCTCAAAGAGGGGGGCAATTTCGTACTGGCTGGGGGCAACCTCGTTGTGGCGGGTGCGCACGGGCACGCCCAGCTTGTAGAGTTCGCGCTCCACTTCCATCATGTACGAAAGCACGCGCTGCGGAATCACGCCAAAATACTGGTCGCTGAATTCCTGCCCCTTGGCAGGACGCGCGCCAAACAGTGAGCGCCCGGCGATCTGGATGTCGGGACGCGCAAAATTGAAGTTGTGGTCGATGCAAAAGTATTCCTGCTCAAGCCCGGCGTACGAAACAATGGGCAGGGGCGTGTCTTCGCCAAACAGGGCCAGCACGCGGTGCGCTTCACGGTTGAGGGCCTGGCCCGAGCGCAGCATGGGGGTTTTTTTGTCCAGGGCAACGCCCGTCCATGACAGAAACATGGTGGGAATGCACAAAAACGTACCGTTGCGGTTCTCCATGATATAGGCGGGGCTGGTCACGTCCCACGCGGTGTAGCCGCGCGCCTCAAAGGTGGAGCGCAGGCCGCCGGAGGGGAAGGACGAGGCGTCGGGCTCGCCGCGAATAAGCATGGAGCCGGAAAATTCGGCAATAACGCCGCCAGAGCCGTCAGGCATCAGAAAGCTGTCGTGCTTTTCGGCGGTCTGCCCGGTGAGGGGATAAAAAATGTGGGTAAAATGGGTTGCCCCTTTTTCGATGGCCCAGTCTTTCATCACTGCGGCAACGGTGTCGGCGATGGCGGGGTCCATGCGTTCGCCAAACTCAATGGTCTTGCGCAGCGCCTTGTACACGCTCTTGGGCAGGCGCTCGCGCATGACGCGGTCATTAAATACGTTGCACCCGAAAATATCGGTGGGTTTGGTATCCACGAAGTTGAGGGGGGCCGCTTCGGGTTTGTAGGTGGTGATGGCCTCAATGGCGCTCTGTCTGGCGGATTTACTGCTCATGGACGAACCTCGCGCTCAGGGCGGGCGCTGTGTTGTGGGTGCGATAATCCCGCTTGCGGCGGTCGGACATGTGCCTTTGCAGCAGCCGCTGTAACGCCCGCGCCCGTGCCGCCCTGAAGCACGCGGACAAGGGGAGCCGCCGCAAAAGCACGCCGGACGCTTGAACAGCGCCCGCTCCAAAACCATGCCGTCTAGGCCTGGGCAACAACAGCTCAGGCCAGTACAGCATAAACGGTACCGTTAAAAAGGTGCGCCGCGCTCGCTGCCCGTAAACGGCAGCAGGCGGTTGTGCCAGGCGCACCTCTTCAACAGTTGCAAGCAAAACCGCAGGTCGTGCAATTTCAGGCAAAACTGCCCGTGCTGCGTGAACGCATGCCCGCCGCGAGGCTGTCAGGCGTCGCGACAAGGGCTGATGCACCTTGAGAAATACTCTCTCAACGTCGGCAGCTTCTAGCCAACGCTCACAATTTCAATTTCAAACGTCAACGATTTGCCCGCCAGGGGGTGATTGGCGTCAAGGGTGATCTCGTCCGCGCCCACTTCGGTGATGGTCACGTCCATCTGGCCCTGCTCGTTGGAGAGCTGCAACGGCACGCCGACGTTGAGGGGAATATGGTCAGGCACCTGGGCGCGGGGAACGGTGAACACGAGTTCGGGATCAACCTCGCCGTAGGCATCGTCAGGCGCAATGGTCACGGTAACGGTTTCGCCCGCTTCGTGGCCCTCTACGGCGCTCTCAAAACCCGCAATCAACATGCCCTTGCCCAGCACAAATTCAAGGGGTTCGCGCTCACGCGAAGAGTCGAACACCGTGCCGTCGTCAAGGGTGCCCGTGTAGTGCGCACGCACCGTATCGCCTTTTTTGATAGGCATAACTACTCCATATGCAGTGTGTATGGGCGGTCAGCGGCTACTCCTGGCCACACTGGCGGCAGGCGCTGCGCAGGCGCAGGCCCGCGCGCGAAAAGAACAACGCCCAGTAAAGTATAAGCAAAACATGACAGGGGGGTTATGTCAATGTTGCACCGTGGGCAACGTGTCCCTCGGCCCGCATTTGCGCGGGTTTGCGGGCATTGAGCCTGTACCGTTGCCGACCCGTGCCCGCATATTTTGCACCGCCTTTTTTTACGCTGCAGCCGCTGTGCAAGCGGCTGCAATACCTGCCAACGCACTTGACAGAGCGCGAAACCGTACGGATAATCAACAATTGCTCTCAACGGGAAGCCTCCGCTCTGGTCCGGGCGGCTTATGCAATCTTTCAGAGGTATCATCTTAGAGGTATTTATGTCCGACATCCGCTCCACGTACACCGACGAATGCAATTTTTACGGCCGCCATACCCCCCGCGAGCTGGCTGAAACCTACGGCACGCCCCTCTACGTCTACAACGAGAACGTGCTGCGGCAGCGTTGCCGCGATCTTATGGGCCTTTCAAAACACCCGGGGTTCGGCGTAAACTACTCCGTCAAGGCCAATGCAACCCCCGCCCTGCTGCGCATCGTGCGCCAGGAGGGGCTGGTGGTGGACGCCATGAGCCCGGGCGAGCTGTACATGGACGAGCTGTCTGGCTTTACCCCGGCGGAGATCCTGTACATCTCCAACAACAACTCCGAGGCCGAGCTGCAAAACGCGGTTTCGCGCGGCCTGCTTGTGAGCGTAGATTCCCTTTCGCAGCTCGACACCCTTGGCCGCATCAACCGCGGCGGCAAGGTCATGGTGCGCTTTAACCCCGGCATCGGCGCGGGCCACCATGCCAAGGTCGTGACGGCTGGCAAGGAAACCAAGTTTGGCGTCACCCCAGACAAACTGGACGACGTGTTTGCCCTGCTTGAAAAGCACGACCTCACTCTTGCGGGCATCAACCAGCACATCGGCTCGCTCTTTATGGAGCCCGGCGGATACCTTGACGCCGCCGAAGTGCTGCTGCACCTTGCCGACCGCCTGCCCGCCAGCATGCTGGCCAAGCTTGAAGTCATCGACTTTGGCGGCGGCTTTGGCATCCCCTACCACAAGTACGAGGGTCAGGCCCGCCTGAACATGGCCGATCTGGGCAGCCGCCTGACCGCGCTCATCAGCGGCTGGTCCGAAAAGTCGGGCTACAAGGGCCGCTTCCTTGTGGAGCCGGGACGCTATGTGGCCGCTGAATGCTGCGTGCTGCTGGGCTCTGTGTACGCCGTCAAAAACAACGGCGACAGGCGCTATGTGGGCACCAACCTGGGCTTCAACGTGCTTGTGCGCCCGGCCATGTACGACTCGTTTCACGATGTGGAAATTTACGGCGCGGACAAGGCCGCCCGCAAAAACATGGTGCAGACCATCGTGGGCAATATTTGCGAAAGCGGCGATATCCTTGCCAAAGAGCGCGATCTGCCAGTTATTTTCGAAGGAGATGTGCTCGGGGTACTTGACGCCGGAGCTTATGGATTTACCATGGGTTCCAACTACAATCAGCGTCGTCGCCCTGCTGAAGTTCTCATCCAAAGCGACGGCACTGCCAAACTTATCCGCCGCCGCGAAACCCTTGAGGATCTTGCGAGCTGCCTGATGGATTAATGTGACACAATACAGCGGCCCCCCCGTGCAACAGGCCAGGCCAGCGCCCGACCTGAGCACATCCACGCGCGCTATCTGGCGGCTTACCTGGCCCCAGATGCTCATGATGTACCTTATGTTCTTCATGGGCTTTGTGGCCGTATGGGTAGCGGGACGAATTAGCGCAGACGTCCAGGCGGCGCTCGGCATGGTAAACCAGTGCGGCATCCTGCTGATGGTGGTGGCCATGGCCGTTTCGAGCGGCGCTACGGCTGCTGTCAGCCAGTCGCTTGGCGCGCTCAAGGTCATGCGGGCCCAGCGCTACATTGGTACAACGGTTATCGGCTGCCTGGGCCTGGGTTTTGTGGTGGCCCTGGCAGCCGCTTTTTTCAGCAACGGCATATTACGCATGCTCATGGTGCCCGACAGCATCATGCCGCAAACCAGGGACATGTGGGCCGTCAGCATGCTGGGCCTGCCCGCCCAGTATCTGTACGCCTCTACGGGCGTCATGTTTCGCGCCACACGTCAGGTGCTGCCGCCCCTGTGGGTGGCTGCGGGCGTGTGCCTGTGCAACCTGATGGCCTGTCTTGGTCTCGGGCTCGGCTGGTTTGGCATGCCCAACATGGGCTACATGGGCCTGATCTGGGCCAACGTGGGCGCGCAGTATCTTGGCGCTGTATGCAACTGCATCCTGCTTGCGCGTTCCGGCTATCTTGGCCGCAAGTCACTGCCTTCGCTGCGCTGGCTCAAGTCCGGTCTGCCCTATCTGCTCAAGGTTGCCCTGCCAGCGGGCGCGGCGCAGATCGTGTGGCAGTCTGGCTACATGACCCTGTTTGTGCTGGTGGCCTCGCTGCCCGCCGACAGCGTCAACGCTCTGGCCGGGCTCAATGCGGGCCTGCGGGTCGAAGCCCTGCTGTTTTTGCCGGGCATGGCCTTTAATATGAGCGTGGCAGTGCTGGTGGGCAACAGTCTGGGCGCAGGCAAGCCCGACGAGGCCCGCCGCGTGTCCCTCAACATGGTAAGCCTTGCGGCCGTGACCATGAGCTTTATGGCCGCCCTGCTCTGGCCGTTCAGGCAGGAGATCGCGCATCTGCTTTCACAGGAACCGGGCACTCAGGCCCAGATTGTCAGTTACCTTACCTACAACCTCCTCTCCACGCCATTTTCCATCGCCAGCACCGTAATGGGCGGCATAATGACCGGAGCCGGGGCCACCAAGTACAACCTCATGATTTTTGGCGGCAGTTTCTGGGTGGTGCGTCTGCCCCTGGGCTGGCTGCTTGGCCACATACTCTGGGGCACCGCCTCGGGGGTGTTTCTGGCCATGCTCGTCTCCCAGATTCTGCAAACCTGCATCATGCTCTATGTGGTGCTGTTCCGCGACTGGACGCGCTTTGCCATGAGCCGCTGCCGCCAGCCGCAAACCCCATAAATACCGCCTGAGCGGCCGCAACAGCGACCATCGTGGCATGTGACCCGCATGCTTTGTGCATTTGTACGCCGGGACGCAAGGAGAGAACTGTGAGCAAAAATTTTACGCCTGTCAGTCTGGACGGACGCCAGCAATATTATGAACTGTGGGCGCGCACGCCCCAGCGTTCACTGGACTACACCCTGGCCAACCTCTGGGGATGGCAGGATTATTACGGCCTTGAGTGGTGCTTTGACGATAATCTGTGCTGGATCCGCCAGACGCGCCCCTACCAGGTATGCTGGGCCCCCGTGGGCGACTGGAACGCCGTTTCGTGGAAAGACCTGCTGCCCTGCGGCTTTAACCCCGAGGCGCACAACATCACCCGCGTGCCAGAAAAGCTGCTGCAAATCTGGCAGCGCGATCTTGGGCATCTCGTGGATGTCGAAGAAGACAGGGGCCAGTGGGAATACCTGTACAAACAGGATGAACTGGCCGAGCTGCCGGGCAACCGCTTTCACAAAAAGCGCAACCACCTCAACAGCTACATAAAAACCTACGGCGAGCCGGACTACCACCAGCTCGACGACGCCATGGTGGAAGACGTGCTGGCCGTGCAGGACGACTGGTGTCAGTGGCACGAATGCGAAGAATCCCCCTCGCTCAGGGCCGAAAACGAGGCCATCAACCGCGTGCTCAGCCACTGGAACTGTTTTACCGGGCTTACGGGCGGCTCGCTGTATGTGGACGGCAAGATGGTGGCCTTCAGCGTGGGTGAAAACCTGGATGGCGAAAACCTTGGCGTGCACTACGAAAAAGGCCTCAACGGCTTCAAGGGCGTGTACCAGACCATCAACTGCCTGTTTTCGCGCAACGCGGGTGCGGGCTTTACCTACATCAACCGGGCGCAGGATCTGGACGAAGAAGGCCTGCGCCAAGCCAAGATGACCTACCTGCCCGCCGATTTTTTGCGCAAGTACAAGGTGCGCATCCGCAAAAACTGATAATATCCGCCGCAGTCGTGCAGCATCGCGGGGCCACACGCTCTGCCCTTTTGCACGGCTGCGGTCTGCCGCCATCAACCCCAGAGGGTAAACAGCAGGGACTCCGCGCAACGGCCGCCACAAAGCGGCTGCGGTGCGGATTTTTGCAAACGCTCGATTAACCTGCGCCGCGCTGCGAAACTGGCTAAACTAAAAGATGGCTGCACGCCGGAAAAATGCGCGGCAGCAATCAGGCAAACGGCACGGCGCAGTGGGGGCGGGACAAAACAGACCGGGCAAAACGCGAAACCCCGACAAGAGCCGGGGTTTCACAAAAAATAAAACAGTTGAGGTGAGTGAATGATGCCATATCTGGTATTCTTGTCAACATAAGATACCATGTTGAAAAATCAAACAGCCCAACCCAACCTTGGCGCGCCACAGGCTCATAATATTTTTTATCTGTAAAACCAAGCACACAGACTGCAACCCGCAAAAATCCATCCTTCTCTCCGGCGCAGCAGAAGGGCAAAAATATTTTCACTTTCTCCCGCCGGTTGCTTGCCCAGATAGTTATTGATCATTACCGGCCTATCCGACCGACGCGATCTTGCGCGTCCATTGCCAATGCAGGTTTGACCGCCAGCGCGCATGCGCTGCCGCCAGCACATGCGTGCATTGCCCCAAAGCGCCCCCTGTCCGCACAACTGCCCAACGGCAAAACACCTTGCGGCAGCCGCCGCGCCGACGGCAAAACGGATGGTTGAGTGGCACGCGGATGTTCAGCAATGGGCTTTCCAGATACCCAAAAGGGTACGGATGCATTTCGTGCTGCTTCAGAGGCGACGCGGCTGTATAATGAAAAAAGGACTTGCGAATTTCGCAAGTCCTTGTTTTCATTGTGGCGTCACCAACGGGATTTGAACCCGTCTTAGCGGCTGAGAGGCCGGAACCCCTCGCGCGCATCGGCCTATATCCACGCTCCACATGCCGCATTTCCTTCATGTGCCAACAGTTTTACACGTTGTTCACGCGCATTAGCACACGCCTCCACACACCCACCACGCCCGGTTCTGGGCTACCATTTCCATAAACACGGCGTCATCGCCTCGCACTCCTAGCATGCCGCAAAAGCACCAGTTCTACTGAACAATTCTAACCTCGACTGGCTGAGTGCCAGATTCAATTGTCGTCTGCCCATTGTTTACGTCTAGAGACATTGGCCAATCTATGTCGACAGATATTCCATGGCTATTCATACTGTGTAAACTTAGGGCGATTGAGCAGATGGCCACCGTGTTTATAATGGCGATTACTAGCCAAAAATATTTGGCTATTTTGTTCATGGCAAGAACTCCATCTTAGTTAAGCAAAGTTTCAACAGTGCGACCATATACTTTTAACTTTTCTTCAACAGAACTAGGCATGCTTAAGTTATCTTCTTGAGAATATTTTTTGTGTTTTGTTGTCGTATTCTGTTCTTTATATTTTATGCCATATGCGGACTGTAATCTACTTCCTTCAAATTTTACCTTTTCAAGGGTCATTTTATAGCTTGTATTCCAAACTGCTGAGCATTCATATGTGAAAATATGGTATATTCCATCTCTTTCATAGACGTTATTGGATCCTACAATCTTTATATTGTATGCAGTTGAATGTGATATTGATGAAAAAACATCAAGCAATTCTCCATAAAACCTGTTCTGTGCGAGTGGACGCGATAATAAAAAAAAATGTTTTGCAAATATTGCGTTGAGTTTTCCGTCAGCAAACATAAAAGAGATTACTCCAACTGTACCACAATTATCAGTAATTATGAGATCAATATAACCATCATGTCTAACAATTTTCCCAGATGATGACAGAGTCGGAAATACGACATTGGCAGCACCCATGTTTAAATTGTTTTCGTGCTGGCCTTCGCGCGTTTCATTTGTAGAAATTATTATTTTTTCAACTTCATCTTCGGTCATTCCAAATGAGACATCACGGAAAAAGAATCCAGTTGTTGGCATATAATACCCACCGCCGACATATCCGAATTTGGGGCCAACGCCATTGTTTTTGCTTGGTGGTGGTGAAAAAAATTTATAATTATTTGATGTTATATTTTCTCTTGTTCCACATCCTACAATAAATAAGATAAAAGAAAGTATCAGGACAATTTTCGCCATCACATCCTCCAATTCATTTCTTTTTTTACTATCCGCCGTGGAGGTGCGGGGCAAGATGCGCTATGGGAAACAAGAAAGGCCTGCTGCCGGCCCATCCTGATTAGTCTTTCTCTCGGCTTGCCCAGCAGCGGGGCCAGCACGCCGCCCTCATCGTCCCACAAAGCATTCGAGCCTTCAATGGTGCGCCGAGTTGCGGAGTGCCAAGGCCCAGCAGAAAGCCCGCCAACACATGATGCCGCAACTACGTGCTGCAGCCCGAGTCAAACAGTTCGGCCTGCATGCCATCCGGCATCTGGCGGCAACCATCATGTCGTACAGCGGAGAAATGAGCCTGTCGGAGGTACAGACCATGCTCCGGCAAAAAAACCAACACTACAGCGAGGTATATCAAGAGCTTGAGTGTACAACCAGACAAAATTGAACAGGTTTTTGCAAAAAGAAAGGGCGCGAAGATCACACCCTTCGCGCCCGAAAAAGAAGCAATTGGCACATAATTTAGCACACGGTCAAATTGCCTCATCGTGAAACATGGCGTCACCAACGGGATTTGAACCCGTCTTAGCGGCTTGAGAGGCCGCCGTCCTAACCGGATAGACGATGGTGACAACGTCGAATTAAATACGGTGCACTGGCCTGTTTGTCAAGTATTTCATGCACAGCCATTAAAAGAGCCGTTGCCGAACATGCGCCCAGGTGCTAGACATAGTCCAGCCGCCGGAGGCGGCGCAAATTTGCCTGAAGGAAGGAGCAGCCCTCATGAAATCTCGTCTTCACCTTCCCCTGCTGATTGCCTGTTTTGCCCTTTTGACCGCCTGCGGCGGCAAGGTAATTCCCACCAGAGACGGTAACCTGCCCACATGGATGGGCACACTTGAAGACCTCCGGCGCTACCCCCAAAACCTGGATGAATACGCCAAGGCCGCAGGCGAAAACAAACAGCTGATTTCAACTGCCGAGCAGGCAAACCAGGCTGCCAGATTTTTGCGCATTGTCTTTGGCCCCTGGGAGATGACCAAAACGTCCATCCACAAGCGCGATGTGGCCGTGTTGTTTAACAAGGCGCGCGGCTATAAAAATGGCGACACCCGCTGGACCCAGGCGGAATGGGACTACATGAGCGCCAATGCGGCTCTGGGCGCGTACCCTTCGCGCAGTCAGCCCGCCATAACCGTGCGCAACGCCAACCTGCGCGAGCTGCCCACCAACGAGCCGCGTTTTTCAGAGCCTACGCCCAACCCCAAGTCCAACCCGTTTGATTACTTTCAGTATTCACTGCTGCCCGTGGGCACGCCCGTACTTATTGCGCACACTACCCGCGACGGACGCTGGCATTATGTGGAATGCCCCGTGGCTGGCGGCTGGGTTGCTGACGAAGACCTGGCCCCCGTCAGCGTGGAGTTCAGACATATGTACCGCAGCAACGCCTTTGCGGCGCTTGTGCGCGACCGGGTAACCATGGTTACGCCAAACGGCCCGGTTACCGCCAATATTGGCGCACTGCTGCCCATGCGCAACGGCGCGTCCATGGCTGAGGGCTCCGATTCCGGCTCCGGTCAGATGAGCATAGAAATAATGACCCCGGTCAAGGGCGTGGACGGCATGGCCGAGCTGGCTCAGGTATCGCTTTCCTCCGCCGACGCCGTGCCCTGGCCAATGCGCATGACCCCCGGCAACGTGGCCAAGGTGGGCAATGTGATGATGGGCCAGCCCTACGGCTGGGGCGGCATGTTTGGCGACCGCGACTGCTCTGCCCTCACGCGTGAGCTGCTTACCCCCTTTGGCATATGGTTGCCGCGCAACTCAGTGGCGCAGGCCCGCACAGGCGCGGTCAACATGCTTGAAGGCCTGCCCCCAGAAGCAAAGGAAGACGTGATTTTGCGCAACGGCGTGCCGTTTTTGAGTCTGGTTGGCATGCGCGGGCATATCATGCTGTATGTGGGCAAGTACAACGGTCGGCCAGCCATCTTCCACAATGTGTGGGGCGTGCGCACGGTTGAAGGCAGCGACACTGATGGCCGCTTTGTCATCGGCAGGGCCGTGGTTACCTCCATCACTCCCGGCGCGGAGCTCAAAAACCTTTACCGCACAACGACATTTGCCGACAGGTTGCGCACGTTGAGCACCCCGGCGGACACGCTTCAGTGACAGAACTGCGCATTGCAACCACCCCGGACGATGCGGGCCAGCGCCTTGACCGCGTGCTGCGCCAGGCAGCGCCGGAGCTCTCGCGGGCCGCGCTGCAAAAGGCTGTTCAGGCCGGACGCTGCCAGGTGGACGGCCTGCCCGAAACCCGCGCCGACGCAAAAATACGCGCCGGGCAGACCATTGTGCTCAGCCTGCCGGAGACCTCCACAACCCTGCAGGCTGAGGAGGGGCATCTCGAACTTTTATGGCAGGACGAGCACATGGTGGTCTGCAACAAACCTGCGGGGCTTACGGTGCACCCCTGCCCCTCATGCCCGGAGCAAACGCTGGTGCAGCGGCTGTTGGGACGGTTTCCGCAGCTTGGCCGGATAGAAGGCCAGCGCCCCGGCATTGTGCACCGGCTGGACAAGGACACAAGCGGCATCCTGCTTGTGGCCCTGACGGAGCAGGACCGCCTTTTGCTCAGCGAAGCTTTTGCCCGGCGCGAGGTGCACAAGGAATACCTTGCGCTGGTCAGCGGCGTGCCCTCGGCGCAGGGTCAGTGCATCGAGCCCATAGGCCGCCACCCCACAGCAAAAATCAAGATGGCCGTGGTGCCGGAAGCGCGGGGAGGGCGTCCCGCGCATACCGAATGGAAAACCCTGTGGACAGCGCCTGACCGGCGGTTTTCGCTGCTGTCGGTGCGCATACATACAGGGCGCACGCACCAGATACGCGTGCACCTGACCCATCTTGGGCATCCCCTGCTTGGCGACAGGCTGTACGCCCCCAAACAGGTTCAGGCCCTTGCCCCCCGCCAGATGCTGCACGCATGGCGCATCAGCTTTACCCACCCCGCCACTGGCGCGCCCATGAGTTTTGCCTGCCCTCCGCCGGACGACATGCTGCTGGCCGCGCTGCAGGGCTGCCGCCGCATGCGGCGCGTCATTGTTACGGGCAACCCCGGCAGCGGCAAATCCGCCTTTACCCAATGTCTGGCAAGGTTGGGCGTGCCTGTTTTCAGCGCGGACGCGGCGGTTGCGCAACTGTACGGTCCCAAAGGCGAAGCGGCCAAATGGATTGGCCGTATGGCTGGCGATACCCCGCTGCTCGGCCCCGACGGCTCGGTGGACAAGGCTGCCCTGCTGGAGGCCATGCGCGACAATCGCGAGCTGCGCCGTGAGGTGGAGACGCTCGTGCATTCGCTGGCGCACAACGAGCTTGAGGCCTTCTGGGCGCGGCAAGAGTCGCTGGGGGTTCCTCTGGCGGCTGCTGAAGTGCCTCTCTATTTTGAAACCAGCTGGCAGCGCAGCTTTACGCCCGAACCGCACGTCGTTGGAATTTGTTGCCCCCTGCCCGTGCGCGCTCAGCGCATAAAGAACAACCGGGGCTGGGCGCAGGACAAAATTGAGGCTATTGAAGGCTGGCAATGGCCGCAGGAACGCAAGATGGCCGCATGCAACACGGTGGTGCAAAACGATGGATCTGCGGAAATATTGTGCGAACGCGCGCAAGAATTTCTTGAAAAGATGCGCGCAAAAGATCAAAAGGATGAACAGGTCCTTGCCAAACATCTCGTCCGTCTGTGGCAATAAATAAAGGCAACTTTGAGCAGAAAAAAAAAGCAATCAAAAATCACTTATCCGCCGAAGTTTCATGAACTTTTCATTTTATTTGTCATTTCTTGACACTATTCGCTCTATTCGCGTATAGGCAATCTTTAAATTTTCAGATCAAAAGCATCAGTTGAAGCAAGCAATGTCAGACACACATCAGCCATATCAGGGCAACCTTGCCAACCCCCTGGTACTAGCCTTGGAAATATCGAGTTCAGCCCTTCTGCACGTCAGCAAAGAGCCTTTTCTCAGAGCAGCGATGGCCAGCATTGGTGAATCGCTGCACTGCGATACGGTGTCTCTGGTCGAATTTGACGACGAGCAATGGGCTGCGCCCGTTGTATGGCGCTCCAGCATGCACCCGGATGCGGGCATGTCGGCAGTTAGCCTGCACGATATTGCGCCAGTTCTCAGTGTTTTTGAGGAAGGCAGCAGCCTGTGCGTGGCCGATACGGCAGCCATGCCCGAAGGGCCGCAAAAAGACCTTTTTCTCTTCCGTGGAATCAAATCGGCCATCTGCGTGCCCATTGCCCATGACGGCCAGCTATTTGGCGGTATTTGTCTTTTGCGCCGCCGGTATATCGGCAAATGGACTATTGAGGATTCCAGCCTCTGCCATCTTTTGGGCAACATCCTTGCCATTACGCTTACACATTTTCGCCTTTACGGGCAGTTACAGCGCAAACACCGCCAGCTGCACGATATCCTTGGCGCTTTTTCCGACCCTGTCTGCATAGTTGACATGGAGACGTACAAGATTCTTTTTGTCAACAACAGCGTAGAAACCTGCCTGCATAAGGACGATTCACTCTCCAATATCTGCTACAAAAGGTTTATGGGCCGCGACGCGCCCTGCCCCTTCTGCACCAATGCAATCATTGCGGCCTCTGGCGAACCCTATCACTGGACGTACGAAAACAAGACGAACCGGCGCACCTATACGATCGTCGACAAGGCCATCAAGTGGGACAACGACAAGATGGTTCGTCTGAGCATCGCACGCGACGTCACCGACCTTTTGCAGACGCAGCACGAAAAGCAGAACGCCCTGGTGGCCTCGCAGGCCAAGAGCGAGTTTCTGGCGCACATGAGCCACGAAATACGCACGCCCATGAACGGCATCATCGGCCTGACCCACCTGGCGCTGCAGTCAAACCCCAGCGACGACCAAAAAAATTACCTGCAAAAAATCCGTTCTTCCGCCACCAATCTGTTGGCTATTATCAACGATATTCTGGACCTTTCCAAAATCGAAGCCAACAAAATGTTGCTGGAAAACACCAATTACCCGCTGGAAGACGTGCTTGAATTTGTGCACACATCCCTGCGTTTTCCCATTGAGCAAAAAGGGCTTGAATATATTTGCAGAGTTGGCGACGAGGTGCCGCTCAAGCTGTGGGGCGACAGCCTGCGGCTCAAGCAGGTGCTGCTCAACCTGATGAGCAACGCCGTCAAGTTTACCGCCGAGGGGCGCATTTCGTTGTGCATCGACCGCGAAACAGCGGGTGATACCGACAACCTGCACTTCAGGATTACCGACACGGGCATGGGCATCAGCCGCGAATACCAGCAGTTTCTCTTTGACCCGTACACGCAGGCAAATGCCAGCATCAGCCGCCGGTTTGGCGGTACCGGGCTTGGATTGAGCATCTGCAAGCGTATTGCCGAGCTTATGCACGGTTCGCTGTGGTGCGAGAGCGAGCTGGGCAAGGGGTCGACCTTTCACCTCAGCATACCCTGCACGCCCGCGCGCAACGTCTACTGCCCGCCGGAGCACACTACGTCCATCCCCATGCCGCTTGACGGGGCCGGAGAGTGCAGCATTCTGGTTGCTGAAGACAACGAAATCAATGTGGAAGTGTTGCGCGCAATGCTGCGCCAGCTGGGCTTTGAGTGCGATGTTGCGTCCAACGGCAAGGAAGCCCTGCGCATGGCGACGGAGACCCCATATGATATTGTGCTCATGGACGTAAACATGCCGGTTATGGACGGGCTGACTGCCACGCGCGAGCTGCGCCGCACACTGCCCCAGGATAAAAACAAAAAAAGCCTGCCCATCATTGCCCTTACCGCCGCCACCATGCCGGACAATATTGCCGAAATCATCAATGCCGGCATGAACGACCACATAGCCAAGCCTTTCAGTCAGGACATACTGCGCAAAAAACTCGCCGAATGGCTCAACCTGCACTGATCCCGCCCTCCATGTCCGCCGCCAAAGTTTCTAAAACCAATGCCGCCAGAATTCTTGAAGGCATGGGCATTGCCTTTGAACTGCATACCGCCGAGGTGGACGAAAACGACCTCTCCGCAGTAACCATGGCGCACAAGCTGGACGTTGACCCGGCATGCGTGTTCAAAACCCTGGTCGCACGGGGCGACAAGACGGGCGTTCTCATGGCCTGCATACCCGCAGCGGCGGAGCTTGACCTCAAGGCGCTGGCGGTCGCCTCTGCCAACAAGCATGTGGAGATGGTTCCGCTCAAGGATGTGCGCCCGCTCACCGGCTACATACGGGGCGGATGCTCGCCGCTTGGGGCCAAAAAGGCCTATCCTGTCTTTATGGACGAAAGCGCCATTCTGTACGACTATATCTTTGTCAGCGCTGGGCAGCGCGGCGTGCAGCTGCGCCTGCCCCCCGACGATCTGCTCCGGGCCGTTGCAGGGCAATACTCCCCTCTGGCGCGGCAGTAAGCTCCCCCGCCTTTTTACGCATCCCGACCCGCCGGGCGGTCTGGCAGCCAGGCCCAAATCACGGGTCCCACGCACTACGCCCTCGCACAGGAGCCTAAATGCTGTACTACCACGCGGATGTTTTTTGCCAAAAACCCATGACCGGCAACGGGCTGACGGTTTTTATCGCACCGTCCTTTCCCGAGCGGGCCGTGATGCAGCAAATCGCGCAGGAATTCCGGCAGTTCGAGACGATTTTTCTTGTCAGATGCGGCAAAAACAGCTTTGATGCCCGTATTTTTACTATTGAAGAAGAGCTGGACTTTGCCGGGCATCCCATCCTGGGCGCAGCGGCTGTGGTGCGGCACGAATTTTTACCGGGCGACGCCGGGGTTGTTTTCTTCAACCTGAACAGCCGACAGGTTTCGGTTTCCTGCTCGGTGCGGGGCGACTGCCATGACTGCTGCATGGACCAGGGACAGGCGGAATTTGTTTGCAGCCCGCAGCCCCAGGAGTACCCACACCTTCTGCAGCCGCTTAACCTGAGCGAACACAACATGACGCCGCAGTTTCCCCTGGAAGTTGTTTCGACCGGTCTGCCCTACCTGCTTGTGCCCGTAATTTCAGGCCTCGAGCAGGCCCGCATTACGACTGACGATTATGAAGGCAGACTTGCCCGGATCGGTGCAAAGTTTGTGTACGTCTTTGATGTAAATACGCTGGAGGGCAGAACCTGGGACAACGCAGGCCTGGTCGAAGACGTGGCCACCGGCAGCGCCGCAGGGCCAGTGGGGGCCTACCTGTACAGCCGCAACAGATTTTTGCCCGCCGAGGCCATTGTGCTCCGGCAGGGGCGCTTTGTGGGGCGCAATTCAAAAATCGGCATCCGCAAGGACAAAGCCAGCGGCAGCATGCTGGTAAGCGGCGAGGTGCGCCTGCTGGTGCGCGGCGAGGTTACCCCTGAGCTGTAAAACCGGGGCAGCGCAAAATTCAATTGCCAAAAACCAGACACCGGGGCGGAAACGCCTTGGAAGTTCTTCTGACGCTCGCGCCGCCCATACGGCAAAATCAGGCAGACATCTTTTGTTGCTGGTGGTTCTTCATCATCCTGCTGCAACCCCTGGCGCAACGCAGGGGCAGCAGCTCGCCTTTGGGCCCGCGCAAAAATCTGCTTGCAAGACCGCGATGGCATGAATTGCACTTTTTTGTGCGGCCCGGCTACTGACAGTTTTTGCAGGCAAACATTCATCCTGTTTGGCAGATTCCCTGCCTTTGATTTTTCTGAACGACGTGCTGCGGTCCATATGCAAATGGCGGAAAAACTCACGAGCGACCCATAGCGTTTCAAACCCTGCTCAATGACGGCATTTTCCACATCACGCATAATGCTTTTGAGCGACCGTCCCTCAATCTTGGGGTACCAGCAGTTTTCACCTGCCGACGCTTGGCAGGATTCGTGGCTGATGCCTGCGAGGTCTGCGGCGTCAATAACGCCCCTCTTGCAGGTCACAACCAGCCCCTGCACAAGGTTTTCGAGCTCACGCACATTGCCAAGCCAGCGGTATTCCTACAGAATTTTTTCTGCGGATTCGGAAAACCATGCATTCTTTCGGTATTTTCTGGAATAATAAGCCAGAAAACCCTCGGCCAGGGGCAGAATTTCGACCTTGCGCTCGCGAAGCGGCGGCACGGTAACGACCACAACCTTGAGCCTGAAATACAGATCAGCCCGAAGCAGAGGTATCAGAACGACGTATCTTGCGCAAAATGGGGATAGAGGGTATGCACTTACCACAAAAACGCACACGCTACGGCACGATGAGTCTGCGTTAGGTGGCTGTTTTTTTTATGCCTAGAAGAAGAGTATCCCATAGCTCAAAACTAATACTATAACGCAATACGCTTACAAAAAATCTTAGGAATTATTCATGGGAATCATTCGTGTACTTCTTTCTGTGTCGGTAGTGATAACTCATACAGGTCTTTTGTGGGGCTACAATATTGCTAATGGTATGGTTGCTGTTCAGATTTTTTATATATTTTCAGGATTTTATATGTTTTTAATCCTAAGCAATCGGTATAAATCCATTGGGAATTTTTTCAAATCGAGAGCGCTCAGGCTTTATCCAATATATTTCTGTATAACTTTTCTTACATTCTGCCTTATGTGTCTTTGGTTCCTTTTCGGCGGGTCAAGTATGTTTTCTGGGTTTGCAGACATTTGGAGAGTTGCCTCTTTGCCTACTAGATTTTTTGCTATTGTAGCCAATAGCTGTCTATTTTTTCAAGATACTTTTCTTTTTTTGGCCGTCAACCCGCATACCGGCGGCTTGTACTTTACAAGCAATTCCTTGCAAGAGCCAATGCCATTGCATAAATTGTTGCTTGTACCTCAAGCGTGGTCTCTTGGGGTGGAATTAACTTTTTATCTATTTGCTCCTTTTCTTGTAAAGCGAAAAACTATTACACTGGTCCTCATCGCCGGAGCAAGTATTTCTTTACGGCTCATTTTGGCAGGTATGGGCTTTGACAAAGATCCTTGGAGCTATCGTTTTTTCCCTTTTGAACTCGCTTTGTTTTTATTTGGTGGTATTGGATATAGAATCTACGAAAGAATTAAACATTCAAAAAAGACTAGTATTTTTGCCCCATTTGTAACAATCTTAACATTATCTTCTTTATTTGCATTCCAATTTTTACATATCAAAGGTAATTATATTTTATTATATTATATGGCGATTGCATTGGCAGTCCCTTTTGTATTTCATATGACAAAAGACAGCTTCCTTGATAGGAAGATAGGTGATCTTTCGTACCCGATTTATATATCACATATACTTGTAGCAATTATCTTTTTGGCGTTTATACAGAGATGCACATCTTTGTCAATTAATAAGGATATATTATGTATACCAATCATAATGATTTCTGTTTTTATTTCACTTGTGATGAACAAATATATTCAAAATTCAATTGATATATTTAGGCAGACAAGGCTTTGTAAGTGACAAACCCAGTTTTTTGTACCAGGTTAATGTGGAGTTCCCACCTGTCCCTGCACGATGCCCGCAGAACAGTTGAAGCCTGTCGGCAGGATTACAACCAGTGGCGACCGCACAGCTCATTGGGCTGGCTAACTCCTGAAGAGTTCAGTGAAAAGAAATAGCCTGCACCCCATTAAGAACCAGCAACTTACAAGTGGTATACGCAGTGGGTAAGGTCAGTAATTCAATAAAAAAGTTGCCCCTAAAGTTGCCCCCTTTTTTGTTCGGTGCGCAACGGGCGGGGGTATTGTGGCTCCACAGCGCCCAGGGACTCAAACCACGCCGAGACGGGCTAGACGCTGTGAATATACTTTATTGCAACTTTATTTGCTGCTGTTTTATTACAGATTTAACAACAGATATCGATCTTTTTTCTTCAATAACTTCGCCATCGCTGCTATATGAAACAGATTCATGCATTACAACACGCAGTGCATCACCGGGGCGGATATCAATTTCACCGCGTTGAAACTGTTCAAGCCATGTCAAATCTTCAATTGATGCGGAAATGTTCCTTTTTTGATATCTAAAGTCCCACTTCGTTTCACCAAGAAAATCTGGTTTTCTAACCATTAGAATTTGTTCTACGTTATTTTCTATGGTATTTGCAGTGAGTAATCTGTTGATATCTTCCTGAACAACTTTGAACTCAGAATTTATTTTTGCTTCTCCATCATCAGAAATAAAAGTAATAGATTCATTTTCTGACAAGTTTTTTAATGCGTCGCTTATAACGAGAGCTTCATTGGCGATATCCGAAACTGAAATTTTTTTGTATACTGGTAGCCTTCTAACTCCCGTTTCTTTTGCCAGCTCATGGAGTTCACTTGCAATGTTACCAAGCTTGTCCTCGGTAGGCAGAGTTTTTGTTTCTCCACATGCTTTTAGTAAGAGATACTTGCCCTTTACAAGATAGCGGCCTACGGCTGGCTTCCAGTCCAAATTTTTAAGGGCATCATCATCAATAATCTTGAGAAATGACCGGAGCCATATCTTTAATGACCCGATCTCAAGCTCTTCGAGCAAAAAGACGGTTTTAATATCGCTTTCAATCGAGCTTATAAGCAGCCTATCAATAGACTGCAACGCTTCAATATAGTTTGCAGATGTTTGGAATAAGCGCTGGGGATTTTCCAATCCAGGCTTAAAATCGATGTGAACGCAAAAGCTAGGTTTTTTGTCGTCACTGATAATTTCGTTCTTTTCTTCGGCGTTCATCTTGCAACCCTTCCGTTTAGAAAAAGGTTATCAACAAAACCTATTTTCGGCAACGGATAGCGGAATCAGGCAGTTATGAGACAACAAAAGGCCACCCCGAGGGATAGCCCTGTAGTTGGTTGCTGCGCTACTTATCCCGGCCCATGTACTGAGTCGGGATTTTCATTTTAGGCGGTCAGGCTTTGATTTTAGGCCATTTTCTTCGCCATCGCTGCTAGCAGAGAATCGAGCAACTTTGCCGCATTGGCGATCAGACCAAAAGCCCCGTCAGCAAGTCGGCCTTCGTTGGTGTCAGCCCTCATGAGGCGGCGTGCTTCGTCTGCCAGGGTGACAATATCACTTGCCAGCAGGGAAGCAGAATCGAGGCTCATATCAACGGTGAGGCGAAGTTCTTTACTCATGACTTGCCGCCTTTGCCTGGGTTCTGCGCCGCCACGGCCCGCTCAAGTTCATGCTGACACTGCTCCACAATGCCCATGTAACTCCCGGTGGGCAGTCCAGAGCAGCTGAATTAATGCCGCCCCTCGATTTGGTGCAAGATGGTGCGGAAAAAATCAAACAAAAAGGGTTAGGTTTTTACGCCTAACCCTTGATATACCTTGGTACCGGGAGCGAGACTTGAACTCGCAAGAGGTTGCCCTCGGCGGATTTTGAGTCCGCTAAAACGACATTTCACCGCAATGCACAGACCTGCACAATTTTGCACATAATTTTAACATTAACAGCATGTTATTGACTTTTTTCGCTACACATGATTTCACTCAAAAACACCTTCCATAACTACAATCGCGGGATAAGAGCGGGATAAAATTTTAGGCGGATTTGAGTTTCCATGAAATCCGCTGTGTAGGTGCTGGAGGAAATCATGGCTGTAAAATGGCACAAAACATCTTTTTTGGGTGTGCGCTACAGGGAACATGCAACGCGCAAGCACGGCATACGCCCTGACCGCTGTTACAGCATCCGCTATAAGGTAGACGGCAAAGACAAAGAGGAAGTCGTCGGCTGGGGGAGCGAAGGAATTACTGCTGAGGAAGCCTTCAAACGCCTATCTGAACTGCGCGAAAATTCGCGCAAAGGTTCCGGTGCCAAGACGCTTGAGGAAAAACGCTCGATTGCAAAAGCAGAAGAAGCTGCCGAACATCGGGCCAAGCTGCGCCAAAACAAGCAAAACGTTACATTGCGCGACTACTGGGAACAAAACTATCGGGAACACGCTCAGCGCACTAAAAAAGCTTCATCTTTTCGATCCGAAGATGGGCACATGCGAGTGTGGATTCTTCCCCTTCTAGGTGACACGCCGCTTGTTCAAATAGGCTTTGCTGAATGGGATGCACTTGTACGCAATATGAGTTGTGGCAAGTTGTCTCAACGCACCAAGGAATATGCGGCAGGGACATTGCGTCGTCTTATGCGCCATGCCCAAGATCGTGGACTGCCCGTGCAGATTCCCACATCCAAGCAAATTGGTGCGCAGGGACCGAAGGACAACCGCCGTCTGAGAGTACTTACCCCGGAAGAAGCGGAAAAACTCCTTGCAAAACTTGGGGAGATTGACCCTCATACAGAGCGTCTGACTCGTTTTTGCATGCTCACTGGCTGTAGGCTTTCGGAGGCTGCCAACCTTACATGGGCGCATGTAGACCTTGAAGGTCAGTCTGTTCGTTTTGCAGACACAAAAAATAAAGACACCAGAACTGTGTATCTTTCTTCAGAGCTGGTGGAAATGCTCAAAACGCTTCCATGCTCTGGGGCTGGGGATTTTGTATTGCCCCGCCATGATGGAACGCCTTTCATTAACAAGGCAGACAGAACAGACACACCCTACTTTTTTATTGAGGCAGTAAAGGCACTGGCTCTAAATGAGGGACGAAGCACTCGTGACCGAGTAACCTTTCACACTATCCGGCACACAGTGGCTACCAATTTGGCAAAGGTGCTAGATGTTCGGAGCCTTATGGATGTCATGGGCTGGAAGGTCATCGCTATGGCAGCCCGCTATATTCATACTCAGGAAGAAACTAAACGCCAAGCTGCCAACATTCTAGCCGGAGCCTGGAAAAAACAGGAACAGGCCAAGGTGCTGCAGTTTAATTCATCAACTGGCTAATGTGTGCCAGTTGGGTACGATGCCCGGTGTAAGCATAGATTTTTCATCTGAGCTAAATTATACAACATGTCACCATTATTGAATTAACATTGCTGCCAGGCACCCGGGCCTGAGTCGGTAACGGGTGCCTAGCTAGAACTATTTCCTTAGGGTTTCTCTGCCTCTGGCAGAGCTAGTAAATCCTCGGTTTCAATTGTGCCATCCTTACCGGGTTGTTTACGAGCATCTAGCTCTTCAGCTGCAAACGCCGCAGCAAATACCCCTGCAATTCCCGCCACCATGCCGCTGATAAATACCCAAGTCTTGCTCATATTCCTGCTCCTTTTGTGTTCACGAAATGACAGAAGGCGGGGAAAACCCGCCTTCTGTATGCCAGCCTGAGTGGACTAGTCGTCCCAGTTGTCCTTGATGACCTGCAATACGGCGATGGCTACTGGTATCCAAGCCAGTGGGTTCATATGCCCTCCGTTGTTTTTAACAGCGCGGGATGCGCCGCTTTTTGTTAAACGTAAAGAAACGGAATATTCCAGTTCGGTGCCACGGCCTGAAATCGATGGGCACCATCATACTGCACCACACTTGAGCAAGGCAGCCTGCAGCATGGCAAACATGGCAGGCACCAGATCAGGCAGATCGTTGACCACCTTACTTGTGTGTGGCAGCAGGCGAGTGATGTGCTCATCTCTGATGCCAAGGCCGTAAACTTCAAAGCCGAGTTTTTGGGCCACCCCTATGGCATTGTTTGCAGCCAGTTGGTTGTCCGGCATGCCGTCAGTGATAATCAGGATCATTTTGCGCTGCTCTTTGAGGTGCAGCATGGTTTGCAAAACCCACCATAGTGCCCCTGCCAAGGGGGTGCCGCCAGAAGCCCGAATGTCGAACATATCTGGCAACGGCTGACCATGCCGCATGATTGGGAATACTGAATTGGTTGAGACTGCGGGAAAGGCCGTCACTGCCGGATTCACTCCACGAATATGGCTCAGCGCAGTTGCCACGGCAAAGCATGCTCGATTGGCAAGATTAATCGGTGCGCCAGCCATGCTGCCGCTTACGTCCAGCAGGATATGGACAGCCGTATTGAGGCCCAGTTGCAATGACTCTTTTTGGAAAACACGAGCATTGCCAACCTGCAGACGGTGTAGCGAATTGGCGTGCAGTGTGCCCCTGCGCCCAATACTGCATCGCCTTTGCGTTTGCGCCTGCAGAAAGCCCTGAAGGCGAGTGCGCAGGGCAATGCTGGCCTGAAGCGCTTGCAGCTT